>Ga0306920_100001065_pt1 | contig 33701 bp, 21 predicted proteins | sample flu12Cox44000170_FD_204666 | JGI IMG/M metagenome (GOLD analysis project Ga0306920, IMG submission 204666) | Lab enrichment of tropical soil microbial communities from Luquillo Experimental Forest, Puerto Rico - flux4day.12C.oxic.44.000.170 (v2)... | ecosystem: Environmental > Terrestrial >...
GATCGTTGGCCGGCAGCGCCCCCGGGGACGGCGCGGACTGGACCACCATGGGGGCCGGCGCCGTCCCGCTCCCGACCACGGGCTCGGGCTGGGGCGGCGGAGGCGGCTCGTGCGACTGGGCGCCCCGGAGCAGCGCCATCTCCTCGTCGTAGGCCTGGCCGGCCTCGAGGCAGTCGGCCTCGCGCAGCAGGAACGCCAGCCGCTCGTTGTCGTCGCGCGAGTTGAAGCCGAGCTGGCGGAAGTCCTCGCGCGCCCGGGTATAGTCGCCCGCCTTGAAATTGGCCTCGGCGCGCGCCGCCCGCGCCATCGGCTCGAGCCTGCTCCTGGGCCAGCGTTCCAGCACCTTGCCCGCCGAGGCCGCGGCCTCGGGGTACTGCTCGAGCGAGATCAGCGCGCGGGCGCGCTCGAGATAGGCGTAGGGCGCGAGGTCGTGCTTGGGCGCCTTGGCCAGGAAGTCGTCGAGCGTGCGCGCCGAGGACGCGTACTTGTGTGCGTGCCGGTAGGCGACGCCGAGGTAGAACGTCGCCTCGGCGTGGATCGGGCTCTTGGGATAGCGGGTCTCGAAGTCCTGGAGCATGTTGACGACCTCGACCGGATCGTCCTTGCCGAGCAGCCCGCGCGCCCACAGCAGGTAGGCGTCGTCCACCCACTTCGACTTTGGATACTGGGCCAGGACCTTCTTCGAGTACTCGATCGACTTGTTGAAGTTCTGGGTGTCGACCGTCTGCGGCTTGTCGACCAGGTAGGGCTGCCGCTGCGCCGCGACGTCGTAGTACTTCCGGGCCAGATAGAAGGTGTTGTAGTAGGCACACGAGGACAGCGTGAGCCCGAGCGCCAGCGCCTCAAGGACCACCCGCCCCGGACCGGTGACCCGCCTCACAGCGCCTCCTGGAGCGCGGTGACGTCGAGCGGGCCGCGCCGCAGCGCCTCGATGCCCGAGACCGCGGCCAGCGCCCCGGCGACGGTCGTGATGACCGGCACACCGAGCGCCACCGCGCGCTCGCGGATCGCGCGCTCGTCGTACTCCGACGCGCGCCCGAGGGGCGTGTTGATGACCATCTGGATCTCCCCCGCCTCGATCAGGTCCACCGCGTTGGGTCGGCCCTCGTGGACCTTGAAAACCTCCCCGCAGGGCACGCCATTACGGCGCAGGAAGCGCGCGGTGCCGCGGGTCGCTACCAGTCCATACCCCAGTTCCACCAGTTTCTTCGCCATGAAGGTGATGGCCCGCTTGTCGTCGTCGCGCAGGCTCAGGAACACCGAGCCCCCGTCGGGCAGCGGATCTCCCGATCCCAGATGGGCTTTGGCGAGGGCGCGGCCGAAGTCCAGGTCCCGGCCCATGACCTCGCCGGTGGACTTCATCTCGGGGCCGAGCACGGCGTCCTCGCCCGGGAAGCGGTTGAAGGGTAGCACGGGCTTCTTGACGCTGACGAGCGACACCTCCGGGGAGGTGGCGGGGGCCACGTCGCTCAGCCGCTCCCCGGCCATGATGCGGGCGGCGAGCCGGGCCAGCGGCAGACCCACCGCCTTGCTCACGAACGGCACGGTGCGCGAGGCGCGCGGGTTGGCCTCCAGCACGAAGATCCGGTCGCTGCGCACTGCGAACTGGACGTTGAGCAGCCCGCGCACCCGGAGGGCCCGCGCCAGGGTGGCGGTGATCTCGCGCACCGCGGTCACCGTCTCCTCGCCGAGCGTGAAGGGCGGGATGACGCAGGTCGAGTCGCCGGAGTGGATGCCCGCCTCCTCGATGTGCTCCATCACCGCGCCCACCAGGACACTGTCGCCGTCCGCGAGCGCGTCGACGTCGACCTCGAGCGCGCCGGCGAGGAACTTGTCGATCAGCACCGGCTCGTCCGCCGACACCAGCGCCTCGGCGGTGATCCACTCCTCCAGCTCCTCGGGGGTGTAAACCACGCGCATGCCGCGGCCGCCCAGCACGTACGACGGCCGCACCAGCACCGGGTAGCCGAGCGCCAGGGCCGCGGCCAGGGTCTCCTCGCGCGTCACCGCCGTGCGGCTCTCGGGCTGGAGCAGACCCAGCTCCTCGACCAGCACCCGGAAGCGCGCGCGGTTCTCGGCCAGATCGAGGCCGTCCCAGGGCGTGCCCCACAGCGGCACCCCGGCCTCGTGAAGGGCGCGCGCCAGCTTGAGCGGCGTCTGTCCGCCGAGGGTGACGATCACCCCCGCCGGCCGCTCGACTTCGATCACGTTGAGCACGTCCTCGACGGTGAGCGGCTCGAAGTAGAGCCGGCTCGAGATGTCGTAGTCGGTGCTCACGGTTTCGGGGTTCGAGTTCACCATGATGACGTCGAAGCCGCGCTGCTTGAGCTCGAGCGCCGCCTGGACGCAGCAGTAGTCGAACTCGAGCCCCTGCCCGATGCGGTTGGGCCCGCTCCCCAGGATCACGACGCGCGGGCGGTCGCTGGCCGGCACCTCGCTCTCCTCCTCGTACGTGGAATAGAAATACGGGGTCTCGGCCTCGAACTCCGCACCGCAGGTATCGACCGCCTTCATGACCGGCCGCACCCCCCAGGCCTCGCGCCGGCGGCGCACGTCGGCCTCGTCGAGCCCCAGCCGCGCCGCCAGGTGCCGGTCGCTGAACCCCAGGCGCTTGGCGTCGCGGATCAGCCCCTCGCGCCACGGCGCCTCGGGGTCGCGCGCCACGCGCGCGGCCAGCGCCTGGTCGAGATCGACGATCCGCTTCATCTGGGCCAGGAACCACGGGTCGATGCCGGTGTGACGGCTCAGCTGCTCGGGCGTCAACCCGGCCGCCAGGCCGCGGAACAGGTCGCCGAGCCGGCCCGGGCTCGGGGTCTCGAGCGCGCGGGCCAGATCCTCGAGCTCGGCCACCGGGGCGGGCGGGGGCAGCACCCCGGCGCCCGACTCGAGCGCGCGCCAGCCCTTGAGCAGCGCCTCCGGGAAGGTGCGCCCGATCGCCATGATCTCGCCCACCGACTTCATGCGCGTGCCGAGCCGCTGCGGGGTGGCACGGAACTTCTCGAACGCCCAGCGCGGGATCTTGACCACGCAGTAGTCGAGCGTGGGCTCGAAGCAGGCCGGGGTCTTCCGGGTGATGTCGTTGGGGATCTCGTCGAGCGTCAGCCCGGCCGCGAGCAGCGCCGAGATCTTGGCGATCGGGAACCCGGTCGCCTTGCTGGCCAGCGCCGAGGAGCGCGAGACCCGCGGGTTCATCTCGATCACGCGCATCTCGCCGGTGTCGGGATGGACCGCGAACTGGATGTTCGAGCCCCCGGCCTCGACCTTGATGGCGCGCATCACCCGCAGCGCGGCGTCGCGCATCCGCTGGTAGCAGCGGTCGGTCAGGGTCTGCGCCGGCGCCACCGTGATGCTGTCACCGGTGTGCACGCCCATCGGGTCGAAGTTCTCGATCGAGCACACCACCACGCAGTTGTCGAGGCGGTCGCGCATCACCTCGAGCTCGTATTCCTTCCAGCCCAGCAGGCACTCCTCGATCAGGATCGAGCCCGCCGGGCTGGCGGCGATCCCGGCGCGCGCCGCCTCGCGCAGCTGGCGCATGTGGTGGACCAGGCCCGAGCCCTGGCCGCCGAGCGTGAACGAGGAGCGGATGACCAGCGGATAGCCGAGCTGCTCGCCCAGCGTCACCGCCTCGGCCACGGTGGTGGCGTAGCCGCTGCGCGGCAGCTCGAGCCCGGCCTCGAGCATCGCCTGCTTGAAGCGCGCGCGATCCTCGGCGGTCTCGATCGCCTCGAGCGAGGCGCCGATCAGCCGCACGCCGTGGCGCTCCAGGGCTCCGTTGTGAGCCAGCGCCACCGCCAGATTCAGGGCGGTCTGGCCGCCCAGCGTGGGCAGCAGCGCCTGCGGCTTCTCGCGCTCGAGGATGCGCTCGGCAATCTCGGGCAGCAGGGGCTCGATGTAGGTGCGATCGGCGAACTCGGGATCGGTCATGATGGTCGCCGGGTTGGAGTTGAGCAGCACCACCTCGATGCCGAGGGAGCGCAGCGCGCGGCACGCCTGGGTGCCCGAGTAGTCGAACTCGCACGCCTGCCCGATGACGATCGGACCGGCGCCCAGCACCATCACCTTCTTGAGATCGGGGCGGGCGGGCATCAGCGTGCCCCCTTCCACAGCCCGGCGAGCGCCACCACCCCGAACCCGGTGATGAGCGCCCCCGAGGCGCGGTTGACCCAGCGCATGCGGCCGGCGTCGAAGCGGTTCCGGATCCGGTCGACCACGCCGCTCAGGATCAGCCACCACGCCGCCGAGCCGGCGCACACGCCGGCAACCAGCGCCCCCGCGGCCGCCGGGCCGGTGGCGCCGCCGCCGAGGCCGAGGCCGGCGAAGGCCGCCACGAACGACAGGATGGTCATCGGGTTGGTGAGCGTGAGCACGAACGTCGAGCCGAAGGCTCCGGCGAGGCCCGCCGCTCCCACCGCGGCCGGCTGCTCGGCGGGGCGCGCCACGAAGGTCGCGATGCCGAGATAGAGCAGGAACAGGCCGCCGATGAGCCGGATCCAGGCCTGCTGACCCACCAGGGTGGGGGTCACCCAGGTGAGACCGAAGGCGGCGACGGCGCCGTAGCAGGCGTCGGCGGCGGCCGCGCCGAGCCCGGTCGCGAGCCCGGCGGCCCGGCCCATGGCGAGCGTGCGGCGGATGCACAGCACGCCGATCGGGCCCACCGGGGCGGCGATGGCGAAGCCGAGGGCGAGGCCGCGCACCAGGAACGAGAGCGGGTGGCTCATCGCGGTCCCGCCGGCAGCGGCTCGCCGGCCGCGGCGCGCCGCTTCGCCACCGCGGCGGCGAAGGTGCTGAACCACGGCCGCGAGTCGTGCGGACCGGGGCTCGCCTCGGGATGGTACTGGCACGACAGCACCGGGAGTGTGCGGTGGATCATGCCCTCGAGCGTGCCGTCGTTGCCGCTCCAGTGGGTGAGCTCGAACTCGCCCGACGGCAGCGACGCGGCGTCCACCATGAAGCCGTGGTTCTGGCTCGTCACCTCGACCACGCCGGTGCGCCGGTCGATCACCGGGTGGTTGATGCCGCGATGGCCGAACTTGAGCTTGCGGGTGCGCCCGCCGGCCGCCAGGCCGAGGATCTGGTGCCCGAGGCAGATGCCGAGCGTCGGCACCGCCAGCGCCAGCTCGCGGGCGGTGGCGATCGCGAAGTCGAGCGGCTCCGGATCACCGGGCCCGTTCGAGAGCACGACGCCGTCGGGCTCCAGCGCCAGCACCTCGCGCGCGCTCGTACGTGCCGGCATGACCCGCACCCGGAAGCCCTCGGCGTGCAGCCGGCGGAGAATGTTGTACTTGACCCCGTAGTCGAGCACCACCGCGAGCGGACGGCCGGCATCGCCCTCGGGACAGGCGTCGGCCGGGCCGCCCCCGGCCCACCAGTAGGGCTCGAGGCAGGTGACGATGTCGGCCAGCGCCAGGCCCTGCATCGGCGGGCTCCGGCGCGCCTTCTCGACCAGCGTGTCGGCGTCGGCTTCGAGCGCCGACAGGCAGCCGCGCATCACGCCGCGGTCGCGCAGGTGGCGGGTGAGCGCGCGGGTGTCGATGCCGCAGATCCCCGGCACCCCGGCGTCCTCGAGCCAGGCGTCGAGGCTGCCGGTGGCGCGCCAGCTGCTGGGCCGCTCGCACACCTCGCGGCATACCATCGCCTGGGCACGCAGCGTGGCGCTCTCGAAGTCCTCGACGTTGACGCCGTAGTTGCCGATCAGCGGGTAGGTGAAGGTCACGATCTGCCCGCAGTACGAGGGGTCGGTCATGACCTCCTGGTAGCCCGTCATCGCGGTGTTGAACACCACCTCGCCGGTGGTCTCGGCGCGCGCGCCGAACGACTCGCCCTTGAAGATGCGGCCGTCCTCGAGCGCCAGGATCGCGGGCGGACGGCGGCTCACGCCGTCGCTCCGGCGGACGCGATTGCCTGGGCGGCGCTGAACGCGGGGTCGGCGTGGGTGAGCCGGCCGCCGCACACCGTGGCCAGCACCCGGCCGGTCAGCCGCCAGCCAGCGAACGGGCTGTTGCGCCCCATCGAGTGGAAGGCGTCGGGATCGACGGTCCACTCGCGCGCCGGGTCGAGCAGCACCAGATCGGCCGGGAAGCCGGGCTCGAGCCGCACCTCGGGCATACCCATGACGCGGCGGGGCGCCTCGGTCCACAGCTCGAGCGCGCGCGCCAGCTTGAGGTGCCCGGGCCGCACCAGGAACGACACGGTGAGGGCGAAGGCGGTCTCGAGACCGACGATGCCGAACGGCGCCTGATCGAAGGGGCGGCGCTTCTCTTCGCTGGTGTGGGGGGCGTGATCGGTGGCGAAGCAGTCGACCAGCCCCTCGCGGATCGCGGCGATCACCGCGTCGCGGTCGGCGGCCGAGCGCAGCGGCGGGTTCATCTTGGCGTTGGTGTCGTAGTCGCCCACCGTCTCGTCCGTGAGGGTCCAGTAGTGCGGGCAGGTCTCGGCGCTGACCGCGAGTCCGCGCTGCCGGGCGTCGCGCACCGCGTCGAAGGACGCCGCGCACGACAGGTGGGCGAGGTGGAGCCGCCCGCCCGTGAGGGCCGCGAGGTCGATGTCGCGGCGCGCCATCACGCTCTCGGCCGCGGCCGGGATGCCGGGCAGGCCGAGGCGGGTCGCGGTCACGCCCTCGTTCATCTGGCCGTCGCCGCGCAGCGCCAGATCCTCCTCGTGGGCGATGATCGGCAGCCCGGCGTGGCGCGCGTATTCGAGCGCGCGCCGCATCACCGCGGCCGACATCACGGGCCGGCCGTCGTCGGACAGCGCCACCGCCCCGGCGCGGCCGAGCGCCGCGGCCGGGGTGAGACGCTCGCCCTGCTGCGCCATGGTCACCGCGCCGATCGGATGGACGCGGCAGTGCCCCGACTCGGCGGCGCGCTTGAGGATCCACTCGATCCACGCCGCGCTGTCGACCACCGGGTCGGTGTTGGGCATCGCGCACACCGCAGTGAAGCCGCCCGCCGCGGCGGCGCGCGTGCCGCTGGCGATGGTCTCCTTGAAGGCCTGCCCGGGCTCGCGCAGGTGGACGTGGAGGTCGACCAGGCCGGGGGCGAGCAACGCGCCGCCCGCGTCGATCACCGCGGCGTCGCGCGGCGCGACGGCGCCGATGGCTCCGTCCGCGACCGCCAGCTCGAGCGATGCGCCGCTCTTCCAGTGGCGGGCGTTGCGGATGACGAAGGCCGGGGCGCTCACGTCGCCGCCTTCGCCAGGTCGCCGGCGCAGCGCTTGAGCACCGCGCAGCGGATCGCGACCCCGTTCTCGACCTGGTCGAGGATCACCGAGCGCGGCCCGTCGGCCACCTCGGGGGTGATCTCGACCCCGCGGTTCATGGGGCCGGGATGGAGCACCACCGCCCCCGCCTTCATGAGCTCGACGCGCCGCGCGGTGATCCCCCACTCGTGCGCGTACTCGACGAGCGAGGGCAGGAGCCCCGCCTCCATGCGCTCGCGCTGGATGCGCAGCGTGATCACCGCGTCGGCGCCGCGCATCGCCTCCTCGACCGTGGCGGCCACCGCGCCGCCCAGCGACTCGATCCCCGCCGGCATCAGGGTCGCCGGCCCCGCGAACGTGACCTCGACGCCCAGGGCGTGGAGCCCGAAGGCAGCGGAGCGCGCAACCCGCGAGTGCGCGATGTCGCCCACGATCGCGACCCGCCGCCCCGCGAAGCCATCACGCCACGCCTGGCGCAGCGTCATGAGATCGAGCAGACCCTGGGTGGGGTGCTCGTGCGCGCCGTCGCCGGCGTTGATGACGCCGGCCTCGAGGTGCCGCGCCAGGTAGGCCGCCGCCCCCGGCGAGGCGTGACGCACCACCAGCAGATCGACGCGCATCGAGGCGATGACGCGCAGGGTGTCGAGCAACGTCTCCCCCTTGGCGACCGACGAGCTGCCGGCCTGGAACGAGGTGTGGATCGCGCCCAAGCCCTGCTCGGCGATCTCGAACGAGACCCGGGTGCGGGTCGAGTTCTCGAAGAACGCGTTGCACACCGTGACCCCGCGCAGCTCGTTGGTGGGCAGGGCGTGGGCACGGATCCGGTCGCGGTAGGCGGCGGCGGCATCGAGGATCTCGAGGATCTCGCTGCGGCTCATGCCCTCGAGGCCGAGCAGGTCGCGGCACGCGGAGGCGCCGGGCGCCGGTGCGGCGTCCGGCGGGTCGGTCGGGCGATAAAAAATTCCCGCACCGGGCGCTGCCGGGCGGGTGGGCGCTTGGGCATGTCGCATCGGCTTTCCCCCTTTTACGGCCTCTCGGGGCCGCGGTTAAAGGCGGTGGAACGTCGGCCGGTTACTGTAGCTCAGCCGCGGGACGACGGCAAGCGGGCGGGCTAGTCGTCGGTCTCCTTGATCACCACGCCGTCCATGCCGTCGATCTCGGTGAGCTTGACGCCGATGACCTCCTTCTTCGAGGTCGGGACGTTCTTGCCCACGTAGTCGGCGCGGATCGGCAGCTCGCGATGGCCGCGGTCGATGACCACCGCGAGCTGGATCGCGCGCGGGCGGCCGAAATCGATCAGGGCGTCCATCGCGGCGCGCACCGTGCGCCCGGTGTAGAGCACGTCGTCGACCAGCACCACCACCTTGCCGTTGATGTCGACCGCGATCTCGCTCGCTCCCACCACCGGCTGGTGCGACACGGTGGAGAGGTCGTCGCGGTAGAGGGTGATGTCGAGGCTGCCCTGGGCCGGCTCGCGGCCCTCGAAGTCCTTGATTTTCTGCGCCAGCCGGGCGCTGATCGGCACGCCGCGGCGGCGGATCCCGACCAGCACCAGGTCCTCGACCCCCTTGTTGCGCTCGACGATCTCGTGGGCGATACGGGTGACGATGCGGCGCAGGCCGTCGGCGTCGACGATCTCGGCCTTTTCCTTGAGCGCCATGGTTCCTCCGGGGTCCCTGGCTGGGCGGCAGGGCGCGGCGGCGGGGGGCAAGGGCCGTGCGCCGGCGCACCTTAGCCGTAAGCGCGGGCGCCGGGCAAGCGGGCCGCCCCGAGTGCCGCGCCGGCCCGGGGCGGCGGCCGGCCGCACTCCTCAACCGGCGGGCGGCTCGATGCCGCGGACCACCACCAGCGTGACGTCATCGGCGCCTATTCCATCGGCCGCCACCGCCCGCACGTCGGCGAGGATCTGATCCAGGAACGCCGCCGCCTTAACGCCCGATTGGGCGAGCTTGAGCGCGTTCTCCTGCAGCCGCTCATCGCCGTAGAACTCTTTGCCGACCACGGCCTCGGTGATGCCATCCGAGTAGATCACCAGCGCGTCACCGGGATTGAACGCCTCCTCCCCGCCGGTGTAGCGCTCCTCCTCCATGAGCGCGAGAGGGAGCCCGTTGCCGGGCAGCTGATGCAGGGCCCCGCCGCGAATGAGCAGCGGCGGATTGTGGCCGGCGTTGCAGTAGCGCAGCCGGCGCTCGCGCACCGAGATCAGGGCCAGGAAGAAGGTCGCGTACTTGCCGGCCGACGTGGCGCGGGCGAGCGCGCGATTCATGGTGGTGACGATCTCGCCGGGGGTGCGGCCGGCCTGGGCCGTGGCGTGGAAGGTGGCGCGCAGGTGCGCCATGAGCAGGGCCGCCGGAATCCCGTGACCGCTGATGTCGCCCACCACCACGGCGAGCTGGCCGTCGTCGAGCACCAGCCAGTCGAAGTAGTCCCCGCCGATCTCGTCGGCCGGCAGGTTGTGGCCGGCCACGTCCAGCCCCGCGAGCGCCGGAGGAGCCGAGGGCAGCAGGCCCTGCTGGATCGAGCGCGCCACATCGAGCTCCTTCGCCCGCAGGCGCGAGCGGTGCTCGGCCTCGCGTCGCCACCCGTTCTCGACCACGCCCAGGGTGAGCGGCGGCACCAGCAGCGCCCCCACCGACGGCAGATCGATGTCCTTGAGCACGAACAATCCGTAGTCGAGCGCGGCGACGGCCACGAACGTCGCGAGCATCACCAGCGCCCCGCGCCCGAGCGAGATTCGCGCGAAGATCAAGCCCAGACCCAGGCCGAGCGCGATCAGCGACACCACCACCCACGGCGCCGGCACGCGCGCGAGGAATCGCCCGCGCAGCGCGGAGTTGACCGCATTGGCGTGGATGTAGATCAGGGGCGCCTCGTTCGAGAACGGCGTCGCTCCGATGTCGGTGGCGTGCTGCTGAACCGCCGTGGCACCCACCAGCACCAGCTTGCCGCGGAAGGCCCGCGCCAGCGCCGTGGTGTCGCCGTCGCGGTACCACTGCAGCACCTGCAACAGCGAATAACGGTGGCGGAACGCGCCCTGATCGCCGGCGAACGCGATCGCGGTCGCGCCCTCGTCGTCGCACGGCACCTGCAGGTGGCGGCCATGCCAGTAGATCTGAATTCCGTCGGGGGCGAGCTCGAACTGCGGCAGGGTCGAGTCGCCGCGTGCCGCCACCTCGACCAGGCGCAGCACCAACGACGGATACGCCCACTCGCCGTAGCGCACGAACTGGGGAATGCGGCGAATGACCCCGTCCCCGTCGATCAGCACCGCCGTGTGTCCCATCTCGCGTGCGCTGGCCAGCAGGGCCTCGTAGGGCAGCGACACGCTGTGGGCGATCGCGAGACGCTGTTGCGACACCGGGCGGCCGTGGCGGATCAGGGCGGTGGAATCCGCCGGGATCTCGAGCGCCCCGCTGAGCGAGACCTCGTTGGGCTGGAAGCCGAACGAATGGACCAGGTTCGGGTGCGCGGCCGTGACCGCGGCGAGCATCTCGTCGCCCTCCGGATCCTGGGGGCCCAGGAACAGCAGGTCGAGCCCGATGGCCTGCGCGCCGGCGCCGGTCAGCGCGTCGATCGCCACGGCGTAGTTCTCGCGCGCCAGCGGCCAACGCCCGAACGCTTGCACGGTGGGATCGTCGATCTCGACCAGCGCGATGCGATCCGATGCCGCGATCGGCCCGCGCAGCCGGTAGCGCCAATCGCTCAGGCGGAGGTCCAGGGGTCTGAACCCGCCGATGAGCCAGATCAGCGCCACGAGGGCGCCGCACGTCGAGCCGAGGACGGCGCCCAGCCGTGCGGGTACCCGCTGGCTAGGGGCCTGCCCGCTCACAAGTCGAGAACGAAGCTCAGCGCTTCCAGTAGAGAATCAGCGGCGTATCCGAACCATCGGAGGCACGCGCGCCCGCCGAGCGCCACGCGGACTTGTGCGTGCCCGCCGCCCCGGTCGAGACGCTGGAGTCCATGATACGGAGCGAATCCTTGGGCACCGAGGCCGCCGCCTTCTTCAGCATAGCGCGCAGCTGGTCGGGGTCGATCGCGGTCTTCTTCGCCGCCTTCTCGGCGGGCTGCTGCGACTCGGGCGGCAGCCCCAGCAGCGCCTGGGCCGGCTCAAGGCCGCCCGCCAGCTTCACGCCCACGGCGAACGCCTGCTGCGATCGCTGCTGATCGCCGAGCATCATGAGGGCGGTGGCACGGTTGAGATGAATGCCCGGGTCCAGCGAATCGCCCTTGAGGGCGCGGTCGTAGAATGCCAGCGCCACCCCCGTCTCGCCGCGCAGCAGCCGCAGGTTGCCGAGGTTGTTGAGGGCGCGCGCGTCGCCGCGCGTGTGGGAGAGCATGGTGACGAAGACGGACTCGGCGCGAGCCTCTTCGCCGCTGATTGCAAGCGTGACACCGTACTCGCCGCGCTGATCGGCCGCCTGGCCGGAGGCCGGTCGCGGCAGCGCCCACGCCAGAAGCGCGACGGCAGCCCACATCAACCCCACTCGTCTCACGTTCAGCTCCTTTCACTCGATCCAGTACAGATACTTCCCGATACCGTGAACGGAGGTCGAAGGCGGGGTGACTTCGGCGCTCGACGGACGCGCTGCGGTCCGCGGCTTGGCGCCGGCGCCGACAGCGGTCTCGCGCAAGAGATTACGGATTCGTGAGCGCAGAATCAAGTCTTCGGGCGCCGGGTTCCCGGCACGATCCAGCGAGTCGGTGGGGGCAAGTCCGATCAGGCCGCACGCCGCGGCGTAGCCCCCCGCGTCGGCGATGGCCGGGCCGAGAATCCGCCCCGCCGAGACGCTGTCCCCCGCGGCCCAGCGCCCCAGCCCGCGGTTGAGCGCGATCCCGGCGTTGCGAGTCCCGAGCGCGACGGCGGTGGCCCAGTGCTCGTCGGCGGCGCGCAGGCTATCCATCGCGGCCAGCACCACGCCGAGGTTGTTGTGCGCCGAGGCCGACTGGGGCGCCTTCGCCAGCGCGCCCACGAGCTGTCCGCGGGCCCCCTTCAGATCGCCACCCTCGAAATCGACGCGCGCCACCTCCATGAGCGCGTCGGCGCTCGCCTCCATCCTGCGCGCGTCGACCCCGTACTGCGCGGCGAAGTATTCGTCGCGCATCGCCGAGATGGTCTTCGCCTCGGCCGAGAGCCGCGCCATGAAGCGGGCTTCGTCGACCAGGCGGATGTGGCGGTCTCCGGGCGGCATGCTGGGCTCGTATCGGGCCTGCGCATCGGTGACGTCGTAGTAGCCGACCGGGCCGCGGGCGGACGCTGCCTGGATCTCGTCGGCGCCGTCGCGCCACGCCTGGGTGAAGCCCTTCGCCAGCGAGGTGGTCTCGAGCGGGATCCAGACCTCTTCGTTGCTGATGACGATCAGCGTGCTGTCGGCCCCCAGCGCCGAACGACTGCGCTCGGGCAGGCCGGTGTCGACCAGCACGAAGATGTGCCCGGGGACGTCCACGAAGCAGGTGTTCACACCCACGTTGCCGAGCAACGAGGCGAACAGCACACTGGTGTCGTCGCAATCCCCGCTCAGCCGGTCGATGGTCTGATAGGGGTAGTGGATGGTGTCCACCGCGTGCGGCGTGGTCGAAACGGTCGCGAATGGATTGTTGGGGTCGGGGACATAGGCCACGCCCAGCTCCGCCAGCGCGTCGGTGATGCCGGCCGCGAACGCGAGGTTGCGATTGCCGAATGGATTGCCCTCCAGGGTGAGCGCCAGGCGGCCAGCCTGACGCGCCAGCTCGTCCACGGCGGGATCGCGCGGCGTGACCCAGGCCGCCGCCTGCGCCATCCCGAGATCCCAGTCGATCGCTCCCGGGGCGTAGGCAACGGTGCGGCCGGCCGCCTTCTCGTGCCGCTCCAGACGCAGGCTCTGGTAGCTGGCGGTGACCTGCACCTGGACCGGCTGGTCGCCGCGCTGCGTGAGCACCTTCTCGTCGAACACCGCGGTGAGCGGCACCTGGCTCACCGCTTTGGGACGCAGCGTCACGTCCTGCTCGCTCGCCGCGCCCATCAGCTCGGGGACGTAGACCCCGACCCGTGCCGTCAGCGGCCGATCCTGCAGGTTACGCACCTGGATCGAGCCGAACCCGTCGCGCGCATAGCACTTGTAGAGAGACGTGTAGAGCTCCTTCGCCTCGACCTTCTCGATGCGCAGCTGCGCGGGGTTGAAGTTGAAGGCCAGGGAGAGTCCGAAATAGTCGGTGGAGGGGAGCGTCGGCGGCATGTTCCTCGCCCAGTCGACGCGCAGCATCCCGAGTTTGAACCCGAGCCCCGCCGACCAGGTCGCGTTCTCGGCCCCGTTCAGATCCTGCTCGACGCCCGCCCGCAGCGCGACCATCTGGAGCGGCGTGGCCTCGACGCCGAGGTGCCATCGGTCGTCGAGATCGAAGGCCACGGTGCCGTACTTACGCCAGCTGTAGGCCGAGGCCAGTCGCAGGTTCTTCGGATAAGCGAGCGAGCTCTGGCCGTCGGACGTGCGCAGCTCGGTGCCGCTGACATCCTGGCCCACCAGCCCCAGGCGCAGGTGGTCGAGCGGCGCGGCGAGCAGGCCGAGGTCGAGGCCGAGCCCGCGTCCGGAGCTGACGCTCAGGTTGTCGAGGCTGGTGTTGCGCGCCAGGAGCTTGGCGCCGGCTCCCGCCCACAGCCAGGGGGTGAGCTTGAGCCCGGCGCCGAGCGTCACGCGGTTCTCCGAGAAGCCCAGCTCGCCGTCGTCGAATCCCGAGTGATACCAGTCGGTGGCCATCGCCAGGTTGGGCGAGAGCGGCACCAGGAACGACACCAGATTGTCGCGCAGGCCGGTATCGAACTGGTTGGCCGACGAGCCGGCGATCTCCTGGTGCCCGACGATCGCGAGCCCGGCGGCGTTCCAGTACAGCGCGGTCGCATCGTCGGCGATGGCGCTGAACGCTCCGCCCATGCCGATCGCGCGCGGCCCGACCGGCACCTGGTTGCTGGGCGTGGCGAGCACGGCGCGCGGCGCGCCCGCGCCCGCCAGCAGGGCAACCAGGGCGGCCCGGCCCCAGGCGGAGCGCCGCATCGCCGCGCCGCGGCCCGGGGCCGCGGCGCTCCCGCGGTGACTCAACGCACGACTCCCAGGGTCTGGGTGTGGGTCTCGCCCAGCGCCTCGATCGTCACGAGGTAGAGCCCCCCGTCGACGTCGCGGTGGTCCTCGTCCTTGCCGTCCCAGCTCACGAGGTTCGCCCCGGCGCCCAGGGTCTCGCCCGACATCACGGTTCGCACCAGACGCCCCGCGCGATTGTGGATCGTCACCCGCACCGTGCCCGAGCGCGGCAGGACGAAGCCGATCTTGACGCTCGAGCTCGCGATCGGACCGTGGGACGCGAGGACACGGGGCGTGAGCGTGAGGCTCAGGGGTCCGGCCGCGGCGGACGCGCGCGACGGCGCGCCGAAGATCGCGTAGCTGCCGGGGCCGGTGAAGGGCGTCGAGATGCGCGCGCCCGCGGGATCGAGCGTGCCCCCCAGGGGCCGCCACACGTTGTCCGGGCCTGCGACGTAGAGGGCGAGGCTCGTGCCCTGCGGAGCCACGTCGCCCGTCACCGTGAGATCGAGCGCGGCGGTCTTGTCGAGCGGCACGCCCCCCATGCTCACCGCGTAACCGGGGGCCACGCGCACCGCGCCGTCCGGGAGCGTCGCGGGGACGGCAGCCGGGTCGAGCGGATCGAGGCGCACCACCGCGTCGCGCGGCAGGCCGCGCGGCGGGACGTACACGTGCGCCTCGCGGTTCGTAGTCCAGATGTCGCCGCCGTTGAGGGCCGACACCAGCGCCGGCGTGGTCTGGGCCGCCCACGGCGGCACGTTGTCGATGATGTACGTGACGGTCGTATAGCCGGTCAGGCTGAGCGTGTCCGTTACGGCGAGACGCAGCTCGTAGTCGCCGTCCGCCAGCCCCTTCGTTTCGAGCCGCGCCAGGGTGCTATCGATCACCGGCACGCTCGACTGCGCCAGCGTCATGGCCACCGGCGGATCCCACGAGGACGCACCCGCCGGCCGCATGTCCAGCCGCATCGAGCGGAAGCGCGGCGCGTTCGCGGTGCCGCGCACCACCAGGGTGTCGCGCACCGGCTGGCGAAACACCGGCGACAGGATGACCGGCGTGGGCGGCGTGGCGGCCACCTCGAAGACGGCCCTGGCCGGGGTGGCATCCTGGTGGTGCAATTGGTCGCGGGCCGCGACCTGCAGGGTGTGGACGCCGTCGGGGATTCCATTCCCGACCCACGCATTGTCGGAACCCCAATTTGACCATGGCTGAGAGTCGAACTTGGTCGAGAACTCGATGCCGACGATCTGCCGAAACGCCGCGGCGAATTGCACGGTCTGCAGCCGGTTCGCCGACAGCGGCGGCGGCGGAGCGGTGATGACCGTCTGCGAAGGTACGCGCGCGGGGTCGTAGAGGGACACTCCCAGCAGGGTACCGAACCACAGGCTGCCGGAGTGATCCACGGTCGCCGCGTTCACAGTTCCCTCGACCAGTCCGTCCGTAGCCGAGTACGTTCGCCATAGCTGGCGGTCGATGTCGAAGCGACTCACCCCTTGCCCCGACGTGCCGACCCACAGCACGCTGTCCGGCGTCTCAGCCAGGGAGACCACCCCATTCGAACCCAGGTCGGGCGCCATGTAATTGGTCCACGATGTCACGCCGTCGAAGCGGCTGAGTCCCGTCGAGGTGCCAAACCACATCGCGCCCGCGTGATCCTGAAGGATCGCGTAAACGTTGTCCCCCACGAGGCCTCCGCGGGTCGAACCGTTTGTGTAAGTCGTCCACGTGCCGCCCTTCAGGTGCCCGACGCCGCCCGTGGTTCCGCACCACAGGCTTCCGTCACGGTCCACGAGCAGGGAACGAATCCCGTCCGCCGGAAGGCCTCCGCGGGTGCCCGCGCTGCTGTAGGAGGTCCACGTCGCGCCGTCGTAGCGGCTGAGGCCGGTGGTGGTACCGAGCCAGATCGCGCCGCTCGAATCGCGCGCGAGGGCAGTGACGTTATTGCCGATCAGGCCGCCTGGGCTGGCAACGAACGGCGGGATGGTCCACGCGGCCATGTCGAAGCGCGACGCCCCGGCGGAGGTTCCGAACCACACCACCCCGGTGGAGTCCTGGACCACGGCCGCGACCTGGTCGCTCGCCAGTCCGCCACTGGTCGATGCGTTGGTCAGGCTCGTCCACGCCGTCCCGTCGTACCTCGCCACGCCGCCGCCCACGGTCCCCGCCCACACGATTCCGGAGCGGTCCTGGAGGAGCGCCTGGGCTCCGTACGTCCCGAGCCCGACGGCAGTGAACGAGGTCCAGCCCTCGCCGTCGAAGCGGGTCACGCCGTTGTTGACGGTTGCGGCCCAGACGTTGCCGGAGCGGTCGATGGCGAGCGCGGACAGGTCGTTCCAAACGAGACCGTCCGCGGTCGTGTACGCCCGCCACGTCAACCCATCGAAGCGCCACAGGCCCACGTTCGTGGCCGCCCACAGCCGGCCATAGCGATCTTCACTCAAGCCGGTGACGTCCGCGAGTGTCCCGGCCGCAGTGATGTGCTGCCACGAGGCTCCGTCGAAGCGGCTCAGTCCTCCGCGCCGGCTCCCGATCCAGATGGCACCGTCGTGCGTTTCCAAAATGCACCGGATCCAGTTGTCCGCGATGCGCCCGGAGGTCGTCAGATTGTTGTACGTGGTCCAGGTAGTGCCGTCGAACCGGCTGACTCCGCTGTCTTCGCTGCCGAACCACAGGTTCCCGGCGTGGTCCTCGAAGATGCACGTGAGCAGGTTGGAGGCGAGCCCCCCGGCGCTCTGATGGTAGGAGGTCCAGTTGGTGCCATCGAACCGGCTGGCACCGAAGCCGGTCGCGAACCACATGCGGCTGAGGTGATCCTCGAACAAGCCACGCACGTCGTTCGACGCGAGGCCGTTGTTCGTGTTGCTCGTCGTGTAGTAGACCCAGCCGCTGCCGTCGAACACGCTGACGCCACCGACTTGGCCGCTCGACAAGCCGGTCGCGAACCAGACCCGCCCGCTTCGGTCCGTCAGAATGGCGCGTACGTCCTGGCTGAGGAGCCCCGGTGTGAGGTTCTGGAACCCCACGCCGTCGTAACGGTTCACGCCGTTCGCGACCGCGAACCACATGTTCTCGCTGCTGTCCTGGGCGACCGCGCGCACCGCAAGGTCCCCAAGGCCGTCGGCGAGCCCGAACGTCTGCCACACGCACCAGGCCGGGCGGGCGGCGAAGAGCGTGACGAGGGAGGCGCACGCGAACAGCACGCGGGCGCCGGGCGGGCGAAAAGCTCGCGGCGCCCGGGCGCAGGCGGCCCGGGCGCCGATCATCTCAGCCACCATGGCGTGCGCTGCTTCAGTTCAGCAGTCTTGACGTGAAGATCTCCGTCGAGCCCCCCAACGGAGCCCACCAAACGATGATCGGCTTCCCGGTGCCATCCAGGATGATCTTGGCGCCGCGCGGCTCTCCGACCGCCGACGACCTGGAACTGGTCACGTCGACAGCCGGGCCCCAGGTCGCTCCGCCATCCGTCGAGCTGGTGTAGAAAAGGGCGGTGCCACATTCCCCGATGAGCGCGTGGATGGCGCCGTTCGGCCCGACCGCGAAGCTCCTGGGACAGATCCCGCTCTCGGTGGGGGGCGTGGTCGGATGCCCGACGAGCTTGAAAGTGAGCCCCGAGTTCGTGGAGCGGAGGAAGGCGACGCTGTCGCTCGGACCACCCGCCTGTACGCCCATCACGTACACCGTGCCGTCGGGCCCCACGTGCGCGTCCCCGAGGAAGGCGAGCTTCACCACGCTGGTGAGCGGGTTCGATTCGTCTCGAACCAGGCGCGGCGCGGAGAACGTGACCCCCCCGTCGAGCGAGCGGCTGTAGAGCACCTCGTCGACACCCGGCTCGCCGGGCCGATGGTACTGCCAGAACACGTATACGTAGTCCCCCTGAGACGCGGCGATCCGCGCCAACGTGTTGGTCGCGGACGGGAAGGTATCGCGCGCGATCGGGATAGGGATACTGAAATTGGCGCCGCCGGTCAAAGACCGCGAGTAGAAGATCCCGGACTCGGGCCGCTCCCATGCGGCGTGCAGGTGCTCGCCCATGCCCACCGTGAGCGCCGGATAGAGCGTCGGGGAGTTGTCCAGCGTGGTCACCACCGGATCCATCTCGAGCCCGCCGTCGGTGGACTGCTTGAAGAACAGCGAGTCGGTGCTCGAAGCGATGACGCAGAACCTGTTCGACGGGGTGACCGCCACGGCCGGCTGAATCCCCTGGTGCCCGATGGACTTCGCGTGGAACCAGTTCTGCGCGTTGTCCAGCGAGAGCGAGTGCACCGATTCGTTGAAGATCCGCCCCCAAACCAGGAACAAAGCGCCGTTCGCGCCCAGCACGATGTCCGGGTTCTTCGAGGCCGTGGCGGCCTTCGAGATGTCGAGCGGCGGGCTGAAGGTGGGTTGCGGCCCGAAGTCGTGGATATCGGAATCGCTGCGTGGGAATACGGCGAACGCTCCATTCACGACGCCCAGCACACCGCTGATGGTCACGATGCGCCCCGCGACCGCCGCGAACGTGAAGTTGCCGCCCTGGGCTGCGATCAGGATCTGCTCGGTTACGCCCTGAGCCCTGGCCCCGCGCGCGGGCGCCGCCAGAGCCGCGCGCGCGAGCACCGCGGCCGCCTGGGGCGCGGCGCCCGGGGTGGCGACAAAGAACGACGTCCCGGGCGGTGCGCTCCCCGTGATCACGACATGGTCCAGCGTCACCACCATGCCGTCGAGATCCTGGCCATTCAGGAACAGCTGGCCGGAGTCGCAGGTGTTGTCGAGCAGCGTGTGCACCGACTCGGTCAGCGGAATGAAAGCGGAACCGCTGCCCAAGTCGCGCGCGAAGACGATGTTCACTCCCTGGGTCTCGCCCGAAACCTCCTCGAGTGCGCCCGCCAGGACGTAGGCGTGACCCGGGATCAGGGTGAACGTCGGTGAGTTGACCCACAGGCCGCCGCGCGTGGGCGTCGAGCCCTGGAGCGTATAGAAGACGCCGAACGCTCCGGTCACGGTGCCCTGGAAGGAGGCCCGCAAACCGGGTGAGGATCCGGGGCCCGCGTAGCGCGACCGGTCCGCGCAGGGAACGCCCGCGAGGGCGGCTGGATCGGGGGCCTGGACCTCCTCCAGCTCGAGCACGCCGTTGAAGAAGTTGAAGGTTTGAGGGGCGACCATCGGCGTTCCGTCGGCGAGGCTCCTCACACCCATCACCGTGAGGGACACGGGGTCGCCGTCGTTCCCCGCACCGTGGATCTGCAGCACCACCCGGTTGTCGTCGGGCGCGTCCAGCCGGCGCGCGCCGTCGATCGTTCCCGTTGGGGCGAACGAATAGTTGCCCACGGTCTCGGCGCCGGTCTTCTCGACCGGCCGGTCGAACACCACCATCACGCTGTCGAGGCGGCCGCTGCCCGACACGTCGTTGTCGTAGATCGGGAACGCGTCCGTCGCGTAGGGCGGAGTTCCGACCGCCACGTCGGACGGGGATCGCATCATGATGCGGTGGGTCTCGTCGCGGAGGTCGAGGACGCCGTTCACGAACGCCAGCAGCGTGCCGACCGGCGGCGGCGTGAAGTGGGTCATCGTGCTGCAATCGACCATCACCGTATCGCAGGGGCCCGGACACCGCGGATCCACCACCAGAAAACCGCGATTGGCCACGTGCAGGGGGTCGGTGGCGAGGGCGTCGAGGTCGAGATCCTGGAGGATCCCGGCCACCTTGAGCGGCGCGTTCAACCGCACCAGCATGCCGTCCCAGGGACGCGCGGCAGGATTCGGCTCCGAATTGTTCAGCTCGGCGAGGGTGCCGACGTGGAACGGAGGAAGTGGATTGCCGTGGGACACGACGCGCACGACCAGGTCCTGCGCGTCCTGGGGGCTGTCGGGCGGCAGCGTGACCACCTGGTCGTCGTCTCCGCCCAGGCTCCCGATCACGATCGCGTCCTGGTACGACTTCACCTTGCCGTAGACGACGACCGAGTCTCCGAGCCGGAGGTTGAACGATGTGCCCGGGCCGTGGTTCACGTTCCCGGTGAACACGCCGATGCCGCTGTAGTGCAGCTCGCTCGGCCCCGGGTTCGACATCTGCATGTAGAAGCCGAAGGGCCGGAACTGGTCGGCGAACCCGGTGATGATGCCGCCCACGCCCAGCACGACGTCCCCGGTGGCCGGGTGCGGGATCGCCGACGGGTTCTGAACGTTGATGATCGTGAGCGTGTCGGGGCAGCAGCCCCCCGGCCCGGGTGGGTAGGTCGCGGCCAGGGCGCTCGACGCCAGCGTCAGGGACAGCGGGACCGCCGCGAGCGTGGCGGCGAACAACGTCCTTCTACCCAGCCGGCGGCTCATCGCAGCCTCACGATGCGCTGAGTCGTCTGGGATCCCGGCCACTGGACGCGCACCAGGTAGACGCCGGCCGCCGCGCGTTCGCCGTGGGCGTTCAATCCATCCCATGACAGCTCATGGACGCCGGCGTCGAGATTCCCCAGGGCCAGCGTCGCGACGTGACGTCCTGAGACATCCAGCACCTCTGCCCGCACGAAGGTCGGCGCGGCGAGCGTCAACCTGATCTTCGAGCTTTGCTCGAACGGGTTCGGCCTGGCGGGACTCAACTGTAGGGCAGGGAGATCGGAGGGGCCCACGGCGGCCGCCCCGCCACCCGCGGCCTGCTGCGCGAAGATGGCGGCGGTGCTCGTGCCTCCAGCGCGAAGGTCCTGCCACGTCACGACCGCAGTGCCCGGGCCGCTCGACGCAAGCACCGGGAACTGCTGGGTGTTGGGAGCGACGCAGAGGCCCAGCCCGTTGCGGTCGTAGTTGGGATTCAGCGCTCCGCTGCCGCTAACCTCCTGAGCGTAGATGTCGTTGGTCGCGCCGTTGCGGCTGTCGTACCAGGTGATGAAGGCGCCGCCTTGGCCGTCGGCAGCGATCTGCGGCGAGAACTGGCCATTGATCGCGGCGCAGACCTGAATGCCGTCGGTGACCCAGGGCGTGTTCCCGGCCGTCAGGTGCTGCGCGTAAATGTGATTCGTGGCTCCGTCGCGGTAGTCCTGCCACGTGACGAAGAGGCCGGTCCCGCCGTCGCCCGCAATTTGCGGGTAGTACTGCGAGAACTGGGCCTGGCAGACCGGCGTCCCATCCTGCGGCCAGCCTCCCGCGACGACCCCATTGGCGCCCAGGTGCTGGGCGAAGATGTGGGTGTCGGTCCCGCTTCGGAAGTCCTCCCACGCGACGAACAGACCCCCCGCGCCATCATTCGCGAGCACCGGGTTGAACTGAGAGTTGGTGGCCAGGCAGACCCCCAGCCCGTCCGTGGTCCAGTGCGGGTCGGGGTAAATCGTTCCGTTCGCGGTCAAGTGCTGCGCGTAGATGTCGGACTCGGTGCCTTTGCGACGATCCTCCCACGCGATGTACGCCCCGCCTGAGCCGTCGGCGATGATGGTGGGATTTGTCTGATCGTTGGTGGCCACGCATACCGGAACCCCCGCGAGCGGCAGCCAACGCTTGTTGCCGAGGCCGTCCACACGCTGGGCGAATAGGTCGTAGTTTCCCGCACCGTTGCGGCCGTCCTGCCACACGACGATGGCGCCGCCCGCGCGGTCTGAAACCGCCATCGGGGTGTATTGATTCCCCGGTGCGCTCGAGATGGAGATCCCATCGGCAATCCAGAGCGCTCCCCCGGCCGTGACGATTTGTCCCTGGGCGCTGATATGCTGCCCGTAGATGTCGTATTGCGATCCGCTGCGCGCATCCTGCCAGAAGATCAGGGCGCCCCCCGCGAGATCGGGCACCAGGACCGGCTTCTCCTGGAGGCCCGTAGCGCCGCAGACCACGAGCGGCGTCAACGCCGGCCAGCCCGGAGCCGTCGAGCCGTCCGCGAGGATCCGGCTGGCGAAGATGTCCGACCCGGCGCCCCCGTACCATGCCACGATGGAGCCGGTCGCGCCGTCCGAGATGATGATCGGTTTGTAGTTCGAGGCGTTGGGCGAGAGCGCTTCCCCGTTGGTCACCCAGGTCGCCCGGGCATCGGGGATCATCATCGCCGACGCCCCGCAACACAGTGAGAATATGAACAGTGATGTTCCATACCTTCGCATGTCATCTCCCGGAGTCGGGGGCCCCGCTAGTGGTACAGCACCTTGAGTTGGCCCCAGGTCAGCGCGTGCGTACCGACAACCCCGCCGAAGTGGCAGACGTTGTCGAGGCCGATGCCGCTCGGGTCGGTGTTCTGGATCAGGATGCCCGCGATGCTGCTGGTGCCGTCGGCGGTCTCGAAGCCGTAGGCGAGGTCGGCCAGCCCGGAAATGGTGATGGTGTCGATGAGGGAGCCGTCATTGCGGTAGAACGTGAGCGTCGCCGATCCACCGTTCCCACCGACCAGCTCGAAGCTCACCTTGGACTGCGGCAGCGGGAAGAGGATGGCCATCGATCCCTCACCGATCGCGTCGATATCCGGGTAACCCAGATGCCCGAGCCCCGCCAGCACGTTCGAGTTGAACAGGAAGACGTCGAGGTTCTGTCCGGGAAGCCCCTGTTGCAGCGCGAGCGGACCCTCGATGACTCCCGACACCACGTCGAAGAGACCGCTGTAGCTCAACGATTGGCCTTGGAAGCGCTCGGCGAACAGCAGTCCTCCGGACTCGAGCAGGCCGTCGAAGTTGGTGCCGGGAGGATCTCCACCCAGCACGTCCTCGAACGTGGCGATCTGGGTGCAGGGCACCGTGGCCGGGTCGACGGCGATGATCGCGCCTTCGACCGAGGTGACGATGGCGCGGCCCAAGATGGGCGTCGGGTCGCCAGGGCCTGTGAGCGGCCGATGATCCGCGTGAGCGGTTCCCAGGAGCGTGAAGGCGAGCGCCGGTAGCGAGACGAGGCAGGTCATGGCTCGCAGGGCACGCGGTGCGAGGTGCATTGGGCAACCCCCAGGTCGGCTCGCGAGGCGCGTCGGGGGCGCGCGTAATCGCCCTGGCCGATGACTCAAGGATGAAGGAATCCGGGGTCGGAATCAGCATGCCCCGGCCAGCGACCCCAATAGGCTAGCAGCACCGGCGCAAGCGACTCAAGGATTCTCGCGATCGGGCCGTGTCTCCAAACCGCGACATTCCCCGGAATCCGCGAGCGTTGCGTGTAGGGCGTTGCCTGACAGATGGGCATCCTGCTATGAGCCACATTGGCCGGCGAGAACCCAGTCCGCCGGCCCGGCCCGACCTGGGCAGCTGCGGCCCGGGCCGCCAGGGCCGGGCCCGCCATGGTGTAGGGCGTGCGCGGGACGAGCGGTTCGCCGTTGCTCCGGCGCCCGGCTCTCTCCGTTCAGTGGCCCACGGCGACGGCCAGAGCGGGCAAACCCTCGAGTGAACGGATCTCGAGATGGACGCGCGAGGATGAGTGCCGCGCCGGGTTCATTACGTCCTCGACCTTGTGGGCCGTCCACGTGCCCAGGGCCGCCCCCGCCACGACGTCGCTGGCCCAGTGCTGCTGGTCGTGAACGCGGGACCACCCGACCAGGGCGGCGAGCGGGTACGTGATCCAAGGCGTCCCCTGCCACGACGACTCGCGGTTGATGGCCGTGGCGAGGGCGAACGCCACCGCGGCGTGACCGGAGGGGAACGACTCGTGCCCCGAGAACGGGTCCAGGTTGTCGCTGTCGCCGGGCGACTCGACCGGCCTCGATCGGCCCACGACCTCCTTGACGAGCAGCGCGCCCGCACCGGCGGCGCAGACCGAGACTCCGATTCGAGTGATGGACCGGGCGCCCTCGGTCCGTCCGGTCGCGCGCGCCACCAGCCAGCTCGCCGCGAGGGCCGGGAGCACGATCGCGCCGTTGCCGAGCGGCTGCGCGATGCGGGCCAGATCCCGTCCTCCCGGCGCGCTCGGCCCGCTCGCCTCGCTCGCGACCCACTCATCGTGCGGGGCGGTGATCGCCACCGCCCCGGCGGTGGCGATCACGAAGAGCACGTCGCCCCGGCCGAGGAGTGACGCAGACTTCTGCGGCTGGGGCGCGGGGAGCGACGGTGTGACCACGGCGGTCGAATCCGGCGGGCCCGAGGTTCCCGCCCACGACGGGGGCCCGCCGAGAGCCGCCACCATCACGAGGGCCGGAGTGAAGCGCGCCGCCATACGGCGCCCGCGCTTCATCGAGGCGCCTTGGCCGGTGGTGACAGGGCCCGCATCACCTGGCGGGCCAGCTCGTCGTCGGGATCGAGCGCGAGCGCGCGCGCGGCCGCCGCCCGCGCCCCGGTCGTGTCGCGGAGCTGCTGCGAGACGAAAGCGAGCGCGCCCCAGGCCTGCCCCCAATCTGCCGCCTCGCTGGTGAGGCGGACGAGGATGGTGCGTGATTGCTCGTAGTCCTTGCGCACTGCCTCGGCCTGGGCCCAGAGGAAGAGCAGCCGGGGCGACGGGGTCAGGGCGGCGGCGTGCGCGTACGCCGCGGCAGAGGCATCCAGGCTGTCGAGCCATTTGAGCCGCGTGCCGAGGTAATCCCAGGTCAGCGTGCGATCGGGGACCGAGTACACCGGAGGTCCCGCCAGGTAGGCGCGGATGCGCGCGAACCCGGCCGGGAGATCGTGCTCGAGCCACAGCCACTGGACGGTGGGCACGAGCGCCGCGAGCGCGGCGGCGAACGCCAGCCCGCCGCGGCTGGCACCGCCGCTCAGCGCGCGGCCGAGCGGGAGCGCGGCCAGGATCGCGAGCGCCGCCGCCGCGGGCGAGAACACGTCCCAGTCGCGGAACATGCCCTGGCGCGGATGCACGAGGAGTAGCAGCGCGGCGAAAGGAAGCGCGAGCGCGAGCAGCACCACCCCCGATCCGTCGCGCCGCGGCAGCGCGAACGCCGCCACCGCGGCCCCCGCCACGGCCAGCGGCGCCAGCGCCAGCACCACATTCGCGACCTCGCGCAGGTGATCCGGGGCGAGCGCGGCGGCCAGCCAGGGCCCAACGCCCGATCCCAGGGCCAGGTGGGGCGCATCCGTCGCGCGCATCGCGGCGACGATCTTTCCGGCCATGAGCGCGAGCGTGAGGAGCGGCGCGCCGACCCCGAGGGCGATCGGGAACCGGGCGCGCCGGAGGGACGCATGGCGCCTAAGGCCGAGCGTCATCGCCACCGCGCCGGCGGGCAGCAGGCCCAGCGCCGAGCGGTGGAGCGTGAGCCCGGACGCGACCGCGAGGCCGAGCGCCACGATCGCACGCCCCGACCGCGCGACCATCACGCCGAACGTCGCCACGGCGGCGACGACGACCACCAGCTCGCGCAACGACTTGCCGTAACCCGTGAAGAGTCCGAGCCAGCCGCCGAACAGCGTGGCCGCCATCACCGCCAGCGCCGCCGCGCCCTCGAGCCCCAGGGCGCGTGCCAAGCCCACCGCCAGCGCGCCGAGCGCCGCGGCCTCGAGCGCCCCGAGGACGCGCTCGGCGGTCAGGATGTCGAGGTTGAATCCCGTGTGGATGAAGCGCGGCAGATCATAGTGGAGCAGGAGATCGACCGGCATCGCCTGCGGGAACACCGAGGTCGCGGTGATGCTGTTTTCCGCGGCCCCCAGCCGTCCCTGGAAGTCACCGACGAAGTACAGCCGATCGGGAAGCGCCCAGGCGAGCGCCGCGGCGGCGACGGCGACCAGCGCGACGCCGGGCGCGCCGCGGGCGATCGTGTCCCCGAGCCGTCGCAGCGCGGGTTCGATCGGTCGCGTGACCCGCGGGCTCAACGCCAGAGCGGCGAGGAGGAGGAGCCCCCAGCCCGGGAGCGCCGGCAGGTAGCGCGCGTGGTCGAGGCCCCACCACGCGGTCCCGGGCTCAAGCGGCGCGACGGCGCGGGCCAGGATCAGCGCCGCGAGCGCGATCCTCAGCGCCGCGGCCGCCCGGGTGCCCGGCCCGTCGCCGGATCGCTCCGGCGCGCCCCCGCTCAACCGCGGTCCTTCTCGCCCTCGACGACCACCTTCGAGAGGTCCCAGCCGCGCAGGAACAGATCGCGCACCTCACTCAGCAGGCGGAGGCGGTTGAGGCGCGTCGGCATGTCGTCGGTGTTGACCAGAACCTGCTCGAAGAAGGCGTGGATCGGCGCCTCGGTCTCGAGCAGCGCCGGCAGGATGTCGCCGTAGGCGTGGCGCTTCCACAGCGGATCGGTGGCGCCGCGGGCACGCTCGAGCGCCGCCAGCAGCTCGCGCTCGGCGGGCTCGGCGAGACGCTCGGGCTCGAGCGCGTCCGGCATCGGCTCGGTCGCGGCCTTGAGGATGTTGCCGACGCGCTTGAACAGCACTGCCAGCGGCTCGAAGCGCCGGTCGGCGCGGAACGAGGCCAGCACCCGCGCGCGCTCCAGGCAGTCGGCGGGGTCGATCCAGCCCGGCCGGCGCGGGCGGTCGCCGTCGGGCATGGGGCGGGCGTCGAGCGCGGCCTCGCGCACGTCGTAGGCCACGCCGCGCTCCTCGAGCGCCGCCTCGACGCGGCCGCGCCAGAACTCGCCCAGCCTGCGCACGATCTCGGCCTGCGGCAGGTCGGCGTTGGCGGCGAAGAACGGCGCGGTGGCCTGCATCGAGGCGTCGCGCAGGTCGAGGCGGCGACGCTGCTCGATCAGGATGCGCACCACGCCGTTCCCGGCGCGGCGCACACCGTAGGGGTCCTCGCTGCCGCTCGGGATCCGCCCGGCGACGAACGCCCCGGCGACCAGATCGAGCCGGTCGGCGAGGGCGAGGATCGCGGCCGCGTCGCTGCCGGGGAGCGCGCCCTTCGCGCCGCGCGGGTGGTAGTGCTCGGTGATGGCCCGGCAGACTTCGTGCGGCTCGCGGGCGTGCTTCGCGTAGTAGCCGCCGATGACGCCCTGGAGGCTCGCGTACTCCTTGCCGCTGCCGATCATCTCGGAGAGCAGGTCGGTCTTGCACAGCAGCGCCGCGCGCTCGACCGCGGGGCGCTGCGGCGGCGCGAGCCGCTCCGCGAGCCAGCCCCCGAGCTGCACCAGCCGGTTCGCCTTGTCGCGCAGCGACCCCAGCCCCTCCATCCACACCACCCCCGCCAGCGCCTCGACCTGCTCGGCGGGGCTCTTCTCGAGATCGGTCCGCCAGTAGAACTCGGCGTCCTCGAGCCGGGCGGTCAGCACGTCCTCGTTGCCGCGCCGCACCCCGTCGAGGTTGCGCTGGTCGCCGTTGCGCACCGCGATGAACTGGTCCTGGATCGCGGCATCGCCCAGCCCGGCGCCCGACAGCACCGCGAAGAACGACTGGTGCTCGCGCAGCGCGGTGATGATGATCTCGTTCGGCAGCTGGTGGAAACGCGCGTCGAACGAGCCGACGAAGGCGGCCGGCCACTCGACCATGAAGGTGTTGAGGTCGACCAGCTCCTCGTCCTCGCGCACCACGCCACCCGCGCTCTTCGCGGCGCGATCGAGCTCACGGCGAATCCGCTCCCGCCGCGCCCGGTGATCGGTGATCACCTTCACGCGCTCGAGCGCCGCGAGGTAGCCGGCCGCGTCCGGAATCTCGACCGGCCCGCCGGCGAGGAAGCGGTGCCCGCGCGAGGCCCGTCCCGCCTCGAGCCCGAAGGCGCGCACCGGCACCACCTCGTGGCCCAGCAGCGCCACCAGCCAGCGCACCGGTCGCGCGAAGCGCGTCTCGTCGGCAAGCCAGCGCATGGTCTTGGGGAACGCGAGCCCCGCAGCGAGATCGGCGAGCCAGCCCGGCAGCACCTCGAGCGCGGGCCTGCCGATGTCGCGCACCGTGACGGCGACGTACTCGCCCTTCGGCGTCTGCACCCGGCGCACGTCCGAGACGTTCACGCCCTTGCCCTGGCAGAAACCGAGCAGGGCCCGGGTCGGCTGCCCGGCGGCATCCCACGCCGCGCGCGCCGCGGGGCCCAGCACCTCGGCCTCGCGATCGCTCTGGCGCGCGGCGAGCCCGCCGACCACCAGCGCCAGGCGCCGGGGCGTGCCGTAGGTGCGCACCTCGCCATGCGCGAGCCGCAGCTCCTTGAGCCCGGTCCGCGCGTCGCGCTCCAGCTGCTCGAGCGCGGGCGGGACGTAGCTCGCGGGCAGCTCCTCCACGCCGATCTCGAACAGCAGGTCGGCGCCCGCCGCGCCGCGCGCCCCACGCTTTGCCTTCGCCGGCGTCATCGGCTGTCCTCCGGGGGGTTGCCCTGCGCGGGCTTCTCCCCGGCCGGCTTCACCCAGCGGGCGCGCTCGGCCTCGTCCCTGATCAGCGGGTAGCCCAGCGACTCGCGCAGCGCCGCGTAGGCCGTCGCCGCCCGGCGCGCGAGCTTGCGCACCCGCGCGATGGTTCCGACGCGCTCGCTCACCGAGATCGCGCCGCGCGCATCCAGCAGGTTGAAGAGGTGCGAGCACTTGATGACGCAGTCGTAGCCCGGGTTCACGAGGCCGAGGTCGAGCAGACGCAGCGCCTCGCGCTCCCACAGCTTGAACATCTCGAACAGCGCCGGGACGTCGGCCTCCTCGAAGTTGTAGCGCGAGTACTCCTTCTCGTTCTGGACCCACAGGTCGCCCCAGGTCACCCCGGGCGCCCAGTCCAGGTCCTGCACGCGGTCCTTGCCCTGCAGCATCATGCCGATGCGGTCGAGGCCGTAGGTCAGCTCGGCCGACACCACCGGCAGCTCGAGGCCGCCGCACTGCTGGAAGTAGGTGAACTGGGAAATCTCGGTGCCGTCCATCCACACCTGCCAGCCCAGCCCCGCCGCGCCCAGGGTGGGCGACTCCCAGTCGTCCTCGACCAGGCGCAGATCGTGATCGCGCGGCTCGATCCCGATCGCGCGCAACGAGTCGAAATACTGGTCCACCACCTCGGCCGGCGCCGGCTTGAGCAGCACCTGGTACTGGTAGAACTGCTGGAAGCGGTTGGGATTCTCGCCGTAGCGGCCGTCCTTGGGGCGACGTGAGGGCTCGACGTAGGCGACGCGCCAGGGCTCGGGGCCGAGCGAGCGCAGGAAGGTCGCGGGGTTGAAGGTGCCGGCGCCGACCTCGGAGGCGTAGGGCTGCTGGATCACGCAGCCGCGCTCCGCCCAGTAGCGCTCGAGCGCGATCACCATCTCCTGGAGCGAGCGCCGCGGATCGAGCGAGGCCGTGCCACGGGCGGCGGAGGCGCCGCGCATGGCGGGCGCGCCGCGGCGTGCCGCCGGGCGCCGCGCCGCGGCCCGGCGCTGGCGGCCGCGCGCGGCGGCCGGGCGCGCCCTCACGCCACCATCTCCGGCGTGGCGAGGGAGCGCAGCAGCTCGAGCGAGCGCAGCCCCTGGAAACGCTGGAAGTGGTGGCGCAGGAACGCCTCGACCACGCGCAGGATCTCGCCCGAGCGCTTGACCTCGAGGTACTCGCCCGCCTCGCGCACCGGGCGCGAGAGCAGGAGCGCGAGCCCGGCGAGCGCATCGGCCGAGAGCCGGATCGCCGCGGACCTGGCGGCGCACTCGTCGCACAGCAGCCCGCCGCGCGCCGGCGAGAACAGCCGCTCGGGCGAGAGCGCGTTGCCGCAGCCGGCGCAGCGGTCGAGCCGCGGCCGGTAGCCGAGCAGGCTCGCGACCTGGAGCTGGAAGGCGATGGTGAGCGCCGGAAGCGCTCCCGCCGGGGCCGCCACCACCGACTCGAGCGTGGCGGCCAGCAGATCGTAGAGCTCGGCGTGCGGCTCTTCGCCCCACACCAGCCGGTCGATCAGCTCGAGCGCCGCCTCGGCATGGGCGAGCCGCACCAGGTCGGTGATGCGGCTGCCGGTGGGATCGAGGGTGTCGGCCTGGGACAGCAGGTGCAGGTCGCGATCGGGCTTGTGGTAGAAGACGAAGCGCGCGCGGCTCAGCGGCTCGAGCGCGAAGCCGAAGCGGCTCGGCGTCTTGCGCGCCCCTTTCGCCACCAGCCGGGTCATCCCCTGGTCGCGCATGTAGACCACCACGATGCGGCTGGTGTCACCCAGCGCGTGGGTCTTGAGGACGATGCCTTCACCGCGCACCAGTGCCACGGCGACTCCTACGAGGCGCTCGGCGCCGCGGCCGCGCTCGCACGCGCTCCGCGCAACGCCTCGGCGCCGGGCTGGTGGACCCCGCCCGAGATCACGACCTTGAGCCCCTCCTCGACGCTCCAGTCGAGGTAGCGCAGCGCGCTCTTCGGCACGTAGTGGACGAAGCCCGAGGCCGGATTGGGGGTACTGGGCAGGAACACGACCTCGACCTGCTCGCCGAGCAGGCGGGCGATCGCGGGGCTGGGCGGCCCGGCGATGAAGCCGATGCGCCACAGGGCGGGGTGCGGCCAGGGCACCAGCACCACCTGCTTGAAGATGTCGCTGCGCCGGCTCAGGAACGCCTCGCCCAGCGACTTCGTCGAGCCGTAGAGGATGCCGACCCCCGGAATGCGGCTCAGGAAATGGTCCCACACCCCGAACAGCGAGCGGGTGCTGAGCCACGAGGTGATCCAGCCGACGACGATGAGGATGATGAGGGTGGCCACCAGCCCGATCCCCGGGATGCGCCGGTGATCGAGCGCCGCGAAGCGCAGGTAGCGGCCCAGCAGGTTGTCCACCCAGTTGAACAGGCGGATCAGCACGTAGACGGTGAGCGCCGAGGGCACCAGCGCCAGCAACCCGGTGAGCAGGTAGTTGCGCAGCCGCGCCATGAGACTGGTGCGGCGCTGGGACAGGGCGGGCGGCGGGGCCGCGACGCCGGCATCGGGAGGCAGGGCCAGCATGGGGTTGGTCTCGCTCACCTTCCCCGATGCGGCGGCCGCGGTCAACCCCCGGCGAGCGAGCGCTCGAGGGCGCGGATGCCGGGTGCTCCGGCGCGCAGGGCCTGGTGCTCGCGGCGCCGCATCCGCCGCCGCTCGGCGGCGCCGGCGTGGTCGAGCCCGGCGAGGTGGAGCGCGCCGTGGATCACGAGGCGCGCCAGCTCGCGGCCCGGGCTCACCCGGTAGCGGCGCGCCTGGGCCGCCATGCGCTGGAGCGAGACCGCGAGATCGCCGTCGATGCGGCCGTCGCGGTGGACCTCGTAGACGAACGACAGCACGTCGGTGGCGCGGTCGATGCCGCGCCAGCGGCGGTTGAGATCGCGCAGCGCCCGATCGTCGGTGAGCAGCACCGCGATCTCGCCGGCGCGGCGACCCTCGAGCGCCAGGGCGGCGCCGATCAGGGTGCGGAGCGGCGCGGCGATCCCGGCGCGCCGCGCTCTAGGAGGGCTCGCGACGGAAATCGACATCGCTCTTCCGCCGCCGTGGCTCGCGCCCTTCGCGATGCTCCCGCGGCTCCTCGGGGTAGGGCGCGCGGACGTGGAAGATCGCGGTCAGCACCGGGATGAAGGCCTCGCGGACCCGCGCCAGCTCCTGGAGGGTCAGCCCGCACTCGTCGAGCTGCCCCTGCTGGACGCGCTCCTCGATGATGCGCGTCACCAGCCCGCGGATGCGGCTCGGGGTGGGCTCGGCGAGCGCGCGCGAGGCGCCCTCGACCCCATCGGCGAGCATCAGGATCGCGGTCTCCCGCGAGCGCGGGCGCGGGCCCGGATAGCAGAAGTCCTCGCGGTGCGCCGCCGGATCGAACTCCAGCGCCTTGTGGTAGAAAAACGCCATCACCATGGTGCCGTGATGCTCGGGGATCGCGTTCTGCACCGCGCGCGGCAGGCGCTGGCGGCGCGCCATCTCCAACCCCTCCTTGATGTGCGAGCGCACCACCAGCGCGCTCATGCTGGGGGTGAGCTTGTTGTGGAGGCTGCGGGTCGCGTGCTCGTTCTCGGCGTAGTACTCGGGCTTGGCGAGCTTGCCGATGTCGTGGTAGTAGGCCGAGACCCGTGCCAGCAGCGAGTTGGCGCCGATCGCCTCGGCCGCCGCCTCGGCCAAGCTCCCCACCACCATGCTGTGGTGATAGGTGCCCGAGGCCTCGAGTTGGAGCCTTCTCAGCAGCGGACGGTTGAGGTCCGAGAGCTCGAGCAGCGTGATGTCCGAGGTCAGCCCCAGCAGGTGCTCGACCAGCGGCAGCATGAGGAACGCGAACAGCACCGCGGCGGCGGCGTTGCCGATCCCGGCCAGACCGTCGCGCAGCAGCATCGGGGCGGTCGGCCCGCGCGCCAGGTCCCAGGCCAGGATCGCGACCAGGTTGGCGATCGCGATGGTGAGCAGCGCGCGCGCGAAGTGCCAGCGGTGGCGCAGCCGCGCCACCGAATACACCGCGGTGATCCCCCCCAGCACCGCGACCGCCACGAACGGCGTCTTGAGGTCGGTCACCGCGGTCGCCGCCACGGTGAGCAGCAGCGTGAACACCAGCGCCGGGCGTTTCTCGAGCAGCGAGCCGACCACCAGTGGCGCGAGCGCCAGCGGCACCGCGAACTCGGGCAGGTCGAGCAGCCCGGTCGCGACCTCGGCCAGCCCCAGCACCAGCGCGGTGAGCAGCACGAACATCGCCAACATGGCGTTGTCGCGGAACACCGCCGGCAGCTCGACCCGCAGGTAGGTGGCGAACACCGCGACGAACAGCAGCATGAGCAGGGTGCGCGCCAGCGGCGGGTAGAGACGGTCGCCGCGCTGCCCACGGGCGGCCTCGAGGGTATGGAGCGACTCGAGCTTGAGCAGCGCGTCGCGGGTGATGCGCTGGTTGGCGTCGACGATCAGCTCGTCCTTCTTGACGAAGCCCAGCGTCGCCGGCACCACGCCCTGGGCCTGGACGCGCCGCCACTCGGTCTCGGCGCGGTCGTAGACCACGTTGGGCTGGACGAACGGCGCGGCCAGCTCCGCCGCCAGCCGGGCGCCGCGCGCATCGTCGGCGAACGCGCTGCGGGCGTGGCGCTCGATCGCGAGCAGCGCCTCGCGCCGGTCGTAGAGCGCCGAGGCCGCCTTGACCTGCTCGCTCTCGCCCTCGCGCAGGCTGACCGTCGGGTAGCCGAGGATCTGGCCGCCGCGCTTCTCGTCGACCACGCCGGCGTCGTAGAGGTCGTGGAGCCATGCGCCCAGTTCCTTGAGCACCCGGCGCGCCCGCCCCGGCGCGGCCAGCGCGTCGGCGCCCTCCTCGCTGAGCGGCACGCCCAGGGCGCGCAGTCGCGCGCTGCGGTCGGCGGTGCGCACCGCCGCGGGGTCGAGCACCACCGCCAGCGCCTTCTCCTGGAACATCGCGAGGCGCGCCAGCATGTCGGAGGAAACGCGCGCGTCGCGCACGAACACCGGGGCGACCGCGGCCGAGGCCTGGGTCTGCTCGCGCCGCAGCGCGGCTTCGTCCTTCTCGACCCGGAAGTCGTAGGGCGCGACCACACGCTCGCGCGCGATGTCGCCCTCGCGATAGCGCAGCGGGCCCTCGCCGCGCCCGAACGGCAGCCAGGCGGCGAGCGCGAGCAGCGCGCCCACCATCAGCAGGCGCGCGGTGAAGTAGAGCCAGCGGAACGGGCGCGCGCGATCGGGCAGCGCGGGAACCGGCGGATCCTGGTCCGTCATGAGCGGGGGCGGCGGGGGCCCGTCCCTGAGCGCCGGGCGCTCAGAGCGAGGGGCCGCGCTCGGTGGACTCCGGATCCGCGGCGCCGGCCGGGTGGTGGTCCTCGGCGTCCGCGCCGCCCGCCGCGCCG
>Ga0306920_100001067_pt1 | contig 33694 bp, 28 predicted proteins | sample flu12Cox44000170_FD_204666 | JGI IMG/M metagenome (GOLD analysis project Ga0306920, IMG submission 204666) | Lab enrichment of tropical soil microbial communities from Luquillo Experimental Forest, Puerto Rico - flux4day.12C.oxic.44.000.170 (v2)... | ecosystem: Environmental > Terrestrial >...
CAAACTTCAAACCACCACGCGCAGCCTTTCGTCTGGACCGCCACCGCGGATTCGATCTTCGCTAAAGTTCAACGACTATGTGAACGTATTTCCGGGACAGCACACTAGAAGGAGCATCCATTGACTCAATGAAAGCAGCAGTACATAGGGGAAGAGAGTCGAATTGTCGACTCACGCGCAAAAGCACACCTGCGGCGTTCCTCGATACTCCCTGCTCAGGTTCCAAAAACCTTTTCCTGACTTTTGGAACCCTCTACGGCGTGCCGAAGTACTGTTCCGACCCCAACCCCCATGTCCGCCGCGATCGCCTTCCAGCCGAAGCCCTGAGCACGAAGTGCGGAAATCCGCTGCTCGTTAAGGATCCGTCTGGGTCTGCCCAGCTTCTTGCCCTTCGCCTGGGCATTTCGCAATCCGGCGCGGACGCGCTCGGCAATCAAACTGCGCTCCAATTCAGCTACAGCGCCAAGGACGGTAAATACCATGCGGCCCGCTGGTGTGGCCGTCTCGAGGGCTTCCGACAAACTTACGAACTCGATTCCCAGCACACGGAACGTGTCAAGCGCACGCAATAGGTGGCTCACGCTGCGCGCAAAGCGGTCAAATTTCCAGACAGCGATCACGTCAAAGCGACGTTTGTGGGCATCGGCCATCAGTCGGTCGAGCTCGGGACGTCGATCTTTCGCACCAGAGATTCCCGAAAAACGGATTGCACAAATATTACACAATCGGTGGCTACGTCACGTCGAATACACTAGAAAAGCGTGAAAATAAGATAGTTAGTAGCGGATGAGCCTGTAAGCCGGATTCTGTGGACTCCAATCACTCGGAGTCTGACGATCATTCCTCTAGGTCTCGGATCGCTCCGGGACTCCAGCAGCCTACCCGAGGGTTGCTCTCAATCGCGACTCTAAGCCACGATTGAGGAAGCTTGGCGAACTTTCGTTCGCTTCGCTCGGCGAGCCGGGCCGGCTCTCCCCTCCTATTTGGCCTTGCACCACGCGGGGTTTTCCGTGCCTCGCCTGTTGCCAGACGAGCGGTGGGCTCTTACTCCACCTTTTCACCCTTACCAGCAAAAGCGCTTTTCTCAGACGATAAGCAGGTTTCCCTGCCGCCCGTCACAGTAGCCTCTTTCGCGGCGGTCTGTTTTCTGTGGCACTTTCCGTGAACAGCGTAATGCTGCTCCCCTGGCGTTACCAGGCGCGTTACCCTGAGGCCGCGGCCCGAAGGTCTCCCTTTTGTTCCGCAAGCCTCTTAGTCTGCTGACGCAGACCGGTGTCCGGACTTTCCTCCCGCCTGTCCTGAAGGCCCTACGGGGCCGAAGGGATTACCTTCGAGCCCAGGCACTCCGGACAAACCAGCGATCGTCCAGCTCACCCGCTATGTTCATTATATTCCAAGTCTCCCGACAAATCGGAGGCACCATAAGGCTGCTTTCCGTCGCAGTATTGCCGCGTCTGAAAACGCAGAGCTGGTCAGGAGATGCCAATGCCTTCCCGCCATTCAGGCCCTCGCGCGGCCTTTCTTCTGGGGCTGCTGCTACTCGCGGTTCCTGCGAAAGCCGCACAAACCACAAACGAGCGGCCGCGTGAACAGTTCAAGAATGCGGACGCTCTTTACGATTGGGTGCGCGACGCACAGGGCAACCAGCTGCGCACCATCGTAACGAAACCCAAAACGGCCCAGGGCAAGGTTCCGGCCATCTTCTTTGTAGGATGGCTCAGCTGCGACAGCGTCGAATACACGCGAGGCGAAACGGACGGTTTCGGAGCCATTTTCTGGCGCCTGATTGAGACCTCAGGGTACGCCACCTTGCGGATGGACAAGGAGGGCGTGGGCGATAGCGCTGGGGATTGCAGCAAGACCGATTTCTTAACTGAGCTCAGCGGTTATCGCGCCGCATTCGCTTCGCTCGGCAAATACCCATTTATCGATCTCGAGCGTATTTTTGTTGTGGGCTTGAGCAATGGCGGCGGGACCTCGCCCCTCATCGCACAGGAACATGCGGTTCGCGGTTATGTAGCCGCCTCCTCCTGGGGACGCACCTGGTACGAACATATGCTGGAACTGGAGCGCGTTCGTCTGAGCCGGGACAAGGGCGTAACCGCAGCCGCTATGAATTCCACACTGAAAAGATTCACCGACTTCTATTCGCTTTATTTGATCCATAAGATGACGCCCGGCGAGATTCTGAAGCAGCATGACGAATGGGCGGGAATCTGGTACGACGAGCCCGACAGCCAATACGGACGCCCCGCCGCCTTCTATCAACAGCTGCAGGATTTGAATTTGGGCGAAGCCTGGTCGACGGTAAAGACGCCGGTTCTTGTATTGCGCGGCTCGTCAGATTCGATCATGAGTTTTAACGACAGCGTCACCATCGCAGCCATCGTCAATCGAGCCAACCCCGGTCGCGCAGAGTTCGTGGAAGTCGCTGGCGCCGATCACCTGCTGAGCGTCAACGGCAAGCTGGCTGATTCCGTGGTCCCCAAGATATTGGGTTGGATGAAGGCGCAGCCATGAACCAGATCGATCCAATCAAGCGCCAAGCGAGCGTATAGCGTCTATGCGTCCTGGCCGCAGGGTGGCAGGCCCCTTCAAGCGATTTGCTTGTACATCACCAGCGCATCCACAAAGCCAAGGTCTGGATGCTCGAACGCACCAGGCAGGCATCCCACAACCTCGAAGCCAAGCCCCTTCCAGAGTTCGACCGCCCTGGTGTTGCTGCTCACCACAAAATTGAACTGCATGGCGCGAAAGCCGCGTTCCTTCGCGCGCTCGAGGGAATGCCGGCACATCGCTCGCGCAATTCCCTGCCCTTCGGCCGCCGTTGCCGTCACATAGCCGCAGTTCGCCACGTGCGCGCCTCCCCCTCGCTGATTGGCCCGCAGGAAGTAGGTCCCTAGGATGGCCCCCTGCTCCTCCCACACGAAGGCCTCGTGTCCGGGAGCGAACCAAAACTCGATGGCCTGCAGCCGAGTCATATCGCGCGGAAGGGTGTAGGTGTCCCCGCGCCGTATCATCGGCTCCAGAATGGCCCAAATGGCTTCCTGGTCTCCCTCAATCGCGGGGCGGATCAACAAGACGAGTTTCCCTATTTCAGCCCTATGAGTTTCTCGAATTCCGCTTCGCTCAAAATCGGTACGCCCAGCTCTTTGGCCTTGTCGTACTTCGATCCCGGATCACTGCCCACCACCACGTAGTCCGTTTTCTTGCTCACTGACCCGGCGAGTTTCCCGCCGTGCTGCTTCACCAGCTCTCCGGCGTCTTCGCGTGACCGGTTCTCGAGCCCGCCCGTAAACACGAACGACTTGCCTCGAAGCTTGTCGCTCTTAACCTCGCGCTTTTCCGCTGTTGGACGAACACCGGCTTTTTCCAACTTTTTGATCAGCTGGCGGTTCGCCGGCTCGGAGAAGAATTGCGCGATGCTGTTCGCTACTTTGGGTCCGACTTCCGGCACTTCTTCGAGTTGTTCCTGGCTGGCCGCGGCCAGATCATCCAGCGAAGAAAAATGCTCCGCCAGCAACTGCCCCGTTCGCTCGCCGACGAATAAAATCCCTAGCGCATAGATTAACCGCGACAGCGAATTCTTCTTGCTGGCCTCGATCTCATCGAGCAAGTTCTGTGCGGATTTCTCCGCCATCCGTTCGAGCTCAGCCACTTCGTCGAGCTTCAGCGAGTACAGATCGGCAAGGTCTTTGACCATGTTCTTTTCGACTAATTGATCCACAATTTTTTCGCCGAGCCCATCAATGTTCATGGCGTGGCGGCCGGCATAGTGCAGCAGTGATTCGCGCCGTTTTGCCGGGCACGCGGAATTGAGGCACCTGTACGCGACTTCGCCCTCCACGCGATGGATCTTGCTGCCGCATTCCGGGCAATTCTTCGGCATGCGGAAGGCACGCCGGTCCTTGCCCTCCTTCACCACCTTCAGAACATGTGGGATGACCTCGCCCGCACGTTCGATGAGCACCGTATCGCCGATTTGCACGCCCAATCGCTCGATTTCGTCCATGTTGTGCAGCGTCGACCGGCTGACAGTTACCCCGCCTATCTGCACCGGCTCCAACAGTGTCCATGGCGTCAGTACGCCGGTTCTTCCGACGTTTACCTGGATATCTTTCACCACCGTGGTTTCTTGTCGCGCGGGGTATTTGAAGGCGATCGCCCAGCGCGGCGATTTCGATGTGAACCCGAGTTCGTTCTGCAGCGCGACGGAGTTTACCTTGACCACCACGCCGTCGATCTCGTACGGAAGCTTTTCACGCTTGGCATCCCAAGAATCGCAGTAGCCAATGACCTCCTCGATGCCATCGCACAATTTCCAGTCGTCGGAGGCGCGGAACCGGAGTGCCTTCAACGCTTCGAGCGATTCACAGTGCTTGGAAAGCGCCTCCTTGCCGTCACGCAGCAAGTAGTAGGCAAAAAAGTCCAGGTTTCGCTGCGCCGTTACGCTCGAATCGAGCGTGCGCACGGCTCCGGCCGCCGCATTCCGGGCGTTGGCGAAGATCTTGCCCCCGTTTTGCTCCTGCTGCCGGTTCATGGCTTCAAATGCCTTGCGCGTCATGATCACTTCGCCCCGGACCTCAAACCAACCGGGTATTTTCGCTTTCTTCAGGGTTTCGTCCGCGATACGCAAGGGAATCGAGCGGATGGTTCTGACGTTTGGCGTCACGTCCTCCCCCGCGGTCCCGTCGCCGCGTGTCACGCCGCGCACCAGCGTCCCCTCTTCGTAAATCAGCGAGACACTCAATCCGTCGAACTTGTGCTCGGCAATGTACTCAATCGCGCCGCGCCCGATGCCTTCGCGCACGCGCCGGTCAAAATCACGCAGCGCGTCGAAGGAAAAGGCGTTGTCGAGGCTGAGCATCGGCCGGCTATGCCGGAAAGTCTGAAATCCCGACCTGGGCGGAGCACCGACCCGCGCGGTCGGAGAGTCGGGCGTCACCAGCCCCGGATGCGCCCCTTCGAGCTCTTTCAGCTTGGCCAGCAGCTTGTCATAGGCGGCATCGGAAATCTCCGGATCGTCCAGCACGTGATACCGGTACTCGTGGTAGCGGAGCTTCTCTCGCAGCTCTTCGATTTCTTTCTTGATTGACGCCGTGGCCGCCTTCGCCATGTTCACCCCGCGCGACATTCACGCAATCGCAATCGGTATTATATAGAATAGGTAGCTTCGTAAGGTTGAGCCGGCGGTACTTGTTAGCGGCGGCCCGCTTGCCGCGGGCAGGCTTACGCCGCTGCCTGGATGCCATGCAGAATCTGCAAAACGCGCTGTTGATTCACAACCCCAACGCCGGCGGCGGCGGTTCCGCCCGCCGCGCCCAGTTGGACGAGGCTCGCCGCATTCTCGGGACTCGTGGCATCCAGGCCGACTTGGCCGAAACCACGGGCCCCGGCGAAGCCACCGAAATTGCCCGTCGCGCGGGCGCCGACGGCCGTCAACTGGTCATCGCCTGCGGCGGTGACGGTACGGTCAACGAAGTCGTCAACGGCCTCGCCGATCAGCGAAACGGTCATCGCGTGCCCATGGCGCTCCTTCCCGCAGGTACCGCCAACGTCCTGGCGAAAGAGCTGGAGCTGTCTTGGGAAATCCCGACGGCCGCCGACCAAATCGCGCGCGGCGAGGTCCGTGACATTGCGCTCGGCCTGGCAACACCGCTCGAAGAGCGCGAAAAAGCCCGCTACTTCCTCAGCGTGGCCGGCGCAGGCCCCGACGGCCGCATCACCTACGCCGTTGACCTCGAGCTTAAAGCCCGCATGGGCATTCTGGCCTACTGGTGGCAGGGCGCGCGCGAAGTTTTCAACTACAAGTTTCAGCATTTCCGGGTCACCAGCGAAGGCCAACAGCGCGAAGTCTCCCTGGTTATCGTCGGCCGCACCAAGCACTACGGCGGCCCGTTCAAGATCACCACCCAGGCCGACCTTTACGAAGACCAGTTCGAATTCGTCGGCTTAACAACGCAAAGCGGGTTGCGCTATCTCAGTTACCTCCCGACTCTTTGGTTCGGTGATTTGCGCAAGGAAGAAGGCATCTACTTCTGGAAGTCGGATCGTCTGATCTGTGAACCGATCGAGTCCGATCCGCCCACCTACGCCCAGGTGGACGGCGAGCCCCTCACTCGCCTGCCTGTCGAGTTTCGCATCGTGCCGCGCGCTTTGCGGCTTCTCGTCCCCGGACCCGAAAAGCCTCCCGAAGCCACGGACTGACTCCAGGTGGATCCTCTCACGCACGGTGTGGCTTCGTTCGCGTTGCAACGCGCTCTCTTCCCTCGCGCCCCTTGGCGCTGTGTGGTAGCCATTGTGGCGGCAGGCATCGTGCCCGACATGGACTGGTTTACCGCGAGTCTCGGCCCCTGGGACTATTTGCGGTGGCACCGCACGGCGACGCATTCGCTGGTTTTCCTCAGCGCCCTTGTTCTAGCGGCGTTCCTCTTGTCGCGTTTCGCGAAGAACGGTTCATGGAACGGTCTTCTCGCCCCAGCAGTCGGAGCCGTGACGCTGCTGCATTTGTCCCTTGACCTCTGTCAGTCCGAAGGCGTGGCGCTGCTGTGGCCCTTCTCCTCGCGTTCCTTCGCGCTCGACTGGCTGCCGACGATCGAACCCTGGCTGCTGACCACGCTGATGGCCGCAATTGCCCTACCGGAACTATTCCGGCTGGTCAGCGATGAAATTGGCGCGCGCAACAAGCGCCCGCGTGGACAGAACGGGGCGGTGGTCGGCTTGACGCTCGCCGCTCTGTACATCGGACTGCGCGCCCTCCTGCACGCCAATGCGGTTACCGCACTCGAGGCCCGAACCATCGCCGGCGAGACTCCGCAGCGCGCCGCTGCATTTCCCGACTCGACCTCGCCCTTCCACTGGCATGGAGTCGTCGAAACGCGATCGGCGCTGAACATCGTCGTCATGCGCAGCATGGGGGGCGAAGTCAGCTACGCTTCGGGTATCACCACTCTTCACAAACCGGAACCGTCCCCGGCGCTCGCGGCTGCACAAAGTGCGCAGGCCGCGGTTCGATTTCTGAAGTTCGCCCGCTTCCCCAAAGCGACGGTGCAGGCGGAAAGCGAAGGCTTTTCCGTGGAAATCCAGGATTTGAAGGACCAAGCCGCCGAAACAAAATCCCGTACCGTTTTTGCCGACATCGATCTCGACAAAAACTCGCGCGTCGTCTCTTCCGCGTTGCAGTGGCAGAAAGATCTCGGAAGTTCGCGCTAGGTTCGGGCCTCGGGACGATGCCGGTGCCGCAATATCCATCGCGACGCCAGATAGCTCAGCACGACAAACGCCGCCAGTCCCGCGGCTGCGGTTAGTTTGTTGCGTTCCAAAATCGGCAGCGCGTCCCGGCCATACTTCACCGCTAGATATCCGACGCCGAAATAGCGAATCAGTCGCGCCAGCGCAATGGCTGAGGAGAAACTCCACAGCGGCACCTCAAACACTCCGGAAGCGAAGACAAACACCTTGAACGGCGTCGGCGGGGGCAGCAGCGCGGCAACCAGCATTCCGCCAAACCCGTTTTCTTCCACCCAGCGCCGAATCGCCAGCGCCCGGTCGCCAGCCCTCTTGTGAAAAAAGGCTTCCCCGCCCTTCCGAGCGATAAAGTACAACAGCACGCACCCCAGCACCGAACCCGACGCCGCCATCAATGCATATAGCGCCATTCGCGCCGGATGCGCGATCGATAGCTCGATCAGCAGCAGGTCGTTGATCACCGGAAACGTCAGCACCGACGAGTCCAAAAATGAAATCAGAAACAATCCGGGTGCGCCGAGCGCACCCGCAAAAGCCACAATCTTCTGTTTCCACGCACTCAGCTTCCCGTCCAAGCGTTTTCTCTCCGCTCACGATTTTGTCTGTCTCTGTCTCCGTGCTGTCTGGCAATTCCGCGCTTTTTAGCCTTGGACAGCGAGCCGGCGTCGTCCTCAAAACAATGTCTCTAGCGCCTCCACAATCACATCCCACACCCGATGCAACTCGTCCGGTGAGATCACATAGGGCGGCAGCACGTACACCACATTCCCCAGCGGCCGCAGCAGCACGCCGCGCTCCAGGAAAAACTGGTAAAGCTTCGGCCGCATCGCCGACAAATAGCCGGCATCCTCGGTTTGCAACTCGATCGCAGCGATGGTCCCAATCTGCCGCGCCTCGCCTACGACGGCAAACCTACGCAACTGCTCGAGCCGCTCGGCATGAATCTTGGCAATGCTCGCAATCCGCTCGAACACCGGCTCGTCTTCGAAAATCCGCAAGCTCGCATTGGCCGCCGCGCACGCCAAGGCATTCCCGGTGTAGGAATGCCCGTGATAGAACGTGTGCAGGCGATTCTCGCTATGAAACGCCGTTTGCACTCGACCGCTCGACAGCGTTGCGCCCATGGGCAGGAATCCGCCGGTAATTCCCTTCGACAAACACAGCAGGTCCGGCGCCACGCCGGCTAAATCGCAAGCAAACATCTTTCCGGTGCGTCCGAAGCCTGTCAGCACCTCATCCGCAATCAACAGCACATCGTGCTGCGTCGAGAGAGCCCGCAGGTTCTGCAGAAATTCTACGGGATGTACGATCATCCCGCCCGCGGCCTGCAGCAGCGGCTCCACAATGACCGCGGCAATCCGGTCGCCGCGTTCCTTTAGCAGTGTTTCGAATTTCTGCAAACACTCGATATGGCATGTTTTCCGCTGCAGCCCCACCGGACAGCCATAGCAATACGCCGCATGCACGCGATGTACCGGGTAGCGCATGGTTCGAAAGGGATCGGTGAATGGCGAATCGTCGCTCACCGACATGGCCCCTGCCGTGTCGCCGTGGTAGCCATGCTCCAAAGCGACAATTTCGCATTTCTTCGCGCGCCCGCGGTTGCTGAAGTGCTGCACCGCCAGCTTCAGCGCGACTTCGACCGCGGTCGAGCCGTCATCGGAGAAAAACAAGTGCGTCAGCTGCGGCGCCACCCACTTGCGCAGTCCCGCCGCCAACTTCTCCGCCGGTTCATGCGTGAAGCCCGCCAGAATGACGTGCTCCATCTTGCGCGCCTGCTCGGCAATTGCCGCCGCAATCCGGGGATTCGCATGCCCGTGCAGGTTTACCCACCACGAGGACACCGCGTCGATGATCCTTCGCCCGTCCCGAGCGTAGAGCCAGACGCCTTCCGCGCGCTCGATTTCAATCGGCGCCGGATCCAGCGCGCTATTCGTAAACGGATGCCAGATTGTAAGAGGGTTCATGCGGATTTCATGAGGTTTGCATGTAGCGCTTGCCGCAGGCAAGCTTCCGTCAGGCTCTGCAACATTACCAGCCACCCTTGGTCACTGTCTTCTACTGCGAAAACGCCGACCGGTCAAAGTGATTCATGAACACCTGCATCAGCGCCGTGCGATGCAAATTGGGCAGCCGCGGAATTTCGCCAATCACCCGCACATGCCCGAAACGCTCGACCGTCTCCCGGTTCTCCCTATTCTGGTCGCCGATGAGGACCACGCCGTGTACCGGCAACTCCGCCGCGTGCATAGCTGCCAGCGTCAAAAGCGTGTGGTTGATTGTACCGAGCGTGCTCCGCGCCGCCAGAATCACCGGCAGCTTCAGCTTCACCATCATATCCAGGATGAATTGCTTTTGGTTGATGGGAACCAAGACGCCGCCCGCACCTTCCACCACCAGCCAGTCGTTCGCCAGGTGATTCGGCAAGTTGACCTTGCCGAGGTCAATCTCGACGCCCGCCCACCGCGCGGCCAGATCGGGCGAAACCGGGGGCACGAACTTGTACACCTCATCGAGCGTGCGGTCGGTGCCGATGCCGGCCAGCCGCATCACCGTCGCCCGGTCCGTACCCTCGAGCGTACCCGTTTGTATCGGCTTCCAGTACACCGCGTCCAGCGCCGCGCACAACAACGCCGACAGCGTCGTTTTTCCTACGCCGGTGTCCGTCCCGGTAACAAAGAAGTGATGTCTCACGCGCGGCCCGCAACTTCCGCCGCAGCCAGCGAACCCTGCGGCCTTCTCCAATTTTGCAAGGCCGCCACCAGGGTCGTCACGTGCTCCCTTGTAATCCGCGCCGTAAGCGACAATCTCAGCCGCGCCGTCCCCGCCGCTACCGTCGGGGGCCTGATCGCCTTTACCGCAAATCCCCGCTCCTGCAAAAACGCGGCTGCCGCCAGCGCGTCCTCATTCGAACCGATGACCACGGGCACAATTTGCGATGCCGACCGGCACACGTGAAAGCCTTCCCGAGAAAGTGACCGGCTAAGCTCCGCCGATAGGGCGAGCAGCGTTTCCCGCTCGGCATCCATTGCGCGCGCCAGTCGCAGCGCGGCACGAATCTGCCCCGCCATGTACGGGGGCATCGCCGTACTGAAAATCAGGGTCCGCGCATGATTGATCAGAAACTCCTTGAGCACCCGCGTGCCGCACACAAGCGCTCCCGCGCTCCCGAGCGCCTTCCCGCAGGTATGCACCGTCGCAAACACCGTGCGCGTCAGACCCGACTCCGCGACCACACCAGCGCCGCCGGGCCCATGCACGCCGGTAGCGTGCGCTTCATCCACGACGAGATTCGCGCCGTAGCATTGCGCCAGTTTCTGCATTGCCCTCAGGTCGGCGACATCTCCGTCCATGCTGAATACCGACTCGGTGACAACAAGCTTGCGGGAGGCTTGGCCCGCGTGTTCACGCAACGTGCGCTCCAGCGCGTGCAGATCGCGATGCGGATAGATTACCTTCCGCGCTCCGCTGAGCCGGATCCCATCAATCAAGCTCGCGTGATTGAGTTCGTCAGAAAAAGCCAGATCGTTCTTACCGAGCACCGAAGACAACAACCCCAGGTTCGCCGCATATCCGTTCGCGAAATAGAGCGCCGCGTCCGTCCCCGCAAACCCGGCAAACTCGTCCTCTAATTCATTCCAGGCTGGATCATGCCCGGAAAGCAGCCGCGAACCTGTCCCGCCTGTCCGCGCCGCTGCCGCAATCGCTTCGAGCGTCGCCTCTTTCAGTCGCGGATCTTCCGCCAGGCCCAAGTAGTCATTCGAACAGAGATTTACGCCCGCAACCTGAGTGAGGCTGCGCAGTTGATCCCGCGCAGCGAGCTTGCGTAAGGAGCGTTCCAATTCTCCCAAAAGGTTGTTAGTCACATCAGACCGCATGCGGCTCCAAGGGCTTCATGCCCAGCGTAGCCAACAGCTCTTCGTCCTCATCGCGACCCGGGTTGGGCGTGGTCAACAATTTCTCGCCCACAAAAATCGAATTCGCTCCCGCCAAAAAGCACAACGTCACCGCCTCCGGCGAGAGCTGCTTGCGCCCCGCGGCCAAACGCACGCGCGAAGCAGGCATCAAAATCCGCGCTGTGGCAATGGCCCGCACCATCTCCAGCGGATCGAGCGGGGGCATTTTCGCGAGCGGCGTCCCCTCGACGCGCACCAGCATGTTGATCGGCACGCTCTCCGGATGGGGCCGCAGGCTCGCCAGCTGTTGCAAGAGGCCGATGCGGTCCTGTTCCCGTTCTCCCATGCCCAAAATTCCTCCGCAGCAAACGGTGATCCCCGCCTTTCGCACGGCGGCCAGGGTTTTGAGGCGCTCGTCATAGACCCGCGTCGTGATGATGGAGCCATAAAACTCCGGCGAAGTATCCAGATTGTGGTTGTAAGCCGAAAGCCCGGCTTCTTTCAGCTGCTGCGCCTGCCGCTCGGTCAGCATCCCCAGCGTGCAGCACACCTCCAACCCCAGCGCAGACACGCCGCGCACCATCTGCAAAACCCTGTCGAACTCGCGGCCCTCCGGCGCCTGCCGCCATGCCGCTCCCATGCAGAAGCGCGTCACTCCGCGCCCCGCCGCCTCGCGTGCCGCGCCAATCACATGCTCCGGATCGAGCAATCCCTCCCGCGCCACGCCCGCATCGTAGTGCGCGCTCTGCGGACAGTAGGCGCAGTCTTCCGGGCACCCGCCGGTCTTGATGGAAAGCAGCTGGCAGGTCTGCACGCGGTCTTCCGGATGAAACTGCCGGTGCACCGTCTGCGCCCGAAATACCAGCGAGGGCAGCGGCATCCTATAGATCTCCGCCACCTCCTCCCGCCGCCAGTCATACCGCACCGTTTCTTGAAGGTTGTGCTGCGGCAGGTTGGCCCCGCCGCCCGGCGTTAGACTCGCGCCTGCACCGCCCGCGACACTCGAAGTACTCGTGCTCATCCCGATGCACTCTCCGAAATCCCGTCTGGCATGTTACCAAACGTCTGCCTAGATGGTCAGGCCGTTGCGTTCGAGCTTGACGGTTTGCCAGGCCAATCAATGTGCTAGCATGACCTCTCGAGTCACATCTCGAAGGGCATGGAGGTGTCGCGATGCGAGCAGGCGCCTTTGTTGGTCTTTGTTTTTGCCTCACTTTCGCGGGAATCGGTGGCGACGCGCAGACTCCTGATCGGAAAGACCAGCCCGTCTGGACTCTGGAATTTGTTCAGGCCAAGCCCGAAATGCTCGGCCTCGCGTTGTCTTATCTTGACAAGCACTGGATGCGTGAACGCGCGGAAGCCAAACGGCTGGGCGCCGTTGTGGCCTACCATCGCATCAGGGAAGCGCTACAGATGACTCCAAACGGCAAAGCGGGCGACCAGAATTCCATCGTGCTTCTGACGGAATACCGGAATTTCGCGGCGTACTCGGCCAGGGAGAACCTTTACGCCAAGATCAATGCCGGCCTCCCGGCGGGCACTGCCGGCGTGATCGAAATGCCCCGGGAAGAGTTGTTCTGGATCCTTGAGACTCGTTTGTTTGTGGAATCCCCGGATGAAAGCAGCTCTGGACTCAAACTTCTTGCGCAAAGATAGAGATCTCTCGCAACGGAGCAACGGGTTTTTAGAAGGCCCATTACCGCCTGCCCGCTTATTTGAAAAACCGCCGCTCAAATGTTATAAATCAGACCTTCACCACGCCCTGAATTTTGCTTATAGTGAGCAAAAATGCGGGTTTCTGGGCTGGGTTACGCAGCCCTGAATCTAGTGCCGGGAAGGGGTTCCCGGCGCGTGGCTTGGTTGCTTTTCCGACAAGGAGCCATCCCCAGTCCGACTGACGTTTGCATCCACAGATGCCTGCGTGCCGGTGCGGTGGCGTGAATGCAGGTTCACGGCGACGATTCCATTGAGGTCGCTGGCCATAAGTGTGCGGGATTCGGGATACAACGGGCGCCGGAACTACGCCCGGCAGTTCATACTCGACAGCGATTCGGAGGAAGCCCTAAATGCGAACCTGGCTAGAAAACGCCTGGTCCCACTGTAGTTCTGCAGTCTTCCATGGATTCGGCAAGCTCGCAGCCCTCAGCGCCACGGCGCTGGTCGCAACGACCGGCGCTCTGGCCGCCAGGCCCGAAAGCGAAGCGGGCGGCGAAGCCAGCCTGAAGCTGCCCGATCTTTCCTCGGTTCAGTTCGCCGGAGGCATAGACGGCCACAAGCTCCTGCTCTGGGGCATCCTCATCTGCATCTTCGGCTTGCTCTTCGGGCTCGTCATTTACACGCGCCTCAAAAACCTTCCCGTCCACAAATCGATGCGCGACATTTCCGAGCTCATCTATGAAACCTGCAAGACCTATCTGCTGACGCAGGGCAAGTTCCTGATGCTGCTCTGGGTTTTCATTGCCGTCGTCATCGTCCTCTACTTCGGCTGGCTCTCGCCTGTACCCGGCAAGTCCGTCGCGCTCACGCTGCCGATCATTCTCCTTTTCAGCGTCATCGGCATCGCCGGCAGTTATGGCGTCGCATGGTTCGGCATCCGCGTCAATACCTTCGCAAACTCGCGCACCGCCTTCGCCGGACTGCGCGGAAAACCCTATCCCATCTACCACACGCCGCTTGAAGCCGGCATGAGCATCGGCATGATGCTCATTTCGGTCGAGCTGCTCATGATGCTGTTCATTCTTCTCTTCATCCCAGGCGACTATGCCGGTCCCTGCTTCATCGGTTTTGCCATCGGTGAATCGCTTGGCGCGGCCGCGCTGCGAATCGCCGGCGGCATTTTCACCAAGATTGCCGATATCGGCTCCGACCTGATGAAGATCGTCTTCAAAATCAAGGAAGACGACGCGCGCAACCCCGGTGTTATTGCCGACTGCACCGGTGACAATGCGGGTGACTCGGTCGGTCCCAGCGCCGACGGTTTTGAAACCTACGGCGTCACCGGTGTCGCGCTCATTACCTTCATTCTTCTAGCGGTGCACGATTCCACGGTCCAGGTACAACTTCTGGTTTGGATTTTCGTCATGCGCATCGTCATGCTCATCGCCAGCGCTGCCGCGTACTTCATCAACGGCGCCATCGCCAAGGCGCGCTATGGCAATGCCGACGTCTTCAACTACGAAGCCCCTCTCACTTCCCTGGTCTGGATCACCTCGGTTGTTTCCATCATTCTGACCTTCGCCATCTCGAAGCTGATTATCCCCACGCTTGGCGGCGACGATTCGCAATGGTGGAAGCTCGCGACCATTATTTCCTGCGGCACGCTCGCCGGGGCCATCATTCCGGAACTGGTGAAGGTATTCACCTCCACCGAATCGCGGCATACCAGGGAAGTGGTCACCTCAGCGCAAGAGGGCGGCGCTTCGCTCGGCATCCTTTCCGGCTTCGTCGCGGGAAATTTCTCCGCCTACTACCTCGGCGTCGCGATGGTCTCCCTTATGTCGGTCGGCTATTTGATCGCTAACATGGGCGGCAACGCAGGCCTTGGACATTTGATGGTCGCCGCTCCGGTGTTTGCCTTTGGTCTAGTGGCGTTTGGTTTTCTGGGCATGGGTCCCGTCACGATCGCGGTTGACTCCTACGGGCCGGTCACCGACAACGCACAATCCGTGTACGAACTTTCTCTCATCGAACACGTTCCCAACGTAAAGGGCGAACTGAAAAAAGACTTCAACATTGACGTGAACTTCGACAAGGCGAAGGCTTTGCTGGAAGCCAACGACGGCGCAGGCAACACGTTCAAAGCCACGGCGAAGCCCGTGCTCATCGGCACGGCGGTCGTAGGCGCAACCACGATGATTTTTTCCATCATCATGGCGCTCACCGCGGGACTCACCGCCAATGTGGACAAGCTCTCGCTTCTCCACGCACCTTTCGTTCTGGGACTCATCACCGGCGGCGCCATGATTTACTGGTTCACCGGCGCATCCACGCAGGCCGTTACCACTGGCGCCTACCGCGCAGTCGAATTCATCAAGGCCAACATCAAGCTCGAAGGCGTCGAAAAAGCCTCCGTCACCGATTCGAAAAAGGTCGTCGAAATCTGCACCAAGTACGCGCAGAAAGGCATGATCAACATTTTCATCGCCGTCTTTTTCGCGACGCTGGCCTTCGCTTTCGTCGAGCCGTTCTTCTTCATCGGCTATCTCATTTCCATCGCCGTCTTCGGTCTCTACCAAGCGATCTTCATGGCCAACGCCGGCGGGGCCTGGGACAATGCCAAGAAAATCGTTGAAGTCGAACTGAAGCAGAAAGGCACGCCGCTCCACGACGCCACGGTCGTCGGCGACACGGTGGGCGATCCCTTCAAGGACACGTCTTCGGTCGCGCTCAACCCGGTCATCAAGTTCACCACGCTCTTCGGGCTGCTCGCCGTCGAACTTGCCGTGAAACTCACCGCCAGCCAGGGCAACGGCCCGACGCACGTCCTCGCTGCCATCTTCTTCGTCGTTTCGTTCGCGTTTGTTTACCGCTCGTTTTACGGCATGCGCATCCGTTCCGACGCCGCCCATTGATTTGGAGTGCGGCGGCTCGACGCTGTCCCCCTAGAGATGAAAAGGGCGCTGCCGACGCGGCGCCCTTTCTTGTTTTGTTTGGGTCGCTTGAGCTTGCATCCTGTCCGGTATCGAAATATTTGGATCCGCAACCTCTGAGGTTAACTTCACAAAAAGAGGCGTCAGAACGAACCGGCGCCTCGAGCTGATCAAACGTTGTTCCGCTTTTTTAGCCAACAGGCCGCGGCGGTGGCGGCGTTGGAATCTGCACACGAATGGGCGCAGTCCGATACTGTGGCGGACGGAACCACTCTCGCAACCCTGGCTTCAAGTCGAACAGCAGCCCGATCGTGACCGCAAAAAACAGGGTGGCGTCGAACACCGCCAGTACCGACGCGAATCCATCGCCCGGCAACAAGCTCGACAAAATCACTGCGATTGCTTCCAACGCCACGACTTTCAGCGTGATCGAATCTTTCCGCGGCAAATAAAACAGGCACACTGAAAGAAAAACGGGAATCCAAGTAATTCCCCAATCTCCCGTCATCACGGTCCCGACCATCGGCGCAGGCCGCTTCAGCATCGCATGGTCCAGAGCAAAACCTCCGGCGGCCACAATCTTTGCAGACAGCACGAGGAACAGCCGGATGGCTGCCAGAATCAGCGGGGCCGACGCCAGCTTGCGCTGCCCCGCGTCCAGCCGGTATAACAAACATCCCGCCAGCACCACAATCGTCAGCGGCGCAAACTCCGGCCGCTTCCACGACACCATGAAAATGATCGTGAACAGCAACGCCGCCAGCAGCTTCGTCAACGGCAGCAATTCCTCATCGTCGGGTTCGCCGAGAGTAATCGGGTTATAGACGCCGCGCGGCGCCGCATCGTTCGGCGGTCGGTTCGAAGAGTTGCTGGTCATAACTACACCTCCTAGGGAGTAACCGGAGCCGGGGACGATGGCTCGGCAAACAAACCGGCTTCGCGCAGCAAGGCAAACAAAGAGCCGCGCACCGGCTTCAACAATGGGAAATTGACAAGCGGCAGAGCGCGGGCCACCAGTTGCAGCAACCCGTCGCAGAGCTTGCGCGTGCGCTCCTGATTCAGCGAATCGTCGTAAATGAAGTACAGCAGGATTCCCATGTGCAGCGCCCACAGCGTCACCGGAAGCACCGTCTGTACATCGTCGGGCAACCTCTCATCGCCGAGTGCAAGCGCAAATACCGCGATGCTGTCTTCGCGATTTTTACGTGTTCCGGCGCCCAGCGCCGAAAGTGGATGCTCTGGCTCGCCGGTGTAGCGAAACAGAGTGCCCAGCAGCTTCCGATCCCCTCGCAAAATGTCCAGCTTGCTGTGAAATGCGACTTGCAGACGTTGGACCAAATTGTGTGGACCTTCCATCATCTGCGCCTGTACCCGCTCCCGGTGCTCCGCCTGCACGTTGTCGTAGTAAGCCAGCACGATCGCTTCTTTGCTTGGAAAGTAGTAGTAAGCCGACCCTAGGGCCACTCCCGCCGCCTTGGCGATCTCGCGCATGGTCGCCGCTTCCATCCCCCGTCGCCGAAACGTCTCTAGTGCGGTCTTCAGGATTTGCGCCCGGGTGGCCTCGGAAGTTGCCCGAATCGCAGAGGTCTTTGCTGATTTGAACATGTTCAAATACTATGCCAGGATACACCATTTTGTCAAGCAATAATTGAACATGTTCAGTATTCTTGGTAAGTTACGTTAAATCTGACAGATACAGTGTACATTAGGCGGGCTTCGGGGACCCCGGTGTTGAATTCATCGACCCGTGGAGCCAATCGTAGCCCTAGAAGCATCGGGTTCTCAATCTTCGCACTTTGCTCAGGCTTGCCGTAGACGAAGCGGATTACTCACTGCGGAGAGCCGCAAGCGGGTCGATTCGAGCCGCCCGAACAGCGGGAACGCAGCTGGCCGCGAGCGCAACAGCCAGGAGGGCGAAAGCGGCAAAAACGACCGTAGGCAAATCGTAAGGGTGCACCCCAAACAGCATCGATCGCGCTGCCTGCGCAGCCACCACGCCTGCAACTACTCCGAGCACGATACCGACGGCAACCAGCAGGGTAGCTCTCGACACAACCGTTTGAATGATGTTGCCAGGCCCGGCACCGAGCGCCATTCGTATCCCGATTTCATTGGTGCGCCGCACGACCATGTACGAAATCACTCCGTACAGTCCCACCGCCGCGATCACTACCGCAAGCAGACCGAAGAAGCCGGAAACCGTTGCTAGCAGACGCTCGCGCAGTAGCCCGTCGTTAATCGTCCTCTCCAACCGGTGAAAGTCCATTCCAACGGCCGGATACTTTGCTTTCAAAGCCTTACGAAGGGTGGCAGCCATATCGGAATCTGACGTTCGTGAACGGATAAACATTTGGACGTGAGGCGCAGGGTCGCCATCCTGAGCGGTGGAGTAATAAGCGATAGGCAGGGCCTCTTCCTTCAGACTGAAGTATTTCGTGTCTCGGACGAGCCCGACGATCTCGAACGTGGTTTCCGGCTGCCAGGGATTCGCTTCCTTGCGAAAACGCTGACCGATCGGATTCTGGCCGAGCCCCAGTTGTCGTGCCAAGGTCTGGTTCACCATGGCGACGCGGGGGGAGGCAAGAGTGTCCCGGCGATCGAACTCGCGCCCGGCAAGAATCCGGATGTCCATGGTCGTCATGTACCCGTCACCGATAAAGTGAGTTCCCGCATCGGTTCCCTGGCCGCGTTCGGAGCCTTCGAGCCACACCGCACTGCTGCCGCCATTGCCGCTCAGCGGAATGACGTCGCTCTCGGCCGCAGCAGCAACGCCCGGAGTCGTTCGAATGGTTTCGAGCAACTCACGCGCAAAATTCAATCTTCCGGCGGCTGGAATGTCCGCTCGAGAGTAGTCGATCTGCGCGCTAAGAATTCCGGTATACCGGAAACCAGCATCGACAGCCAACACATTTCCAAGCGTGCGTGAAAAAAGCAGTGCACCGAAAACCAGGACCAGCGAGAGTGTTACCTGTGCCACCACCAGCACCTGGCGTAGCAGGGAACCTGAGCGCGATGCCGTCACGCGATGATTGGACTTCAGGGATTCGCTAGCATGGGCAGCCCGCCACGCCGGCAACAATCCGAACGCCGCGCAGCAGCCGACAGCGACCAGGGTGGAAAACACGATCAAGCTTCCGTCCGGCTGCAGGTTGATCATCAGAGCGTTATCTTCGGCTGCAAGGAACGCAACCAGGAAACGGCTCAGAGCGCTTGCAATCAGCAGCCCTGCGCACCCGCCGCCCACAGCCAATAACCCGTTCTCGACCATGAGTTGTCGAAGGAGTTGGAGGCGTGAAGCCCCCATAGAGAGACGAAGCGCGAACTCTTGCTCGCGAGTCGATGTGCGGGCAAGGATCATGTTCCCGAGATTCGCGCAGGCAAGCAGCAGCACCAGCCCGGTGGCGGCAAGCAGGAGAAGCAGCGGATCTTGGTACGGTTCCCGGAGTTCCGATACACCCGCGCCCCCGGGCGTCGCGCGCAAGGTCATCTTCAGATAGTCCGCGGCGTTCTCTCGCGGGTACTTTGCGGAGAGCGTAGCTTCGAACAACGCCGACGAGGACGCGCGCAGGCGCGTATTGATCGTCCTGAGGTCTTGACCCCCTGTGTCGCGTCCCATGACGGTGAGCCACCAAATTGCGCCTTCATCGAGCCAGTTCCCGGCATTCCAAAGAACAGCCTGCGCGCAGATTGGTACGGCGACGTCGAATCCTGCCCCGACCTCCAGACCGGTGAATTCGGGGCCGGTTACTCCAACGACTTCGACCGCCTGCTGATTCAGAATGATCTTGCGACCCAGAATCGCAACGTCGCCCGCAAACTCATCTTGCCAGAATGCATGGCTGATGACGGCTCCTGGAACTCCGCATCCGCGGCGATCCTCACGAGCGGTGAAGAAGCGGCCCCGTTCGGGTACCACTCCGAGTACGCGGAAGAAATCACCGTTCACAAAGATGCCGCGAACCGGTCGTGGGTCCGCACCCAAACCGAACGTGTTGGAAGACCAAGCGAGTACGCCAGAGAAAATCTCCTGGTGATCGCGAAAATACTCCCATTGCGGATTGGTCAGCGTCGGCCAAGGCCTTACTTGACTGCCGCGCCAACCCTTGCGGTCGGCCAACTGGATCAATGCCAACTGATGCGGATCCTTGACCGGCAATGAGCGCAAGCGGAGCGCATCGACCAGCTGGAATATCGCGGTGTTGGCGCCGATCCCCAGGGCCAGGGTCAAAAGGGCAACGATGGTGAAACCGGGGCTCCGGCCGAGCCCTCGTACTCCGATACGAATGTCGCGCGCCAGATCGTCGAGCCAATGGCTGATCCACATCTCGCGGCTCTTTTCGTGAAAGAGAAGGCGGTTCCCAAATCTGCGGCGGGCCGTCGCCTCGGCTTTCCCATGATTCAATCCGAGCGCCTCCAGCTTTTCGGCGCGCAGCGCAACATGAAGCCGCATCTCCTCGTCGAGATCAGCGCGTTCGCCGACGTCGGTCAGCCAATAGCGGATTCGTCTGAAGAAGTCGGCGAACATGGGCTCTATGCGGGCTGAATAATCCGCGTTATGGCGCGATTGACACGCAGATACTCTTTGACCTCGATACCCAATTGTTTCTGGCCCGCGGCGGTGAGCTTATAGTAGCGGGCACGTCGATTGTCCTGAGTCCTTCCCCACTCCCCGACTAGGTATCCCTTCACGAGAAGTCGCTGGAGAGCCGGATAGAGCGAGCCTTCCTCTACTAGAAGGACGTCCTCGGAGGTTTCGAGAATCGCGTCGGCAATCGCGAATCCGTGCATCTCCCCTCCCGCTGCCAAAGTCTGAAGAATCAACATTTCGAGGGTGCCTTGTGGAATGGACGGTCGATTATCGGGACGCATAACATAGACACTCTATGCTATAGGACTGGGCTCGCGCAAGGGCTATTCCCGGACTGCCTGGATAGGTTCGCTGAAAGAGACGGACCGGGTCGTTCCGATGTAAAATCGCGCCCGCTTTGCTCGAAGGCGAGGTGCCGCAATGAGGTTGCTCACTTTATGTGCCGTAGCCGCTCTGACCGCGGCTGCGTCCGCCGCTCAAGTCGATACCAAGTGGGAAATTCACGGCCGCAATCGGCCAAACCCTCCGGTCGTAACGGCAGGAACTTCGAGCACACAAGACTCGCCCGGCCGGCCGCCTTCTGACGCCGTCGTTCTCTTCGACGGCAAGGATCTCTCCCATTGGGTTTCGAAAAAAGACGGTAGTCCTGCCAAATGGACCGTCGCCGACGGCTACATGGAAGTCGCGCCAAAGACTGGAGACATCCAGACCAAAGAAGGCTTTGCCGATTGCCAGCTGCATGTGGAATTCCGCGAGCCGTCCCCGCCCAAAGGCGAAGATCAGGACCGCGGCAACAGCGGCGTGTTTCTAATGGGCGAGTACGAGATTCAGGTGCTCGATTCCTACAACAGCAAAACCTACGCGGACGGACAAGCCGGCGCCGTATACGGCCAATATCCGCCACTGGTGAATGCTTCGCGCGCCCCCGGCGAATGGCAAACCTACGACATCATCTGGCACGGCCCACGTTTCGATGCGGCAGGGAAACTGACGCGTCCCGCTCACGTTACGGTTATCCACAACGGTGTGCTGGTCCAGGACAACGTCGAACCGACCGGCCCGACCGGCCATCACGTCCGTCCGCCCTACAAGCCCGGTCCGGACAAGCTTCCGCTGGCCCTGCAGGACCACAACCACCCCGTTCGCTACCGCAACATCTGGCTTCGCAATTTGTGAGAAGTTTCTCTGACGCGCTCCGCGCATGCAATTAACCATCAGTCATGAGATTTACAAGGTTTCACAGCCGCAGGAATTGAAGCAACTCCTCTCTGAGGCGCCTTGCCCCTTGGTTGAAGTGTTGTTGAACAACAAGGACGGTTGGCCCACGATTTGCGCACTGATCAACGCCGACTCCGGTTGGCTCATCTATCTACGCTCCGAAGGAGACTCAGGATTTTCTACGCGCAACCCGGAGTACCGTGGCTCCCCAACCGCGGTGATCGAGTATCTCTTGGCGGACGGTCAGCGCGACGAATATCCGGCTTCCTGGGACATCTCGACCGCAGAGGCCATGCGCGCTCTCGAGTATTTCTTGACCGAGCAGAAAATGGCTCCGTGGCTCGAGTGGCATCAGGCTTAAGCATCTGGTCGGGAACCAGATCTATACATGCGCGGCCGCAGCGTCTCAAACTCGAATCAGTCCGGTGAATTTGCGCGGGCTATTGTCGAAGCCCGGGAATACTGGAGCGAGATCGCGGACACCAATGTGGTTAGCGAGAATTTCGCCCAACACGGAGCGAAAATCCGTGGTCAGCGCGAGGTCGCGGCCGTCGTTCAGCTGACCCTGGTTTAATCCGGGCCAGCGGCCGTAAACCTTGCCGCCTGTCACCGCGCCGCCCATCACCAACATGCAGTTCGCGTGGCCATGATCGGTGCCGCGGTTGCCGTTTTCCTTCGCCGTGCGGCCGAATTCGCTCATGGTCACGAACACGATATTTTCCATGCGGTCGCCCATGTCTTGGCGAAACGCCGCCATTCCCTGCCCCAGATCCTTGAGTAGATTGGAAAGCTGCCCTTGCACGCCGCCTTCGTTGACGTGATTGTCCCAGCCGCCAGAATCTACGAACAGCACCTCGGTGCCGATGTCTGCTTTGAGCAGCTGGCCGATCTGCTCGAGGCTTTGCCCCAGCCGGCTGTTGCCGTAGCTCGCGCCGTTTTCGGGTTTGTACCTTGCCGGATCGGCCTTGCGCAGCATGTCAATCGCTTCAAAGGTTTCCGTGCCGGTGCCGCGCAGCGCGTGGTCCACGGTTTGCGCGTACATGGCTTCGAAGCCGCCTTCGGCGATTTGGCCCGCCCCGGGAGTTTGCGCCATCACTCTGAACTGTTTCACGTCAGGCAGCGCGATCGCGGGAGCGGAGCCGCGCAGCATGCGCGGCAGATTCGGGCCCATGGCAACCGCGCGGAAGGGCGAAGCATGTTCTTCCGGAACGGCTTCGAGCGCGCGATTGAGCCAGCCGTCATCGGTCGATTTCACGCCCGGCGTGCCCGACTCCATGAAATCCTGGGCGTCAAAGTGCGAGCGCGTGGGATCGGGCGAACCAGCGGCATGAACGATGGCCAATTCGTTTTTCTGAAAGAGCGGAGTGAGCGGCGCGAGGCTTGGATGCAGTGCAAAAAATCCGTCGAGATCTAGGGCTGCGTCGGCTGCGCCCTTGCGCGGCTGCGGAATAGAAATCGTCGGCCGCAGGCGGTAGTAATCCGGTTCGCCAAACGGCACGACGATATTGAGCCCATCGGCCGCGCCACGCTGGAACAGCACCACCAGCTGTTTCTTGCCTGCAGACGGGCTCGCGGCCATGGCCCGCTGCAGAAAGGCCGGCACGGTACTCAAGCCAATCAGGGAAATTCCCGAGCGCGTCAAAAAATAGCGGCGGGAAAAGGGAACAGGGCGCGAGCCCTGGCAGCAGTCTCCGCTCACGCTACACCTCTCTCGCTTGCCTGCGAGATGGGTCGTATTGGAACGCTTGGCGTCATCGGCGTTGAAACTCCGGCGCACCCAAAACCAGTCCGGTGATAACCCCGAGGTCGGCTGGCTTTGCGGGGTCATCGAGACGCGCCTGCATCACTTGCGGATCATCCAGCTGCTTTTTCAAGGTCTCGATGGTGCCGGGGCCCGCTTGACCTCCGAGGAAAATCTGCACGGCGCGGTCGAGAATCTGGCTCCCGTCGGCAGAAGAAGACGGACCGAGCAACGCGGCTAGTTCGGAGCGCGAGCCGCGCACCTTGTTTCCGGCCAGCGCCAGCGAGAAATTCAAGCGGTTCAGCAGGGCGCCCGAGTTGACCCAGGCTTCGGCTTTGTCCGAATAACCGGTGGGCGGCTGGCATAGATAGAGAGGCTCGCCGATACGGCTGACCCACTGCACGAGCGGCATGGTCGAGTCCACGTCGGTGCCGAGGGCGCGAACCGTGGACGCGACCAACTCAAAAGGCGTTTTGATTTTGGCGCGGTAGGCAGATCGGCTCCAGAATTCGGGCGAATAGATCATGGTCCGGAGAACTTCGCGGATGTCGCCGTCTTTCTTGCGGAAGGTCTCGGCCATGCGCGAGACGAGCGTGGGTGGCGGATTATCGGAAACAAAGCGTCGCGCGAGTTTCGTAGAGACGAACCTTGCCGTGCTCGGATGCTTTGCGAGCAGTTCGATTACCTGCTCGCCGTCTTTCATGCCGCCCGAGTGAATCTTTTTGCCAAGAATGATCTTGGAATCGGGATCGTGGAGGCGTTCGTCGAATTTGAACTGCGGATTTTCGCGCGGCTTCTCGATCGTCCATCCCGTGAAAGCGCGCGCAACTTCCGTGACGTCCTTTTGCGTGTAGCCGCCGTCGACTCCAAGCGTGTGCAGCTCCATCAATTCGCGGCCGTAGTTTTCGTTGAGGCCGCGCTCCTGTTTTTTCTTGTTTTTGGCTGGCGGATTGGGCGCGGGACGCGGGAAGCGCCCGAAGCCCCCGCGCATCCGCTGTCGCATGGCCCGCTGCTGCGCCAGGCGTTCGGCCGCCCGCGGATCGGCGCTCAGAAAATTATCCAGGTAGAAGAGCATGGCCGGGCTCGTCGCGCTGGCTTTGACCAGATCCTTGAACTTCCCGAGGGCGTGCGGCCGAATCACGTCGCGTTCGTAGGAGGTGAGGTAGTAGCGGTCCTCGCCCTTGCCGGCAAAAACGTTGAAGTGGTTGAACCAGAAATCGTCCATCACCTGCTCGAGCTGGCGGTCGCTGTAGATGGCGCGCGTCATTTTGGCCATGGCCAGCTCTTCGACAATGCGTGCAGGGCGCTTGCTGTCGTCGGCGATGGGTCGAGGCACGGCGTTCGGGTCGATGCTCAAAACACCGCGCTTCCCCGCACCTTCGGTGGCGACATTGCCCGCCGGCTGTTTCATAGGAGAGGGAGCGTCGTCGCTCTCACCGGAGGCACTTCCGCTGCGCACCGGCGCCTCGATCGTCTCGCGGGCGCTGACTGCCGAGGCCGAGGCGCGCGCCTGTGCAGCCTGTTTGGCGACTTGTCTGGGCTGCGGATAGTCCGCCATCAGTGTGGCCGTGCTCATCCGGAGCGTCGGCAGGCTTTGCAGGCGAGCCTCGAGCACTTTGTCATCGATCGCATTTGGGTTGAGCTGCCGATCAATCCACTTCGCTAGTCCGAACTGCTTGACCCGCTCGATATCACCGGGCCGCGGGCCATAGGCCAAGCGGTTCAATGCGTGGAGGACGGCTTCGTCGGCGCTGAGTTCCGTGATGGGTAGCCCCTTCAGCACCGGATCCTGCTTCTTCTCGCTCCCAGGGTCCGGCGACGGCAAGGAACACGCAGCATCGAAGCAGGGCGCCGAAAGCAAGAGCAAGGCCAGCGCGCAAGACCATGATCTTGCGAGAGTCGAGGAGCTCCTGCGCAATCTTTTCATAGCGGCCAGAGGGCGCGAAGGCCAGGCACCAGGGCATGCTTCGGCGCTATGCAAGGATAACCCGCCGGACGGCGGGAAGTTGCCCGTGATGTTCTCTTTTCCCGAAAGAAGAAAGCGCCCTCACTGGTTCAGGCGGCGCAGAAACCCTGGCTACCCGGGTGCCCTACCAGGGCCAGCCCCCTAAATCCTTAAGGCCCGGTCTAACCTTTTGCCCGCTGACATAGTCTATCTATGGCAAGGGGTGAGACTTTGCATCGCGACGAAATTCCTCCGGGAACACTGGACCTATTGACTTTGAAGTCTTTGGCGCGCTTCGGCGAGATACACGGATACGAAATCGCGAACGCCATCCAGCGCACGTCCGAGGCCGTGCTGCAGGTCGAGGAAGGTTCGCTCTATCCCGCGCTGCAGTGAATGCTGGTCAAGGGATGGGTAAACGCCCAATGGGGCATCACGGCCGGCAATCGCCGGGCCCGCTATTACCAGCTCACTCCGGCCGGCCGCAAGCAATTAGTAGTTGAAATCTCACAGTTCGAGCGGGTGATGGGCGCCATCACACGGATCATCAAGACGGCTTGAGGGGGAGGAAGCGATGAGCTGGCCGGGCGAAATGGCACGAAGATTCGCGGCACTCTGGCGGAGGCGACGGATGAGCGCCGAGCTCCAGGAAGAGATGCGGCTGCACCTCGAACTTCGCGAGCAGGAAAAAATGGACTCTGGAATGGCACCCGGCGAAGCGCTGCGCGCGGTGAGGCGCCAGTTTGGCAATGCCACGCTGTGGAGGGAGGAAAGTCAGATGGAATGGGGCTGGGTCCGCCTCGAGCAGTTTGTGCAGGATGCGACTTACGGCGTGCGCGCCATGCTGCGCAGCCCAGGAGTTACGCTGGTCGGCTTGCTTTCCTTGGCGCTCGGAATTGGCGCCAACACAGCGATTTTCAGCCTGATCGATGCGCTGATGCTGCGCTCGCTTCCAGTGAAGAACCCTCAAGAGCTGGTGATTTTCGGCAACGGGCTCAATAACGGCATCAGCGACCAATTTCCGAACAGCGAACTCTATTCCTACCCGTTTTACCGTGAAATGCAAAAACGCAACGAGGTCTTCGCGGACGTCGCCGCGGCCTCGAGCATGCTGAACCTGGTGCACGGGACGGTAGAAGGCCATCTGACCCCCGAGTCCATGCACATCAAGCTGGTTTCGGGAAGCTACTTTGCCACGGTCGGCGTGCAGGCTTTGATCGGACGGATGCTCAGTGAAAAAGATGACGCAGTCAAAGACGCACATCCGGTTGCCGTTGTGAACTATGCCTGGTGGAAGCGGGCTTTGGGCGGCGATCGAGGTGTCGTCGGCAGGAAACTCACGCTGGGAGCGACTGTTTTTACGGTGGTGGGTGTAGCGCCTCCGGAATTTTTCGGACACCAATTGGGCGAATCGCCGGACATGTGGATACCGCTTGCGATGCAAAAGGAGATTCCGCCCGGCAACGACGGCTACGCCGACAGCATGGCAGAGTCGCTTCATCTGATCGCTCGGCTGCGGCCCGGGGTCGGCGCTCCGCAAGCCGGGGCCAACGTAAATGTGCTGTTCGGTCAAATCCTGCGCGGCCTTCCCAACGTGCCTTTGACCGCGCAAAACCTCGCGGAGCTCGAGACAACGCGCGTGGAGCTTCATTCGCTGGCGCGGGGATTTTCCCAGCTGCGCGTGCAATTTTCCGAACCGCTGAAGATCCTGATGGTCGTGGTGGCGCTGGTCTTGCTGATTGCGTGCGCCAATATCGCCAATTTGCTGCTGGCCCGCTCGACGACGCGGGTTCGCGAGCTGGCAATGCGGCAGGCGTTGGGCGCGCGCCGCTCACGCTTGGTCCGACAACTGCTTACCGAAAGCCTTGTTCTGGCTTTTGCCGGCGGAGCGCTGGGCATCGGCCTCGCCGTACTTGCCGACCGGCTCCTGCTGCGGATGATTTCAGATCGCGGCACGCCGGTTCCCCTCCGTGTTCCTCTTGACCTCAACCTGCTGATTTTCGCCTTAGCAGCCACGGTGACGACAGCCCTGCTCTTCGGCACGGCGCCGGCGCTGCGGGCAACGCGGATCGAGCTTACGAGCTCGCTCAAAGAGGGCAGAGGCCCGGCCGGGATGGCAACCCGACCGCATCTGGCCAGGTTGCTGATCGTTTCGCAGGTTGCCTTATCGCTGGCGCTGCTCACCGCAGCGGGACTTTTCTTGCGCAGCTTTGTTAACCTCGCGCACCTAGACGCGGGATTCCATCCGGACGGCGTCATTTTGCTGCATCTCGATCCGGCGTCGGCGGGCTACAAGCCCGGCGCGCAACTCAGTGCAACTTACGAGCAACTGGAGGAACGCCTGCGGGCGCTCCCGGGCGTCGGGGCTGCCAGCTTCTCGTTATTCACTTTCGACGAAGGGACCTGGAACAACGGCATCTGGGTCGAAGGCTATGCGCGAGGCCATCAGGACCGCAACGTGCACCACAACGTGGTCGGCAACGACTATTTCACGGCCATGGGCATTCCCATACTCGAAGGGCGCGGTTTTCTGCCGCGTGACTCCGCATCTTCCGAGCGCGTCGCGGTCATCAGCGAATCGGTGGCGCGGAATCTGTTTCCCGAAGGTTCGCCGATCGGACGCCATTACGGCAGCCACGATCCGCAGAACGCCGGCAGCACCGAGGTGATCGGAGTCGTGAAGGATGCGAAAGTCCACGCGCTCAATGAGGAGCTCGAGTACGTCGACTACCTTTCCCGCGCACAGGTTGACTTTTTTTATTTGAACGATCTGGTCGTGCGTTACTCGGGAGATCCGAGCACGGTCATGGGCGCGGTACGGCAAACGATTCGGGCCGTGGACGGAAACTTGCCGATCTCCGACGTGCGAACCATGGAAGAGCAGGTCGCGGGTTCCATGCCGGACGAGAGGCTTATCGCGCAGCTCTCGGCATTCTTCAGCCTCGTCGCGGTGTTCCTTTCCTCGATCGGAATCTACGGATTGATGTCCTATCTGGTGACGCGGCGCACAAACGAAATCGGCATTCGCATGGCGCTCGGAGCCGGAAGGGCCACCATGTTGTGGCTGGTGATGCGGGAGAGCACGTTTTTGCTGCTAACCGGCGTCGCCATCGGAATTCCTGTGACGATCGCCGGAGGCCGGCTGGTAGGGAGCATGCTTTTTGGCGTTCGCGCTACCGATCTGGTGAATCTTTTGGCCGCAGTTATGATGCTCGCGCTGGTTGCGGGCCTGGCGGGATATTTGCCGGCAAGGCGGGCCGCCCGTGTAGATCCGATGGTCGCGTTGCGGCACGAATAGTCCTAGGGGCTCGTCCCGCGAAATCGGTAGGCAAACCTCACGCTTGCGTAGGAAGGGATTCGGACGCCGGATTTCGCCATCCGGTCCCAATCTGGTTTTTGCGAGCACTTGATCAGCTAGCATGAGGCGAACAATCGCATCCGGCAGCGCGCTGCCTTTTTGCGTCGACTGCCCGATAGGCCTATCTCTTGTGCCAGGGCCAGAGCCGGAACCAGCAGAACGACAGCAAAAACCGCTTTTCTAGATAGCATTCGGGCGGATCTTTCCTTAGACCAAGGGAACTTCGAGCGCAGCACGAAGGCCTTGGCGTACCAGTCATTGCGGCCAAACGACCATCTTTGGCCGTGTTTGGCTGTTGACGGTCGGGACCTGCGAGTCTTAGTGTCGCGCCATGAACTCAAACGAATATCTCAACGAGTACGACGAAATCGTCAAAACCATACAGCTGTACATCGGCGGAAGCCGACAAGGGAAAAGCGAGCTGATGCGTCCGGCCTTTCACCCGGGCGCTTCGTTCTTTGGCTATGCCGGCGGACAGCTGGCCTCGGGTACGCCATTTCTTTTCGACTGGATCGACGGAAACGGCTCCGCGCCAAAAATCGAGCCTCGCGTGATGAGCGTCGACATCCTCGATTCGATCGCCGCAGTCAGGCTCGAGGTCGCCGGTTGGTCAGGTAAGTTGGCGGGAGCGGATGTGCGTATGTCCGATCTGTTCACGCTTCTTAAAACGCCTGGCGGCTGGAAGATCATTCAGAAGGCATTTCACTGGCACACATGAGCGCGCAGATGGGCAGCGCGGCCTCTGGTATAGTCTCGGGCCAAGGCCCGCTAATGCCACCACGCAATACCCCGCAAAAGACTCTCGAGTCGTGGAAACAGATCGCGGCTTATCTTGAGCGCAGTGAACGCACGGTGCGGCGATGGGAAGCGACGGAGGGGCTGCCCGTCCATCGGCGCGAACACGAGAAGCAGGATACGGTATTCGCCTACAAGCATGAGCTCGAGGCCTGGAGCCGGTTGCGAACCAAGTTGCCCGACGCCATGGCGATGGGAGAACGCGAGAGTCTGCCGACGCTTGCACCGCCCTCGAATGCCTATCTCAGGGAACATGATGCGATCACGCGCACCATGCACTGCTACATCGCCGGCGCCCGCGCTGGGGACGCCAGTCTGATGCGCCCCGCGTTCCATGCTTCGGCGGCGATCTCCGGCTACTGCCAGGGAGTCGAATACAGCGGCTCGGTCGAGCACGTATTCGAGTGGGTCGACGAGAATGGGCCCGCCCCCAACCTCTGTGCCCGTTTTGCGAGGATTGAAATCATTGAAACCATCGCCGTCGTGCATCTGGAAGTAGAACACTGGTCCGGCAAGCTGGCAGGCGCCAACGCCAGAGCCTCGGACGTGTTCACGCTTTTAAAATGCGACGGCGAGTGGAAGATCACCCACAAGCTTTTCCACTGGCATGATCGATAAACGCCTGGAACGGGCCGCCCGCCAGAACGCTTTACGCAGTCTAGTACAGCCAATTTGGAACCCGATTTTCCGCGCGTCGAACTGGCAAAGCCCGCTTACTTTTTCCTCCGCGCGGCGGTCTAACCGCTCGAGAAAGCCCCGCAGCACCGACCTCGGACTTACAAAAAAGGAGGATTCATGAAAGCCGTGCTCGCAGCTTGTACGTTGTCGCTCTTGGCAACGGCCGGCCTTGGCCAGGAGCTGGCTGAAATCCCTTTGCCGCCGAATGGCGACGCCCAGAAGGCCGAAGTATCGCAATGGATCGGACCGGTGCGAATTTCCATCGCCTATCATTCGCCGCGTGTCCACCGCCCGGCAAACAACGACCGCACCGGCCATATCTGGGGAGAATTGGTCAAGTACGGCCTTTTCGACGAAGGGTTTGGCCCCTCGAAAGCCACACCGTGGCGCGCCGGAGCCAATGAGAGCACGACCATCACCGTGTCCAGCGACGTGAAGGTGGAAGGACACGATCTGAAGGCGGGCACCTACGGACTGTTCTTGGAAATCGCGGAGCAGGGCCCCTGGACCTGGATTTTTTCCACGCAGTCGGCCGGCTGGGGCAGCTTTCAGTATGACCCGAAGTACGATGCGTTGCGCGTAGCCGTGGCGCCCGAAGACGCGCCTTTCACAGAATTTCTTAGCTACGGATTCGACGACCGGCAGGCCGCGTCGGCTCGGGCTTTCCTGCAATGGGAGAAACGGCGGATCCCGTTCAAGATCGAAGTGCCCAACGTCAATGGGCTTTATGTGGATCAGATCCGGCGAAACCTACTGTCCTGGCCGGGCTTCAATTACCAGAACTGGCAAAACGCGGCCCAATTCTGCGCGGACAATAAGATCAACCTGGACGAAGCCCTGATCTGGGCGGATAAGGCCATCAAGGAGCCGTTCCGGGGCGCCGTTTTGGGCCACGAGGATTTTTCGACGTTGGGGACCAAGGCGGCCGTGCTCGCCGCCATGGGACGCACGCAGGAAGCCGATAAATTGATGGAAACCGCGATGACGCTGCCGGGCACGGACGCAGTCGATATCTATCGCTATGGAATGCAAGTGCTCGGCGAAAAGCGAAACACGGTGGCCATGAAGATTTTTGAAACCAACCGCAAACAGCACCCCGCGGAAAAATTCTGGACCTCGCTGGGGCTGGCGCGCGGCTATACCGCCGTCGGTGACAAGACGAGCGCCATCGCCAATTGGGAACTGGTGCTGACCAATGCACCGGAAAACCTGGCCGGCAACAAACCGCGCTGGCAAGCAGCGCTCAGTAAACTCAAGGAAAGCAACTGAGAGGCCGGGTATGAAAAGGATTCTCGCACTTGCCATGATGGCTGTGACGGCGCACCGGGCCGCAGCGCGGCCAGCTTCTGCCGCCGACGCAGCATTCGAGCAGTTGCGAAACCTAGCCGGCGATTGGGAAGGAAAGGACGAAGGCGGCAGCGTGGTTCATTCCAGTTTTCGGATGGTCGCCGGCAACACAACGGTGCTTGAAACCTTGCGCCACGCGGACATGGAAGAGATGCTGAGCCTGTACAGCGTGGATGGCGATTCCATCGCGCTGCAGCACTACTGCCCGACCAACAACCAGCCGCGAATGCGCGCGACGCCGGCGGCGGGGAAGGTGAAGCAGCTGGTCTTCGAATTTCAAGGAGCCGGCAATTTGCCCGATTCGGCCACCGGGCATCAACACAGACTGGTTATCGAGTTTGAGGACGCGACACACATCACCGAGCGCTGGACCTGGCGCGCAAAGGGCAAAGACGCGCTGATGGTCTTCCGCCTGGCCCGCAAATAGCCAAAGACTACTGAGGCCAGCGATTTCTAGGGAATGATATCGAAGTCGGCCATGCGGGCGGGCGCTTGGCGTCCGCTTGAGTCCGCAGCCATCAAGATGAGGCGATAGCTGCCGGGCGAAAGGTCCTTGACCATCACCACCATGCCAACCGGTACCACCGGACTTCCCTTCTGCAGGAAGTCGTCGGCGGGGACGGTGCCGGTAAAGAAGACTTCCTTGTTGCTCGCGCGTTCTTGAATCTTGTAGCCGAGCACCAGCCGGGGCGGTTTCTCCTCCGTGAGCAGCGAATCGTAGATTTCCGAGTAGAGAACGACTTTGTCGGATTTCTTGAAGCGATTGACGGCCATAGGTACGATTTGCATTCCTTTTACCACCAGGGGTGTGCGGTCCTCCATCAGTACCGAGTCGAGGTCGGCGTTCGCGGCAAGATCGTCCACGCGCTGGACGGTGTTGGTCAGGGCGATGCCGCCGAGGGCCAACTGCTTGCCGTCATAGTCGTCAATCCTCAGCGGCCAGGTCGATTTGCCGTAGGTATCACTGCCGGCGGAGAGCACGACGGTCATCCTGTAAATGCCCGAAGCGGCGTCAAATTGATTTTCATAACGGTAAGGCGCCTTGGTGAAGTCTTTCCAATCGTCTTTCTCGAGATCGAGTTTGACCTGGTCGCTGAACTTGGCCGCGACCGTTCCGTCTTCGCGATAGGCGATGCCGAGTACGTTCAGGTTCGAGTGGTACTTCCCCTTATCCTTTTCGAACTTAAACATGTCCTGCGGAATTTCCATGGCCAGACTGACGCGGGCGACGCCTGGTCCGGTATAGAAATAGGGCGACTGGAAGGAAGGCTGCACACCCCCACCGCGCGTTTCTTGGGCATGCAGTTCCAGCTGCTTTTCGACCGGCGTGCCGTCCAGGATGCTGGGATTGCGGGCGTTGCAGTAGCCGCTTCGCGCGTGGACGTTCAGGCCGCCGTGATTCATTTTGACTTTCAGCGTGTGGCAGCTGCCTTCGGCCGACTCCGACGGCACGTAGCCCAGCAGGTAAAACTCATTCTGCTCGCTGGCGATGCGCTGGAGTCCGCCAAAGAGATCGTTGGTGTTGAAAATCGTGAAGCCGCCGGTGCCTTCGGCGAGCGCTGCGAGCACCTGCTGGTTGGTGGCAGTGGAGGGAGGAAACTGCGGAACGATCGTGCGGGGCTGACTCAGCGGATTGTTGGGGTTGTTGTAGTAGTTGGCAGGATAGCCGCCGCGATTTCCGGTCGTGCCGCCGCCACCGCGCGTCCCTCCGGTGGTACCCGTACCGCCGCGTGTTCCACCGGCACCGCCTGTGCCTCCGCCACCGGTGCCGCGACCGCCACCGGCTCCCGTTCCTCCTGCGCCGCCTGCTCCTCCGGCGCCGCCGCGTCCGCCGCCAGCTCCGCCTCCGGCCCCTCCGCCAGCGCCGCCGCCAGCACCTCCGCCGCCCGGATGCTGCGGCTCAGCAAAGGACACCAGTAGCAACCGCGGACGAATGCTCGCCTTTGCCGTCCTTGCGCGCGAATTCAAGGAAACCGCCTTGGCGCGAGCTGCGTTCGGCAATCGCAGCGACGAAGACCGACCTCCCAACTCAGGCCCCTGCAGACCCCGTACGTCGAGGGCATAGACCGCGACATTCGATTTGTTGCAGGCGTCGATCGTGGCGGTGAGTTCGGACTGGCGCTCGGGAGTCAGCTCGAAGCCCGATGAAAACAGCACCAACGCTTTGCGCCCGGGCACTGTACGCAGATTCTTTGCTAGCGTTCGGACCGCCAGCAACATCGACCGCGCGCCGTAGTCCGTTTCCACACTCGAGAAACCGCTCATTCCCGGCATATTCAGGGTGGAAGCGC
>Ga0306920_100001068_pt1 | contig 33689 bp, 29 predicted proteins | sample flu12Cox44000170_FD_204666 | JGI IMG/M metagenome (GOLD analysis project Ga0306920, IMG submission 204666) | Lab enrichment of tropical soil microbial communities from Luquillo Experimental Forest, Puerto Rico - flux4day.12C.oxic.44.000.170 (v2)... | ecosystem: Environmental > Terrestrial >...
CGGATACGTAAAATCGCCTCGTTCGAGCGCCTGCACTCCTCGTGCGAGCGCCGCGATCGGCTGAGTGATGGTGTCGGCAATGACGAAAATCAGAGCTCCTCCCGCGAACATCGCCATCAGCCCGAGTCCCAGGAGAAGCTGGTTGACCCTCTTCAGATATTCCGCTACCTCGTTGTACGACTTCAGCACAATGAGGTTCGTGCCGGGGAACATCCCGGGCGTCAGCTCCACAGCGTTTCCGTAGTATCGTTCGCCGTCCAGGTCCAGTTGTTTTACGGACAGACCGTCGCGAATTCGCCTTTCTAATCTCATCTCCTTGAGAGGAGAGAGTGTACTGATTGTGACCTCGTCCCCATATCTGAAGACAATGTCGCTTGAGGCGATCTTTGCAAGATCGCGCACAACTTGTTCGTCTAGCAGACGCCCAACTACGACATACCCTTGCAGATTCTCTTTTCGCAACGAGTCTTCGTAAAACGGTTCGAGGACAACCTGGTACAAATTTTTCCCGCTGGACCACCACCCGGAAGTTTCTTGCCGCTCGAGTGAACGCTTGAGCATCGTTTGTGCGGCTGCATCCGGAAATGCGGGACCCCTCGGGTGCAGGGCCACGATCTTTCCCGCCCTGTCTGTCAACACGAACAGGTTACAGTCTTCCGACTGCCACGGGTCGTTTCCGGCGTCTTCGATCGCCGTGGCGTCTCCGTTTCTCATAAACGCCAGCGAAGCCAGCAAGTCCGCCTTGCGGTTCAGGGCCAGTTCCTGTTGCCGATGTAATACCTGGAAGGTCAGCGTCGCGTGCTGTGCGTCCCGTTCCACCTGTTGCTGTGCCCGAGCCTCCGCGTTGCGTCGCACCACCAGCAGCGTCGCACAAGTAAGTCCTGCCGTAAGTAACACGAAGGATAGAAGGAGCTTGGTCCGCAATTCCAGGTTTTCGTGCCCCCACCTCCAGAGGCGCGAGAGAGTGCTACCAGGGAAGCCGCGGATCGATCTGAGTGTGAGAGCCACGAGGACGAAAAAGTAACAATGGCCCTCCGTACCAAGGAATGGTCCTCCGGTACCAGTGTACTGGTACGCAAGGACAGGTCGCGTCAGTTTGACACGCGGTCAATCTACTACCTTGGCACGCCAGCGGTCTCAAACGTCGCAGCCCTCTTGCACATTCATGACGACCAGCGTCACATCGTCCCGTTGCGGTTCGCCCTCGGCGAAGTCCGAAACCGACTCAAGAATGCGCGTGACAATTTCTGCCGATGTCATTCCGCCGCAGGAACGCAACAACTGCTCCAGCCTCTCCAATCCCCACTGCTCGCCAGAACGGTTTGCCGCTTCGGTGATTCCATCCGTATAGGCCACCAGGATGTCGCCGATCATCAGTTGAAACCTGGTTGCTTCAAATCGTGCTTCCGCGAAAATTCCCACGGGCACGCCCTCGGCACCCAACTGGAAGAGTTCACACGACTCCTTCCCTGGTCGAACGATAATCGGCGGATGATGGCCGGCATTGACATAGTTCAGGAGCCGTGTGGCCGGTTCGTACTCCGCGTAGAACAGCGAGGCGAAGTACTGCGTCGGTGAAGACTCGTGCACCAGCCGGTTCACGTCCCGGATCAGGGTTCCTAGCTCCAAATGGGAATGCAATGCTTGCGCCCTTAGCGACGCCTGCAGACTGGCCATCAGCAGCGCCGCACCAATTCCCTTTCCGGATACATCTCCGATCGCGATACCCCACCGTCCTTCCGGCAATGAAAGGAAGTCATAGTAGTCGCCACCAATCCCCCGGGCCGGCTGGTAGAAGGTCTCACAGGCAAGGCAGGGAATTGAGAAGCTGTGTGGCGGAAAGAATGCCTGTTGGACATCCTTTGCCCCCTCCAAATCCCTCCGAATTGCCTTGTGAAATCCCGAGTCCGATTCGGACTTCTTGAGAAACTCCAAAAACGTCTCGACATGGTTGCGCAACAGCAGCCCGGCCTCCCTTCCGCGGCCTTTTGCCAGAGCATCCACAATCGGCTGGTGCGATTCCACCACCTCGGGGAGATCCCTCGACACCTTCCCTATGCCTGCACGGATGCGCAGGTCAAACATCAGCGTCTCCCACACCCGCGACAGCACTTCGTTCCCCGAGGCCCTCAGGATGCTTCTGTGGAACTCCACGTCGTGCTGCGCATAGGCGTCGAGGTCGCCCTTGGCAACCGCGGCACGCATGGCCTCCAATTCGTTTTGCAGGCCGGTGCTGTTGCCTTGTAACGCCAACGCCGCAGTTCTGCCGGCGATTTCTTCCACGGCCGCGCGCAACTCATACGCCTCATGCATCTCTTTTGGGTTGGGGGAGTGAATGATCGCAGAAAAGCCCCTAGACAGTGTGACCATCCCAAGCACCTGAAATTCAGCAAACGCTTTCAGCACCGCTTCATCGTCCACCTTGTACTTGGCTGTGATTTCGCGAAGCTGCACTCGCTGACCCGGCTTGTAGCGGCCTTCAAACAACTCCCTGGCCAGCTGCATACGCCACGCCTGAGACGGCACCCCGTTATTGCTAGTGACTCCTGTTGCTTTGCTCTGTTTTTCTTTCGACAAAGCCATCCTTCTTGCTCCTCCATCTTATTTGGTTAGGCCGGGCTCGATAACTTGGCGGACACGCATACTCGATCTGAGTTCAATGCTATCGTCTTGCCACATTCCTGGCATCGGTCGCATCCGCTGCCGTCAGCGAGCGGGTTGGACCGGCGGTACAATCACGTCGTCCGGCGAGCGAAGCGTGCGGTGAACAACGAAAAACGCCTTCCCAGCCATAAGGAGCCCCGGAGAGCGTCGTTGCTCGCTCTGCCATCGGCACCCACGCCGCTCCTCCGAAGCACTTATGATCTCCGATTGCTGTTCAAAGACTTTGTCGGCACAGGCACCTTCCGACCGACTATGGCTGATTGCCTTGCGACCGGGGGAGGGACCAGGCAGTCTCCGTTCTTCGATTATTCTGATGCCCGGTGCATGTGTTAAGTTACACGCCACGTTTGGATTTGCGATCTCCTGCACCGCTGTCGCCGATCTCATGATCGAGCGCGGAAATGGCCACTTCGTCAAACGAGTCTGAGGGTGCCGCCAACTGAGGCTTCGGAGAATCAAACTGGGCCCTAGGACTTCCGATGAGGAGACTTCTTCTGCAATGTCGTCAGCAGTTCCTTCGCACTGGGTGGTGGTGGAACTTTGTCTTTGAGCGCGATATCGCTGGCCGGCATCTCTTTGCCATAAAGCTTCTTGTTGGCACTGTTGTCTGGACGCAGCGTGGATCCTTCCAAGGAAACCCCGGCAAACGCACCGCGCGCTCGCGAGTAACTCAGAATCTCCGCTCTCATCGCTGCATCCGTGGCGGCCGAAGTATCGCGCCCTTTGGGACCGGCGGCGGCGGAGGCATCGGCGCCCAGTTTCACCTTGCTGTTGAGGACCCCTTGCGCGCTGCGGTCGTTCATCAACAACAGCACAAAGTCCGTCGCCTGACCTCCGATCTGCAAACCAAAGCTGCCCCCTTCGAGTGCCATCATCGTCGGCGGGCCCCATTTTCCGTTGAATTTTTCGCCACTACGGCAGGTCATCACTCCCCGCCCATAGTTGGCTCCAACAACAAACGCAGCTTTCACGACCGACGGCAGAACGACGACACAAGAAACCTTATCAAGAAGGTCCTGGGGAATGTCTTCTGGAATGTCTAATATTTCGCTGAGCACCTTGCCGGAGTTTTCCACGCGGTCCACTTCTGTCTTGTTGTCGGCGGCTTCGAAGGTGTACACGAAGAACAGCGTGGCCAGTAGCGAGCTCCAGACTTTTTTCATCGATTCACTCCTTCGGGAATCAGCGTTGCGGTCCGGCTCATCATGGCGGGAGATGCGTTGCGAATTATAGGCCAGCAGTGCGGAAAAAGAAAACCACAGAAAAAAAACCTGAAATGCATTGGACAGGAAGCGAAGGAAACGAATCAAAGCGAAATCGGAGCAGATCTGTCGCGTTTTTGCTGAATATTTCGGCGTTTTTCGCTGATTTTTGTTGACATTCTCAGCGCCCATTGCCATGATTGGGTTGTCCTTTCGGATCTTCCCCCTGACATTCTCGACGTTAGGGCGCTCTTGATCATTCACTTTCCGCCCTGTTTGTTGGGATGTTTCACTGAGCCTTGGTACGACTCTTATGAGTCGTTGAGGGCCTCTAAATGACCCCGTGCGCTGATTCCGCGGCATTCGTGTTCCCACCGGTAGGCTGCCCCTCGGCCTGCGCGGAGGGCGTGCGCCATCGGCGGATTGCTTATATTATGTGGTCCCTAAGTACGGCGAATCAGCACTGTTGTACACCTCGGAATTTCCAATCTCCCCTGATTTCGCAGTCATACCACCGGGTTTTTCGAACGACGGCTTGTGGTCAATTCACTGATTGCAAGCCGAAACTATCTGAGGAGAGCAATATGCAGACGACACTCAAGACGCTTCGAGCGATCACGGTCGCCGCGCTGCTGACGGGCATCTGCCTGCTCAGCTCGCCGGCGAAGGCGGACACGGCCGCCGCCGAGGCAACCTACAAGGCCAAGTGCGCCAGTTGTCATGGCCCGGATGGTAAGGGTAAAGAAGCATTGAAAACCAAGGACTTTGCTTCCCCGGACGTCCAGAAGATGAGCGACGCGGACCTGAGCGCGCTCATCACCAATGGTAAGCCGCCGAAGATGCCTGCGTACAAGACCATGACGCCGGAGCAAGTCAAGGATATGGTCGCGTACATTCGTTCGTTCAAGAAGTAACGCGACGGAAGGATTGCCTCAATCGATTTGTGGTACGAAACGCGGACTCTCCTGCGCGGTTCGTCGAATGAACAACCAAGGAGGAGTGATGAAAAAGGTTTTGTCAGGGTTAGCTTTACCAGCGTCGCTCGGTCTGTTGGGGTCCGTCGCGCGTGCTCAAGATGCCGTCGCCGGCGAAAAAACCTACCAGGCCAAGTGCGCTGCTTGCCATGGCCAGAACGCTGAAGGCAAACCAGCGATGAAGGCGCCGGCCATCAAGAGCAAGAGTGCTGATGACATCCAGAAGCAGATCTCGACCTCGCCGAAGCACACTGGCGTGAAGAGCCTGACGCCCGCCGAGGTGAAGGATCTCGCCGCTTATCTGGCCACCCTGAAGTAGCCAAAACCATTCGCCGGTGCGCCTGCTTTTGCGGGCACACGACAATCCAGTTAGTCACGCGGCCCCGGCGGATCCTTCGTCGGGGCCTTTTTCTTGAACCTGCGGTAAACGCGTACTTCGCGGAACCGGAAGCGAGGCATCCAGCAGATGAGTCCGCAATCTACGGTCAGAGATTGGGCCCGACTGATTTATTACCTCAGCCAGAACACCATCAGCCTGATTGGTGTCGTCTTGACCACCAGCAGCGCAATCACTCTGATGGGCTTCTGGATCTACGATTTCGTGCTCCCCGGCCCGCCGCATCCCTACGTTGGCATTTTGCTTTTTCTCATTCTTCCCGCCCTTTTTCTCCTGGGCTTGATTCTGGTCCCGATTGGAATCCTGCTGCGCCGCCGCAAACTGCGCGCCGCTGGCGAATTGCCGACGCTTTATCCGGCGATTGATCTGGGCACGCCCATGGTTCGCAATGGCTTGCTGTTCGTCGGTGTAGCGACCCTTCTGAACGTCCTGATTTTCGGCTTCGCCTCTTACAGAGGCGTCTCCTATATGGACTCCACCACGTTCTGCGGACTGACCTGCCACACGGTGATGGCCCCCGAATACAGCGCCTACCAGAATTCGCCTCACGCGCGCGTGGAGTGCGTGGACTGTCACATTGGCCCTGGCGCTGGATGGTTCGTGCGCTCCAAACTGTCGGGATTGCGCCAGGTTTTTGCCGTAACCCTCAAGACCTATTCCCGGCCAATCCCTTCCCCGGTCGAGTATCTGCGGCCCGCCCGCGAAACCTGTGAACAGTGCCATTGGCCTCAACGCTTTTCCGGCGACAAATTCTTGGTGAAGACCAATTACAAGGACGACGAGAAAAACACGCCGCTTACCACCGCCCTGGTCTTGAAAATTGGCGGCGGCACCCGCCCGGGTTCCGCCGGCATTCACGGGCGCCATTTGGACATCGGTTCGCGCATTCATTACATCTCGATCGATGAGCATCGCCAGGTCATTCCCGTCGTGTATTACACCGATGACCAGGGCAAAACCGTTGAATATGTGTCTTCCGATATCAAGGCCACCAAAGAACAGTTGGCAAAGGGTGAAAGCCGCGCGATGGATTGCATCGACTGCCACAACCGCCCCACGCACGCCTTTGAATTGCCGGAAAATGCTGTCGATCTTCGCATGTCCCGTGGCGCAATCAGCACGGAGCTGCCCTACATCCGCAAGAAAGCCGTGGAGTTGCTCAAGGCGGATTATCCTGACCGCGATACCGCCAGAGCGCGCATCGTTGAGGGCATCACCGCCTATTACCGCTCGACTTATCCCGACATTTACAACAGCAAGCGCGCCCTCGTCGAACAGGCTGCCGATGCTGTTGCTGCCGTCTACCTTCGCAATATCTTTCCCGATATGAAGGTCACCTGGGGCGTTCATCCGAACAACCTGGGCCACAACGATTTTCCCGGCTGTTTCCGCTGTCACGACGGCTCGCACAGCAGCGCCGACGGCCAGACGATTTCCAACGATTGCACCGCCTGCCACAACTTGTTGGCGGTACAGGAGGAAAACCCGAAGGTCCTCAGGGACCTCGGACTGCAGTAAGCAAAAATTCGTGGGCCCACGCGGGCCCGGAGGTAGCGCCTTATGAGCTCCAAACGAGCGCAGAGGCACTTTCGCATGGCGAGGCTATGCGCGGTGCTTCTCTCGCTGGCGTGGGTGCTCGCTCCCACTCGCGCTGCCGCAAACCCCAACAGCTCTCATCCACCCAAGCAGGATGAAGCGTGCCTGGCCTGCCATGGCACCGCAGGGATGAAGTCCGACAAGGGAAAAGACATTTATGTAAACCCCGCCAAGCTTGCATCCAGTGCCCACGCCGTTCTCGGTTGCCAGGATTGCCACACCGATATAAAGGACTTCCCGCACCCCGCAAAAATCGTCAGGGTGCAGTGCGTCACCTGCCACGAAGAAGAAGCCAAATCGTTCCCCACCAGTGCCCACGCATTCTTCGGCGAAACCGCGTGCCCTTCCTGTCATGGCGGCGTCCACGAACTCACCACGGCCGAGAAGCTCCTGCCGGCGAAGTGCGTCGAGTGCCATGCGCAGGAGGTCAAAGAGTTCGCGGACAGCATCCACGGACAGGGCGTGAAAAAAGGCGATCCCGATGCCCCGAAATGTGGGTCGTGCCATGGCGACATCCACAACGTAAAGGCCGCTTCCGACCCGGATTCCATGGTGGCGGACCGCAGGCTTGCCACCACCTGTGCCAAGTGCCATAGCGATCCGAGTTTCCTCTCTCGCCATCAGATTCCCGTCGCACATCCTGTGGAATCCTATGAGCAGAGCGTCCACGGACGCGCCGTCGCGGCTGGGAGCGAAAAAGCGGCGAACTGCAACGACTGCCATGGCAACCACGACATTTACCCCGCGCGCGACGAACGCTCTCGCGTGAATCACTGGAGGGTTTCGGAAACCTGCGCGACCTGCCACAAGGAAATTGCGGCAACCTACAAGGAAAGCGTTCATGGTGTCGCCGTGCAGGCTGGTGTGAAAGACGCCCCCGCCTGTGTGGACTGCCACGGCGAACATTTGATTCTCGGTCCCACAAATCCGGCTTCGCTCGTCTCCGCCTCGAATATCTCTGCCGAAACCTGCGGAAGGTGCCACGGCAGCGCCCGTATGGCGCAGCTATACGACCTCCCCGCAGATCGGGTTCCCTCTTATGCCGACAGCTACCACGGCTTGGCGCTGAAAGGCGGAAAAATCACGGTTGCGAACTGTGCGTCTTGTCACGGCGTCCACAACATCTTCAAGTCTGCCGATCCGCGCTCCACCGTTAACGCCGCGAATCTCAGCACAACGTGTGGGCATTGTCACGAGGGAGCCGACAAAGCCGACTACGCCATCGGCCCCATTCATGTGCGCACCGCCGCGGGACCGAATCACCCCATCGTGAAGTGGATCCGTTGGACCTATTGGGTCCTTATCCCGGCAACACTCGGCTTCATGCTGCTGCACAATCTGCTCGACCTCCTCAGCAAGCTGATCCGCCGTCGCCCGCGCCACGAGTCCGGCGAAGTCGTCCTGAGGATGAACCTGTGGTTCCGCATCGCGCACTGGGGCATCATGGCGAGCTTTCCGACGTTAGTGGTTACGGGGTTCGCTCTGAAATATCCCGACAGCTGGTGGGCCAAACCACTGCTCCTGTGGGAAGCCAGCGTGGGAGTCCGCGGCGGCCTGCACCGCACCGCTGCCATCGTTATGCTCCTCGCCACGTTCTACCATTTTGTTCATCTCGCCTTGAGGAAACGGGATCGCTCGTTCCTTTCCGCGATGATCCCGACTATCAAAGACGCCACCGATATGTTGAACGTTTTCCGCTACAACCTCGGCCTCACAAGACAAGAACCAAAATTTGCGAAATTCAACTACGCCGAGAAGATGGAATACTGGGCCTTCATGTGGGGCACCATCGTTATGGGGCTCTCTGGCTTTATTCTCTGGTTCGATAATTTCTCGCTGCGACATTTCCCAAAATGGGTGACCGACGCTGCTACCGCCGTCCACTGGTACGAAGCGCTCCTCGCCACCTTCTCCGTCCTCATCTGGCACTTCTATCTGGTAATCTTCGACCCGATGGTCTATCCGATGGACACTGCCTGGCTCGATGGAAAAATTTCCGCCGACCACTATCGCCACACGCGCCCGGCGTATTACCGAGAGTTGTCTCGCGCCGGTCTGCTCGAAACCAGGGACGAATTCGGTGATTCGGAGGCATCTCCAGAGCCGGCCCGCGGCGACGACTGACACGCGCGAGTGTGGCGGCTCGGAACCCGTTGCGTGCGGGCTCGCGTTACGGACATGTGTCCAACAAGCGTATTTTCCGCAAAACGAATTACTCCAATTCGCGGTCGCCCGCGATCAGGCTGCGAACCATTTAGAACTGGGTCTCGAGGTAGCTTGCTATGTACTCGATCGAGGAACTGGCGAATGGCTTTCGCAATCTGGGCGTCGTGCCTGGCGATACAGTCATGCTCCATGCTTCGGTGCGCGCGGTTGGAGAAATCGCGGGAGGCCCCGATCAGATTCATCTGACCGTGTTGACCGCCGAAGGCACTCTTATGATGTACGCAAGTTGACCGCGTTACTATGACGAGGTCGAACGCGGGAACCTGACGGCGGAGCAGGAGCGCGAGACTCGTGAAAAATTACCGGGGTTCGTCCCTCTCACGGCAAGATCGCCTCGCGACAACGGGATACTGGTCGAATTCCTGAGAACATATCCGGATTCCCAGGTGAATCGCCACGTTGCGCGTTTCGTGTTCCGGGGCAAGCAGGCTCCGTACCTTATCTCCAGCCAGCCGTGGAACTATACTCTCGGCTCGGATTCGCCGCTCGAACGATTCTTGATGCTTGATGGCAAGATCGTCTTGCTCGGTTCCGATCACCATGCCGTGACCTTCCTCCACTATGTGGAACATATCGCCGACCCTTGCCCCTTGCGAAAAAAACGTCAAGAATTCTGCAAAAAGTTCGCAAAGCTAAGTGGCGCTCTTCAGTTCTCTCGACGCATCGCGGAGCCGGCGATCAGCTACGAATCACTTCCGTGTCGCAACGAAGCCAAACCCATTCTGACGCTCGCCTTCAAATGTGCACGGCAACCGTCACGCTCGGCTGTGCTACTGTGAGCAGGGAGTCTACCAATCCGATGTCCATTCGAACGATTATCGAGCCCTTCCGCATCAAGAGCGTCGAGCCCATTCGTGGCACCACGCGCGAACAGCGCCACAGATTGATCGAAGCTGCCGGCTACAACCTCTTCCTCATCAATTCTGAGGAAATTCTGATCGACCTCCTCACCGATTCCGGCACCGCTGCCATGTCCACCGAACAGTGGGCCGCCATGATGCGCGGCGATGAATCCTACGCGGGTTCCCCCAGCTTCATTCGCTTCCGCGACTCAGTGCAGGCCATCTTCGGATTTCGCCATGTGATTCCGACACACCAGGGCCGCGCCGCCGAGCGCATCCTCTTCAACGTCGCGTGCAAGAAAGGCGACATCGTCCCAAGCAACACGCACTTTGATACCACCCGCGCCAATTGCGAATTTGTCGGCGTTCGGGCGGTCGACCTGCCTACTCCTGAAGCTAAAGAACCCGCCCATTTCTATCCATTCAAGGGAAACATGGATACCGCTCGCCTGCAGCAGTTGATTGATCGCGAGGGCGCAAAAAAAATTCCTCTCGCAATGCTCACGATCACCAACAACTCCGGCGGCGGTCAACCCGTGTCCATGGCCAACATCCGGGAAGTAAAGCAAATCTGCAAAAAGCACGGCATTCCGCTGTACATCGATGCCTGCCGCTTCGCCGAAAATGCCTACTTCATCAAATCTCGCGAAGCCGGCTTTGCGGATAAAACTCCACGCGAGATTGCGCACGAAATGTTTTCTTATGCCGATGGCTGCACCATGTCGGCCAAGAAAGATGGCCTTGCCAACATCGGCGGCTTCCTCTGCACCAACGACGACATCCTGGCGCAACAGGAAAAAGACCTCCTCATCCTCACGGAAGGCTTTCCTACTTATGGCGGGCTCGCAGGACGCGATCTGGACGCTATCGCCGTAGGGTTGAATGAAGCTCTTGAAGAGGAGTACCTGAAATATAGCATCGCGTCGACCGCCTTCCTCGGAAATCACATCGCCAGTGAAGGCGTTCCGATCGTCCAGCCGCCCGGCGGCCACGCGATTTATCTCGACGCGCGCGCCTTTCTTCCCCACATTCCGGTTTTGCAATTCCCGGGCGTAGCGCTCGCCGTGGAACTTTACCTCGAAGGCGGTATCCGCTCCGTCGAGATCGGCTCGCTCATGTTTGGCGAGCACGCCACCATGGACCTGGTTCGCCTTGCCATTCCCCGCCGCGTGTATACCCAGAGCCACATTGAGTATGTCGTTGAAGTTATCCTCGATGTCTGGCGCCGTCGCGACAAAATCCGTGGCTTCGAACTCGTTCACCAGGCCCCGTTCTTGCGTCATTTCACCGCCCGTCTCAGACCTGTGGCCGGGTAGCGTCTCTGGCTTGGCGACAATTCTCCTTGTGGCACCCTTCGTTTTTTGCCTGTATCCCACGTCGCCGCGAAACTCCCTTCTTCCTTGCGCGGCCCCCTTTCCCCTCGGTTATTCTTATCTCTCATGCTAACCGTCACCATTCATCCCTCTCTTAAGGCGAAGTGTCCCCGTACCGCCCTCGGATTCCTCACTGCCGCGGTCCGCGCCGGCGAAGCACCGGCGCCTCTGTTCGATGAGATGAAGGCGCGCGAAATGGAACTCCTCAACCTCCCGGAGCCTCGCGTCATACTGGAATCTCCGCGCATACTCGCGACTCGCGCGGGTTATAAAGCTCTTGGCAAAGATCCCGCTCGTTATCGTGGATCCGCTGAAGCGCTCTTGCGCCGCCTAATCACCGGCAAGAGCTTTCCCCAAATCAACGCTGTGGTCGACATCATTAACCTCGTCTCCGTGGAAAGCCGCCTTCCCATCGGCCTCTACGATCTGGCCAATGTGAAGGGCAACCTGGTCTTTCGCGCCGGCCGGCCGGGTGAAACCTACAAGGGCATCGGCAAATACGACCTTAACCTTGCGGGTCTGCCGGTATTCGCCGATGAAGCTGGACCGCATGGCAGTCCCACCAGCGATTCCGAGCGCACCATGGTCACCGCAACAACTACGCGCGTTGCCGCCATCCTGATTTCCTTCGGCGGTGCCGAAGGTCTTGAAGCTTCCTGCCAGCGCATGTCCACGCTCCTCCAGAAGTACGCCAACGGACACGATATTCACTTCGAGATTCGCTGGTGACGGTGCCAATTCCCGCGGCGACGTGTCGCTCCGGACTCGGCTGGCAAGATTCGCTTGTCGGACCTCCCGGCGTGCTTGCGGCGTTCCTCTGGGGACTCGGCGAGGCCACATTTTTCTTCGTCATTCCGGACGTCCTCCTTTCCTTTGTCGCGATTCTGGCTTGGCCGCGCCCAAGGATTTCGCGACGAGGCTGGCTCTCGATGCTTCGCGGTTCCGTCTCTGGCACTCCCTACAAGCTTTATGCGCTGGAAGCGCCAAAATTCACCAGCCAGCCCGAGTTTCTTTTGGCGACTCCTCCGGCGAGTGCCGTCCGATTCCTTCTGCTCTGGGCTGGTTTTGGAGGGGCTGCATCCGGGCTTAAGACACGTCGCGGCTGGCCTTTCTCGCGCCTTTTCAAAGTCCATGCCACCCTCTGGATTGCTTCTTACGCATTTTATTGGGGCCGCATCCTCTTTGCCTGAACGCTTCCGTGTAGGATGAGTCGAGCACCATGCCCAGTGTTTATGGCCTGAAACCCAGGTTCCAGAATCTCCTCCGGCCCGTCTCCACGGCCCTGGCTCGCGCTGGCGCGACGGCGAATCAGGTTACGCTCGCCGCCCTCTTTCTCTCGATGGCCGGCGGCGCTGCTATTTTCTACCTTCGCACGCAGCGCTCACTCCTTCTTCTTCCTCTTTTGCTCTTCGTTCGAATGGCCTTGAACGCCATCGATGGAATGCTCGCGCGCGAGCACCATCAGAAAACCTCCCTCGGCGCCATCCTCAATGAGCTCGGCGACGTTCTCTCTGATTCAGCTCTCTATCTGCCTCTAGCGGTCGTTCCTGGATTTGACTCTCCTCTGGTCGTCTTGATTGTGCTCCTTGCCGTAATCAGTGAGATGACCGGGGTCATTGGGGTGCAAATCGGCGCTTCGCGGCGTTACGACGGACCCATGGGAAAAAGCGATCGTGCCTTTGTTTTCGGCGCATTGGGTTTGCTTCTCGGCATGAATCTGCCTATCGTTCCGTTTGTCCCTTACGTACTCTGGCTGGTGCTCGCGCTTCTGCTTTCGACCATCATCAACCGTGCACGCGGCGCGTTGAAGGAATTGCGAGGCTCCGCTTCCTGATGAGCAAGCGCATTCACCCGGTTGCAAACTTGCTTGCCGGGATCGCCCGCGGCATTAGCGGCGTCCAAGTGCAGTGGGCTGGCTGCGAACCCGACGAACGCCAGCGCGTCTATTTCGCCAACCACACCAGCCATCTTGATTTTGTCGTGTTGTGGTCAGCGCTTCCCTCGGATATTCGCGCCGTCACGCGGCCGATCGCCGCGAAGGATTATTGGGACGAGACTCCTCTTCGTCGCTATCTGGCGGAAAAGGTCTTTCATGCGGTCCTGCTCGAGCGTGGCTCGCTGGCCAAAGCGAAAAACCCGGACGAAGCCCATTTCGTCGGCCGTCATTTAATTGAGGATATGGCCGCTGCCCTTGGCGACAGGAACTCCTTGATCCTTTTCCCCGAAGGCACGCGTGGCACCGGCGAAAAAATCGCCCCGTTTCGCTCTGGCCTCTACCATCTCGCCCTTCGCCGCCCCGACGTCGAGCTTGTTCCGGCCTATCTCGAAAATCTCAATCGCATTCTGCCCAAAGGAGAGTTTCTCCCCGTTCCCATGCTCAGCCTTCTCACCTTTGGCAAGCCCATTCAAGTGGCCCCCGGCGAGGCAAAAGACGCCTTTCTCGAACGCGCGCGCGAAGCTGTCAGTGGCCTTCGCCGGATCGGACCTGCCTGATGCTTGAAGCGCTCCGCGATCCGAAACTCGTCTGGCTCTTTGGTGGTGTGCTCTCGCTCCTTGCTATTTCCAGCGTCATCGGCAACATCCTTCGCAACCGTCAGAAGCCCGGCGCCGGCCGCACGACCATCGACAACTTGAACGCGCGCATCCGCGCCTGGTGGAAGATGTGCGCCATCTTCGCCACGGCGATCCTCGTCGGCCGCGTCGGCTCACTCATTCTCTTCGCCATCATTTCCTTCCTCGCCATGCGTGAGTACATGACGCTCGTTCCTACCCGCCGCGGCGATCACCGCACTCTGTTCTGGAGTTTCTTCGTGATCATGCCGCTGCAGTATTACCTAATCGGCATCCAGTGGTACGGCTTCTTCGCCATCATGATCCCCGTCCTCGCTTTTGTCTTTGTCCCGACGAGCATCGCGATCGCCGGCGACACCGAGCACTTCCTGGAACGCGCAGCGAAAATTCAATTTGGCATCATGGTCTGCGCGTACTGCCTCAGCCACGCCCCCGCCCTGCTCTTACTGAAGATTCCCGGATTCGAAGGGCACGACGCGCGCTTGTTGCTCTATCTCGTCATCGTCGACCAGATGAGTGACGTACTCCAGTACGTGTGGGGGAAACTTATCGGCAAACACAAAATTGCGTGGCGTGTGAGCCCCAACAAGACCTGGGAAGGCTTTCTGGGTGGCGTTCTCAGTGCCACGGCTCTCGGCACCGCCTTATGGTGGGCCACCCCGTTCACGCCGCTCCAATCCGCCGGCCTGTCTTTCACCATCTGCATCCTGGGTTTTTGTGGCGGTCTGGTGATGAGCGCCATCAAGCGCGACATCGGCATCAAGGATTTTGGCGTTGTGATCGAAGGCCACGGCGGCATCCTCGATCGCATGGATTCCCTTTGCTTCGCCGCGCCAATCTTCTTTCACCTCGTCCGCTACTACTTTGTTCCGTAGTAGAAATGGCCTTGCATTTGAGGCTCTTCGAAACTCTACTTTGCTCGCCTGGCAAACTCAAATGTCATCCTGAAGGCCCTATTTGCTGAGCCCTGAAGGATCGCAATTGAAAGCCTAGGCTGCACTTGCCCTGTCCAGGTGACATCTCAAATATGGCTATCCCGCCACGCGTTCTTCGGTCTGGGCCCCGGCTTCTTCTCTCGTCTTCAAAAATCCACGAGCGGCCAGCAACTCGGCATTCAGCAGCGCCGCGCCGGCCGCTCCGCGCACCAGGTTGTGCGATAACAGCGTTAGCTTCACGTCCAGCAGTGGGCATTCACGTACCCGCCCAACGACCGCCGCCATCCCGTGCCCGGTATTGGCGTCCTTTCTCGGCTGTGGACGATCGTCTTGTTCCAGCACGACCACCGGATGTTTCACCGCCGTCGGCAGCGCCGCCAGCTCCTCGGAAACTTCGAAATCGCGCAACGCCTCGCGCACCTCTTCAATCGTCGCCGTTTTCTTGAGCCGTACCGACACGCATTCCGTGTGTCCATCGACGACCGGCACCCGGTTGCAATGCGCGCTGATTCCCAATCCCGCGTTGATGAACCGGCCCCCGTCCCATTTCCCCAGGAGCTTCTGCGGCTCCGCTTCCATCTTCTCTTCCTCGCCGCTGATGAACGGGATCACGTTTCCAAGCGCGTCCATTGACGACACGCCTGGATATCCCGCGCCCGAGACGGCCTGCAGCGTCACTACAAACAATTTCTCCAGCCCAAACGCATCCGCAAGCGGTTTCAGCACCAGCACCAGCCCCGCGGTCGAACAATTCGGATTGGTTACGATGAAGCCCGTGTCGTAGCGGCGGTTCTTCTTTTGCACCGGAATGGCGTCCACGTGCGCGGCGTTCACCTCCGGAATCAAAAGTGGTACATCCGCATCCATGCGGTGATTTCGCGAATTGCTCACCACCGGATAACCAGCACGCGCAAACTGCTCCTCCGCTTCTCCGGCCACCGAAGAATCCAGCGCCGAAAACACAAAGTCGCAATCGAGGTTTGGCTCCAGGTCCTGCAACACCAGTTCGCGCGCCACTTCCGGTACCGGACCCTCCAGATGCCAGCGCGCGGCCTCCGGATACCGCTTCCCGAGCGACCTCTCGGAAGCGGCTACCGCCGTCAATTCAAACCACGGATGCTCGGCGAGCAACCTCACCAGCCGCTGTCCAACCATTCCCGTCGCGCCGAGCACCCCCGCGCGCCATTTCTTCTCGCTTGCCCGCCTGCTCATGCCACACCTCCGTCTTCTCGCAAACCGATTCGCGTTCCGCGCATCTGTGGTTTGAATGTGTTCTTCACCCACACCGTCATTTCCGTCTGCGCGGCGAGCGGCAGCACCTTGGGATGCAGCACCTTTGCGCCGCTCGCGGCCAGTGCATGCGCCTCGTCGTAGCTCAGTTCGTGCAAAAGCTTTGCCTCTTCCGATTCGTGCGGATTTGCCGTGAATACTCCGTCCACGTCAGTCCAGATCACCAACTCTTCCGCATCCACCAGGTGCGCGACCAATGCTCCGGAAAAGTCCGAGCTGTTCCTTCCGAGCGTCGTGATCCTCCCGTCCGCGGTTGCACCGATGAACCCCGTCACTACCGGAACGATTCCGGCCCCCAGCAGCGGCATCAGGATCGCCCGGCCGCGCCGCTCTGTGTGCTCGAGATGCGGCTTCGCGTCCCGGAAATTGTCGCACGTCAGCACGAAATCGGACGACGCAACGGGCACCGCCGGAACGCCGAGCTTCCCGAGCGCCGCCGCAAACAACCGCGCCGCGTAGCGTTCTCCGAAAGAGGCCACGCGATCGCGCAACGCATCGTTAACCACCACTCGTCCCTGCGCCGGAGTCTCGTGCAAAAGGTCGCAGCTCAAAAGTCTCAACTCCCGTTCTACCCGCTCGCGCTCGCCCTCCGCCAGTTTGAGGTCCTGCAGTGTTTCCAGATGCAGCCCGGTAATGTCCTCCGCTCGGCGCCTTGCCTTTTGCGGTTCGTTCCTTGCCAGCAGTTCCGCGACCGCGAGCAGCCGGTCAGTCACTCCCTTCATCGCAGAAACAACCACACACACGCGGGAACGGAGCGCCGCTTCCCGCGCAAGCGCTGCCGAATGGAGCATTCCTTCCGCCCCAAGCAACGAGCTTCCTCCAAATTTAAATGCAGTAACGATTTCCTGCGACGAACGGCTGGCCGAGACAGTCGAAAAGGTGAACACCTTTTCGAGACTACTTCCGCGTTCCGGAGGGCCTAACTCGCCCTCCACGCTCAGACGGGCTTCCTGCTGTTCCGGGCACATGGTTACGGCTCCTTGTTTTTCCGCCGGAGCGTCTCTGGGAGGGGCTAAAACTAAGAAACCCACCGCCAGGTTCGCTTCTGGCGGTGGGTTCGAGACTTTTTCTAGGCTGGCTAGCTGTTTCTCCACGCGCCCGAAACGATGGTAGTGGACTTAATAGTCGTAGTAGTCGACGTAGTGGTCTTCGTCGACAAGCTCGACATTCGCTTCGTGGCCCTAGCCAACATGCCTAGAGCATACCATGTCCGACCAATATTCCAACCTCTAATTTCCACGCGCTTTAGGCCTCAAAAAGCAGACTCGAACACGTCAGTCCTGACTCCGCCTTCTGCAATTCCCCGATGTCCAGCGGCAAAACCTTGAAGCCTTGGGCCTCTATCCTGGCCCGTGTTTTCGGAAACGAAGCCGGGAAAATCACGGAATCTCCGAGCGCTAAAGCGTTGCCCGCGTGCGGCTCCGACGGATCCACATCCAGGCATTCAAAGCCGTCCATCCGCTTCCAATCAAACCACCCGCGATTTGCAAGCAGCGTGTTACCGCTCAAATAGGTCACCGCCGACTTCAGGTGCAAGCAACCCATCACTGGCACGGCTGTTAGGTCATACCGAAAATGTTCGAGGATCGTCGCCAGCTGCCGGATCCCTTCGGGATTTGATCTCGCCGTAATTCCGACGAACACCCTTTTTCCTACGCGCAGAACGTCGCCGCCCTCCAATGTCCCCGGCAACTTCACGTGGGCCAGCTTTCGAAATCTCTCCAGCGCTGCCCCAATCGACGGGGCTTCCTTCCGCCGGGTTTCCGTGCCCAGGGGGCAGATCACCGCCACTTCATCCAGCACTATCGCCGGGTCTTCCACAAACATTGAGTCTGGGAGCTCAGGCTCTTCAGGCAACGACACAACCCGCGCGCCTAACTTCGCGAGCAGCTCCTCGTAGGCGTGGTGTTGCGCTCGCGCCTTCTCGATATCAATCGGTTTTCGCTCGATGAAGCTGAGCTCGCAATTCCCGAGGGCAGAACTTACTTTTCGTGTGATGGCTGTCAGCATTTTTCGAATGTACCAGAGAAGGCAAGCTCAGGGCACGCAAGGCTCGGTCGCACTCGCTTCGAGGGTTGTGGCTCGCTCGGATTCCCGGTAGACTCAAACACAATTCACCGAACATCAAGGAGCTTCTCCGTCATGTCCAATGCCGTTCGCAAAGTCGTTGCCATCTTGATCCTCGTTATCGGCATTGGGCTCCTGTGGGCCGCTGGGCGCGCTTCCTCCGACGGCGCGGAAGCCGCAAAAAGTGAGGTGGAGGGCACCCTTGCTGCTGCCCGCGAGCGTGCCGCCTCGCAGGATCCCCGCCTCAAGGGCGCCTATTCCTTCGAACGCGGGGGCTGGGTCTACGTTCATCTCGAAGGTGAACCCGAAGCCCTCGGCTTTCAACACGGCTACCTGCTGGCTCCCGAAATTGAAGACGCTTTTCCCGCCGTCCAAGCTGGCATGACCCATTCAACCCGGCGCGAGTGGCCCTTTTTTCGCGAGGTCGCACGCGAAATGCTCTGGCCCAAACTTGATCCCGAGTATCAGCAGGAGCTTCAAGGCATCGCTGAAGGCTTAAACGCGCGCTCCGGCTCCGCACTCGACGTCTACGACATCGTCGCGCTCAATTCCTTCGAGGAAGTGCCCGATTACTATGTGCCCTGGCTGAACAAGCGCGAAAAAGCTGCCAACGCCCCCAATCTCAAGAGCCCCGGCAATTGCAGCGCCTTCGTGGCCACCGGAAGCTGGACCAAGGACGGCCAAATCGTTATCGCTCACAACAACTGGACCAGCTACGTAAACGGCGAACGCTGGCGCATCATCTTTGATATCCAGCCTTCTCGCGGCTACCGCATTCTCATGGACGGGTTCCCCGGTGTTATTGCCAGCGACGACGATTTCGGTATCAACAGCGACGGTCTCATGGTCACCGAAACCACCATCACCCAGTTCGAGGGCTGGGACCCCGACGGCACGCCTGAATTCATGCGCGCCCGCAAGGCCTTGCAATACGCTTCCTCGATCGACGACTACACTCGAATCATGCTTGATGGCAACAACGGCGGCTACGCCAACGACTGGCTCCTCGGCGATCGCAAAACCGGCGAAATCGCGCAACTCGAACTCGGTCTGAAAGCCTACAAACTCTGGCGCACCAGGGACGGTGTTTTCGCGGGCTCCAATTGGGCTCGCGATCCGCAAGTCCTCAAGCTCGATACCCCCGAGTTCGAGCCCGCTAATCTCGAAACCTCACCGAATGCGCGGCGCGTTCGTTGGGACGAGCTTCTACGGGAAAATAAAGGAAAGATTGACGTCGCACTCGCCCAGCAGATGCTCGCCGACCACGTCGATTCTTTCGAAAAAAAGGACACCGCCAACGAACGCACGCTCTGCGGTCACGTCGATGCTACTCCGCGCGGTGTGGCCGTCTGGGCCTGGCAGCCTTTCTATCCGGGCGGTGCCGTTCAAGCCAAAGTCACAGACACCACCATGGCCGGAGAGATGCGTTTGTTTGGGCGCGTCGGCCATCCATGCGGCGAAGATTTTCGGGCCAAGCCTTTTCTCGCCGGCCATCCCGAGTTCGCCTGGCAGGAACCGTATCTCCGCGACATGAAGGCGGGACCGTGGACCCCATTTCGTTCCGGCGAGAAACCTCTCGCCGCGAACTAAACCAAGTTATCCAGGTTGTGCAAGAAGTCTGACTCCAGCGTGTCTGCAGTAAGCAGTGCAGCCGGGCTCGGGATGCTCGAGGAGGATGAACGCTTCTTCGCGACGGCTCACTGCCGCGCGCTAGTCTGCGCTCTAGCGAGCACCATTTTTTTTTGAACAGCGCTTTCCTCGGTTTCGCCCGAGAGGCAGGCGCGATACGCCAAATACGTCTTTTCGAACGCTCCATCCCACGATACTCCCGAAACCCTCTCCCTCGCCGCTTCGCCCATCTTTCGCAGGCGGTTTGGGTCGAGTGCCAGTTCCACTACCTTGGCCACGAACTCGCCATGGCTCTCGGCGATTAATCCTGTCTTTCCCGCCACAACCAGGTGTTGCGGTCCGCCGTCATTCGTCACCACAGACGGCACTCCAGATGCCGCCGCTTCCTGCACCACGTTGCCAAAGGTGTCCGTGCGCGACGGAAACACGAACAGGTCCATATTTGCGTACGCTCGTGCCAAATCTTCCCCTCGCAAAACGCCCGCGAACTCGCCGTGTTTCAGCCGCTTCTTCAACCACGTCACTTCGCTCCCGTCACCCACAATCAGGATTCGAAAGTCTTCCAGGCTTCGGCTCATCAGCTCCCGTTCGATGTCCAGGAGCAGCCGCACGCCCTTCTCTGGTGTGACTCTTCCGACGAATCCCAGCCGCAATGTTTGGTCCTTAACGGTTCTGTGCTTGCGATTGAATTGCTCGCTGTCCACGCCCCTTGGCATCAGGAAGGAAGGCTTTCGCAGCTCCTTTTCGAGCCACTCTACCTGCGTCTCGGTCGGCGCCAGCGTCACTTTCGCAAAGTTGTAAAACCACAATAAAACCCGTAATCCCTGCTCCTCGGACCAGCTCACCGCCGGCCGTGAGATTTTCACGGGCAAGAACCCGATCATCTTCTCCAATCGTCGCGCCGCAAATTGGTGAAAATTCGTGTGCCACGAGGCCACCAGCGGCACATTCAATCGGCGCGAAAGGTATACGCCCAGAGCCCCCAGTTCGCCGGGACTCGTGACGTGAATCACCTCCGGCCGGAACAATTCCAGTTCCTTTCGGATTCGATGGAGATAGCGCCAGAAAAAAAAGTCGTATTCCAGGTCGCGTTCGATCCCCACGCTGCCCCAGGAGCGCTTCAGTTCAATCCGCCGGACGTTCCCTTCGTTCCAGACTCCAGGGTTTTTTCCCCCATGAATCGCCAGCAGCGGCAAGTCATGCCGCTTCGCATATGCCACCAGTTGCCGCGCCGTCAGCGCCACGCCGTTTATTTCGTGATACGTCTCGCAGAATAGCGCCACCCGCGGGCTCGCGGTCATAGCCCTCCTTCTTCATGTCCGAGAAACGGCAGTCGCAACGCCGGCCGAAGCACCGGATTTGCCACTAGCGAGATCACCCAACGGAACTTGTCGACGAAGCGGTGAAAGCGGGTACCGGTGAACTGCGAAAGCGCCCTCGCCTCACCATTCTGTACGAAAAACACACGCTTCATCCAGTGTCCACGGCCGAATTCCCCGGGAGCATCGGCAAGAGCATGCCACGCGTTCTCAACCAGGCGCAACGGCAAAGGCTCAAAGTATTGCGGCATCAGCACAATCTCGCTTTTCTTCTCGTCACGCACTTCCTCTACGAACTCCTCGAAACTCGCCGCCCGCGACACATTCAGCACCGCGTTCGCTTCTAACCCGTGCCGGTCCCCTCCCGCAATGACCGGTATCCCCAGCACCGCCCCGAGTTGCAGCACTTCGCGGTTTTCCTTCCGCGACCTCATGCCATTCACTTCGATCGCATGCACCTGCGGCAGAAACTTGCTCAGGAAACCTCTTAAGGCCCGCTGGTGCTGCTGCGGCCCAATGCTTTCCGCGTCCCAATAAGGATGGTTCAAAACCACCAGCACGGACTTTTCGCTCTCGAGACCGCACAGAATCCCCCGCAGGCGCTTGGCATCGGGTTTCGTCGTAAATGACCCCAGTTCCGTCATCCAGGCCATGGCGCTTTCCCCGGGCAGGTTGTGCACCCCGAGGTGGAACACCGTGTCCTCGAAAGGCACCGTCCACTCCACCGAAATCGGCACGCTCGTTGTCCCTTCGAGCATTCGCAGGTGCATTCCCGCCTCGATGCTGTCGTGATCGGAAAGAGACACGATGGCCGGCAATCCCAGTTGTTTCTCGATCTGCTCGCTCTCCAATTTATGCGCTTCCCGTGGCGAGAGTGGCGGCGTCCAGTAAATCTTGTTGAAATCGAAATTCCAGTGTTGGTACAGGTGCAGTCTGCCCAGTTCGCGCTCGATGACGTAGCCGCCAATGGGGAATTTGGCAATGTAGGTCGGCAGGCGGCCCAGATATTCCTTCGAATACATCGTATGACTATGCAGCGAGATGCCGCAGCGGAATTGACCCCGAAACGCGGTCCGTGCGTCAAACCTGTGAAGCAATGTTGGGCAGCCAGGCATTGTCGGCTCCTTGGGCGATTAGGATTACCGGCTTTCGGGCTACGAACTTGCGTTCAGGGTAAAGAAGCGACTGTTACCGTTCGATGACGGCCAGGTCAACTTTCGCCCGCGTGTTACCGATTGGACATTTCACGGCCGTCGGCCCACAGCTCTCGGTTGGTTACTCACTAGGCACAGCGGCCGCGTTCCTCTTCGTGGATTCAATTCCGTGTCAAATTTGCGTAACACCCGGTTCCGTAATATCTCGCCATGTTCGATCCCACTTCGCCGGCTGTTCGAAAAAGGGGCGTGACGCGATGAGGGTCGCACCTCACCGCCTGCTCCTTCTTCTTTTTTTCCTTTTCACTTCGATTGCAGCGACGTCGGCTTCGGCCGACCGCCAGCCCATTCTCGATGCCCTGCGGTGGGTTCGCGAGCCGCTGGCGCTGTCCGTCCTATACAACTACACCATGACGGCTCGCGTTCATTTGCTGTTCTTCTGGGCTGGCAAGGACGACGTCGGCAGCGGCTATATTCGCCGTGGCTCTTCGAGCGCTGACTCCCACGAGGAGTTCTTTCAGGTTCTCTTTGGAAGTGATCCCGAGAAGGCACCCCGCGCCATCAATCGTTGGGGAGCCGGTACCGAAATCGCTTGGCACCGCGATCCGGTTGCCACTCCTACTCGCGAAGACGACGTCACCTCCAGCGCCTTTTTCGGTTTCATGAAGTCGTCTCGCGGAAAATCCGTCGCCGAAATGCAAAGTGAACTAAAGAACGAGCAGGAACACGGTCTTCATTCGTTCACCGGCATTTTGAGCCGCGTTGAACCTTCCCGTGCAGTTTCCCTCGTCGTGCCGCTAGAATCCGATACCGATTTCACCCTTCACCAGTACGACCTCGCTGCACCGCTGATGTTTGACCGTATTCAGTCCTCGGACCTTCCCGTTCGCTCCCTCGTAGACGACGGGCGGTGCGCTCGGGGTGGCTCATTCCTCGCCACGGTTGCCGAGCTGCTGGACCTCGCCGTTGCTGGCCAGCACGCTCCACTGTCGCGCTGCTACGTTCACGATGCGCAGGAAAACACGCTGACCCTCGAGAGCGCTACGCACGTGGCTTCGCTTGCGGTCCAGTTGCACGCCGCTGACAAAACACCGCTCCTCGACACTAGGTACTCGAATCTGCTGCAGCTCGACCTGGTTTCCGCGCACAAGCTGACGGGCAAGAAGGTCTATTTCACAATTCTCGTCGGCACCGACCCTCCGCTGCGTGGCGTGCCCGTCCAGATTCGCTACCAGCCCGACTGGTGGTTTCAGGCCGTTTTGAATCTCGCGCCCGGCAATCCCGTTACCACGAGCCCAACGCTCGCCTCCCGCTGACTCTAGCCATCGCCCATAAACCGTCTTCCTGCGAAGTGAGGAATCTTTCTTCCTTGGTACTTGATTTCTTCCGCGCTCCGTTCAGTGTCCCTCATTCTCCGGCACCACCGAAATTTCCACGCTCGAAGGATATTCTCTCGACCGGTACACTCGCTGTGTCGCCTTCTGATAATCCGATTCCTTCGCGTCAAATATATTCGGAACAAATTTCTGCGGATTCCGGTCATACAGCGGAAACCACGTGCTCTGCACCTGCACCATGATCCGGTGACCCTTCTTGAACACATGATCGGCTGTGTGCAGGTTGATGGTGTATGGCGTGACCTGCCCTGCGATGATCGCCTCGGGCTTTTCGTACGAGTTGCGGTAGCGCCCGCGGAAGATCTCATCGGCAATCATCAATGCGAATCCCGACAGCTTCCAGTCGCTTTCCACTTTCTGCGGATACACGTCAATCAGTTTTACCACCCAGTCGCTGTCCGTCCCTGTCGTCGACGCAAACAGCTTTGCCGTAACTTGTCCTGCCAGTGCGACATCCTCCTTGAGGTCGCCCGTTTGCCAGGTTAGAACGTCAGGCCGGTTTTCGACGAATCGCTGGTCCTGTACCAGCCAGGTGTACCAGCCACCGGGATGATCTTCCGGATACGTCATATCCACCGGGCGGTGCCGGTACGGCACCGGACGCGCCGGGTCGCTGATGTAGGAATCAAACTCCTCCGCCGCGCTGTCGGTCGGCGCGTCGAACGATAACTTCCCGCCGGCGTCAAAATATAGATTCTTTTTTCGGGCGTCCGCTGGCGGCCACGCGTCAAAGCTCGTCCACGTGTCGCTCCCCGTCTGGAACAGCAGCGATTCTTTCAACGGCAGACTGCCTTTATCATGCAGCCAATAGGCAAACCACGGCGCTTCGATCTTCGTCCTGAAATACTCGGCGGTATTTGACCAGAACTGAATCTGTCCAAGGGTATTCCCAGGGCCTGCCGACCACCCGCCATGATTCCATGGACCCACAACGAGATAATTCAGGTGCTTCGTATCCGTCTTCTCCAGGTTCTCGTACGTGCGCATGGGCCCGTAAAAGTCTTCCTGGTCCCACCATCCGGCGACATTCAGGTTTGGCACGCTTGCTTCTTTCAGTGCCGATTCCACCGCGTGAATCTTCCAGAAATCGTCGTAAGTCGGGTGCGCCACAAAATTGTTCCACGTCGGAAGCTTCCCGTGAAAATAAGTGGCATTCACGTTCGCGAGGGGGCCAAGCCGCAGATACCAATTGTACAAATCGAATTCATCGAATTGAAAAGTGAAATTCTCCCTCGTCGTTTCCATCAGAGCCGCGTATTCGAACCCGTAGCTCAATCGGAACGCCCCATTGTGAAAAAAATCGTCGCCCATCCATGCGTCGCCCATGCACGCCTGCTCTGAAACTGCTCTCAGCGCCGGATGAGGATTCACCATCGCCATGGCCGCAAGAAATCCGTCGTACGACACCCCCCGGATGCCCACCCTGCCGTTGTTGTCAGGCACATTCTTCAGCAACCACTCGATGGTGTCGTAAGTGTCTGTGCTCTCATCCACTCCATTGGGATCTTTCGGGTCGTGCAACGGCCGGTTCATCTCGAAATTCCCGCCCGAGCCATATCTCCCTCGAATATCCTGGTACACAAAAACATAGCCATCCGCGTAGAAGTGCTGGTCCGCTTTCAACAGCCGGCTGTAGGCATGCAGACCTGCCGACACGCCGTAGGGAGTGCGCAACATCAACATCGGCAGCGGCTCTCTGGCGTTGCGGGGCGTGTAGATTTCGGTGTGCAGTTTCACCCCGTCCCTCATCGGGATCATCGCCTCTCTTCTTTCGAATAACTTCGTGAGGTCCTGCTTTGAACTGGGTTCCTCCTGCGCCCTGGCGGCACAAGTCACCAGCAACGCCGCCGCCAACACGCCGATCATTCCCCGCCGTTTTGTCATGGTAGCCCGAGTTCCTGCTGTTTGGTTTTCTTAGACGCGCTGAAGTCGCCGTGAGCATATCATACGGTGCCTAGCGCTACCGTCCCTAGGACACGAATTCGACGGATGACTCCTGCGCGACGCATCTGCTAAAATAACTGTTTATGGACCGCACCTGTCACTGATGAAGAAGGGCATTCGTCCGGGCTGCTGGTTGTTTTCAGCAGCCATTTTTGTCTTAAGACGCCTCTAAGGAACATGACGAAAGACATTCGCAATATCGCCATCATCGCCCACGTCGACCACGGCAAAACAACCCTGGTTGACGCCATGCTCAAACAGTCCGGCATCTTCCGCGCCAATCAGGAAGTCGTCGAGCGCGTCATGGACTCCAACGATCTTGAGCGTGAACGCGGCATTACCATCCTCGCAAAAAACACCGCTCTCGAATTCCACGACACCAAGATCAACATTGTTGACACCCCCGGCCACAGCGATTTCGGCGGCGAAGTTGAGCGCGCCCTCCGCATGGTCGATGGTGTCGTACTCCTTGTCGACGCGAGCGAAGGCCCTCTCCCACAAACCCGCTACGTCCTCCAGAAGGCACTCGCCTCCCAGCTGCCTCCCGTCGTCGTTCTTAACAAAATTGATCGTACCGACGCCCGCCCCGAAGAAGTCCTCAACGAGATTTACGACCTTTTCATCGACCTTGACGCCACCGAAGATCAGCTCGAGTTTCCCGTCGTGTACACCAACGCCCGCGAAGGCGTCGCTCACCGCGCGCCCGGCGACGCTTCGAAGGATCTTCTGCCCCTTTTTGAAGCGATTGTCGGCAACATTCCCGCTCCTTCCGGCGATCCTGCAGGCGTCCTCCAACTCCAGGTGACCAACCTCGATTATTCCGAGTTCCTCGGCCGCATCGCCATCGCCCGCGTTTTCAACGGCACCCTGAACCGCGGCGAGGAAGTGGGCATCAGCAAGCTGGACGGCAAACTTCAATCTACCAAGATCACCAAGCTGTTCACTTTCCGCGGCCTTGAGCGCGACGAAGCCGAAAGCGTCAGCGCAGGAGATATCGTCGCCATTGCCGGCGTTGAAGGCATCCAGATCGGCGAAACCATTACCAGTCGCGAAAATCCCGCCCCGCTCGAGCCCCTGGCCATTGACGAACCCACCCTGGCCATGATTTTCTCCGTCAATTCCGGGCCTCTCTCCGGACGCGAGGGCAGCTACCTCACTTCCCGCGACCTTCGTGAGCGCCTCGCCAAGGAGCTCCTGACCAACGTCTCGATCCGCGTCGAGGACACCGATTCGCCGGAGTCGTTCCGTGTGCTTGGCCGCGGTGAACTGCAGCTTGCCATCCTCATCGAAACGATGCGCCGGGAAGGTTTCGAACTCATGGTCGGCAAGCCAGAAATCGTTGTTCGCACGGAAAACGGCAAGAAACTTGAGCCCGTCGAGCGCCTCGTCATCGACATCCCCGAGAATTTCATCGGCATCATCATGGAAACTCTCGGCAGCCGTCGCGGCGAGATGCTCAAAATGACCAATCATGGCTCCGGCCGCGTGCGCCTCGACTTCAAGATTCCCTCGCGAGGCCTGATCGGCTTAAGAAGTCAACTCCTTACCGATACCCGCGGCACCGCCCTCATTCATTCCATTTTCGATGGCTGGACCGATTACGGCGGAGACATGGCCCTTCGTCCCACCGGAGCTCTCGTCGCCGATCGCGCAGGCGTCTCGACCGCCTATGCCCTTTGGGGCCTTCAGGAACGCGGTGAACTGTTCATCGGTCCTGCCGTCGAGGTGTACGAAGGCATGGTCGTCGGCGAAAATTCGCGCGAGCAGGATATGGAAGTCAACGTCACAAAAGAAAAGAAGCTCACCAACATGCGCTCGTCTACCGCTGATGAGGCTATTCGCCTGATCCCGCATCGCCAACTGAGCCTCGAACAGGCCATCGAGTTTATTGCTGACGACGAATTCGTTGAAATTACACCCAAGTCCATCCGCCTGCGCAAGAAAGTCCTCCAGGCAGGCAAACGTCCGCGGCGCTGGCAGGAAATCCGAGCCAGCCAGGAAGCGGCTCGCTAAGTTGGAGCCCGTTAGGAGCGCCTTTTCCCCTTCGCGCCCGTGCGGCAGGTCGGCTCACGGCTTGTCGCTGCCGTCGAATCCTTCAACTGCGGCGGACCCCGCTCCCCTCCGCCCGAGTTGCTCTTTGTGGCTCAGTCTTTCGCCGCGCATTTCCCCTGCGCCTCAAATTGCGGTACAGTACCCCAATCGAACCTGCGCCCGCGGATTTGCACATTTTCGTTCGATGTTTGGGGTTATTCGAAAGTCACACCTGCTGAGGGATCAGGGATGGTGCACTTGAGCGATTTGAATCGAGTATCTTCGAACGGCCACTCTCCGCACGCAACAATCTCAGCCACAGCCACTGCGCTTCCTCCTTATCTGATCACTCGCGACGACGTGAAATACTACATGGGCCGGGTCTTCGATATTTCCGAGCGGCGCCTCGAAGCGATGATGGCCATCGTCGATAACGCACAGGTCCAGAAGCGCCACTCCATCTTCCCCATTGATTACACGATCGAGCCTCGTCCCCTGTCTCAAACCAATAACGAGTACATCGACCATGCCGTCAAGCTCGGCCGTGAGGCCGCCGAAAAGTGCCTTTCGCGCGCCGGCCTGCGCGCCGATCAGATTGACCTCATTATTACCGTCTCCTGCACCGGCTTCATGATTCCTTCTCTCGATGCGCACCTTATTAATCTTATGGGCTTCCGCTCGAACGTCTGCCGCATGCCCTTCACCGAGCTTGGCTGCGCGGCCGGGGCCATGGCCATCTCTCGTGCAGCCGACTTTATCAAGTCCAACCCCGGCGCCAACGCCCTCATCATCTCCGTCGAATTGCCTTCCCTTACCTTCCAGCGCAAGGATATTTCACAGGCCAACCTCATCTCCTCGATTCTCTTCGGTGATGGCGCAGCTGCCGTCGTCATCACCGGTCAGAGGAAACCCGGCCCCAAGGTTCTCGTCACCGAAACCTACACTTTTCCCGATTCCCTGGGCGCGATGGGTTTTGACTTGCGCGACTCCGGCTTCCACATTCTGCTCGCCAAAGACGTGCCCGAGATGATCGGTGCAAAAATCCATGAGCTCGTTCATGGGTTTCTTGCGCGCCACGGCAAAACGCGCCAGGACATCAAGGGGTGGATCCTTCATCCCGGCGGCGCTCGCCTTCTCGGCAACGTCGAACAGCAGTTGGGACTGTGCAAGTGCGACACCCAGCCGTCCTGGGACGTCTTGGCTAACGTCGGCAACCTTTCGAGCGCCACCATCCTCTTCATTCTTCAGGAGTGGCTTGAAAAACGCCCCTTGAAGACCGGCGAGCACGCCATGGCTGCGGCCTTTGGTCCGGGCTTCAGCGCGGAGTTCTTGCTGCTGCAATGGAACTGAATGTCATCGCCTATCTCGCCCTTCTTCTCGCCGTCGCTGCTTTGCGCTTGTACGAGTTACGGATCTCCCGCCGCCACCAATCCCAGATGGTCGCCCGCGGCGCATCCAAAATCGTCGACCCTCGCTTTCGCTGGATGGTCCTGCTTCATGCCGCAGTGCTCCTCGGCTCAGCCCTGGAGGTTGTTCTCCTTCATCGCCCCTTTTACCCCGTGTTCGCCGCAGTCTGCTTCGCTATCTTTCTTGCGGCCAACGGGGTTCGCTGGTGGGTGATTCGATCCCTCGGTGACCATTGGAATGTCCAGGTGATCGATTCCACCGGAATGGGCATAGTCTCCACGGGCCCTTTTCGTTACGTGCGTCATCCGAACTACGCCGCCGTTTTCGTCGAGATGCTCGTGCTTCCCTTGATTCATTGCGCCTGGATCACCGCGATCGCCGGCTCTCTGGCCCACATTCTCGTCCTGTCAGAAAGACTTGCTACTGAAGAGCGGGTCCTCTTTGCAGACGCGCGCTACCGTGAAGTCATGTCCGGGAAACCACGCTTTCTGCCTGGTCTTTTTTGAGGTCAAGTCGATCATGCAAGGTTTTCACGGTCTTCTCCTCACCGGCCTCCTGTTTTTTTGCCCTCATGTCACCGCCACTCCCACCGGGCCTGCTTTCTCCTCCATTCCCGAACTTGAGCAGGGTTACCGCCTACTTTACGTGCAGAAGTTCCCCGAGGCTCGCGACATCTTTCAGAACTGGGCGGCCGACAATCCTGAAGAGCCTTTCGGACAGGTTTCTATCGCCGCCAGTTATCTCTTCGAAGAGTTTTTTCTCCAGCGCGTGCTCACGAGCGACTACTTTCTGGACGACAAGCGATTCCTTGGCGGTATCACCGGCACACCCAACCCTGGCCGCATGAGGGGATTTCAAGACTCCGTCAGCAGCGCCCGTGCTCTCGCCTCCCGGCGCCTGAAATCTCATCCGCGCGATCCTGAGGCGCTCTATGCCCTGACGCTCTGCGCCGGGATGCAGTCCGACGCCGACAGCATGCTGCTCAAGAAACATTACGACGCCTTGAAACACCTCAAAGAAGCCAATTCCAATGCGGAGATGCTCTTGCGCGATCATCCCGAGGCTTACGACGCTTATGTCGCTCCTGGCATCGCTTATTACGTCATCGGCTCGCTTCCTTCATCGGCTCGCTTCCTCCTGTGGTTCGGCGGAATTCATGGCGACAAGCAACTCGGGATGTCCGAAGTGCAAAAAACCGCCGACAACGGCCACTATCTCAAGCCCTTTGCTAAGATTCTTCTGGCCCTTTCGGCTCGCCGCGAAAAGCAAGAGGCCCTGGCCCGGAAAAATCTGAAAGAACTAACTGAAGAATTCCCTGGAAACTCTGTTTACGACTCGGAGTACGCCAAAGCCCTCGGGCGCCCTATCCCTGCTACCATCGGACCGGCAAACTGATCTCCGGCGAGGCGCTCACTGCGCGATTTCGATCAGGAGTTCTAGCACCCGTTGCGCTATCCGACGCAAGTGCTCGCTCGGCCTGTTGTCCCTGAACGACCATCTAATCTCCTTTCAACCACTTGCACCTATCGCCGTTTGGCCAACGACCTGCTTCGTCTGCTAGAAGGGGCGAACCGTCCATACCGCTTTGGGTGCCGGTCGACGGACCTGTGGGAGGTTGAAGCGTCATGCAGCTGAAGGAAACCTATCTGGCCCGCGTGGTAGGGGAAGTCGAGGATCTGGCCTCCCGCGTCGCCATCTTAAAGGGTCGTTTTGCCAAGCAGAAAGTCAACGTCAAGCTCGAGCACTATTGGGAACTCGAATACGTGCGCACGCGCTTCGCGGAGTTCAAGCGCCGCGTTATGGACCTTGAGGATGCCGAAGATTCACAACTCCCGAAGGTACAGGAAGGTGTTGAGGTCGCTTGGAAGGATTTGATTGACGCCGTGGAAACCCTCATGGCTGCCCTTCACTGATCCGCGGAATGCATCCCTCCGCGGTGCGAAGCAGAAGGTGAAGGCCGGACGGAGCCTACCTCGGGCAGAGCAGAACGGGCCTGCGGGTCCGGGGCCTCGAGGAAACGGGTCAAGACCGGCAGGACAGACGGTTAGACGGCGATATTGCGGTTAGCGGTTCGCCGCTGCCGCGCCTGGGCGGGGTGGGTCCAGGTCCCCATCCGGCCCTCGTTTTCTCCTTCCGCCTATCCGGTCCGCGAGTACCCTCGGCTGCTACAATGCTCCTTGCATCCCGGAAAGGTGGTCTCCTCGTTATGTTTCAGCCGGATCTGCTAAAGGGTCGGGCCATTTTTCTTACGGGAGGCGGCACGGGCCTGGGCCGCTCGATGGCTCTTCACTTTGCAAAGTTGGGGGCGCGACTCTTTCTCATCGGGCGCCGCGAGCAGCCCCTCAAGGACGTGTGCGCCGAAATCCACGAGGTCGGTGGAGCGGCGGCATTTACTACCTGCGATATCCGCGACTATTCCGCTGTTGAGTTGGCCCTTGCCGCTGCGGAAAATCACTTTGGCGAAATCGATACGCTCGTCAACAATGCCGCCGGCAATTTCATGGCCCGCACCGAAAAGCTCTCAGCCAATGCCTTCAACGCCGTTGTCGGCATCGTGCTCCATGGTACGTTTCACTGCACGCAAGCCTTCGCAAAACAGCGCATGGCCAAAAAACTCGGCGGCAACGTCCTCAACATCACCACAACCTACGCGGCAGCCAATTGCGGCTCAGGTTTTGTGGTACCGTCAGCCTGCGCCAAAGCCGGGGTCCTTGCGATGACAACTTCCCTCGCCGTCGAATGGGCGAAATATCATATTCGCGTCAACGCCATTGCCCCCGGCCCGTTTCCCACCGAAGGCGCCTGGTCGCGGCTGATTCCTTCGAAACAGTTTGAAGAACACGCCATCAGCAAGCACCCCATGAAGCGCTTCGGCAAACACGAAGAGTTGACCAACCTCGCTGCCTTCCTTTTGAGCGACATGGCGGAATACATCAACGGAGAATGTGTGGTGATCGACGGCGGCCAGTGGCTCCGTGGTGCTGGCGAATTCAACGACCTCGCCATGTTGCCCGAAGAGGCCTGGGAGCAAATTGAAGCGGCCCGTCCAAAGAAGTAGCCCGCTCATTTTGCCGCAATCTACTGCGGCAGCCCTAGGGCCCTTAGAACCACCCGCAGACTCACTTCGCCGATTGGCTTTCCTTCCACTTCCGCGCTGACCCGTACTTCCTGCGCCTTTCCCTTCTTCAATTCCTCCACCGGAAGCGTGGGCGTCTCGATATGTACCGGGAACGAAGTCGACTCCTCGGCGGGCAATTGCAATCTCCCGACGCCGCCTGTCACTTTCCATCCTTCCGGAACGCTCGCCTTTACGTTCACGACCAGCGGTCTTGACGGCTCGTGAATCACCACGAGGGGAACCATCAGGTCGGTGCCGGTCTTGATGCCGATTTCCGGCGCCTTCGCGATCGGCAATGCGCACAATCCGTGGACCGGGTAAAACCCCTCGTAAAACGCCCACGGCCCGCCCAACGCGAGCCTCGGCAGCCCTTCTCCTCCTGCGCTTGTATGGTTTGCGCACGTGCTCGTTATCCCTTGCGAAGGCTTCCCCGGCTTCTCGTCAATGTACGCGAACACATCATCCGTCGGCTTCCCGCCCACCACAGACTTCCCGAAAATCAGTGTCGACGGCTCCGACCACCATGCCGAGTCCGGGTCGCTCATTAGTTTTTCTACTTCGGCATCGCTCATTTTCGAAATGCGTTCAATCTCGTCAGGGAACTGCGTCAGATGAGGCAGCGCCGCATCGATCGCCAAACGGGCATACGATTTCCCGAGCGCAGGCGAGATCTCCTTCACCGAGTATGCGGGCCCCGTGCCGTCAAACTGCTTGCCGTCGTTCGCGTCGCTGCCGTAATAAATCTTCTTCGGCTGCCACGGTTGCAGGTTCGACAAATACAATTCGCGGTGCTTGGTGGTTCCTGACAGTTGTGCGGGAAAAGCCGTCGGATTGGCCGCCAAGTCGAACGCTTCCGTAACCAGCACGCCTGTGGCCTGATGGTCCCCGTGGTCTTCACCCACGAAAATTCCAGGAAAGTGCGTGAGGATGACTTCCGGCCGCGTCAGCCGGATCAATCCCACAAGCCTTTCGAGGTTCGCGCCATGCCCCCAGTTCGAAAGCGAATCCAGCACGTCCTGCGACGCGGTGTCTTTGCCGTCGAGAAACCACACCAGAGTAATTCCCAGCCTCGCGCAGGCTTCCCGTGCCTCAATTTCCCGCACGTTCGTGAGCGCCGGTCCGCGTTCGCGCGAGTAATGGTTCGCCCCGCTCCCACCTTGCGTGCCGAACACCACGGCCACTCGCTTGTGCATGTCATGGATCGCGCGGGCGAGGTATGGCGTAAAGAATCCCTCGTCATCCGGGTGCGCCACCACCTCCAGAATGTCGACCTTATAGCGTTCGTCGCCGCCATGGACAACCTGCGGTTCCTGTGCCGCCACACTTGTGGCGAAGATGAGCGCGCAGACGAAAGACCACCTTAATTTCCGAGACCCCATGTCGCTCTCCGGTCGAAAGCCTGAATCCAGCAGTTTACCGCGTGCGACCCACGGCAATGAAACGGCGAAAGTAGACTGGGTGTGCGACATGAGCGTGGCAGTTTGTAAAAAATGACCGTTTTAGCCTCCTAACCTAGCGTAGTATGACGCTAGGCAGTACATTGGAGGCTATAT
>Ga0306920_100001070_pt1 | contig 33642 bp, 34 predicted proteins | sample flu12Cox44000170_FD_204666 | JGI IMG/M metagenome (GOLD analysis project Ga0306920, IMG submission 204666) | Lab enrichment of tropical soil microbial communities from Luquillo Experimental Forest, Puerto Rico - flux4day.12C.oxic.44.000.170 (v2)... | ecosystem: Environmental > Terrestrial >...
CAACCCCGATGTCGATCCACACACCCATGCCAAGATCGCTACAGGCCGGGGAGAAAACAAATTCGGTATCGAACTGGCCGAAGTGGTTGCAGCCTACCGCATCGCCGGTGAGCTCCCCGGAATCGAGCCGGTCGGGCTTGCGGTCCATATCGGCTCGCAGCTGACCGATCTCGAACCGTACCGGCGTGCCTTCGATCGAGTCGCCGAGCTCATTTTCGATTTGCGTGGGAGCGGCCTACCCGTTACCCGAATGGACCTCGGCGGTGGCATCGGGATCCGCTACCGCAACGAGCGCGTGTTGGAGCCAACAAGTTACGCCCGTCTCGTACGGGAAATTTTCGGTTCGCTTGGCCTCAGCCTTGCGTTTGAGCCGGGACGAGTGCTCTCGGCGGCGGCCGGCCTGCTGGTTTCCCAAGTCGTTTACGTCAAAGCGAGCACCACGAAGCGCTTTGTGATCGTCGACGCGGCGATGAACGATTTGATCCGCCCGACGCTTTACGATGCGTGGCACGACATCGTCCCGGTTCGCCTTCCTGCGGCAGGCGCTTCGCTTGCGCCAGCGGACGTCGTCGGGCCGGTTTGTGAGACCGGGGATACCTTTGCGGTCGACCGTGACTTGCCGCCGCTCACTGAAGGCGACCTCGTGGCCCTCACCGCGGCAGGAGCTTATGGGGCGGTCATGAGTACCACCTACAACAGCCGACTGTTAGTGCCCGAAGTGCTGGTCTCCGGCGACCGTTTTGCGGTCATTCGGGCGCGACCGGGCTATGATGCGCTGCTGTCCTTGGATAGCATTCCCGAATGGCTCTCCGATCTTCCCGAAGAGCCGGCGCGGAAGCGAGGTGCCGCATGACCAACCGCTCGACAACCCATGGAGCCTTGTTCGCTATGCGGCTGCGCCTCGCGCGCGCAGCGCTGTTGTGGGAGCGGGTCTGGCCCGGCTGCTGGCCGGCGCTCGCCGTGCTCGGCAGCTTCCTCGCGGTCGCGTTGTTCGATTTCCTACCTAATTTGCCGGGCTTGCTGCACGCGTCTGTGCTGCTGGTGTTCGGCGCTGCCTTTGTGGTCACTCTGGCTGCGGCATTCCGCAAGCTCTTCGTCCCGGATTTTTTCGCTGCCCGCCGTCGCATCGAGCAAGCGAGCGGCTTGCAACATCGGCCGCTGCAGACGCTCGCCGATCGGCCGAGCGGGCCGCTCGACCCACAGGCGGCAGGGCTGTGGCAGGTGCATCTCCGGCGCATGGAGGCGGCAACCCGCCGGCTGCGGATCGGGATTCCACATGCTGGGCTTGCGGCACACGATCCGTGGGGGCTGCGGGCGTTGCTGGCGATGCTGCTGTTAATTGGCGCTGTCGACGCTGGGACCGATTGGCGCGATCGCCTCATCCGAGCCGTGGCGCCGACTGTCGCGAGAGGACCAGCCGCGATCGCCGCGAGCCTCGACATCTGGGTGACGCCGCCGGAATACACCGGACTGGCGCCGCAGTTTCTCCGGCCGGAGATGGCGGAAACAATTCGCATCCCGACCGGCAGCACGCTTCTCGCCCAGGTACATGGTGGGCAATCCGTCCCGAACCTCATGGTCGATGGCGACAGCCGCGATTTCGAAGTCGTCGACAAACAGAATTACCGTGCCTCCGCGACCGTGACGGGCGGCACGCAGCTGAAGGTGACCCAAGCAGGCACCACGCTCGGCGGTTGGCCGATCGAAATCATCCCCGACCATCCGCCCAAAATCGCCTTTGCCAAACCCCCCGAGGGTACGACGCATGCGGCGCTGCGGATCGATTATCAGGCGAGCGACGATTATGGCGTCGAAGCCGTCAAGGCGGTGGTCCGGCGCGAGGGCGGTGAGCCGGACGAGACGATCGAGCTGGAAGCGCCTCTGCCGGGGCTGCATCTCAAGGAGGCACAAGCCACCAGCTATCACGATCTTTCGCCGCATCCCTGGGCCGGCCTGCCGGTCGAAATCCGCCTCGTTGCCACCGACGCGCTGGGCCAGACCGGCGAAAGCGAGCCGATCCGGATGAAGCTTCCGGAACGGAAATTCGAGCATCCGGTTGCCCGCGCGATCATCGACCAGCGCAAGGAGCTGGTAACGGAACCTGGGTCGCGGTTGGCAGTGGCCGATACTCTCGGCGATCTGCGCGAGCGGCCGCAGCTTTATCGCGACGACACGGTAGCCTTCCTCGGGATGCGGCTTGCCGAAGAGCGTCTGCGGATCAACGACGATGCGAAATCGATCGGCGAGGTCGAGCAGCTGCTGTGGGACACCGCGCTGCGTATCGAAGACGGACGCATGTCTTTGGCCGAACGCGAAATGCGGCGGCTACAGCAGGAGCTTCAGGACGCGCTCGCAAAAAATGCCCCGGACGAGGAGATCGACCGTTTGATGAACGAGCTGCAGCAGGCTCTCGATCGCTATCTGCAGTCCCTCGCGGAAAACATGGCGCGCAACCCGGACCAGTTCCAACAGCCCATCGATCCGTCGAAGGTGATCACCAGCCGCAATCTGCAGCGGATGCTCAATCAGGCGCGCGACCTCGCCCGTAACGGTGCTCGCGACCAGGCGCGCGAGCTGTTGTCGCAACTTCAGAACATGCTCGAAAACCTGCGCATAGCCCGGCCGGGGCAAATGCCGCAACAAGGATCGAGCGAGGCGCAGCAGATGATGCGCGGGATGCGCGATCTGATGCAGCGCCAGCAGCAGTTGCTCGACCGCAGCTTCCGCGCGCAACAGCAACAACAAGGCCAGCAGGGCCAGCAAGGCCGGATGGGACAGCGCGGGCAACAGCAAGGGGGTGATCAGCAGGACCCCAACGCCCAGCTCGGCGACGCCGCCGGCCAGCAGGAGGGGCTTCGGCGCTTGCTGGGAGAGATGATGCGCCGGCTCGGCGACGGCCTCGGGGATATTCCCGAACCGTTGGGTCGCGCCGAACGGGCAATGCGCGACGCCACCGGCGCCCTGCAGCGCCGGCAACCCGGCGAGGCGATCGGCCCGCAGACCGAAGCGCTCGATCAGCTGCAGCAGGCGGCGCGCGATTTCGCGCAGCAGATGCAGCGGCGCATGCAGGGCCAGTGGGGCAACCCGAACGAGGACGAGGTCGGTGCGACCGACGGACAGCAGCGTGACCAAGTCGAGCGCGATCCGCTCGGCCGCCCGGTGTCGAACAACGGCACTTATGATCAGGGCGACGTTAAAATCCCCGATCAGAACACTTTGCAAAAAGCCCGTGATATCTTGGATGAATTGCGCCGCCGCGCTGGTGAGCGCTTCCGTCCCGAAATCGAGCTCGATTATATCGATAGATTGTTGAAGAGATTTTAAGCTTGACCGAAGGCGACTCTCCGCCTTCAATCTGCCGACCCTCCTTCTCCATATGCCCGGGCGCCCTCGGGCATCCCGCAGAGTTCCCGAAGACGGAATCGCCGGATCGCTACCGGTAGCGCCGTTTTTAGGTGTTCGCGAGATCTGAGAGGACTATGGATAGGCGTCTATTTCTATCATTGATCGCTGGATGTGCCGCGTGGCCGTTGATGGCGCGAGCCGTCGTCCGCCCACCCACTGCCCTGCGCCGGCTGCGTCTCGTCAACGCTCATACGGGCGAGACCTTCGACGGAGCCTACCGAAACGACAACGGCCCGATCCCGAGGGTGCTCGACGAACTCTGCATTTTCTTTCGTGATCATCACTCCGGCGAGAAGACGCAGATCGACGTCGGGGTGATTGATTTCCTGGCCGACGTCCTCGACGCGGTCGGCGAAATCAGAGCGACGGTGCTTTCCGCTTATCGAACGGCCGAAACCAATGCGATGCTCGCGCGCACGACCTTTGGCGTTGCCGAGCACAGCCAGCATATCATCGGCCGCGCGCTTGACGTGCGTCTCGAGTCGAAGCTCTCCGATGCGATGAGCAAAGCCCGGGCGATGCAGCGGGGCGGCGTCGGCTGGTATCCGCACTCAGGCTTTATCCACATCGATACCGGGCCCGTGCGGAACTGGACGCTCGACGAGCGCGGCCTCGACGGCCTCTTGGTATTCGACGGTCATCGCTTCAAGTTCGACGGGAGCAGTAAGGTGCTGCTTGGTGGACCTTGGCGGCCGCTTACCGTTGCGGAGCGGCTCACTCTCCAGCACGAGTTCGCACGGGCGGAGTTTCTTGCCCGCACCACCGGTTTGGGGATCAACCCGTGACGGTGACGCCGATCAGCCTGCCGACCCCATAGGTCACGCCGGCGGCGGCGAAGCCGATCAGCAGCTGCCGCATTCCGGAAAACCACACGCCTATGCCAGTGAAAAGGGTCGTGCCAGCGCCGATCAAAAACAGTGCCACGCCGCTTGCCGCAAGGCTGGCGATAGCCGCCGGGAGGCCCGCCAATACAAAATAAGGCGCGACCGGGAAAATCGCTCCGACCGCAAATAGCAGAAAGGAGGTTCCTGCGGCAGCCCAAGCCGAGCCACCCAGTTCTTCGGGATCGATCCCCAACTCTTCGCGAACCAAGGTATCTAGGGCGGTCTCCTTGTTGGCGATCAGCCGCTGCGCCAGCACTTTCGCCTGCTCTTCGGGCAGGCCTTTGGCTTGATAGATGAGGGCGAGCTCTTCCTGCTCTTCTTCCGGCACCTGCTCGAGCTCGTCGGCCTCGGTTTTGATCTGCCGCTGATAGGACTCGCGGGTCGTGCTGACCGACAGCCATTCCCCCAACGCCATCGAGCAGGATCCGGCCAAAAGGCCGGCGAGGCCGGTAACAAGGATTGCGTGTGGTGCGAGATCGGCGCCAGCCACACCCATCACGAGACTCAGATTGGAGCAAAGCCCGTCATTGGCGCCGAGCACTGCGGCGCGCAGCGCATTGCCGCCCAGCCCGCGATGCCGACCTTCCAGCCGTGCAATCGTCGGCCCGCTGAAGGCCCGCGGGGAGGGGCTGGCCAGCGCCTCGATGACCCGGGCATGCGATCGCTCAGCCGCCGGCAACCCGCCGGCGACCGCTTCCGGCTGGGCATCGTAAGTGCCGCTGTCCATCTGCTCGAGCGTATTGATGGTCGGCAACACAAATGCCGGGCCGAAGCGGCGGGCGAGCCAGGCGAGCGCCCGCGTGCGAAAACTCGGCTGCAGCCGCGGCACCCGCTGATCGGCTGCTGCGATCTTGCGCTTCCAGAACTCGGCATGGGCCTCCTCGACCGCTCCGAGCCGGGCGTAGACCTGCGCCAAATTCGGGTTTTTCTCGGTCTCTGACAGGGTCCGGTAGAGCGCAGCGCTATCGACCTCGCCCTGGAGGTTGGCGGTGTAACGTTGCCGCGGGTCTGCCTCGGCCATCCGATCGCCGTTCGCGTCGCCTAGCTCAGTTCGTTCTTGTAGATCACCCCATCTTTCATGATTAGCTTCAGATTGTTTCGGGGATCGAGCATGACCCGCAGGTCAGTGAGCGGATCGCCGTCCACGACCAGCAGATCGGCATAGGCACCGGGGGCGATCGTGCCGAGTTCGCCTTTTTGCATGAGCAGCTCGGCGTTGGTGGTCGTCGCCGATCGGATAATATTCGTAGGCGAATCCAAATTCATTCGCATCTCAAACTCTCTAACTTGCGATTTTTGTGCCTCGGGTCCCCAGAGGTCGGTGCCAAAGGCAATCGGGACGTCGTATTTCTTCGCCCATCTATAAACTTGCTGCCCGCATGATATCGTGTGCGTGAGATTGTCTACGATCGACGATGAAAGCCGTGTCTCGCTGGCGGATTCGATCCGTTGGGCGAGGGAGATGAAGGTCGGATCGAAAAATGCGCCGGCTTCGGCTATCATAGCCACCGTCTCTTCGCGTGCAAAATTAGCGTGCTCGATAGAGCGCACGCCGGCCTTCAAGCATCGTCGAATGCCGGCATCAGTGTAGACATGGGCCATCACATAGGTGCTGCGCGATGCTGCTTCCTCTACGGCAGCGCTTAATTCTGCCTCGGAGTACTCGTACAAAGTCGCGTGCGCTTCGGACGGAAACACGACGCCGCCGGAGGCAAACAGCTTTATCTGGGATGCTCCTCGCCGCAGCTCCTCCCGCGCCGCCCTCCTCAGTTCGTCGACCCCGTCGGCAATTACCGACATGACCGAGAACGGACTGATATGGCCGCATGGATCGGTCAGCTCATAAGGAGTTCGAAAATCTGCGCCGCCGCCCGTCTGCGTAAGTGCCCTACCCGAATAGAAAAGTCTCGGGCCAACAATTTCGCCCTGCGCCAACAGCCGAGCGATCGAATAATCTGCGCCGCCCGCCTCTCGGATCGTCGTGAACCCGTCCATCAGGCTATTCCGCAAGTAATTCGCGGCAGCTACTGCAATATTTGATGCAGGATAAGAAACGTTTTTCGGGCTCAACGAAAGTCCGGTGATATGGGCATGCGCGTCAATGAGGCCCGGCATAAGCGTTCTGCCGCCCACATCAATGACCGTCGCATCTCGACAATTTATCGGGGTTGAGGAAACAGAATGTATGTGATTATCTTTGACGAGCACATCAAAAGATGGCTGCAGTTCCGCGAACCCCTCGAGAACGAGATTGGCGTTAGTAAAAAGAAAATTGGACATCGCTCACCTCGCGAGGGCTTGGATACGCCTCAGCTCCAATTAGAGCGGATAAACGCCCCTACCTCGGCCAGCGCACGACGTCCCGCTGCGACCTGCGGATAGAACAGCTGCCAGACATGGATCATGTCCGGCCAGACCTCCAGCCTCACCTGGACATCAGCCGCCCCCGCCCTACCGGCGAGCCGTACCGCATCGTCGAGCAATGTCTCGGCAGAGCCGACCTGGATCAGCATGGGCGGCAGTCCCCTCAAATCCGCATAGAGCGGTGCTGCGAGAGGCGTGCGAGGATCAGCGCCGTGCAGGTATGCCGCGGCAAGCTCAATTAGATAAGGCTGCTGCACCATCGGGTCGACCATTGCTTTCGCGGCCATGCTGCCGCCGATACCCTCGAGGTCGACCCATGGCGAGCTGCACCAGGCACAGGCAGGCAACGGCAAACCGGCATCACGCAACGACACCAGCAAGGCAACCGTCAGGCCGCCGCCAGCGCTGTCCCCGGCGACAGCGATATGGTTCGCCGTAAAACCGCGCGACAGCAGGAAGCGATATCCGGCGACCGCGTCTTGCACCGCGGCCGGAAAGGGATGCTCTGGCGCGAGCCGATAATCGAGCGCGATCGTCCGAGCCCGAGCCTCTCGACCCACCTGCGCCACCATATGCCGGTGACTCTTGAGCGATCCGGCGGTGTAGCCGCCGCCGTGCAGATACAGAATGACCATTGCCGGGTCGGCCTCGGGCGGTTGCGTCCATTCTGCGGCCACCCCGTCCGCATTCACTGCCTCGACGCGCACGTCGGCCGGCAGCGGATATTGGCCGCCCAGGGAATCCAAGCGCATTCGCCGCTCGCTCAACTCTGCCGGTCGCGGATTTGCCGAGAGAATTTCACGGACTAAGTCGATCTCGGCATCTGGCATTAGTCCTCTCCCTGCCGCGACGCCTCGACCGTCTGAATAATTTCGAACCCCTCGAACTCGGGGTGCCCGAGATAGAGCGGCCTGTTCTGGCCGGCGCTTTGATGGGCTAGGCGGAAGGCTTCCGACCGCGTCCACGCTTCGAAATCCGCTCGGCTTCGCCAGATGGAATGGGAAGCATAGAGCGCGTGATCCTCCCGTTCGGGTCCGCGCAACAGGTGGAACTCCTGAAAGCCGGGCACATCGCGCAAATGCGTGTCGCGCGTCGTCCATACGCGCTCGAACTCCGTTTGCGATGAGGGGGTGACTTTGAAGCGGTTCATCGCGATAAACATCCATTCAACCTTTCACGTCATCGATTACTAATTCGGCTTGAGCCCAGCCCCGAGTGGCTCGACCGGCAGCCCCGCTAAGGCGAAAAGGCGTGCCATCGACGGCCATATGCTCACAACCGCTCCGCGGGCAAGGATAGCGCCGGCAAGGATGGCGAGCACAACAAGCATGACCAGCAAGAGCCATCGTAGCGCAGCCCAGCGGCTGCGTCTGGGAGGCGCGGGCGGCTCCGATGTGGCGCCTGGGCGCGGCAGAACTCCGAGGTTTTCCCCGGCCACGACTTTCGGTCGCGGCGGCACCTCCAGCGCCGGTTCGATCCGCGAGCCTACGTCGACTGTGAGCAACTCGGGCGGAGCGGCTTGATGCCAAGTATGACCGCAAGTGGCGCACCGGACGGTACGACCGGCACGGCCGCCCAATGCCTGTTCGTCGACGAGGTAGCGGGTATGGCAGCCTGGGCAGCCGATGATCATTGGCCAGCACCAAGCGTCGCCGATCCCTACGCCCGGGCGGGCGATGCACCAAGGCGAGCGAGCGCGCGGAGGTGGTGATCGGCATCGCCGAACATTGTGTCGATCATCGTGACACGCTTGAAGTAATGGCCCACCTTATACTCCATCGTCATGCCGATCCCGCCGTGCAACTGGACCGCTTGCTGCCCGATAAACTTGCCGGAGCGGCCGACCTGCACTTTGGCGGCGGAGAGCGCGTTGCGCCGCTCCGCGGCGGTTTCCTCGGCCGCCATCATCGTCGCAAACATCGCCATGCTGCGCGCCTGCTCCAACGCGATCAGCATGTCGACGGCGCGGTGCTGGAGGATTTGAAAGCTGCCGATTTCCCGACCGAATTGCCGTCGCGTCTTGAGATAGTCGACGGTCAATTCGTGCATCGCTGCCATTGCGCCGACCGCCTCGGCGCACAGTGCCGCGATCGCCTCGTCGACAACCGATTCGACAAGCGGAAGCGCTGCCCCTGGTTCGCCGATCAGTCCTTCGGGGCCGACGCGCACACCTGCAAGCGAGATTTCGGCAGCACGAAGACTATCCTGGGTTGGGTAGCCGCGGTGGGATACACCGTCGGCCTTGGCGTCAACAACAAAGACGCCCACCCCATCGCGGTCACGCCTGCCGCCGCCCACTCGCGCGGTGACGATCAGCTTGTCGGCGGTGTCACCGTGCAGAACGACCCCCTTTTCGCCGTCCAGCACCCAGGCAGACCCGTCGCGCACCGCACTCGTCTCGATATCCGCGAGGTCGTAACGCGAGTGCCTCTCGGTATGGGCGAAGGCCAAGGTCAAACTGCCATCGGCGATCTTCGGGACGAGATCGACGCATTGTTCGGCACTGCCGCCATGGCGAAGAAACCCTCCTCCTAAGACTACGGTAGCGAGGTAAGGCTCGAGCGCTAGCGCGCGGCCGAAGGCTTCCATTGCAATCATCGTTTCGACCGGGCCCCCACCTGAGCCGCCGTAACGCTCGGGAAATGGTAGCCCGAGCAGCCCGAGCTCTGCGTATTGAGACCACAGCTCGCGGCTCCAGCCTTCGGGGTTCTGCCCGTAGGTCTTGCGCTGCTCGAACGCATAGCGGTCGCTGATCAGGCGATCGAGGCTTTCCTTGAGTAGCCGCTGCTCTTCGGAGAGATCGAAGTCCATCCCTAAGCCTCCCTTCGTCCCGTCGCTTGCCGCCCCTCACCCTAGCCCTCTCCCCGCCACCAGGGAGGGGGGACCAGTTAGAGCCCTAGGATCGCCTTCGCGATGATGTTCTTTTGGATCTCGTTGGTGCCGCCATAAATCGTCGTTTTGCGCCAGTTGAAATAGGTCGGCGCGATCGGGCCGGCCCATTCGGGACCGATCGGCGGCTCGTTCCAGCGTTCGTCATCATCGCGTTCGGGCTGGTACGGCATCGCGTAAGGGCCGACGACTTCGAGCAACAGCTCGGTCGTCGCCTGCTGTATCTCTGAACCTTTGATCTTGAGGATCGAGGAGGCTGGGTCGGGCTTGTTGTCGGTTCGCTGGCGTTCGGCGGCGACGACGCGCAACTGTGTCATCTCCAGCGCTTTCAGCTCGACCTCGACGGCGGCGAGCTTCTCGCAAAAGCGCTCGTCCTCGATCAACGGCTGGTCGCCAGCGCGCTCCATCGCGGCGAGCTCCTTGATCCGCCGGAGGCGTTCCTTCGATAGGCCGACCCGCGCGATCCCTGTGCGTTCGCGGCCGAGCAAGTATTTGGCGTAATCCCAGCCTTTGTTTTCCTGGCCGACCAGGTTGTCAGCCGGGACTTTGACGTCGTCGAAGAACACCTCGTTGACCTCGTGGCCGCCCTCGATCGTGATGATCGGGCGGACCGTGATGCCCGGCGTTTTCATATCGATCAGCAGAAAGGAGATCCCTTCTTGCTTTTTGGCCTGCGGGTCAGTGCGTACCAGGCAGAAGATCCAGTCGGCGTGCTGTGCCAGAGTCGTCCAGGTCTTCTGGCCGTTGACGATGTAGTAATCGCCGTCGCGCTTTGCCGCGGTCCGCAAGGAGGCGAGATCCGAGCCTGCGCCCGGCTCGGAAAAACCCTGGCACCACCACACGTCGAGATTGGCGATCGCCGGCAAATGGTGCTTCTTCTGTGCTTCGGAGCCAAAGGCGATGATGACCGGTCCGACCATCGTCACGCCAAAGCCGAGCGGCTGCGGCGCCGGGGCGAGCTGAAGCTCCTCCTGAAACATGTATTGCTGAACCGGGGACCAGCCGGTGCCGCCCCATTCGGCCGGCCAGTTTGCGACTGCCCAGCCTTTCTTATTCAGAATGCGCTGCCAGGTGACAATGTCCTCCTTAGCGAGCTTTCTTCCTTCGGCCAGCTTGGTGCGAATGCGCTCAGGCAGGTTGGCGCGGAAAAACGCGCGCACCTCGTCGCGGAAGGCGAGCTCTTCGGGGGTGAAGCGTAAATCCATCGGTTGAACTCCCTAATGCGTCGCCCCGCGAAAAGTGGGGGCTCAGAGCGGCTGTTGGGTGCTGGGGCCCTGGGTTCCTGCTTTCGCGGGAATGACAGGTGTAATCACGACGCGAAACCGCGGCCTTCGGCAGCCAGCCGCTGAAGCAACGGCGCGGGCTGCATGGTCTGATCACGGGACCGGTCGGCGTAAAAGGTCAGCTGGTCATGCAAATGTGCGAGCCCCAGCCGATTGGCATAATGCATCGGCCCGCCGCGCCAGACCGGCCAGCCATAGCCGTAGACCCATATCACGTCGATATCGCCGGGTCGGGTGGCAATCCCTTCCTCGAGAATACGCGCACCTTCGTTGATCATCGGGAAGATCAAGCGTTCGACGATCTCCTTCTCAGCGATCTGTCGCCGGTTGATACCCAGCCGGGACGAAGTGTCGAGGATGATCTTCTCAACTTCGGGGTCGGGAACCGGCGTGCGCGACCCCGCATCATAGCGAAAATAGCCCCTTCCGGTCTTCTGACCATAGCACCCGGCTTCGCACAGCGCATCCTCGATCAGGGCGCGCTCGCCTCGCCCTTGGCGGATCCGCCAGCCGACATCGAGCCCGGCGAGATCCATCATCGCACAGGGCCCCATCGGGAAGCCGAACCCTACGACCGCGGCGTCAATTTCCTGGGGCGATGCCCCTTCCAGCAATAGCCGCTCGGTCTCGACCGAGCGGCGCGCGAGCATCCGGTTGCCGACAAAGCCATAGCAAACGCCAACGGTGACCGGCACCTTGCCGAGCCGTCGGCCAAGCGCGACAGCGGTCGCAAGCGCGTCAAAGGAAGTTTGCGCGCCGCGCACGATCTCCAAAAGCCGCATGACATTCGCCGGGCTGAAAAAATGCATGCCCAGCACATCCTGTGGCCGTGCGGTCGCGCGCGCGATCTCGTTGACGTCGAGGGTCGAGGTGTTGGTGGCGAGCAGCGCATTCCCCTTCGCCAGCCGATCGAGGTCGGCGAAGACCTGCTTCTTGACACCCATCTCCTCGAACACGGCCTCAACCACAACATCCGCCTCACCGATCGCCTCGAGTTCGGTGACGCCGGTGATGAGTCCCACGCGCCGTTCCATCTCGTTTGCGTCCAGTCCACCGCGCGAGACGGTAGTGCGGTAATTGGCTACGACCCGATCGAGGCCCTTTTGCAGGAGATCGCGGCCGGTTTCGACGACCGTGACCGGAATGCCGGCATTGGCGAAACACATCGCGATGCCGCCACCCATCGTGCCGGCGCCGATCACTGCGGCGCGGGCAATCGGGTGGGGTTTTGTCGCCTCCGGCATGTTCGGAATCTTCGCCGCTTCGCGCTCCGCGAAGAAGACATGACGCTGAGCCTTCGACTGATCGCCGGCTACCAATTTGCGGAACAGTTCGCCTTCGCGCTTCAGCCCCTCCTCAAACGGCACGACGATCGCGTTACGTACCGCCTCGACGCAGGCGGCCGGCGCTTCCCGGCCCCGCAGCCGCCGCGTGAGCGTCTCGGCGGCATCGGCGAACCCCTCGCCAACGAGCTTTTCGTCGCGGTCGCGGACGAGCCTTAGCGGCCGTCCCTCCGCTACCATTCGGCGCGCAAATGCGGCTGCTGCTGCCGTGAGGTCGCCCCCGACAATCTCATCGACGACCCCGTCGGCCAAAGCTTCAGAAGCCGTTATCGGGTCGCCGGTGACGATCATCTTGAGCGCCTTCTCGGGCCCGACGAGGCGCGGCAGCCGCTGCGTGCCGCCGGCGCCCGGCAAGAGGCCGAGCTTGACCTCGGGCAGCCCGACGCGCGCGCCGCCGACGGCGACCCGGAAATGGCAAGCGAGCGCCAACTCGAAGCCGCCTCCGAAGGCAGTGCCGTGTAGTGCGGCGATAACTGGCTTCGGCATCGCCTCGATCGCGGCAATGACCTCGTGCAGGCTCGGTGCCTGGGGCGGCTTGCCGAATTCGGTGATGTCGGCGCCGGCAAAAAAGGTCCGTCCGGCACAGGCAATGACTAGCGCCTTGGCGCCCTCGTCGTCGCGAGCCCGTCGCAGGGACTCGGCAAGCCCGGTACGCACTTCGTGCTTCAGCGCGTTTACCGGGGGATTGTCGACCGTGACGATCGCAATCTCGCCGTCCGTGCTGAAATCGACGCTTCGATTAACGTTGCCCATGATGTTTCCCGGCCATGACGCCCTCTCAGCCCAGACTAGTCCTGCGAGCTCGCGCAATGAAGGCCTGAATCGGCATCGCGTCGGCTTGACTCGAATAGTGGAGGCCGGCAGGCGTTGGTGGTCGGCGGCGTCGGATCGATCCCGGGAAGCTTGATCGGAGGGGTGTTCGTGCTTTTTGTGCCGAACATCGCCGAGCGTGTATCGACCGGGCTCTCCGGGGCGATCTATGGCATCATCCTGCTGCTGGTGATCTTTGTGATGCCGTCGGGTGCCGCGGGTTTTGCGCGGTTCGTCACGGCGAGGTTGGCGTCAGCGCGACCCACGTTCGCAAATGACAGGCCGAGATGAAGCGGATTACCGGTCGCTCGATTCTTGCCGCGACACCGGGCGCCATCGCCCTCGCGGCCCTGCCGGCACGAGCGGAAAAGCAATATGGCCCGGGTGTCACCGAGACCGAGATCAAGATCGGGAATATCGGTCCTTACAGCGGACCGGCCTCGTCCCACGGCACGATCCCCAAATCAATGGCCGCGTATTACAGGATGATAAACGACCAGGGGAGCGTAAACGGCCGTAAGATCAATTTCATCTCCTATGACGATGGCTATACGCCACCGAAGACCGTCGAGCAGGTGCGCAAGCTGGTCGAGGAAGACAGCGTGCTGTTGATCGCTGCCCCGCTCGGCACCCCGACCAATTCCGCAATCCACCGTTACCTCAACCAGAAGAAAGTGCCGCAGCTGTTTGTCTCCGCAGCTGCGACCAAATGGAACGACCCCCAACACTTCCATGGACGATCGGTTGGCAGCCCAATTGCCAGATAGAGGGGCACATCTATGCGGCCTACACGCTGCAGCATAGACCGGACGGCAAAATCGGGGTGCTTTATCAGAACGATGATTTCGGCAAGGACTATCTCAATGGAGTAACCGACGGGTTGGGCGACAAGGCGAAATCGATGATTCGTCTCGGCTGCGCCCTACGAGACGACCGATCCGACGGTCGATTCCCAGATCCTCGCGATGAAATCCGCGCGGGCGGATGTCTTGGTCAACACCGGCACCCCGAAATTTGCGGCGCAGGCGATCCGCAAGGCGGCGGAGATCGAGTGGAAGCCCCTGCACATCCTCAGCAGCGTCGGCAACTCGGTGGGTGCTGCCCTAAAGCCCGCTGGTCTCGAAAATGCGAAGGACATCGTCACCGACTTTTACATAGAAGACCCGATTGACCCGCAATGGAAGGACGACAGCGGCTATCAGCAATGGGTCGCCTTTATGGACAAGCACTATCCCGAGGGCGATAAGACCGATGCCGGGAATGCGTATGGCCCATCGAATGCCGCGACCGTTGTGCAGGTACTGTAAAGCAATGCAGCGATGATCCGACTCGCGAGAACGTCATGAAGCAGGCCGTCAACCTACATGATTTCACCGTGCCGATGCTTTTGCCGGGGATCAAGATCAACACGAGCCCGACGGACTTCGCTCCGGTCAAGCAGATCCAAATGACGCGCTTTGACGGCGCGCGCTGGAACTTGTTCGGCCCGGTGATTAGCGGCGAAGTCAACGGCTGAAGGCGAGTGGGGGCGCTGCCGCCTGTCCGGCGCTTTAAAGGTTGGCGATGACGCCGCTGTGGGGTGTCCTGCGCCGGGTGACAATGGTAGCCTTGAGCTGTGGCGCACTATGGCTCGCCGGTCTCCTGTGGTTCGTAACCCCGCCTGCCGCCGACTCGCGGGCGGCGCCCACCGATGCGATCGTCGTGCTGACCGGTGGCAGCCTGCGGTTGCAGAGCGGCTTCGAGCTGTTGCGTGAAGGAAAAGGCCGCGTGCTGTTTGTCTCCGGCGTCAATCAGGAGGTTGCTCTCGATGACGTGCTGAGGATCTCGGGCAACGCCCCGGATTGGGCGCCTTGCTGCGTCATCCTCGGCCACGAAGCCGAGAATACGCTCGGGAATGCGCAAGAAACGGCGCGCTGGATCCGAAGCCAAGACTTCCGCAGCCTGCGTCTCGTCACCGCCTGGTACCACATGCCGCGCAGCCGTCTGGAATTCAGCCGGGTGATGCCCGAAATCGACATTGTGGCTCACCCGGTCTTTCCCGAGCAGGTCAAGCAGCAGTATTGGTGGCCGCGGCGCGGCACAGCAGCCTTGCTGGTCGGCGAGTACGTAAAATACTTGGGAGCCGTGTTCCGCCCTCTTTTGCGATGGCCGGAACCTGCCAAAACCGGCGAGCCCGAGGCTGCTCAGGCCGGACTGCGGCGATGAGGTGGGCGAGGGCACTGGCCTTCAATTTTGCCTTCTTTGCTTGGACCGCCTTCATCGGCACAATCGCGTTGCCGGTCCTACTCACGACGCGGCCGTTGACGATGCGCTTCGGTCGCTTCTGGGCATCGGGCGTGCTCGCCTTGCTCAAGACGATCGTCGGCCTCGGCCACGAGATCCGCGGGCTCGACCGGATTCCGCGCAGTGGCTGCATCATTGCGATGAAGCATCAATCTGCCTGGGATACTTTGATCGTTCCGGTCGTCCTCGACGACCCCGCCATCGTCCTGAAGCACGAGTTGCTGCTCGTGCCGTTTTTCGGTTGGTATGCGGCGCGCGCCGGTTCCATCGCCATCGACCGCAAGGCCAGAGCAGGCGCCCTGCGGCGGATGCTGGCGAAAGCCCGGCCGGTGGCTGCGGCTGGGCGGCCGATCGTGATCTTTCCAGAAGGAACTCGCGTCGCTTCCGGAGAACGCCGTTCTTATCACCCCGGGGTTGCGGCCCTCTATCAGGCACTGGCTCTGCCACTCGTTCCGGCGGCGGTCAACTCCGGCCTCTATTGGGGCCGGCGGAGCTTTCTTAAGCACCCAGGCCGGATCGTGCTCGAATTCCTCGATCCGATCCCGCCTGGGTGGCCTCGGGACCGGCTGATGGCCGAACTCGAACAGCGCATCGAGACCGCGACCGCAGCGCTGCTGCGAGAAGGCACGAGCAGAAGCAATACCCGAGCGGTCCCCCAAAGGTCATTCCGAGATGCTCCAGAGGAGCAGGCCCGGAACCCATGAACACCGACCTCGACTGCTTCTGCAGTTCAGTGTTCATGGGTTTCGGGTTTGCAGGCCATGCCCGCGCCCCGGAATGACATCGTCGGAAGGGCTCGGAAACCAGTCCTCGTCACCGCTGCTAAGGATCTGCTCGAGAGTGTACGGGCACTGGACGGGTAGGCGACTTGCCAGTCCGGGGGTGTTGCGTTCGAGCCGGCGAGCGAGCCTCACCGCCGCCCGATACTGGGCGGGCAGATCGAGCTTCGCCGCTATGCTGCGAGTCAAGATCTGCTCTAGCTGGAGGCGCCATTCAACGATTTCGTCGCGCCAGTGATTAGCGGGCTCCGTCAGCCCAGAATATTCAAGCTTGAGGAGATGCTCGATGATGTGCTGACAAAGCGACCGCGCCGAGCGGAGGTCGCCGCGTCCCAAGTCTTCTATCTCCTCGGCTATGTGTTCAAGGTCGAGCTTGTTATCGACTACGTGCAGGCGCCGAAGCAGTTCTGCTTGCTGTTGTGTCCAAGCATAAAAATCTGCCTCATAGAGCGAGTCGGTGATTACGGTCATATCGCAACTATAGCACAACACGCCGATCGCCGCGACAGACCTCCCGTGGAAGTGTATCATAGTTCCTCATTCGTTCATGAGCCCGGGCATCAGCTGCCGCAGCAGGAGGACTCCGTATCCATGGCTCTCGTCAGCTCGATATCGCAGCAGATCTGGGACATGAAATATCGCCTGAGGGGCCCCTCAGGCGAGGTGGTCGACAAGACGATCGAAGACACCTGGCGGCGGGTAGCGACGGCGCTCGCCACGTCCGAGCGCGACCCCGCGCTGTGGGCCCCGAAATTTTATGCGGCGATGAGCGATTTCAAATTCCTCCCGGCGGGGCGCGTCGTCGCAGGCGCAGGCAGCCGCCGGTCGGGGGTGACGCTGTTCAACTGCTTTGTGATGGGGGCGATCCCGGACGATATGGGCGGGATCTTTGCCCATTTGCGCGAAGCAGCGCTGACGATGCAGCAGGGCGGAGGGATCGGCTATGACTTCTCGACCCTCAGGCCGCACGGTGCGCCGGTCAAGGGCGTTGGTGCCGATGCATCCGGGCCTTTGAGCTTTATGGATGTCTGGGACGCGATGTGCCGGACGATCATGAGCGCCGGCTATCGGCGCGGTGCAATGATGGCCACGTTGCGGTGCGACCATCCCGATATCGAGGCCTTTATCAAGGCGAAGCAAGAGCCCGGCAGGTTGCGCATGTTCAACCTCTCGGTTCTGGTCACCGACTCCCTGATGAAGGCGGTCGAGGAAAACGCACCGTGGGAGCTCTCGTTCGAGGGTACGGTGTGGAAGGTGCTGCCGGCGCGCGAGCTGTGGGACAAGATCATGCGCGCGACCTATGCCTATGCCGAGCCCGGCGTGATCTTCATCGACCGCATCAATCGGCGCAACAACCTCTACTATTGCGAGACGATCACCGCCACCAACCCCTGCGGCGAGCAGCCGCTGCCGCCCTATGGCGCTTGCCTGCTGGGCTCGATCAACCTCGCTAGCCTCGTCGAGCATCCGTTTACCTCCGAGGCGCGGCTCGATCTCGACCGGCTGCGCCGCCTGGTACCGGATTGTGTCCGGATGATGGACAATGTCGTCGACATCTCTCAGTTTCCGTTGCCCCAGCAACGGGAGGAGGCTCAGCAGAAGCGCCGTATTGGCCTCGGCGTCACCGGGCTCGCCGATGCCCTGATCCTCTGCGGGCTGCGCTACGGCTCGGCGCCAGCGGTTGCCGCGACCGAGAGCTGGCTTGGCACGATCCAGCGCGAAGCCTATCTCGCCTCGACGGCGCTGGCGGCGGAAAAGGGGGCGTTTCCGCTCTTCGACCGCGATCGCTATCTCGCCGGCGAGACGGTCATGGATTTGGACGAGGATATGCGTGCAAGCATCGCCCAGGATGGCATCCGTAACGCGCTTTTGACGTCGGTTGCTCCGACCGGCACGATTTCGCTGTTCGCCGACAACGTCTCGTCGGGGATCGAGCCGGTGTTCAGCTTCCGCCACACGCGCAATGTGCTGATGCCGGACGGCACGCGCCGCGAAGAGGAGGTGACCGACTACGCCTATCGCTTGTTCCGGCGCCTCAAGGGAGAGTTGGCGCCACTGCCGGACTATTTCACCGATGCGCAGGTCCTCAGCCCGGAGGATCACGTCGTGACGCAGGCAGCGGTGCAGAAGCACATCGACAGCTCAATCTCGAAGACGATCAATGTGCCGGCCGAGATCTCCTTTGACCGCTTCAAGGATGTCTATCTGCAAGCCTATGCGCTCGGCTGCAAGGGGTGTACGACCTACCGCCCAAACGAGGTGACCGGAGCCGTGCTCGAGGCCAGAGAGCCGGAGACCGCGCCCGTAGTCGTGCGAGGCGCCGCGCAACAGCCCGAACTGCCGCTTCCGCCACCGGCGCCCGCCGCCTCACCCAAGCCGGCCGATATCTTCGAGGCGGGCGGTGTGGTCTATATGACGCAGCCGTTGAGCCGGCCCGAGGCGCTGCCCGGGCAGACCTACAAGATCCGCTGGCCCGAAAGCGAGCACGCGCTCTACATCACCCTGAACGACATCATCCAAGACGGCAGGCGGCGGCCGTTTGAGGTCTTCATCAATTCGAAGAATATGGAGCATTACGCCTGGACCGTCGCACTGACGCGCATGATCAGTGCCGTCTTCCGCCGAGGCGGCGACGTCTCGTTCGTCGTCGAGGAGATGAAGGCGGTCTTCGACCCGCGAGGCGGTGCCTGGATGGGGGGCAAATACGTACCCTCGCTGCTCGCCGCGATCGGCGACGTCATCGAGCGCCACATGATCGAAATCGGCTTTCTGCCGGCACCGGGTCAGAGAACCGCAATCAGCGATCAGCAGCACGCCCTCGGCGACGGCCATGGGGTTGCCGCTGCAGGCACATTGATCTCCGATCAACAACGGTTGAGCCGTATGGCGCAATGCCCGAAGTGCGGCGAGGCCGCCCTTATCCGCATCGAGGGCTGCGATCAATGCACGAGCTGCGATTACTCGAAATGTTGGTAGACGCAGACCGGAGACGCGTCAATTGGGGTTGGAGGCCGGCTTTTCGTTGACGCAGCGCAACAGCTTCCAATAACCGAACAGATTGCTTGGCCGTACTTCGTGGATCGACAGCCGGCTGTCGCGGCGGAAGGTGTCAAACGGGAAGTCGGCATGCCAGCCGATGTGGCGGGCAATGCGCGCCAGTCGCTTCTCCATGAAGCGGAGCAGCAGATTTTCACTGGTGAAGTGATTGACCACGACGATCGTTCCGCCGGGGATGCAGACGCGGCGCATTTCCGCCGCAAACCGCGCCGGGTTGGGAACTACCGAGGCGACATAGAGCGCCAACACAGCGTCGAACGAATTGTCCGGGAACTCGAGGTTCTCGGCATCCATCACATGCAAGCCTTCAACGTGCACGAGCCGCCGGCGGGCGGCCCGGTCTCGCGCTTTGGCTAGCATCTCCTCCGAGACATCGATGCCGGTAACCCGAGAGTCCGCTCGAAAATGCGGAAGTGATAAGCCCGTCCCGACACCTACTTCGAGAATTCTCTGACCCGGCCGGTCGTTGGCAATGCGCACTGCCTCTTTTCGTCCGGGATGGAACACGGGGCCGAAAACAATATCGTAGGAGCCGGAGACTAGGCGGTAGGTTCGGATCGTATCCTGCAGGTCCATCGTCTCGCTCGTTTTCATCATTAACAGGACCGCCGCTCCGCTCCCGAACGGGGCGCCCGGGTCGTTCGCTTTTAACCTAATGGTAACATTGCAGGAGCTTTAGGTCATCCTCGTGGTGCGCCTGGCAGATTTGTCGAGAAAACGTATTGATCTAATAACGCCGAAATCGATCAAAAAGTCGGTGATGCGACAATGCGGGCAGACCGAGTTCTGGACCGAAGGGCGGGTCTACCTGCCCTTTTCCCACTCCGATCCCCCGAAACCCTCAGATGAGGGTGATGCGATCGGCCTCGAGGCCTTTCTTGCCGTCGACCACCTCGACCCGCACCCGCTGCCCGGGGCCGAGGGCTGTGACACCGCTTCTGCGCAATGCGGTGATGTGGATGAACACATCTTTGCCACCGCCGTCTGGCGAAATAAATCCGTAGCCTTTTTCGGGCTCGAACCATTTCACCGCACCCTCCATTGTCTGGGAGGGCCGTGGACCGTGGCGGTCGATGCCGCCAGCGTTTTGCGGCGAAACCGCGGTGCTGCTGTCGACATTCAAAACAGTAGTCACCAGCGGGCCTTTCGCTCCGGCGCTGACCTCGCAGATAATCGAGGCGCCTTCGCGTACGTCCTCATAGCCGGCGCGCCGCAGGATAGCCATCGGCAGAAAAGCATCCTGCGAGCCATCGGACAGAGTGACGAAACCAAATCCCTTGCTGGCGTTGAACCACTTGACTTTGGCTTCGACACGACGACCGGGGGGAAGGTCCTCGCGGAAGAAGCCGGGGCGGCGATCGTACATAGATCCTCTAAACGACCAATTGAAATGCGCGAGCGCGTGGAACACTAAATCATAGCGTAAATCCGTCGCATTGCGCTAGCACTCACGTCGCGCTAGCGCCGCTCATTCCGATCGGACGTACCCCTCCCGAAGGGAGCCGCCGAGGTTACCCGGGAAAGGCTATGAGCCGTTGATTCTGCTCACCTAAACCTTCGACCGACAACCGCATCCGATCCCCGGGCTTGAGGAATTGCGGGGGCTTCATACCCAGACCGACACCCGAGGGAGTCCCGGTCGGGATGATGTCGCCCGGCAGCAAGGTCATGAACTGACTGACATAACTGACGATCTCGTCGATCCCAAAAATCAGGTCTGAGGTATTGCTGTTCTGCACTCGCTTGCCATTGACCTCGGTCCATAGTCCGAGCTTGCCCGGATCGGGCACCTCGTCGGCGGTGACAACCCAGGGACCGATCGGGGCAAAAGTGTCGGCACTCTTGCCCTTGGTCCATTGCCCGCCCCGCTCGATCTGAAATTCGCGCTCTGATACGTCGTTCACGACGCAATAGCCGGCGATGTGCCGGCGCGCATCGTGAACGGGGACATAACGTGCGAGGCTGCCGATCACGATGCCGAGCTCAACCTCCCAATCGGTCTTTTGCGAACCCTTCGGAATGATCACGTCATCATCGGACCCGCAGATCGAGGTAGTGGCCTTCATGAAGAAAATCGGCTCTTTGGGGATCGCTGCTCCGGTCTCTGCCGCGTGCGCGCGGTAGTTGAGGCCGATCGCGACGAGCTTTGATACACGGCCGACGCACGGGCCGAGCCGCGGCGTGCCAGGCACCAGCGGCAGGGTGCTCGGATCGAGCCGCCGCAGCCTGTCGAGCGAGGCGGGGGCGAGCGCATCGCCGTCGATATCGCGCACTGCCCCGGAGAGGTCGCGGACCTTACCGTCGCGATCGAGCAGACCCGGCCTTTCCTGACCTGGGGATCCATAGCGAAGCAGTTTCATCGGATATCTCCTGTTGCGTCAGAGCGTGAAGCCGCCGTCGATCACGTGGATCGCGCCAGTCGTGAACGCCGATTCATTGGAAGCGAGATAGACCGCGAGCGCTGCGACTTCTTCCGCCGTGCCGAGCCGACCCAAGGGCTGGCGCTCGACAAACGCGCGACGCGCGGCTTCGCTGCCGCCGACCATTTGCGCTCCCCGAGCCGCGATGCGATCGGCCAGCGATGGCGTCTCGATCGTGCCAGGACAGATCGCGTTGCAACGTATACCCGACACGATGAAATCGGTCGCGATGGATTTGGTCAATCCGATCACCGCGGCCTTTGTCGCCGCATAAACGCAACGGCTCGGCGCCCCTTTGATCGAGGATACCGTCGACGACATGTTGATGATCGAGGCGCCACTCCCGCGGTCGACCATCTTCGGCAGAAATGCTCGGATCATCAGATACATCGAGCGCACATTGAGGACAAAAGACGCGTCCCACTCGACCGGCGCAACGTCGAGGATCGTCCCGTGATGGACAAAACCGGCGCAGTTGAAGAGTACGTCGATTGCACCGAGCTCATCCGCGAGCGCGGCGACCTCCGCCTCATCGGTCACATCGAGATGGCGCGTCGCGATCAGCGCGTCGGCGAGCGCGAAAAGCTTGTCCTCGGCAATGTCGGTCGCCAGCACGCTCGCTCCCTCGGCGGCAAAGGCCAGCGCCGTCGCGCGGCCGATCCCTTGCCCGGCTGCCGTCACCAGAGCGCGTTTACCTGCAAGCCGTCCTGTCATTGAATGAAATTGCCACGGGCCGAACGTGGCTGTACAGGGTTCTTCGATCTTCCGGCCAAGCATGCGTCATTGGACAAATCCGAACTGACACTATTTTTTGCTCTAGACTGTCCAGTGGAGGATCTGATGATCAAAGGTCTGCACCATAACGCGTATCGTTGTAGGGACTCAGGGGAAACCCGGACTTTCTACGAGGATTTCCTCGGTCTTCGGCTGGTCAGCGCGTTCGAGATCGACCCGGTGGTGGCAGGCCAGGGCGCCCGCGCGCTGCACACTTTCTTTCAAATGGACGACGGCTCCTGCCTCGCCTTCTTCGAGGTCCCGGGCGTGCCCTTCGACTTCAAGAACCAGAACCCGCTGGATCTGCACATCGCGCTCGGTGTCGAACCCGATACCTTCGAGAAGATGCTGCAGAAGGCCCAGAGAGAAGGCCGCGAGGTGCGCGGGCCGGTCGACCACGGTTTTGTTCGCTCGATCTATTTCCGCGACCCCAACGGTTACGTCATTGAATTGACGGCCAGCACTGGAAAACACGGTGAGATGCTGGACCCTGCCATCTCCAAGCCGCACGAGGCGCTTGAGCGCTGGCAGGCGGAGAAAGCCCAATAATCCCCTACCTAGCTGGGAGTCGCTTCTGCATCTCGAGGTCGTCCTCGATAAATGCTTCGACCACCTCGTCGATGCCGCTATCGGCGGTAAAGCCGAGGGCCTCGGCGCGGGGGGTGCGCAGCGTCTGTGGCCAGCCAGATATGATCTGTTGGACCTGCGGGTCGGGCTCCCAGCGAATGCGGGCATAGGCCTCTGCGCCGCCGGCGCGGTGAACTGCTGCGGCCATCTCGCCGACTGAGACCGAAAAGCCCGGCAGTTGCAATGATCGGCTCGTGCCAAGGGCGTCGCCCGGCAAATCATGGGCATGCAGGAGGCCCGCGACGATGCGGCGTGGTGAAGCGAGCGCCATCACGGTGTCGGGCGAGACTGGACAGACCGCCTCGCGGCCGCTAAGCGGCTCGCGAATCATCGAAGACGCAAAGGTCGAGGCGGCGCGGTTTGGCCGGCCCGGCCGCACGACGACGGTCGGCAGGCGCACCGCGCGGCCGTCGATAAACTCCGTGCGGCTGTAATCATTAACCAAAAGCTCGCCGATCGCCTTCTGCGTGCCGTACGAGGTCTGCGGCGTCAGCGGCGTCTCGTCGCCAACCGCCGGCGGCAGCTCGCCGCCATAGACCGCCAGTGAGCTGGCGAAAATTACGCGCGGGCAGGTGCCGAGTGCCCGGCACGCGTCGAGCACCGCGCGCGTCCCGTCGAGGTTGACGCGATACCCGTGATCGGTGTCGGCTTCGGCCTGGCCGCTGACCACCGCGGCGAGGTGGAACACCGAATCTGTCCCCGGAGCGATCACAGCGTGCACCGTCTCGCGCTCGGCGATGTCGCCGGTTACGAGCCTGAGCCTGTTGTCTTCGGGCAACGGCAGGGCCGAGGGGGCATTGTCGAACAATACCAGTTCCTCGACCTCGCTGCGCTCGAGCAGCTGCGACGCCACTCTCCGGCCTAGAAACCCGCAACCGCCGGTGACGACGACACGCATATTTCGATCTCCTCCTCGGCTGATCGGATATGAGGATCCCACGCCCCGCTTGCGGAGAGAGGGACGGGGTGAGGGGCAAATCTCGCCTTAGCCTCCGATACCGTAACGCTTCGCCCAGCCGAGCCCGGCTCTTGTTTCTCCTTTGGGCCGATACTCGCAGCCGATCCAGCCCGAATAGCCGAGTTCGTCGAACAGATCGAACAGGAAGGGGTAGTTGATCTCGCCGACATCGGGCTCGTTGCGGCCAGGGTTGCCGGCGATCTGGACATGCGGGTAGTGGCCGTCGAGCGTCCGGATACGGTGGGCGAGATCGCCCTCCATGATCTGCACATGATAGAGGTCGAGCTGCAGTTTGAGATTGGGATGCCCGACCTGTTCGATCACTGACATTGCCTGGGTCGTCGTGTTGAGGAAGTAGCCAGGGATGTCGCGGTTGTTGATCGGCTCGATGATGACGGTGACGCCTTCGCGCGCCAGCAGCTCGGCCGCGTGCCGCAAATTCCCAACATAGACGCGCTCGGCCTCGGCCGGGTCGCGCCCGGCCGGCAGCACCCCGGCCATGGCATGCACGAGCCGGCAGTTCGTCGCCTTGGCGTAAAGGAGTGCCTTTTCGACCCCTTTGCGGAATTCCTGCTCTCGCCCGACTAAGGCGGCCGTTCCGCGCTCGCCCGCCGCCCAATCGCCGGGCGGCATGTTGAAGAGCGCTTGCATGAGACCATACCGGTTCAGCTGTTCGGCGATGATTTCGGGTGGATGCTCGTAAGGGGAAAGGTACTCAACGGCCCTGAAACCACACTCGGCGGCTGCACTGAAGCGATCGAGAAACCCGACTTCCTGGAAGATGAAACTGAGATTGGCGGCGAATTTCGGCACGGGGAGGCTCCGTTGCGGGCGTCTGGCGGGACCGCTACTCTTCCGCCGCGGACGGATTAACGCAATACCCTCCAGGAGGGCGCGATGAGTGTGCTGTTGGGAGCGATCGCCGACGATTTCACCGGCGCCACCGATCTGTGCAACACATTGGTTCGGCGCGGGATGCGCACGGTGCAGCTAATCGACGTTCCGGCGCCCGGCACCGAGGTCGGCGATGCCGAGGCGGTCGTCATCGCGCTAAAGAGCCGGACGATCCCGGCCGCTGAGGCGACCGAGAAGAGCCTCGCTGCTTTCGCCTGGCTGCAGAAAGCCGGGGCGCACCAGATCCTCTTCAAGTACTGCTCGACCTTCGACTCGACGGATGCCGGCAATATCGGTCCAGTCGCCGAGGCGCTGATTGACGCCCTCGGCACAGACTTCACGTTGTTCTGCCCGGCCTTTCCCGAAACCGGGCGGACGATCTACCGCGGCTATCTGTTCGTCGGCGACGTGCTGTTGTCGGAATCGGGGATGCGCGACCATCCGCTGACCCCGATGCGTGACCCGAGCCTCGTACGCGTTCTACAGCGGCAAGCCCGAGGCCGGGTCGGGCTGGTGCCGATTGCGACCGTTGTCCGCGGTGCCGCGGCTATCCGCGCGGCCTTCGCTGAGCTGCGCTGGCAGGGGTTTCGCCATACCATCGTCGATGCCATCGAGGACCGCCATCTCGAGGCGATCGGTGCCGCGGCCGCGAACTTCAAGCTGATCACCGGCGGCTCCGGGATCGCGCTGGGCCTGCCCGAGAATTTCCGCCGCCAGGGCCTCCTCGGCGACAGCCGCAGCGCCGATACCCTCCCTGCAATCCCCGGCGCCGCAGTGGTGCTATCAGGATCCTGCTCACCTGCGACGATCGCCCAAGTGACGTATATGCGCGATCGGGCGCCGATCTTTGCGATCGACCCGATCGCTGTCGCCGAAGGCCGCCGAGTGGCCGAGGAAGCGCTCGATTGGGCGAAGCCACTACTCAGCGACAGCCCTATTCTGATCTCGGCGACCGCATCGCCTGACGCCGTGTCCGAAGTGCAGCGACGCCTCGGCCGGGAGCGGGCCGGGGTATTGGTTGAGGAGACGCTCGCTACCATTGCCCGCGGTCTTGCGGCAAAGGGGGCGCGGCGGTTCGTCATCGCCGGCGGCGAGACCGCGGGGGCAATCGTCCAAGCGCTGGGCGTTACCGGGCTGCGGATCGGCCGGCAGATCGATCCTGGTGTGCCATGGACGATGAGCCTCAGCGAGCCGGCGCTCGCCCTCGCGCTCAAATCCGGCAATTTCGGTGCGCTCGACTTTTTCGAGCGCGCCTTTTCCGTGTTGGCCGAAGGAGAGATGAGATGAGCGAGGCATCAGAGCGAGAGACGATCTGCACGATCAGCCAATCGATCTTCGCGCGCGGCCTGACCGCCGGCTCCTCCGGCAATATCAGCGTGCGGACCGGCGAAGGCTGGCTGATGACGCCGACCAACGCTTCGCTCGGCCGCCTCGACCCGGCGCGCCTTTCGAAGCTCGATCTCGACGGAAGGCTTGTTTCCGGCGACCCGCCGACCAAGGAGAGCTTTCTGCACCGTGTCATGTATGAGGAGCGCCCCGCCACTGGCGCCGTTGTGCATCTGCATTCGACGCATTCGGTCGCAGTCTCCTGCCTTACCGAAATCGATCCGGAAGACGTGTTGCCGCCGATCACCGCCTATTACGTGATGCGGGTCGGTAGGCTGCCGCTCATCCCCTATTTCCGTCCCGGCGATCTGGCGCTCGCCGAAGCGGTGCGCGGCTTCGCTGGCAAGCACCACGCTGTATTGCTGGCCAATCACGGCCCGGTCGTCGCCGGCTCCGATCTCGACGCCGCGGTCAACGCGATCGAGGAGCTCGAAGAGACTGCAAAACTCTACCTGCTGCTGCGAGGCGCCAAGACCCGCTATTTGACCCCCGCCCAGATGAACGAGCTCATCTCGTGACTGCCGACTACTGATCAGGTCAGCTTCTTATCTCTTGCAGCCTTTGAAGAAACCGCGCGAAACTCGTTAGCTGTTGTAAGTGCTCGGGCTCAAGTGGATCGGGATCAAAATGCATAACGTCATTTCGGATTGTCCTGATATCATCAAGCGTCGCCGCAAATTCCGCCCTGCTTAGACCCTCCAATCCGAGTTTTTGCCAAAGATCAGGATTTTGAAATATCCGTACGTAGTTGCCCAAAGTTAGATCATTCACGCTACGTACTTCATTCTGCTCTGAAGGGTCTTGCGAAAACTTTAAGTCGTCAATTGTGAGTTTGGAACTTATCAACTTTCTTACATGTTGCTCAATTTCCCTCAAAAGCAAAAATGGCCCAGATAGCTGCTGAAATTGAAGGCTGAGATCGCTTGCAGTTACTATCCCAGTAATCTTGTTATCACTCGCTTTAATGAGGACATAATCGTGTTCAACGATTATCGGAATCACAGAAAAAAGGGATGCGGATGCGTCAACCATTTGCACATGAGTATCCATACAATCTCGTACCCATTTGCACCGTTGTTTTAGAGCCATGCGCGAGCCGATCGATGCCCAGCTAATTATTCCCTTCAAGTCGCGTTCCGTCCTCATAACAGGTAATTGAGAATAGTCGTTATTAAGCATCCGGGTGACGGCGGTCGTTAGGTCGTCGTCCGGAGGCACGCTCACAATGCGCTGATTTGCAGCCGCTAGGAGGCCAATCCTGTAGGTTGGATCGTAGCCGTCACTGGCCGGCTCCACTGTCTCTTCCGAGGCAATAGAATCTTTCTGCTTTGTTCCCGAGGTTCCGGATGACGGATGTTCCTCCGTTTTCTTGGGTACGAACGAAATCTCCGCGTCGATCCAGACCTCAAGGAAAGGAGGATCAGTCGCTATGCCAACTGCATCAAGTGCCTCTTGGACGGTGAAGGCTTTTATAAAGCCTCGTCTCTGAAAACCGAAATACTGGAGAAGCTGCCTTACTGTGATTTTTGGCGGCACTTCGTTCCGCTTCACCTGGTCAGCAGCGACTCTCAGCTCGTCGGGTACCCAAGGCTCCGTCGATTTTTGATCGTCTGGCACGACAGACCTCAATTTCAACGTTCCGGTGGGCCGGTTGACACGCGCCTCCGATTGTCATCGCGCGCTGTTAGGAAGCCGATTGGCATTTTAGCGGACGCCGCGCATAAATCGGAGGATGAATCAGCGGACCACCGGAGGCACAGCGATGAAGGCGAAAAAGGTTGCGACTCTGTGTGCTGTGTTAGCTGGGCTGGCCTTCGCTTTAGCTCCGGCCGCGCGCGCTGTGGAACCGATCAAGATCGGCTTCAGCATGGAATTGACCGGCCCGTTTGCCGTCGTTGGCAAGACTGGGCTGCTCGCTTTCAAGATCTGGGAAGACGAGGTCAATGCCGAGGGCGGCCTGCTCGGCCGGCCGGTCAGGCTCGTCTATTACGACGACCAGAGCAACCCCGCTCTGGTGCCCGGCATCTACACGAAGCTGATCGACATCGACAAGGTCGACCTATTGATTTCGAGCTACGGCACCAATCTTGTCGTACCGGCAATGCCGGTCGCGATCTCGCACAACCGGCTGTTCTTCGGCCTGTTCGCGCTGGCGGCCAACGACAACTTCCACTATCCGAAATACTTCTCGATGTTGCCCTTCGGCCCCGAACCGGTGAAGACCTTCGCCGAGGGCTGGTTCGAGTTGGCGGCGGCGCAGAACCCGAAGCCCAAGACGGTTGCGATCGCCGCCACCGACGCCGAATTCCAGCACAAGGCGGCGGAAAGCGCGCGCGAGCACGCCAAGGCCAAAGGGATCGACATCATCTACGACCGGGCCTATCCGCCGACCACGGTCGACTTCACGCCGATCATTCGCGCCGTGCAGGCGGCTCACCCGGATTTGGTCTACATCTCCTCGTATCCGTCGGACACGGTCGGCATCCTCCGTTCGGTCGGCGAACTCGGCCTCGACACCAAAATGCTCGGCGGCGGCCTTGCCGGACTCCAGGCGGCAGCGATCAAGATGCAGCTCGGCGAGGCCGCCAACGGCATCGTCAATGTCGACCTGTGGGAGCCGGTCCCGACAATGCAATTCCCCGGAGTCATGGATTTCATCAAGAAATACCAGGCGAAGGCGCCGGCCGAAGGGGTCGATCTGCTCGGCTATTTCCTGCCGCCCTTCGCCTACAGCGAATTGCAGATCCTCGGCGACGCGATCGCCGCGACGAAGACCCTCGACGACGACAAACTCGCCGAATACATGCACTCGCACCCGTTCCGCACAATCGAGGGCGACATCGCCTTCGGGCCGGAAGGTGAGTGGACCGAGGCGCGGCCGATCTGGGCGCAGTACCACGACATCAAGGGGCACGATGTCGAGCAGTTTCGCGAGCCGAAGACCGTCACAATCCTCGCACCGCCGCAATACAAGACCGGCGATCTGGTCTATCCCTACACGGAAACCAGAAAATAGCTCCGACAATTCATCCATTGTGAGGCGGTCCCAGCGAGTATAAGCAGCGCCGAACACGGGAGGGGTGGGCATGCCTGAAACACCGCTCGCGGGTTTGGCGCAATTCGACCCGCTCGTCGCCGAAGTGATGGCGGAATGGCGTATCCCAGGCCTGGCAATGGCTGTTGTCCGCAGAGGCGAGCCGGCACTGTTCCGCTGCTGGGGCATGCGTGACATCGAGAGCGGTGCGCCCGTGACGTCAGACACAATCTTTCCGATCTGTTCGGTTACGAAATCTTTCACCGCGACCGCGCTCGCATTGCTGGTTGACGACGACCGGCTCGACTGGGACACGTCGGTGCGTGCGGTATTGCCGGAGTTCCAGCTGCGCGATGCTGTCGCGACAGAGCAGGCGAGTTTGCGCGATCTGCTGACCCATCGTACGGGGCTGCCGCGGCACGACTGGGTGCATATGGGTGGCGCTCTCGACTATGCCGGCATGCTCGCCGCGCTGCAGCATCTCGAACCCAGCAAGCCGTTCCGCAGCGCCTGGCAGTACAATAATCTGGCGTATGTCGTAGCTGGCCTGGTCCTCGAACGCGTGAGCGGAGAGCGTTGGGACGATTTCGTCCGAACCCGTCTCCTGCTGCCGCTCCGCATGAGGAAGGCGACGACCTCGCTAGAGGACATGCTCGCGCGGCATCCCGACTGCGCAATGCCCTACGCGTTTCTCGACGGCAAGCAGCGACGCGTCCCGGTCCTCCCGATCAAGGCGCGGCCGGCCGGCGCCATATGCGCCTCAATCACCGAAATGGCGAGCTGGATGCGCTTCCATCTCGACCCGGCATCGGGCCGGGACGATCTGCGCCTATCGCCCGAAGCGGCCGCCGAGTTGACGGCTCCGCAAATCTACATCGGCGAAGCGGATTTCGCTGAGATCGGCCCGATGCACTACGGCTTCGGCTTCTTCGTCGTTCGTTTTCGCGGCGCCCGCTGCGTCGCGCACGGCGGCGGCCCTTGGTCCGGATATAATTGCGATCTCAGTCTACTGCCTGACAACGGTAGCGGCGTGATGGTACTGACGAATGGCCACGATCGCGGTTGCGCGCCGTTGATTTACAGAGTTTTGGACCATCTTTTGGGGCTGCAGCCGCTGCCCTGGCTCGACCGGTTGCGCAGCATCCGTACGATGTCCGGCACCGCTACGCCTGAGCGCCGGTCAACACCGGCGAGAATGCACCATCGAAAGACGAGGCCGAGGCGCGGGCTTCGCGACTACGCCCATGAGTACACTCATCCCGCCGGCGGGACAGTGCGGATCACCACTTATGGCAATGGCTTGCGCTGGAGAGGCATCGGCCTGGACCTGCCTCTGGTGCACCGCCATGGCGATGTCTTCGAGATCATCGCTGAGCCGGCTTCGTGGTTCGCAAACAAGCCCGTGCAATTCGCCCGTACGGTGGAAGGCGGCGTCAAGAGCCTAACAGTTCCCCTGGAGCCAGAAGTGGCGCCGATTGTATTTCGGCGCATACCCAAGCTGGAGATCCGCGGATCTCCGAACGTCACTTGAGCGGGTTGCCGGCGGGCGTGGCCTGCCGCATGATGGCGCTGAAAATCAAGACGAGCGTTTCGGGGCGGGAAATGAGCGCCAAGAGCAAGATCTGTTCGAGCTTCGACGAAGCAGTCCGCGACATCCCGGATGGTGCGACGCTGGGCTTCGGCGGGTTCGCCGTCGTCGGGATGCCGATCAACCTCTATCAGGCAGTCGCCAAGCAAGGCGCCAAAGGCCTGACCTGCGTCTCGAACTCGACGCGTGGCGGCGCGACCTTACCCACCGATGCACCGGACATGGGCCAGATCATCAAGAACGGGCAGGTCAAAAAGGTGATCTGCGCCTTTACGGCGCCGACGCGGGCGTCGCAACGGTTGGTCCTATCCGAATATGTCGAGAAGGGGCTGATCGAGGCGGAGCTCGTGCCGCAAGGCACGCTCGCCGAGCGGATGCGGGCGGCTGGCGCTGGAATTCCGGCCTTCTATTCGCCGGCCGCGGTCGGCACCGAGCTCGCCGAGGGCAGAGAGACGCGCGTCTTCAATGGCCGCGAATACCTATTGGAAGAGGCACTGCCGCTCGATTATGCCTTCATTCGGGCTTATCAGGCAGACGCCTTCGGCAATCTCCGCTTCCGCCGGTCGCAGCGCAACTTCAACCCGATCATGGCGATGGCGGCGCGGGTCACGGTGGTCGAGGTCGAGGAGGACATCCTGCCGGTGGGCACCATCGATCCCGACGATGTGCACACACCGGGAATATTCGTCCACCGGATTGTCAAGATCCCGCCGCCTCCCGAAGGGTGGTGGCCGCAGCGTCCAGGGAGTATCGGGCGATGAGCGAGAGGGCGAAAGGCTTGACCCGCCAGCAGATGTGCGACCGGCTGGCGATGGAGTTCGGCGACGGCTGGATCGTCAATCTCGGGATCGGCATTCCGACCTTGTGCTCGAATTTCGATTTCGGCAACAAGGAGATCATCTTCCATTCCGAGAACGGGGTGATCGGCTATGGCCCCCTCGCGCCCGCGGGCGACGAGGATCTGCACCTCGTCAACGCCGGCGGCCAGCACGTCACGTTGCGGCCGGGCGCGGCGATCGTGCATCACGCCGATTCTTTTGCGCTGATCCGCAGCGGCAAGATCGATGTCACGGTGCTGGGCGCCTATGAGGTCGCCGAGAACGGCGATTTCGCGAACTGGAAGATGGCTGGTCAGCAGGGCGGCGGCATCGGCGGGGCGATGGATCTGGCGGCCTGCGCCAAGCATGTCTTTGTCGCGATGGAGCACCAGACCAGAGATGGCAAGCCGCGCCTCGTCGAGCGCTGTGCCATCCCCGCTACCGCGCGCGGGGTAGTCGATCTCGTCGCCACCAATTTCGGGCTATTCGAGGTGACTCCGCAGGGCCTGGCCTTGCGCGAGATCGCGCCCGGTGTCACGGTCGAGCAGGTCAAGGCCGCGACCGGATGCAACCTGATCGTCCCTCGCGAGGTACCGGCTGTCCGAATGGTTGGATAGCACGTCACTCCGGGGCGCGGTTTGACCGCGAGCGCCGAACCCCACGAACACCGGCTTCCGCGATCAGGGATGGACCTCTGTTATAGGTTCCGGACATGTCGCTCCGCGGCATTCCGGAATGACAAACTTACTGTCGTGCAAGACTTCTTCCCCAGCCGAGGCGGACGCGGCCGATCGCCATGGCGACGGCGGCTTGGGTCGGTTCGACGACTGGGATCTGGAGGGCCTCCTCGAGGTCGGCGCGATAGCGGGCCATGCCAGCGCAGCCCATGACCAGCACGTCGGCGCCGTGCTGGTCGCGCAGCTGGCGGCCGGTGTCGATCAAGCGCGTCAGGGTCGTGCGTGCATCGGCGAGCTCGGTCACCTTCATGCCGATCGGCAAATCGCCGGCCAGCCGCTGCCCGACCCCCATCGCGGCGATGTAGCGCAAATGCCGCGGCACTGACCCCGCGAGGATCGAGATCACGCCAAAACGGTGCCCGAGCGTCAGCGCGGTCAGGATCCCGCATTCGGCAATTCCCAAGACAGGATTCGCCGTCGCCTCGCGCGCCGAGTACAGTCCCGGGTCGCTGAAGCAGGCAATCACAAAGGCCGCGACGTCGCTGTCAGCCTCGCGAATCACCCGGCAAAGCGGCAGGATCACGCTGTCCGCGTCGCTCTGGCTTTCAACGCCGGGCGGCCCCTCTCTTAATGTCAAGCAGGCAATCTCCGGGCCGCCGGGGATGCGCAGCGGTGCCATTGCGTCGTCGATGGCGCGGGTGACGGCGTCGGTGGAGTTGGGATTGATGACGAGGATGCGATCCGGCATCGGGCTATTCCTAACGATGGTCTCGCCGACAAATTAGCGCAAATCGCTCGCGGTCAAATTCTCTTACTGGCGGCTGGGGCGGCGAGGCTCCCGAGCAGCGGACCGAGGCTCTCTGGACCGCGCCGTCACAAGCTCGCGAGGTCGGCCGTCCTCGTTAACCGCAACAAAGGTGAACTCGGCCTCGGTCACCTTGGTCCGCTCGCCATGACCCTGGCGCAATACCCAGACCTCGACATCGAGGGTAATCGAGGTGCGGCCAATGCGGTTGACCTCGGTATAGCAGCAGACCGTATCGCCTACATGCACCGGGTGAAGAAAAGTGATGTTCGAGACGGAAACGGTGACCACCCGCCCGCCGGCATGGGGTGTAGCTGACATCTTCCCGGCCGAATCCATCAGCGCCATGATCCAACCGCCAAAGATGTCCCCTTTAGGATAGCAGTCGGAAGGCATTGCGAGGATGCGGCAGGCGAGCTCACCCCTCGGTTCGGTCGAATTCCGTTGCCTTTCCTTGGAACGCATCCCTCACATGAGGATAGTTGGTGTCAAGCGAGCATTGCATTGCCTAACCAACAGTTGCTCCCGCCGCCTCATTGGTCTCCGGGCCAGCCCTCTGGTTCT
>Ga0306920_100001071_pt1 | contig 33623 bp, 30 predicted proteins | sample flu12Cox44000170_FD_204666 | JGI IMG/M metagenome (GOLD analysis project Ga0306920, IMG submission 204666) | Lab enrichment of tropical soil microbial communities from Luquillo Experimental Forest, Puerto Rico - flux4day.12C.oxic.44.000.170 (v2)... | ecosystem: Environmental > Terrestrial >...
TTCCGCGGCCAATGGCTGGATGGGGAATGCGTTCAAGAGCTGGATGCCGACCGGGCTCTACGCCCGCGCGCTCCTGATCATGATCGTGCCGATGGTGGTGCTGCAGTCGGTGGTGGCGTTCGTGTTCATGGAGCGGCACTGGAACACGGTCACGCGGCACCTTTCGGCCGCGGTGGTGCAGGACATCGCGGCCCTGATCGACGTCTATAAGGCCTACCCGCAGGACAAGGACCGCGCGCAACTGCGGCGAATCGCCCAGCAACGGCTCGGACTGCTGGTCGATTTCCTGCCCGTGGACGACATGCCCCCGCCTGGTCCAAAACCGTTCTTCTCGCTGCTCGATCAGACGCTGTCGCGCCAGCTTGGACGGCAGATCGCCAGGCCGTTCTGGATCGACACCGTCGGCCGCTCGAATCTGGTCGAAGTCCGTATTCAGCTCGACGACGCGGTGATGCGAATCTTCGCCCAGCGCAGCGCGGCCTATGCTTCGAACTCGGAAATCTTCCTGTTCTGGATGGTCGGCACCTCGTCGATCCTGCTGATCGTCGCGGTGCTGTTCCTGCGCAACCAGATTCGGCCGATCCTGCGCCTGGCCGATGCGGCCGAGAGTTTCGGCAAGGGCCGCGAGGCGCCCAATTTCCGTCCCCGCGGGGCGCGCGAGGTGCGCCGCGCCGCGCAAGCCTTCATCGAGATGAAATCGCGCATCGAGCGCTCAATCGAACAGCGCACCGCGATGCTGGCCGGTGTGTCGCACGACTTGCGCACCATCCTGACGCGCTTCAAGCTCGAACTGGCGCTGATCGGGGACAGTCCGGAAGTCGACGCCATGCGCAAGGATGTCGACGAGATGTCGGGCATGCTGGAGGCTTATCTTGCATTTGCGCGCGGCGACACCGGCGAGCAGGCGCAGCCGACCGACATGGCCCAGGCGCTGGAGGAACTGCGCAGCGACGCCGAGCGACACGGCCACGCTGCGACCGTGGCCTTCCACGGACTCCCCGTGGTGACGGTGAAGCCGGCCTCGTTCAAACGCTGCCTCGCCAACCTGGTGTCGAATGCCGCGCGACACGGCAACGCGATTTCGATCACCGGCCACCGCGACCACCGCTATCTCACCGTGACCGTCGACGACGACGGCCCGGGTATTCCCCCCGCCATGCGCGAGGAAGTGTTCAAGCCGTTCCTCAGGCTCGACGATGCTCGCAACCAGGACGAAGGCGGCACCGGGCTTGGGCTGGCGATCGCGCGCGACATCGCGCGTTCTCATGGCGGCGACATCACGCTCGGCGACGGTCCGATGGGTGGACTGCGCGCCACCGTGCGGGTACCAGTTTAACAAGGGCCTTTTTCAGCAACAGGCCCTTGAGCTTTTCCGCATCCTTAATGTTCGGCTTGAAGCCGCAATGTTCGGCTTGAAGCCGCCGGGAATCACAATGTGGCCCGGCTCCTGATCAGCAACCTTGCACGCTCCGAGCTATTTCGCCCCGACCGTTTTGCCGTCGTATCCGCCGACAGACAGAACAAGACAAGGGGTCGCCTCATGCGCTGCGTTCCGCGCCAATCACTTCGGGTTTGCGAGAAGGCGTGACCGGTACAGGGCCCGGCTCAGTATTTGGTGTACAGTGGACGTTCATGGGCGCCATACGGCACCCAGCGGCAGGAAAACGAGACATAGCCGCCATACTGCGGGTCGACAGCGAGAAATTTCACCACCTTGCCATAGGACGCGCAATGATCGACGGCGAGTTGCCGGGCGTCAACCCGCTGGGCCAGCTCATAGGCGATGATGCCACCGGTATCGTTGCCCTTGAACGGCGGTACGTAATTGAAAATATCGGCGTGCGCGGATGTGCCCGCCAGCGTGCCGCAAACGGCGATAAGACTAAGGGCCCCGGTGATTCGCATCGTTCACTCCGTCATGCTTGCCAAGTACCTTAAAGCGCATCGTTTGCCGTGAAAAGAACGGCGGAGGGCCGGAAACTGAGTAATTTTCAAGTGTTGCCGCGTTGCACTTGACCTCGACCGGGCTTCGCGGCACGGTTTGCGATGTTCAATCATCAGTCCTAAGCCCTGCATCACGAGCGGCGACCGACCATGCACGACCTCCTCTCCTTTGCCAGAAAGATCAGCCTGAACGTGGCGCTTGGCGCGCTGTTCGGCCTGTTTGTGTTCGGCCAAGCGGCCGAGGCGGCCAATCCGCTGGAACTGAATTTCTGGCTGTCCGGCCCGAAATATGATGGCCGAGTTGCACCTTGCGAATCCGCGCTCGGCACCATCACCTCGCAATTCCAGGAGAAGGAGAGCACGTTCTGGAATTCCGCCTTGCGGATTACGGGCTATGGCCGGATCCACGAAACCGCGTTCCGGCCCTGGCAATCGGACAACATCCCGCGGCGCTACTGCAGCGGTGACGTGATGCTGAACGATGGCAGGGTACGCCGCGTTCACTACTCGATCATCGAGGATGGCGGTTTCGCCAGCTACAATCAGGGCGTTGAATGGTGTGTCACCGGGCTCGACCGCAACTGGGCCTATAACCCCGCCTGCAAGGCGGCCGGGCCCTGATTCGACGACAGTTTTTCGCTCTTCCACCCAGCAGCGCTCGGTTTGCCGTTGACGCGCGCGCATTTTGTTCTTGAAATGTTCCTCTGGAATGCTAGGCTTCCCTCACAGGTTGTGAATTGAGGGCGTCACTATGTTTGGGTTTCGATCGGTTTGGATGAGGCGGATTTTGGCGGCGTCCCGCCTCCTCTGTGTGGGGGCGATCGGGATCGCCGCCGCGGAAACTGCGTGGGCGCAAGATCGCCGGCAGAACGCCCCGGGCGAATTTGATTTCTACGTGCTGTCGCTGTCGTGGTCGCCGTCGTTCTGCGAACAGGCGGCCGAACGTGGCAATAGCGGGCGTTCGCAGCAGGCCCAATGCGGCGGGCGGCCGTTTTCCTTCGTGGTCCACGGCTTGTGGCCGCAATATGAGCACGGCTTTCCGAATTATTGCGAACGGCCGGCGCCGCGGCTCGATCGCAACATCATGACGTCCATGCTCGATCTGATGCCGGCGCCCGGGCTGATCTTCAACGAATGGGACAAGCATGGCACCTGCTCGGGGCTTTCGCCGCGCGCTTATTTCGAGACCATCCGCAAGGCTCGCGCCTCGGTGAAGATTCCGCCTGAATTCATCGAATTGTCAGATCCGAAGACGATTTCGCCGGCGGAAATCGAAGACGCCTTCATCAAGGTCAATCCAGGCCTTTCCAACGCTGCGATTGCCGTCACCTGCAACAGGTCGCGTTTGAGCGAAGTGCGCATCTGCATGAGCAAGGATCTGCAGTTCCGCGCCTGCGACGAGATCGATCGCCGCGCCTGCCGGCGCGACCAGGTGCTGATGCCGCCGATTCGCGGCGGCTGAGCGCGTTCGCGAAACGCAGCCTACTTCTTTTTCAAAAAGCGAAAGCCGCCTGGGCAATCCAAGCCGCGTGGCCATGGATTACTTCGCCTGCTTGGTAGTGACGTGGTAACCGTCTTTGCATGAACTACCGCCACGCCTTTCACGCCGGTGGCTTTGCCGACGTTCTCAAGCACATCGTGCTGACGCGCATTCTGCTTTATCTGCAGGAGAAGCAGGCCGCGTTTCGCGTGATCGATACCCATGCCGGCGCCGGGATCTATGATTTGGCCGGTGAGGAGGCCCAACGCGGGGGCGAATGGCTCACCGGCATCGCCCGCATCATGCAGGCGCGCTTCTCGCAAACCACCGCCTCGCTCATGAAGCCCTATCTCGACGTCGTCAGGGCATTCAATCCGCCGGGCGCCAAGCTCAGCACCTATCCCGGCTCGCCGCTGATCGCGCGGGCCCTGCTGCGGCCACAAGACCGGTTGACCGCATGCGAACTCGAGCCGAAAGCGCACAAGCAGTTGATCGACGCGCTGCGCCGCGACCGCCAGGCGCGTCTGGTCGAACTCGACGGCTGGGTCGCGTTGCCGGCCTTCGTGCCGCCGAACGAGCGGCGCGGTCTTGTCCTGATCGATCCTTCCTACGAGCAGAAGAACGAGTTTGAACGGCTCGCCACGGGCTTTGCCGAAGCCTTCGCGAAATGGCCGAACGGCAGCTACCTCTTGTGGTACCCGGTCAAAAGCCGCCGTGTCACTGAGGAATTAGCGCATCAGGTCGCCCAAGCCGTGGGATGCGCGAGACCTCCCGGAAAATGCCTGCGGCTCGAGTTCAGCGTCGCGCCCGACGGGCCCGGCGCCGCGCTGACATCGGCTGGTCTGCTGGCCGTGAATCCGCCGTGGACGCTGATGGGAGAGCTCAAGACCATTCTCCCCGAACTTGAAAAACCGCTCGGCCGGGGCGGCGCCGGCCGGTGGAGGCTGGTGCGGTCGATTTGACATTCGCCGCTGTATCGCCGCGAGCCATCGTGGCGACGAGGCGCCCAAACCTTAGCCAGTCCGGCGTGGCCTGGCCTTAAAAGTCCAATAGGCAATTTGCCGGGAACCGTATTATGCTCAAGCCATTGGGATCGGCTTTACGTTCCGCTTCCGCGAATGGTAGCGGCGGAGTGAAGGCCTCTTTTATCAATTTGTGGCGGATCCAGGCTTATCGCCGAACCGCCGGGATGGCCAGACTTCCGGCAGCGAATATCCGATCCACCGATACGCGTTAGCGTAGCGGCGGTGCAATGCGGGGAGGTTTCCCTATGGCCATGACTGGTACGGTCAAGTTCTTCAACGGAGAGCGCGGCTATGGCTTCATCAAGCCCGATGACGGCGGACGCGACGTTTTCGTCCACATCACGGCTGTGGAGCGTGCCGGGTTGAAGGATCTGACCGAAGGACAACGTATTACGTTTGATGTCGAACCGGACAAGAAGGGCAAAGGCCCCAAGGCGGTCAATCTCGTGATTTCTTCCTGAGCCGTTTCGTTTTTCAGACGTCTCAGAGAAACAATTTCTTTTTCGGCGCGTCCTGCCGACACGAGCGGGCGTCACGACGTCGCGCAAAATGATTGAAAGCTCGACGCGCATTTTTCACGCGAAGGACGTTCCGACTTTGCTCGAAAAGCTTTGAAAAAAATCCCGGCCGTGGCGCGGCCGGGAAATTGTGGCTGGTTTTCTTGCCGCCCTCAGAACCGATAGTTCACACCAGCACGAAGCAGCCCGAAGTGGTAGCCGTTTTGAACGCCGGTGATCGTGAAGTTGTTGTTGTTGAGATCGACAAAGAGGAACTCAAGCCTGGTGGTCCAGTTTGGAGCGAAACCGAATTCGGCGCCAACGCCCGCGGTCCAGCCGGCATTGGTGTGGGTCTCCGAGAGGCCGAACGTCTCGCCGCGCAATTCGCCGAAGGCCAGTCCCGCCGTGCCGTAGACCAGGATGTTGTTGAACGCCCAGCCGGCGCGGCCGCGCACGGTGCCGAACCACGGGTTGGAGAATTTCCACGGCGCGAACGTATCCGAGGCCCCGGTCGCCTGGATATCGCCTTCGATGCCGAACACCCAAGGGGACGACCTGGTCTGGAAGTTATAGCCGGCCTGCGCGCCGCCGACGAAACCCGACGGGCTGGTCACATTGTTGTCGACGGAGCCCCAGGCCCAGCCGAGATTTCCGCCGAGATAAGGACGGGCCCAATCATATTCGGTTGGCGGGTTGACGGTCCACTGAGGTTGCGACCCATAATAGAGATCGGCGGCCTCGACCGATGCCGTCCAGGTCGCGACAATCAGCGCTGCCGCGCCCAAAGCGATCCTGCTCATCTCTCAGTCTCCCCCAACACACTCGCCGTGATCGTTGGTTTCAGTCGCGAAGCAGCTCGTCATAGCGACCGGCGTGGTTACGGAATTCCATGCTTTATCGACAGGATTTATCGAGACTTTTAAGTTAAGGGGTTGTTAAGGCCTCTCGCAGGGCGCTTTTTAGTCTTAAGAGAGTGTTATCGGCGCGAGAGCGGCAAAACCTGCGGTTTGGATTTGCCGTTCGCTATTGGCTCGCAGCGACACTGAAACGAATGGCATTCGTATCTGGCGCTGTGTAACCGCGGCGCTTAAATCTCGGGTGATGGCTCACGATTCTACCGATCAGGCGAAGGCGTCCAGCCGGCGGAAAGCTCCGTCCGGCCCAGAATCGATCCCTGCAGAATCGATCCCTGCAGAACCGGACTTGCCGCCGCAGGAGTTGGCCGCGGGCGATATCGACCCCGCCACCGTCAACGCCGAGGACGAGGACGAGCCGCGGCTGCCGGACGTCGTCGAGGAAAATTCCGGGCCGGTCGCCGAAGGTCCGCTCGCGATCGGTCATGCCGCGATCGAAAACGCAGTGCGCCTGGCGCCGACTTCGCCGGGCGTTTATCGCATGCTCAGCGCGGCCAACGACGTTCTCTATGTCGGCAAGGCCAAGAACGTCCGCAAGCGGCTTGCTTCCTATGCGAGGGTGACCGCCCCGCAGCCCGCCCGCATCCAGCGCATGATAGCGGCCACCGTTTCGATCGAGATCGTCTCAACCGCGACCGAGACCGAAGCGCTGTTGCTCGAAGCCAATCTGATCAAGCAATTGCGTCCGCGCTTCAACGTGCAACTGCGCGACGACAAATCGTTCCCCTATATCCTGATCACGGGCGATCACTGGGCGCCGCAGATCCTCAAGCACCGCGGTGCCCAGACCCGCCCGGGCCAGTATTTCGGGCCGTTCGCCTCTGCGGGTGCGGTCAATCGCACCATCACGGCGCTGCAGCGCGCCTTCCTGGTGCGCTCGTGCACCGATTCGTTTTTTGAGAGCCGTACGCGGCCGTGCCTGCTCTACCAGATCCGCCGCTGTTCGGGACCCTGTACGGGGGAAATCGATTTTCCCGGTTACACCGAGCTCGTGCGCGAAGCCAAGGACTTCCTGTCGGGCCGCAGCCACGCGGTGAAACAACAGCTGGCGGGCGAGATGGAGAAGGCCTCGACCGCGCTTGAATTCGAAACCGCCGCGCTCTATCGCGACCGTCTTGCGGCGCTGTCGGCGATCCAGTCGCAACAGGGCATCAATCCGCGCACGGTCGAGGAGGCCGACGTGTTCGCCATTCATCAGGACGGCGGATATTCCTGTGTCGAGGTATTCTTCTTCCGCACCGGGCAGAACTGGGGCAACCGCGCCTATTTCCCGCGCGCGGAGAAGTCGTTCACGGCGGAGGAGGTGCTGGCCTCGTTCCTCGCGCAGTTCTACGACGACAAGCCGCCGCCAAGGCTCGTCCTGCTGTCGCACGCGATCGAGGAAGCCGAGTTGATGGCGAATGCGCTCTCCGTCAAGGCGGGCTTCAAGGTCGAGGTTGCGACACCCCGGCGCGGCGAGAAGAAGGAGCTGATCGCGCATGCGCTAACCAACGCGCGCGAGGCATTGGGACGCAAGCTCGCCGATACGGCAACGCAAGGCCGCCTGCTGCAGGGGCTTGTCACCACGCTCGGCCTGCCGCATCCGCCGCGGCGGATCGAAGTCTACGACAACAGCCACATCCAGGGCACCAACGCGGTCGGCGCGATGATCGTGGCCGGGCCGGACGGCTTCATCAAGAACCAGTATCGCAAGTTCAACATCAAGGCCGAAGGCCTGACGCCCGGCGACGACTACGCGATGATGCGCGAGGTGCTGCAGCGTCGCTTCAAGCGGCTGGTGACGCCACCGGCCGAAAATGATGCGGCCGGATCCAGGCGCGACGACGACAGTTTTCCGCAATGGCCCGACCTCGTCATCATCGACGGCGGCCGCGGCCAGCTCAACGCGGCAAAGGAAATCTTCGACACGATGGGCTTGACGCAGGTCTCGCTGCTGGCGGTCGCCAAGGGGCCCGACCGCGATGCCGGCCGCGAAACCCTGTTCATGCCGGACCGGGAGGCACTCAAACTCGAACCACGGGACCCGGTGCTCTATTTCATCCAGCGGCTGCGCGATGAGGCCCATCGGTTTGTCATCGGCTCCCATCGAAAGTTGCGCAAAAAGGACATTCGCGAGGCCGGGCTGCAGGAAATACCGGGCATCGGCCCTTCACGCAAACGTGCCTTGCTGCACCATTTCGGAACCCTGAAGGAGATCGAACGGGCCTCGATCGCCGATCTTGGCAAGGTTCCTGGGGTCAGTGCGGAAAGTGCGCGCAAGATTTTCGAGTTTTTCCACCCCCAGCCGGGGTAAAATCATGCTTCGAGTCATCGCGCTGCGGCGCCGCGCACGGTTGACCTTCACACTTCAGCGGTATTGGTACCAGTGTCGCCCATTTGAAGTTCCTTCAGTGTGAGCGGCGAATTTTATCCAGGAACTTCAAATGGAAAACCGGCACTGGAATCTATAATTTGCTAGCGCCCATGACTTTCCGAAGTTCGTGAAAGGTGGGTGCTGCGGCGGAGTACGAACTTCGGAAAGTGGGCGCTTGGAATGAACATCGCGACGACGAGGGGGGTGGCGAAGACCTCGCTCTCCCTGCCCAATATTCTGACCTATGCCAGAATTGCTGCCATCCCCGTGGTGGTCGGCTGCATCTATGTGCAGGCCATCATGGATGGCCCGCTATGGCTGCGCTGGGTGGCACTGGCGGTGTTTCTCGCCGCTGCGGTCACCGATTTCCTCGACGGCTATTATGCGCGGATCTGGGATCAGCAATCGGCCTTCGGGCGGATGCTCGACCCGATCGCCGACAAGCTCCTGGTCGCATCGTGCCTTTTAATGCTCGCCGCCGACGGCATCATCCACGGCTGGACGCTGTGGGCGGCGATCGTGATCCTGTGCCGGGAAATTCTGGTCTCGGGCTTGCGCGAATACCTCGCGGCGCTGCGTGTCAGCGTGCCGGTCACCAAGCTTGCCAAATACAAGACCACGATCCAGCTGGTGGCGATCGGTTTCCTGCTCGCGGGCGAAGCCGGCGACCAGATCATCCCGTTCACCACCCAGGTCGGCATATCGTTGCTGTGGATCTCCGCACTTTTCACGATCTATACCGGCTGGGACTACTTCCGCGCCGGCATCCATCACCTCATGAAGGAGGATGAGGGATGAAGGTGAAATATTTCGCCTGGGTCCGCGAGCGGGTCGGCAAATCCGAGGAAACCCTCGAGCCGCCGGAAAATGTGCGGACGATCGAAGACCTGATGGGATGGCTCGCACGGCGCGGCGAGACTTACGCCCACGCCTTCGAGACGCCAAAGGTGATCCGCGCCGCGATCGACCACGCCCATGTCGGACCGGACGCTGCGATCGCCGGCGCTCGCGAGATTGCGTTCTTTCCGCCGATGACCGGCGGCTAAAAAACTTCGGGCCGCGACATGCCATGACCGCAAACGTTACCATTCGAATCCAGCAGGCCGATTTCGATATCGCGCGCGAAATATCCGCTCTCACGAATGGCCACACCGATGTCGGCGCGGTCGTGAGCTTTTCCGGCATTTGCCGGGGCAACGACGACGGGAACGCCATCGCGGCTATGACGCTCGAACATTATCCGGGCATGGCGGAAGCGGAAATCGCGCGCCACGTCGAGACCGCGATGTCGCGCTGGCCGTTGACCGGCGTGAGCGTGATTCACCGTGTCGGGCGTATCGCCCCCGGTGAAAATATCGTGCTGGTGCTGACCGCTTCTGAGCATCGGCAGGCGGCGTTTGCGGGCGCGGAATTCCTGATGGACTACCTGAAGGCCAACGCGCCGTTCTGGAAGCGCGAGGAGAGCGGCAGCGGCACGAGTTGGGTCGAAGCGCGCCACCACGACGACCAGGCCGCGGCGCGCTGGACCAAATCCTGATGGCCAGCCGCGCCAAGACCCCCGCAAAACGTTCCCGCGCCGCATCGGGACCGACCGAAGTCAAGTCCGGCGAGTTGGTGACGTTGCTCGATTTCGTTCGTTTCGCGGTGAGCCGCTTTGTCGAAGCCAAGCTGACCTTCGCCCACGGCACGTCCGATCCAGTAGCGGAGGCAGCCTTTATCGTTTGCGAGACGCTGCACCTTCATCCCGACATGTTCGAAACCTTCGCGACCGCGCGGGTCACCGCGCGCGAAGCCAAGTCGATCCTCGACCTGATCGCCCGCCGCATCGCTTCGCGAAAGCCGACCGCCTATCTCCTCAACAAGATCTATATGCGCGGCCTGCCCTTCCATGTCGACGAGCGGGTGATCGTGCCGCGCTCCTATATCGGTGAGTTACTGGATTCGCATTTCGACGGGCGCGACGGCGAACCGGGCGCATTGATCGAGGATGCAAACGCGGTGGAAAGCGTGCTCGATCTCTGCACCGGTTCCGGCTGTCTTGCCATTCTTGCCAGCCGGACGTTTCCGAATGCGAAGGTCGACGCCGTCGACATTTCCGGCGAGGCGCTTCAGGTCGCCGCGCGCAATGTGGCCGACTATGGCCTTCAAGATCGGGTGATGTTGCATCGCGGAGACCTGTTCGCACCGCTCGGCGACAAGCGCTACGACCTGATCATTGCCAACCCTCCCTACGTGGATGCCGAAGGCATGGCCGCGCTGCCGCGCGAATGCCGTTCCGAACCGGAGCTCGCCTTCGATGGCGGTGCCGACGGTCTCGAGGTCATCGGCCGTATATTGAACGAAGCCAGGCGTCACCTGACGGTCGAAGGCGGGCTGTTGTGCGAAATCGGCCGCTGCCGGCCCGCGCTCGAGGCGGCCTATCCACTGACCGAATTTCTGTGGCTCGATACGCAGGACTCCGAAGGTGAAGTATTCTGGATCCGCCGCCGATCTCTGAACTTCCAGATGAACTTGAAGAATTCCGCCGCAAATCCTTCAAAGACGGTGGATCGACCGTGAATAATCCGCTCGTGGTATTCCATGTTCGGAACTGCTAGTTTGACTGGCAACAGCCATATCCCAAAGCTTCAAGAGGCCCCCATGCTGGACAAGAGCCCACGCCGCAATTCCATCAACGTCCCCAACGACCTGGCCGCGCACTGGATGCCATTTACCGCCAACCGGGCCTTCAAGAAGGCTCCGCGGATGCTCGCCGGCGCAAAAGGCATGCATTACGTCACGACCGACGGACGCAGCGTCATCGATGCCGCTGCCGGCATGTGGTGCGCCAATGCGGGGCATGGCCGCGAGCAGATTTCCGAGGCCATCGCGAGGCAAGCCGCCGTGCTCGACTACGCGCCGCCATTCCAGTTCGGCATCCCGCAGGCATTCGAACTCGCCAGCCGCGTCGCCGACCTCGCGCCGGCCGGGCTCGACCATGTATTCTTCTGCAATTCCGGGTCGGAAGCGGTCGACACGGCGCTCAAGATCGCGCTGGCCTATCATCAGGTCTCCGGCCAGGGCAGCCGCACGCGTCTGATCGGCCGCGAGCGCGGCTACCACGGCGTCGGCTTCGGCGGCACCTCTGTCGGCGGCATCGTCAGCAACCGCAGACTGTTCGGAACGCTGCTCGCCGGTGTCGACCACCTGTCCCACACCTATGACCGCGAGAAGCAGGCCTTCACCAAAGGCGAGCCGGAATATGGCGCGCATTTCGCCGAGGAACTCGAGCGTCTTGTCAACCTGCATGGTGCAAACACCATCGCGGCCGTCATCGTCGAACCGATGGCGGGATCGACCGGCGTGATCCCGGCGCCCAAGGGCTATCTCAAGCGATTGCGCGAGATCACCCAGAAGCACGGCATCCTGCTGATTTTCGACGAAGTCATTACCGGCTTTGGCCGTCTGGGTTTCGCCTTTGCCGCCGAGCGTTACGGCGTGCTGCCGGACATGATCACCTTTGCCAAGGGCGTCACCAACGGCGCCGCTCCGATGGGCGGTGTGGTCGTGCGCGACACCATCCACGACGCCTTCATGAGCGGTCCGGAATATGCGATCGAGCTGACCCACGGCTATACCTACTCGGCGCATCCGCTGGCCTGCGCCGCAGGGCTTGCGACGCTTCAGATCTACCGCGACGAGAATCTGTTCGAGCGCGCCCGCACGATCGAGCCCAAATTTGCCGATGCGGTGATGTCACTGAAGAACGAACCGAACGTGCTCGACATCCGCACCGTCGGACTCACGGCCGGGATCGACCTTGCCCCGCGCCCCGACCAGGTCGGAAAACGGGGCTTCGACGGGCTGAACAGCGCGTTCTTCGACCACGACCTGATGCTGCGCACCGCCGGGGATACGCTGGTTTTGACCCCGCCGCTCATCATCAGCGAAGACCAGATCGGGGAGATCGTCGAGAAGGTGGCCAGGGTGATCCGCGCGGTGGCCTGATTACGACCGGTTCCCGGTGGATGAAAAATAACAACATTTGTCCGGCGAATCAGCAATGGTGATAGGATCGGTGACCGCTTCGATCAGAAGCGGACACCGCTTCGGGGGGCGTTCGCTAGATGATTCGCATTTCCACGATTTTCATCGCGATCTGCATGGTGCTGGTCGCGGCGTCCCTCGGCCTGGTTCTGTATTCGGTTGCCGGAATCAGCGGAACGGAATCGGCGATCGTGGCGCTCACCGCGCTGACCTTCCTGATCCTTTACAATGCCGTATCGATGCGTTTGCGCGACCGCACCGACGTTGGCAGCCAGATTGCGGACCTGTCGCGCGGCACCGCCGATCTCGCCCGCCAGGTCGCCGAATTCGGCCGCCGGCTCGCCGCGGTCGAAGGCCGGCTCGCTTCGGCCAATGCGGCGAGTGCGGACCGCATGCAGGCGGTGGCGGGGGAAATCAGCGAACTCGGCGGGCTCGTCAAGCAGCTGGCCGTCTCGGTCGCAAACCATGACGACATCTTGTCGGCAGGCGTGCTCGCCAACAAGGCAGAGAGCGAACCCAAGGAGAGCGAACCCAAGGAGACACCGCCTGGGGCCGCGGCTGCAAACGGAGTGACCACCTCGCTGGCGCCGCCGATCGGCACGACCGGCAAATCTGCCGCCTCCCGCAACGAAGCCCAAGTCCTTGCCGCCGTGAAGGCAGCGATTGAGGAAAACCGGCTCGAAATCTACCTGCAACCGATGGTGACTTTGCCGCAACGCAAGGTTCGCTTCTATGAGGCGGTGACGCGGATGCGCGACGAGAACGATCAGATCGTTCCGGCCGAAGATTTCATCCGGGTCGCAGAAGGTGCCGGACTGATCGGGCAGATCGATAACATGGTGATGCTGCGCTGTGTGCAGGTGCTTCGCCGGCTGATGGTGCGCAACAAGGACGTCGGGGTGTTCTTCAACCTGGCCGCGGCGACGCTCGGCAATCCCGTTACCTTCACCCAATGCCTTGATTTCCTCGAAGCCAACCGCGCGCTGGCGCCTTCGCTGATCATCGAATTCAAGCAGGCGGCATTCCGCAAGCTCGGCGCAACGGAGAACGAACATCTCGCGGCGCTGGCGCAGCGGGGCTATCGCTTCTCGATCGATCACGTCACCGATCTCAGGATTGAACCGCGCGAACTCGCCGACCGCGGCGTCCGCTTCATCAAGGTCCCCGCTGCGCTGCTGCTCGATCCGAAGCGGTCCTCGACCTCGGACATTCATCCCTCCGACCTCTCGGACCTGCTCGGCCGCTTCGGCATCGATCTGATCGCGGAGCGGATCGAGGGTGAGCGCGCCGTGGTCGATCTGCTCGACTACGACGTGCGATTCGGCCAGGGATTTCTGTTTGCGCCACCCCGTCCCGTTCGCCCCGAGGCGGCAAGTGCCAATGGCGCCGTGCATCCGAACAGGACGCAGGAAACCAATGGCTCCGGCAAGCCGGCGATCGAGCCGGCTCGCTCAACCGGCAACGCCGCGCTGGCACGCCGTGCCGCCGGCCCGGTCTGACAGGCTGGCATGCCGGCCTTGAGATTTGCCGAAAGGTTGCGCGACGTCGTTGGCAGCGCGGAGGTCCTGCTCAGCGATATCTGGGGTGTGGTTCACAACGGCCTCGCCGCATTCCCGGATGCCTGCCAGGCTCTTCACAACTTTCGCCAGCAAGGCGGCACCGTGATCCTTATCACCAACGCGCCGCGGCCTGCGGATTCGGTGCAGCGGCAATTGCGCAAACTTGAGGTCGCCGACGAGATCTACGACGCGATTGTCAGTTCAGGGGATCTCACCCGGCATTTCGTCGCCGACCATCCCGGTCAGAAGATGTTCTGGATCGGACCGGAGCGCGACAATTCGATCTATCGTGGCCTCGATCCGGTTCTTTCGCCGCTGGAGCAGGCCGATTACATCGTCTGCACCGGCCTGTTCGACGACGAAACGGAATCGGCGGAAAATTATCGCGCGATGTTGCTGCAGGCGCGCGAGCGCAGCCTGACCCTGGTCTGCGCCAATCCGGACATCGTCGTCGAACGCGGCGACCGGCTGATTTATTGCGCGGGCGCGGTCGCGGAACTCTATCTCGAACTCGGCGGTGAGGTGATTTTCTACGGCAAGCCGCATCGGCCGATCTACGAGCGCGCCATCGCGCTGGCCTCGGAACGCCGCGGCCATGCGGTCGAGCTCAACCGCGTGCTTGCGATCGGAGATTCGGTGCGGACGGACCTGGCCGGCGCGCAAGGCTTCGGGATCGATTGCCTGTTTGTGACCCGCGGCATTCATTCGGAGGAATTCGCAGGCATCGAGCAGCTCGACCCGGCCTCCGTCCGGGAATTGTTCGGCCATCCACCGCGCGCGCTGATGCGCGAGCTTAAGTGGTGAGGGCAGTCCGCCAAGGTCGCCCCGTCGAACGCCGGGGCGCGGAACCACTGGCGGCTCATCTAAGCAGGCTAGAGCGCCATATCGCATACGCCACGCAATCCTGTGGTTATGGGTCCCTGCTTGCGCAGGGACGACGCTATCCCAGGGGCTTGCCAGATGTGCGCGCCTTACGCGTTCGCCAGATCCGGGAACACCGCTTCGATCTTGGTCTTCAGCGTCGCGGCGTTGAAGGGCTTGACGATGTAGTTGTTCACACCGGCCTTCTTTGCGGCAATGACGTTCTCGGTCTTGGACTCCGCCGTAATCATGATGAACGGCGTGGTAGCGAGATTGGGATCGGCCCGGACTTCCCGGAGCAGGTCGTATCCGGTCATCGGCTCCATGTTCCAGTCGGAGATCACGAGCCCGTATTTCTTGCTGCGCATCTTGTTGAGCGCGGCCGATCCGTCACTGGCGTCATCGATGTTCTCGAAGCCAAGCTGCTTGAGGAGATTTCTGATGATGCGAATCATGGTGTTGTAGTCATCGACCACCAGAACCGACATCGACAAATCAACCGCCATCTTCAATCCCCTGCGCAACCGCAACAAGCTAAAAGGCCCCGCCGCGACTTAGGGTCGCTTTGCAAACCACTGCAAGGACTACCATCAGCCATTAAACAGCCCGTTAACCCGCTACCGTCTCGAAATGAGGCTGCCGGCGAGGAAGCCTTCCGATCGGCCGCGGCTTGACTTCATCGGCTACGCCAAGTCACGGTCCCGCGCCCAACGACAGAAACGAAGAATTCCCAAGATGCCGGCTGATTTTACGGTGATACGCGATTCTACCCCTGCGACAGCGGTTCCGAAGGGAATGGTGGTGGCGATGGGCAATTTCGACGGCGTCCATCTGGGCCATCGCGCCGTGATCGACGCGGCGCTTCGAATGGGACGGGCGCATGGCAAGCCGGCCATGGCGGTGACATTCGAACCGCACCCCCGAAGCTATTTCAGCCCGAACACCCCGCAATTCCGCCTGACCGACGAGCCCGCGAAACTGCGGCTGCTGGCTGGAACCGGACTCGCCGGCGCCGTGGTGATGACATTCGACAAGCACCGCGCCGAGACCACGGCGCAAGATTTCATTCACCATGATCTTATCGAACGGCTCGGGATCAGCGGCATTGCCGTCGGCTACGATTTTCATTTCGGCAAGGGCCGGGTCGGCTCGCCGAGCCTCCTGGTGTCGGAAGCGCCGCGCCTTGGCATCGAGGTGGACGTGCAGGCGCATGTCGATATCGCCGAACGGCCGGTCTCCTCGAGCGCGATCCGCATGGCACTGGCCGAGGGACAGATCGAGGAAGCCACTGCCATGCTGGGGGGTCCCTGGTTCGTCACCGGCCAGGTGATCCATGGCGAAAAGCGTGGCCGCGACCTCGGTTATCCCACCGCCAATATCCGCCTCGACAGGAATTGCGGCCTCAGACACGGCATCTACGCGGTGCGGGTCGGGCTCGACGGACAGCGCTTCGACGCCGTCGCAAGTTTCGGCCGCCGCCCGACCTTCGACAATGGCGCGGTACTGCTGGAAATCTTTCTGTTCGATTTCGACGGCGATCTCTACGGAAAAACGCTGGACGTCGCCTTCTTCGCTTTCATCCGCGATGAGAAGAAGTTCGACAGCGTCGAGGCGCTGATCCGCCAAATGGACGACGACAGCGCCCGCGCCCGCGCATGCCTCGCCGCGGCGCAGGGGGCCTTTCCGAAGCTCGGCAAGATCGGCTGAGCTCCTCTTTAGGCTCCTCGCGGGGGGCTTTGCGATTCCTGCGCCCGGCTGCTATGGAAACCCCCAATGTTTGCGCAGCGCACCATAGGGATTAGCGGCCCGGCTTCCGCCTGAGCTTCGGCTTACGCGCAAGACCGGGGATCTCACGTTCACCCGCGACCGATCGCGTCTTTCCGCTTGAGCCCGATTTCAGAGCCCTCATGTCCGAAAAGCCACAAAAGTCCGACGCCAAAGACTATTCCAAAACCCTGTTCCTGCCGCAGACGCAATTTCCGATGCGCGCCGGCCTGCCCCAACGCGAGCCTGAGATTCTGAAGACCTGGTACGGAATCGGCCTTTACGAGCGCTTGCGCAAATCGTCCGCCGGGCGGGCGAAATTCGTGCTGCACGACGGCCCGCCCTATGCCAACGGTAACATCCATATCGGGCACGCGCTCAACAAGATCCTCAAGGACGTCGTGACCAAGAGCCAGCAGATGCTCGGCTTTGACTCCAACTACGTGCCGGGCTGGGACTGCCATGGCCTGCCGATCGAATGGAAGATCGAGGAGGAGAACTATCGCTCCAAAGGCAGGGCCAAACCCGACTTCCGCGATTCCGCGGCGATGGTTGCGTTCCGCAAAGAGTGCCGCGCCTATGCCACGCACTGGCTCGACGTCCAGCGCGAGGAATTCAAGCGGCTCGGCATCATCGGCGACTGGGAGCACCCTTACGCCACCATGGACTATTTCGCCGAGGCGCAGATTGCGCGCGAGCTGATGAAGTTTGCCGCCAACGGCACGCTCTACCGCGGCTCCAAGCCCGTGATGTGGAGCGTGGTGGAAAAGACCGCTCTCGCCGAAGCCGAGGTGGAGTACGAGGATTACACCTCGGATCAGGTGTGGGTGAAATTTCCGGTCGCGCAAGTCGAAATCGGAGCCGGAAAGGACGTCTCCGCAGCGATCGTCGAGGCCGTCAGCGATGCCAGCGTCGTGATCTGGACAACGACGCCCTGGACGCTGCCGGGCAATCGGGCGATCAGCTTCTCACCGAAGATTCCGTACGGCCTCTATCGCGTCACCGATGCGCCTGCAGACAACTGGGCAAAAACCGGTGATCAATTGATCCTGGCCGACGCGCTCGCGGAAAGCGTATTCAGCCAGGCGCGCGTCACCGCCTACGAGAAAGTCGGTGAGGTGCCGGCGGCTGCTCTCGCGGCCATGGAATGCGCCCATCCGCTTGCGGGCCTGTCCGGCGGCTATGAATTTCGTGTGCCGCTGCTGGAAGGCGAGCACGTTACGGCCGATACCGGCACCGGTTTCGTGCACACCGCGCCGGGCCACGGCCGCGAAGATTTCGACGTCTGGACCGCGAATGCGCGGGAGCTGGAAAGCCGCGGCATCTCCACCGTGATTCCCTACACTGTCGATGAGAACGGCGCCTTCACCGATCACGCGCCCGGTTTCACCGGAAAACGCGTGATCAACGACAAGGGCGAGAAGGGCGATGCCAATGAAGCGGTGATCAAGGCTCTGATCGACGCTCACATGCTGCTGGCGCGCGGGCGATTGAAACACCAATACCCGCATTCGTGGCGCTCGAAGAAGCCGGTGATCTTCCGCAACACGCCGCAATGGTTCATCGCGATGGATAAGGCGATTACTCCGAACAAAGTGGTTTGGAGCAGTGGCATGAATACCTTGACGCTGACGGCCGCCGACACTCTGCGGAACCGAGCTCTGCACGCGATCTCCGTCACCGAATGGGTGCCGCCCGCCGGCCAAAACCGCATCACCGGCATGATCGCAAGCCGCCCCGACTGGGTGATCTCGCGCCAGCGCGCTTGGGGCGTGCCGATTGCGGTCTTCATCCGTGAAAATGCTGACGGATCGGCTGAAATCCTGCAGGATGAGGCCGTCAACAAGCGCATCACGGATGCCTTCGAGCGCGAAGGTGCGGATGCCTGGTACCTGGAAGGCGCCCGCGAGCGCTTCCTCGGACCACTCGCCAACGAGGAATGGAAGAAGATCGACGACATCTGCGACGTCTGGTTCGATTCCGGCTCGACTCACGCTTTCGTGCTGGAGGACCCCGTGCACTTTCCGGGTCTTGCCGGCATCAGACGCAAGGTCGATGGCGGCGCCGATACCGTGATGTATCTTGAGGGTTCGGACCAGCACCGCGGCTGGTTTCACTCCTCACTACTCGAGAGCTGCGGCACACGCGGGCGCGCGCCTTATGATGTCGTGCTGACGCATGGTTTCACGCTCGACGAGAACGGCCGCAAGATGTCGAAGTCGCTCGGCAATACCGTCGAGCCGCAAAAGGTGATCGCGCAATCGGGCGCCGACATCCTGCGGCTGTGGGTCTGCGCCACCGACTATGCCGACGACCAGCGCATCGGCCCGGAGATCCTGAAAAACACCGTCGAAACCTACCGCAAGCTGCGCAACACGATCCGCTGGATGCTCGGCACGCTGCACCATTTCAAGCCGGGCGATGAAGTCGACGTCGCCGACATGCCGGAACTCGAACGGTTGATGCTGCACCGCTTGAGCGAGATCGACGCGGTCGTGCGCGAAGCCTACGCCAATTTCGACTACAAGACCGTGGTGGCTTCGCTCACGCATTTCATGAACACCGATTTGTCGGCGTTCTACTTCGACATCCGCAAGGACGCGCTGTATTGCGATCCGCCGTCCTCGATCACCCGCAAGGCGGCGCTTACGACCGTCGATATTCTTTGCGACGCGATCCTGAAATGGCTGGCACCCATCATCAGTTTCACCGCGGACGAAGCCTGGTTCATGTACCGGCCCGGCGGCCCGCCGTCGGTACACCTGCTCACCTTTCCCGATCATCTCGCAAGTTACCGGGACGATGCGCTGGCGGCGAAATGGGAGATTATCCGCGAGGTACGCCGCGTCGTCACCGGGGCGCTGGAAATCGAGCGCGCGGCCAAGCGCATCGGCTCTTCGCTCGAAGCCTCGCCTTTGGTCTACATTTCGGACAAGGCGATCTTCGATAGGCTAATCGACATCGATCTGGCCGAAGTGTGCATCACCTCCAACGCGATGGTGACCAATGAGCACGCACCCGCCGACGCGTTCCGCTTAAGCGATGTGCCGAATGTCGCGGTCGTGGTCGAAAAGGCAGCGGGCAGCAAATGCGCCCGTTCCTGGAAGATCCTGCCGAGCGTGGGTGAAGACCGCGAATACCCCGACGTTTCGCCACGCGACGCCCAGGCATTGCGCGAATGGAAGGCCCTGGGGGTGACGATTTGATATAATCTGTCGTCCCTGCGAAAGCAGGGACCCAAAACCACCGGCGTTGGCGATCAAACAGAAATGATAACCCAGAGTCCTTCAAACAACATCCCACACAGCGTATGGATCCTCGCGTCCGCGGGGACCACGCCAGGGGCTGCTTTCACCTGACCATGACCCCCCATCTACGCCTCGGGATCATCGCGGCCGTTACCGTGCTCGTGCTCGACCAGGCCTCGAAACTCTGGTTGCTTCGCGTGTTCGACATCGGCCATCGCGGCGCGGTCAAGCTCGCGCCGTTCTTCGATCTGGTGCTGGCGTGGAATCCGGGAATCAGCTTCGGCTGGTTCCAGAGCGACAGTCCGGCGGCCCAGATTGTCTTGATGCTGGTCAAGGCCGCGGCAGTATTGGTATTGGCGATCTGGATGGCGAGGTCGCGCAATCTGATCGCGACGATTGCGCTTGGGCTCATCATCGGCGGGGCGATCGGCAATGCCATCGACCGCTTCGCCTACGGTGCCGTGGTCGATTTCGCCCTGTTTCACGTTCAGATCGGCGAAAAAACCTTCAATTGGTACGTGTTTAACTTTGCCGACGTGGCGATTGTTGCCGGGGTTGCGGCCCTGTTGTATGATTCATTCCTGGGGGTACCCGCCGCAAAAGCGCCCTGATCCCGGCAGATACGACCCCTCCAAGCCAAAGCTTGAGGGTGTGCTGGTGGCGCGCCCGATCGGCGGGGCCGCGGGGAAATTTGGACAGGAAAAATGCTATGCGCCAGATTGAGGCCAGCGGTCGGATTGTGCGGAATTCGTCTGATGTGGCGATGCGTGCGCTGCGGCTCGCCGTCGTCCCATTGGGCCTAGCCGTTGTCGTGAGCGCCGGGACTGCGCGTGCCGAAGACGACCGAACCTTCGGCGAAAAATTCATGGACGGCTTCTACAACACGATCCGCGGCACCACCATGGACAACCGCGGAATCGACTACCGCGAGCGGTCTCCGCTGGTGGTGCCTCCGAAGCTTGATCTTCCGCCGCCGGCCGCCGCAACCGAGGAGGCCAAGATTGCGAACTGGCCCAAGGACCCGGACGAGAGGCAGCGCAAGGCCGTCATCGAGGCCAAGAAGAAGAATGCTCCGCCGCCGGCCCGCGTCCAGGCTGTGGCGAATCAGACGGCCGGCACTGCCGCCGCTGGCCCGGCGCGCCCGGTCAACATCGCCCCTCCGCCCGACGAGCCCCCCACTCCCGGCACGACTCGCCCGGCTTATGCGAACGATCGCAACGGAACGGCTCGGACCGACCCGGTCTATGACCAGCCGGGCGACCTCTTCACGGGCGGCCTCAGCAAGCTGGGCCTCAGCGACAGCCTCGATATCGGCAATCTGTTCGGCACCAAGAAAACCGAGCTTGTGGTGCAACCGGGCAGCGAGCCATCCCGGGAAGCTCTGACGCAACCGCCGGCCGGATATCAAACACCGTCCCCGAATTATCCCTACGCCCCCGAATCGAAGGGCCTGCTGAGCGGGGAAACCAGTCCTGACCGCAACCCGCTTGCCCAAAGGTCGAGCGCAACCAGCATGGCAAAATAGCGCCATCTGCTGACGACCGGCTTACGCTGATCGCCTGCCGTGCATGCGCGGCGCTGTGTCATTTTCCCCGAAACCTTTCGGGCATTCATCAAAGGCCATAATGACGTTACACGCTTGTAGGGTTTCTTTCTTCGCCGCCATGCTTTCGGGTGCAATGCTCTCGTCAGTGAGCGTCTTCGCCGAACCGATGGTGACCTCCGCGCCGCCCGCCACGTTCACGCTTGCCAATGGGCTTGTGGTGGTGGTGATCCCGGATCATCGCACCCCGGTCGTCACACAAATGATCTGGTACAAGGTCGGCTCGGCCGACGAGACGGCCGGCAAATCGGGACTGGCGCATTTTCTTGAGCATCTGATGTTCAAGGGAACGAGCAAGCATCCCGCCGGCGAATTTTCCCAGACCGTGCTGAGGGTCGGCGGCAATGAGAACGCCTTCACCTCCACCGACTACACCGGATATTTTCAGCGCGTGCCGAGCGAAGAGCTCGGCAGGATGATGGAATTTGAGGCCGATCGCATGACCGGCCTCGTCCTCAAGGATGAAAACGTGCTGCCCGAGCGCGACGTCGTGCTCGAAGAGTTCAACATGCGGGTGGCCAACAATCCGGAGGCGCGGCTGACCGAGCAGATCATGGCTGCGCTCTATCTCAATCACCCCTACGGACGCCCGGTGATCGGCTGGCGCCAGGAAATCGAAAATCTCGATCGCGAAGACGCGCTGGCGTTCTACCGGCGCTTCTATGCGCCGAACAACGCCACGCTGGTGATCGCCGGAGACGTCGAGGCGAACGATGTTCGCCCGATGGTCGAGCGGACGTTCGGTGCGGTCCCCGCGCAACCGGCAATACCGGCGCGGCGCCTTCGTCCCCAGGAGCCCGAGCCGGCTGCGGCACGCACCGTGACGCTATCCGATCCGCGTGTCGAGCAACCGGGTCTGCGGCGCTATTATCTGGTGCCTTCGGCCGCCACGGCCGCTGCCGAAGAGAGCGCCGCGCTCGACGTGCTGGCGCAATTGATGGGCGGCGGCAACAACTCCTATCTCTATCGCAGGCTGGTGGTCGACCATCCGCTCGCCGTCACCGCCGGCGCCAGCTATCAGGGAACCTCGCTCGACGCTACGCAGTTCGCGATCTCGGCTTCGCCAAGGCCTGGTGTCGAATTTTCGCAAATCGAGCAGGTGATCGACGAGGTGATCGCGGATATCGGGCAAAGGCCGATTCGCGCCGAAGATCTCGAACGGGTCAAAACCCAGCTTATCGCCGAATCGATCTATGCACAGGATAACCAGGCCACGCTCGCCCGCTGGTATGGCGGCGCGCTGACCACCGGGCTTAGCATCGAAGACATCAGAAGCTGGCCCGATCGCATCCGCGCCGTCACCGCCGAGCAGGTGCGCCAGGCTGCGCAGAAATGGCTCGACAAGAAGCGCTCGGTGACCGGGTATCTGATCAAGGATGCCACGCCCAAAAACGAGGAGAAGCGGTCGTGATAAAGCCTGAAGGCGGGATGCGGCGTATCGGATTTCTCATTGCCGCGTGCCTGGCAGTGACCGTTCTGACCTCTGCGCCGGCGCGTGCAGCGGCGAAAATCCAGCATCTGATTTCACCGGGCGGCATCGAGGCCTGGTTCGTGCAGGACGCGACCGTGCCTATCGTGGCAATGGAATTTGCTATGACTGGCGGTGCGGCGCAGGATCCCGACGGCAAGTCGGGCGTCGCCAACATGGTCGCCGACCTCATCGACGAGGGTTCCGGCGATCTGGATTCCCGGACGTTTCACGAACGGCTCGAACGCCGTGCCATCGAGCTGGGCTTCAGCGTGTCCCGGGATTTCTTCCGCGGCAGCCTGCGGATGCTCAAGGACGACAAGGAGGAAGCCTTCGATCTGCTTCGGATGTCGCTGTCCTCACCGCATTTCGACAGCGACGACGTCGAACGCATCCGCACCCAGGTGCTTTCGGGATTGAAGCGCGAAACCTCCAATCCGTCTGCGCTTGCCAGCCGGAAATTCCTCGAGCTCGCCTATGGCGACCACCCCTATGGCCGGCCGACCAACGGCAATCTGCAAAGCGTTCCGCGCATTACGGTCGCCGATCTGAAGGATTATGTCGGGCGTATCCTGACAAAAGAGAAGTTGAAGATTGCCGTGGTCGGAGACATCGACGCTGCCTCGCTCGGCAGGTTGCTGGACCAAACGTTCGGCGGCTTGCCGGCCAGATCGAGCCTTACCACGGTTTCCGACATCGACGCGGCGGCGCCGCCGCAACGCGCATTCATTCCGCTCGACGTTCCGCAAACCGTCGTGACCTTCGGCGGCCCCGGCATCAAGCGCAGCGATCCGGATTTCATGCCGGCCTTTGTCGTGAACCATATTCTCGGGGGCGGATCGCTGTCCTCGCGGCTATACCGCGAAGTCCGCGAGAAGCGAGGGCTTGCCTATTCGGTCTATGAGTCGCTGTTGTGGATGGACCACTCCGCGATGTTCGTCGGGAATACCGGAACCCGCGCCGATCGCGCCGGCGAGACAGTCGACGCCATCACCAGGGAGGTCCGCCGGATCGCCGAGGAAGGTCCGACCCAGCAGGAATTGGACGAGGCCAAATCCTATCTCAAGGGCTCGCGGATGCTTTCGTTCGATACGTCCGCGAAGCTGGCGGGGGCATTGCTGCAATACCAGCTCGATCATCTGCCGATCGACTATATCGAGCGGCGCAATGCGCTTGTGGACGCGGTCACTCTCGAGGACGCCAGAAGGGCTGCCCAGCGGCTGTGGGGACACGGCCTCCTCACCGTGGTCGTCGGCCGCACCTCGCAGACCGCAACCCAGCCCGCAATCGTGACCCCCGCGAAGGCGAACTGATTCCGGCAGCCTAAAGAGGTAATAAGGGCGGGGCCGCGACGGCGAACCGCGCGCAAAGACGCTATGTTGCCGGCGCCCGATTCCGCTACAGGAATCATTTCCGGCCCGGTGACGCCATGTTGCGGATTGCCCGCGATCTCACGATAGAGGAGAACGACCTCGATATCTCGTTCGTGCGCGCCTCCGGACCGGGCGGCCAGAATGTCAACAAGCTCTCCACCGCCGCGCAGTTGCGCTTCGACACTCGCCGCCTAAGCCTGCCCGCGGATGCGCAGGCACGGCTTGCCAGGCTTGCCGGCCAGCGCCTGACCAAGGACGGCGTGATCGTGATCCACGCGCAACGCTTCCGCACCCAGGAGCGCAACCGCACTGACGCGATCGATCGCCTGGTCGAATTGCTGCGCGAGGCCATGACGCCGCCCGCCCCGCGGCGGCCGACGAAACCGACATTCGGATCGAAGCAGCGGCGACTGGAAGGCAAGAAGCGCCGCAGCGACATCAAGGCGAAGCGCCGCCCGGGCGGTTTCGAGGATTGATTCTCGCATACCCCCACACGACTTGCCATCAACTCTGTCGCCCGGATGCTGCCCCGAAGCAATTGCGGCAGCTTTTTGTTCTCACACAAAACAGCCCGCTACTACCACCGCCCGCTTGCCGCGACCTAAAGTCGTGGCACTCTGACGGTGAAGTCGATGACGAAGCTGCGCGTGACCCTGTCACTTCGGCTGAGATTTGGGCTCGGATTTTGCTGCGCGCTGCTGAACGCGCAGATTGTGGCGGCGCAAATGCCGCTCCCGGCACCGAAACCGCCCGATGGTGCGACGCTTTTCAAGCAGCAATGTGCGACCTGTCACACCACCAATCTCAACGACCCCACCCGGCAAGGACCGTCGCTTTTCAACATCATTGGCCGGCGCGCCGGCGCGATGGAGGGCTTCCATTACTCCTCGGGGTTCGCAAAGGCCGACTTCGCGTGGGACGAGGCGACGCTCGACTCCTGGATCGCCAATCCGCAGGAGATGATACCCGGCTCAGTCATGGCCTACCGTCAGGCAAGGCCTGAGATCCGCGCCGCCATCATCGCTTACCTGAGGGAACTGCACTGAATGGCAAAACCAGTTCATTCGATGATCCGCGTTTTCAACGAAGCGAAATCGCTCGACTACTACAAGCGCGCTTTCGGACTTGATGTCGCCGATCATCTGAAATTCGCCGACTTCGCGTTGATCTATCTGCGCAACCCATCATCGTCCTTCGAGGTCGAGCTGACCGTCAATTTCGATCGCAAGGAGCCCTATGCGCTTGGCGACGGTTACGGCCATCTCGCAGTCGTCGTCGACGATGTCGATGCTGAACACGCCCGCTTCGAACGCGAAAAATTGTCGCCGGGACCTTTGCGCGATTTCAAGCATGACGGAAAAACGCTGGCGCGCTTCTTTTTCGCTACCGATCCCGACGGCTACAAGATCGAAGTGATTCAGAAAGGCGGCCGCTTCGGATAGCTCGCATCACAAATAACAACACTTTGAATGGAGGAAACCCATGAGAGAAGTCGATCGTCGTCGCAAATATGACCGCCGCGTCTTCCTGAAAGGCGCGGCGACGACGGTGCCGGCCGTTGCAGTCGCAACCAGCACCGGCATCGGATTCACCGACGCCTGGGCGGATGACGCGGCCGCGCTGACGCCAGCGACCTTGAAGACGCTGGTGAAGATCGCGCGCGACATCTACCCGCACGATTTCCTCGCCGACAGCTACTACAGCATCGCGATCAAAGCGTGGGACGCCAAGGCGGCGAAGGACCCGGCCGTGAAAGTGATGATCACCGACGGCGTGGCACGGCTCGACCAGAATGCCCGCGAACGTCACAAGGTGCCCTATGCACAGGTGGCCTGGGAGGCCGACCGCGTCGCGCTTCTGCAGGCCATCGAACCGAGCGACTTTTTCCAGAAGGTGCGCGGCGACCTCATCGTCTCACTCTACAACCAGAAAGAGATCTGGCCGAAGTTCGGCTACGAGGGCTCTTCCGCCGAGCATGGCGGCTACATCAACCGCGGCTTCGCCGATATCGACTGGCTCCCGAAGGCCTGAAGGCTTCGGCAACAGAAAAGTCAGGAGGAAACAATGGCTGCAAAATTTGACCAGAACGACGGCAGTGTGGTCGTGATCATTGGCTCCGGGGCCGGCGGTGGAACGCTCGGCAACGAGCTGGCGCAAAAAGGCGTCAAGGTCGTGATTCTCGAGGCCGGTCCGCGCATCGAAAACCAGGACTTCGTCAACGACGAATGGGAGAGTTTCAGTCAACTCGCCTGGTCCGACATGCGTACGACCTCGGGCACCTGGCGCGTCGCGAAGGACTTTCCGAATCTTCCGGCCTGGATCGTAAAGGCGGTCGGCGGCTCGACCACACATTGGGCAGGAGCGTCGCTGCGCTTCGACGATCACGAGTTCAAGGCCAAGAGCACCTATGGCAACATTCCCGGCGCCAACCTGCAGGACTGGCCGGTCACGCTCGCCGAAATGGAGCCGTGGTACGCCAAGGCCGAAAACAAGATGGGCGTCACCCGCACCAACGGCATTCCGGGGCTGCCCGGCAACAACAATTTCAAGGTTCTCGAGGCAGGCGCGAAAAAGCTCGGCTACAAGACGGTGAACACCGGCAACATGGCGATCAACAGCGAGCCGCGCGATGGCCGCGGTTCCTGCCTGCAGATCGGCTTCTGCTTCCAGGGCTGCAAGTCCGGGGCCAAGTGGTCGACGCTTTACACTGAAATTCCCAAGGGCGAAGCGACCGGCAATCTCGAGGTCCGTCCCAACAGCATGGCGATCAAGATCGAGCATGATGCTTCCGGCAAGGTGACGGGCGTGGTCTATGCGGACCAGTCCGGCGCGATGCAGCGCCAGAAGGCACGGGTGGTGGCGGTCGCCGGGAACTCGATCGAGAGCCCGCGCCTGCTGCTCAACAGCGCCTCGACCATGTTCCCCGATGGCCTTGCCAATTCATCGGGCCAGGTCGGCCGCAACTACATGCGGCACATGACTGGCAGCGTCTATGCCGCGTTCGACAAATCGGTGCACATGTATCGCGGCACCACCATGGCCGGCATCATCCGTGACGAATCGAAAAACGATCCGAAACGCGGCTTCGTCGGCGGCTACGAGATGGAGACGCTGTCGATCGGCCTGCCCTTCATGGCCGCCTTCCTCAATCCTGGCGCATGGGGCCGCACCTTCACGAGCGCGATGGAATCCTATCCGCGGATGGCTGGCATGTGGCTGGTCGGCGAGGACATGCCGCAGGAAACCAACCGCATCACGCTCGACCCGGTCGCCAAGGACAAGTTCGGCATGCCGGTCGCAAGCGTGCATTTCGACGATCATCCGAACGACGTCGCAATGCGCGCCCATGCCTACAAGCAGGGTGCGGCGGTCTATGAGGCGATCGGCGCGACCGTGACCTACCCGACCCCGCCCTACCCTTCGACGCATAATCTCGGAACCAACCGGATGAGTGAGAAGCCGAAGGACGGCGTGGTGAACAAGTATGGCCAGACGCACGACGTCAAGAACCTGTTTGTGTCCGACGGCAGCCCGTTCACCAGCGGTGCGGCCTGCAACCCGACGCTGACCATCGTGTCGCTTGCGATCCGCCAGGCAGACTACATCGCAGGCGCGATGCAGAAGAAGGAGATCTGACGCAACAAAAAGCGGCTCCGCTCGCGCGCGGAGCCGCTTTTTTGGCTTAACGTCTTGGCAAACTAGTGGTGTGATTCTAACATTTGCTACCCATTGCGGCAGATACCTGCGCGAATGTTAGAATCAAAAGACCACTAGAAAATTTAGGATTCCAGGGGAGTTTAGGATTTGACATTCGCTCTCGAGTTCCGCGGCTAAGCGGCAGCCGAATGTCAAATCCATTCCACTGGAGCTATTCGGCAGCGTCGAGAACCCGTGCGGGTTTGGCGGCAAATTCCGGAACGACCGAGACCTGCTTCGAGCGATAGATCAGGCACGAGCAGCGCAACAACGAGGCGAAATTTTTGACCTCGCCATGGTGATCCAGCACCTCGTTGTGCAACGTGGTGAGGAATTTCGCGAGGCTCATGCCTTCCTTGGCCGCGATCTCCTCCAGAGTGTCCCAGAACGACATTTCGAGCCTGATCGACGTGCAGTGCCCGTTGATCCGGAGCGAGCGAGTCTGGGATTCATAGTCGCGTTGCGGCTGATGCGCGAACAGATGGCACATGGTTCCCTCCCGACGGAACATCGTTTTTCTCAACGATATACCGGGTGGCGCGCCCTCACAATGCTGTTGAATATCAAGTCGCCTGCTGCCCGACCGCGTGAGAAGGTCAATATACTCAACGCGATAATCAAAGCAGTTGGTCCTCGATCAGCGGCCGCTTTGGCGCCATGCATTTACCGCTGCAGCGATTAGTGGAGTGGATTTGACATTCGCGACTCGCCTAGCCGCAAGCTCGTAACGCGAATGTCAAATCCTAAACTCCACTAGAAACATATATTTGCTAGTGGTCCTTTGATTCTAACATTCGCAAAAGTGTCGGCTGCAGTGGGATGCGAATGTTAGAATCGGACCACTAGTGCCCACTTTCCGAAGTTCGTGTTACATCGCGGCGCCCACCTTCACGAACTTCGGAAAGTCATGGGCACTAGCAAACATATTGATTCTAGTGCCGCTTTTCTATTTGAAGTTCCTGGATCGAATTCGCCGCTTGTGCTGCAGGAACTTCAAATAGGCGGCACTAGAATGCCGAGAGCCACCCTCGAGTCGCGACTGAAACCTGCGCCCATGCCCGTTCGTCAACTCCCCGAACAGATCGTCAACCGCATCGCCGCCGGCGAAGTGGTCGAACGTCCTGCGAGCGTGGTCAAGGAACTGGTCGAGAATGCCATCGACGCCGGTGCCTGCCGGATCGACATTTTCACCGATGGCGGCGGGCGGCGACGGATCGGCATCACCGACGACGGCCGCGGCATGAGCCGTGCCGATCTGTCGCTCGCGGTCGAGCGCCATGCCACATCGAAACTCGATGACGAGGACCTCCTCAGAATCCGCACCCTCGGGTTTCGCGGCGAGGCGCTGCCTTCGATCGGGGCGGTGGCGAAACTCAACATCATCACGCGCCATGCCGGCGAGCCGCACGCCTGGTCGCTGACGGTCGAGGGCGGGACGAAATCGGCGATCGTGCCGGCGGCGCTGTCGGGAGGGACCCGGGTCGAAGTCAGTGACCTCTTCTATGCGACGCCGGCGCGGCTGAAGTTTCTCAAGACCGACCGCACCGAGGCCGAAGCGATCCGCGAGGTGGTGCGGCGGCTCGCCATGGCGCGGCCCGACATTGCATTCACCCTTGCCGGCGAGGAACGCGCGCCGCTGACCTGGGCGGCAGCGCTGCCCGGCGCTGCCGGTCGGCTGACGCGGCTTGGGGATATTCTGGGCGCGGATTTTCGAGCGAGCGCGATCGAAGTTGGCGCCGCGCGCGAGGGCGTTCTGATCGAAGGATTTGCCGGAGCTCCTTCGCTAACGCGCGCCAATGCGCTCGGGCAATATCTGTTCGTCAACGGTCGGCCGGTTCGCGACAAGCTGATCCTGGGCGCGGTGCGCGCGGCCTATTCCGATTACCTGCCGCGCGATCGCCATCCGGTGGTAGCGCTGTTCGTCACTCTCGATCCCGAAGGCGTCGACGCTAACGTGCACCCGGCCAAGACCGAGGTTCGCTTCCGCAATGCCGGACTGGTACGTGCGTTGATCGTGCATGCGCTGAAGGACGGATTATCACGCGAAGGCAAGCGCACGGCGGCCAACAGCGACGGCGCGGCGATATCAGCGTTCCGTCCCTCGTTTGCGGCGCGCCCGACCAGTTGGGACTGGCGGCGTTCGCCTTCCCATCCCGTTGCGCCGCTGCCGTCTTTCGAGCGTGCGGCGGTGGCTGCTTTTTCCGAACCCGGACAGGCGGCGTTCGATGTCGGGGCGCCGACCGCGGACGTTCGCTTTCAGCATCAGCCCGCGGCTGACCTGCTCGACCGCCCACTGGGAGCAGCGCGCACGCAGATCCACGAGACCTACATCGTGTCGCAAACCCGCGACGGGCTCATCGTCGTGGACCAGCACGCCGCGCACGAGCGCATCGTCTATGAAAGGCTAAAGGCATCCCTCGCGCGGGACGGCGTGCAGCGTCAGATCCTGCTGATCCCGGAGATCGTGGAACTGGACGAAGCCACGGTCGAACGGCTGCTCGCGCGCGGTGATGAGCTTTCATCTTTTGGGCTCGCAATCGAATCCTTCGGACCCGGCGCGGTCGCCGTGCGCGAGACGCCGTCGCTGCTCGGCAAGACCAATGCCGGCGCGCTTCTGCGCGATCTCGCCGAGCACATGGCGGAATGGGATGAGGCGTTGCCGCTCGAACGGCGCCTGATGCATGTCGCCGCCACCATGGCCTGCCATGGTTCGGTGCGCGCCGGGCGCCGTCTCAAGCCTGAGGAAATGAACGCGCTGCTGCGCGAGATGGAAGACACGCCGAATTCCGGTCAATGCAATCACGGCCGTCCGACCTATGTGGAATTGAAGTTGGCCGACATCGAAAAGCTGTTCGGACGAAGGTGAGAAGGCGCGGCGATCCCGTAAATTTCAACTGTCATCGCCCGGCTCGACCGGGCGGGTACGCCGCGACCATAGAAAAGAACGTCGAACGTTCCGGAATATTGGATGCCCCGCTTTCGCTGGGCATGACGAGCGAAATCATCGTGCTCTCAAAAATACGAACTCGGTATCGTCGTACGCCCGCCGTTCCAGTTCTTCGAAGCCTTCGCCCGCCTTGAAGGCCGCGGCCTTTGCTTCTTCGACGACCAGGAGCGCGCCAGGTGTCAGCCAGCCGCCATCGCGCAACGAAACGAGCGCCTTCTCCGCCAGGCCCTTTGCATAGGGCGGATCGAGAAACACCAGCGAAAACGGTTCGACCGGATGCGCCGGCCCGAGATGGGTAGCATCGCGGCGATAGATCTTTGTCGCACCGCCGAGGCCGAGCGCCTCGACGTTGTTGCGCATCAAGGCCCTCGCCTCGGCACCATTGTCGACGAACAAGGCGAATTTGGCGCCGCGTGAGACCGCCTCGATGCCAAGCGCGCCGGTACCCGCGAACAGGTCGAGCACGCGCGCATCGGCAATGGGGTTGTCGTAGGCGTGGATCAGGATATTGAACAGCGACTCACGCAGGCGGTCCGCCGTCGGGCGAATGTCGCGCGAGGCCGGCGCGGCAAGGTTGCGGCCCTTCAATCGTCCGCCGACGACGCGCATCAACGAACACGCATCCACGCGGCGGAAGCGATTGTCGTGTTCCCTCCCCCCTTGTAGGGGAGGGTTAGGGAGGAGGGTGCCCCTTGAAGGTTTGGCGTGTCTTGCACCCCCAATCCCTCCCCGCCAGGGGCAGGAGAGCGCACTTGCCGCAGGCCACAGGGAGAGAAGGCAACACTCATCAATTCTACTCTTCCCGCGGCTTGAAATCGCGCTTGCCGTGATAACCGCGCCTGGGACGCCGTGGCGGGCCGTAACCATCGGCTTCGGCTTCGTTGCGCGCCCGCCCCTCCTCGCTGCCGCTACGCTGCACCAGCACGCGGCGGCCCTTGCGATCGGCGATCAGGCCGCTCTTGCCCGCCGGCCTGAATGGCTTCTTGCCGCGCGGCGCCGCGGCTTCGTCATGCCCAGAATTTTCCGCCGTCTGATGATGGATCGGCCGGTCGAAATCCGCGCCTGCCAAAAGTGCGATCTTTTCACCGAGTTGCTCGCGCAGAACCCGTGTCTTGACCTCCTCCACCGCACCTTCTGCCAATTCGGCGAGCTGGAACGGGCCGTAGGAGATCCGGAGCAGCCGGTTCACTTCGAGACCGAGATGCGCCATCACGTTGCGCACCTCGCGGTTCTTGCCTTCGCGGATCGCAAACACCAGCCAGACATTGGCGCCGGAATCCCGCTCCAGCGTGGCATCGATCGGACCATATTTGACGCCGCCGATCTCGATGCCCGCTTTCAACTCGTCGAGCTGCGCTTGCGTCACTTCGCCATGGGCACGGACACGATAGCGCCGCAACCATCCCGTCTCCGGCAGTTCAAGCGCGCGCGCCAGCCCGCCATCATTGGTCAGGAGCAAAAGACCTTCGGTGTTGAAATCGAGCCGGCCGACGCTGATCAGGCGCGGCAGGCCTTCGGGCAGATTGTCGAACACGGTCGGCCGCCCCTCGGGATCGGCATGGGTCGTCATCAGCCCGCGCGGCTTGTGATAGAGGAACAGGCGGGTTCGCTCGCGCGGCGGCAACGGCTTGCCATCGACCGTGACGACGTCGTTTGCGGTGACATCGAGCGCGGGCGAATTGATAACGCGGCCGTTGACCGTAACGCGCCCCTGCACGATCCACTCCTCGGCGTCGCGGCGCGAGGCAAGCCCTGCCCGCGCCAGGACCTTGGCGATGCGTTCGCCGGTTTTCTTCGCTTTTGGAGGACGCGCCGGGCGCGGCTCCTCGACATTGCGTTCACGATAAGCCCCCCGGCCGCCGAACGGTGGGCGCTTTGCGAACGTTCTTGCCTCGTCCTTGTTGTCGCGGCGCGGCCACTTCGCATCGTGACGGGATGACCGCTTTTCGCTGCGCGGATGCTCGTGCCAGTCGGAGCGCTCGCCGGAGCGATCGAATCTTTGACGCTCTGGAAATGAAGCATCGCGAAATGGACGGTCTTCGCGCTGGCGCGACAATCGCGGCCGCTCATCGCCGCCGCGCGCTTCGCGCGGCCCACCGTGGCGGGATTTGCCAAATTCTCTCGGCCTGTCAAAACCTCGCCCCTGATGCCGGTCTCGGGGCTCGCGCTTTTGCCATGGTTTTTCCTCGCTACGGTCGCCACGGTCACCCCGATCCCCATAGGCGCGCTGCTTTCGCGGTCGGGCAGCAAACGGCCGGTCGCGCTCGTGCCGATCGCCCTCGTTTCGAAATTTTTCGCCACGTGGGACATACGCCCGCTTGTCAGCGAATTTCCTGCCCTCAAAGCGAGCCGCCGCGCGTGCCTCGCCACCTTCCCCACTGCGGCGGTCATCGCCGTCGAAGCGCGGACGGCGATCTTCACGATGGCCGACGCTTGCCTTATCAGACGCGGGATAAGGCTTTCGGGGGCGGAATTTTTCCCCGCCGGTCTTGGCAAAGCCGCGCTTTTCGAATTTCTTCCCCCCTTCCCGGCGGTCGCCGGAGCGGTCCTTGCCGCCGGATCGACGGTCGCGGTTTCCGCGAGAGTTGTTGTGTTTGTCGTTTTCGCGGGGCATGAAAGGCTCACTTCGAGTACAGGGCAACCGGCGCGTGGAGTTCGACATTCGCGGGTTGGAATCGGGCCGCTGGTCGTGCGCACTCTCTAAACCAAGGCGAGGCGCATTCTCTCGCAAAACGGTATCGACTTTTGCTGAAGGCGCCTCTCATAGCAGGTTTATTCCGATGATACGAGGCATGACGGCACCCTCTTTCATGGATTTGGCGCTGAAAGCCGCCGAAAAAGCCGGAAAATCCGGCGAGGTCCCGA
>Ga0306920_100001072_pt1 | contig 33609 bp, 24 predicted proteins | sample flu12Cox44000170_FD_204666 | JGI IMG/M metagenome (GOLD analysis project Ga0306920, IMG submission 204666) | Lab enrichment of tropical soil microbial communities from Luquillo Experimental Forest, Puerto Rico - flux4day.12C.oxic.44.000.170 (v2)... | ecosystem: Environmental > Terrestrial >...
CCGGCGGGAGGGAAGCGCACCGAGCTGCAGCGACACGACCTGGGCGTCCCGGGGCGTGAGGTCGTCCAGGTACGCGTCGAGATCGGCCCGACCCCGATCCGGCACACGCATCCGGGTGAAGAGGTCATCTATGTGCTTCAGGGCTCGATCGAGTATCAGATCGAGGGCAAGCCGCCGGTGACGCTCGGACCAGGCGAGGTCCACTTCATCCCGGCCGGAGCGATTCACTCGGCGAGGAACGTCGGAACCGGCGTCGCAGCGGAGCTCGCCACGTACATCGTCGAGAAGGGAAAGCCGCTCGTCGTGTTGGTCAAATGAGCACCCTCACGCTCGCAACCGAGTTCATCGCCGTCGACGGGACGGGCGTCGCAACCCGGACGGCCGGCTCCGGACCGCGGCTGGTCCTGCTCCACCGGTTCCGCGGAACGCTCGATGACTGGGACCCGGCCTTCGTTTCGTCGCTGGCCGCCGACCGCCAGGTGCTTATGTTCGACAGCCTCGGAGTCGGCCAAACCGGGGGCGAGGCGCCGGCCAGCGTCGAAGGCATGGCGGACTTCACAGCCCGTGTCATTCAGGTCGCGGGGAAGAAGCCGATCGACCTCCTCGGCTGGTCGCTGGGCGGATTCGTCGCCCAGGTCCTCGCCATCAAGCACCCGCAGCTGGTGCGCCGGCTGGTGCTCGCCGGCACGATGCCCGCAGGTGGCGGAGCGGAGCTGGTCTGGAGCCGGGATTGGCTGAAGCGCGCCAGCGCTCCGGTGCCGACCGCCGAGAACGCACTGGCGCTGCTCTTTGCGGACAGCGAGGCGAGCCGCAAGGCCGGTCAGTCGTCGTTGGCCAGGTTGCCGCACCCGCCCGCCGCCTACGTGTCGCCGGCGACCATGGCAACGCAAGCCGAGGCGATCCGGCGCTTCGCGGACGGCGACGACGGCGACTGGTACGTCCGGTTGAAGGAGATCGAGGTTCCGACGCTGGTCGCCAACGGCGACCGGGACGAGCTGTTCCCGGCGATCGACTCCGCGGTTCTCGCTCGTGAAATTCCCCACAGTCAGCTGGCGATCCACCCCGACAGCGGCCACGCCTTCCTGTTTCAGTACCCCGAGCGATTCGCCAGCGATGTCCGCCGCTTTCTCGAAACGGAATGACACCGGCCGTGACCCCGGTCCCGGGAAGAAGGAGTCCGCCATGACCATCGATGCGAGGAAGCACTCGGGTACCGCAACGCCGATTGCGCTGCTGGCGCTGGCGCTGGCGCTGGGGTCGTTGCCGCCGGCGGCGACCGCCGCGAGCAACGCCGCGACCAAGAAGGAGCCGAACACGATGAAGACCTCCACCGCCCCGCTCGATCCGGCGCCGACCACCGGCTCCGACGCCATCCGCCCGTTCCAGGTCCACGTTCCCGACGCGGACATCGCCGACCTCCGCCGCCGCATCGCCGCGACGCGCTGGCCCGACAAGGAGACGGTGAGCGATCGATCTCAGGGCGCGCCCCTCGACCCATTCCAGAAGCTGGTTCGCTACTGGGGCACCAGCTACGACTGGCGCAGGGCCGAAGCGAAGCTCAATGCCCTGCCCCAGTTCACGACCAGCATCGACGGGCTGGACATCTACTTCATCCACGTGCGTTCCAAGAAGCCGAACGCCATGCCGCTGCTTCTCACCCACGGCTGGCCGGGCTCGATCTTCGAGTTCCTGGACGTCATTGCTCCGCTGACCGATCCCACCGCCCACGGCGGACGGGCCGAGGATGCCTTCGACGTCGTGATTCCCGCGATCCCCGGGTACGGCTTTTCCGGAAAGCCCACCGGCACGGGCTGGGGCCCCGAGCGCATCGCCGGGGCATGGGCGCAGCTGATGAAGCGCCTCGGATACTCCCGCTACGTCGCCCAGGGCGGCGATTGGGGCGCCCCGATTACCAGCGAGATGGCGCGCCAGTCGGCGGCCGGATTGCTCGGCATCCATCTCAACCTGCCGGCCACGGTTCCGCCCGAGGTGGGGGCCGCGCTCCTCAGCGGCGCTCCCGCGCCCGCCTCGCTCAGCGAACAGGAGCGCGCGGTGTTCGACGCGCTCCGGGCCTATGGGAAGGGCGGAAACTCGGGCTACTTCACGATGATGAGCGCGCGGCCCCAGGCCGTGGGCTATGGCCAGACCGACTCCCCGGCCGGTCTCGCGGCATGGGTGCTGGTGCATCCGGGCTTTGCGCACTGGGCCTACGGCGACGATCCCGGCAAGTCACCGACGAAGGACCAGGTGCTGGACGACATCACACTGTACTGGCTCACGAACAGCGCGACCTCGGCGGCGCGCCTCTACTGGGAGAACGGCGGGCGCAACCCGACCAGCGCGGCCACGTGGAAGACGGCCGAGATCTCGCTCCCGGTGGCCATCACGGTCTTTCCCGAGGACGTCTACCGACCGCCCGAGACCTGGGCCCGGCGCGCCTATCGCAACCTGAGCTACTTCCACGAAGTCGACAGGGGCGGCCACTTCGCGGCATGGGAGCAGCCGCAGCTCTTCTCGGACGAGCTGCGCGCCGCGTTCAGGCCGCTGCGCGGCCAGGCCACCACCGCGGGCAACCACTAGTGAAGGCGACCCGCCTGCTCCTCGCTGCGATGCTCGCGAGTCCAGTCGAGGCTGCAGCCCAGGCACCTAACGGGGCGAGGACCCACATGAAGCCGATGATGACGTCCACGAGTCAACTACCGATCGAAGACGATCTGCCATCGTTCGGAAACGGCAGCCAGTGGCTCAACTCGCCGCCCCTCACGCCTGCCGACCTGCGCGGCAAGGTGGTGCTGGTCGACATCTGGAACTACTCCTGCATCAACTGGATCCGCCAGCTGCCCTACGTCCGCGCCTGGGCCGAGAAGTACAAGGACCGCGGGCTGGTGGTGATCGGCGTGCACTCGCCGGAGTTCAGATTCGAGACCAATCTCGACCACGTGCGCCGCGCCGTGAAAGCCATGGGCGTCACGTACCCGATCGTGATCGACAACGAACACGCCATCTGGCGCGCCTTCGACAACGAGGCGTGGCCGGCCCTTTACTTCGTCGACGCGCAGGGGCACATTCGCCATCACTACTACGGCGAGGGCGCCTACGACCAGGCGGAGGAGATCCTGCAGCAGCTGCTCATGGAGGCCGGGCACGGTAACGGCCCGATGGAGCTGGTCTCGATCGACGCGCAGGGCGTGGAGGCGGGCGCCGACTGGCGGAGCCTGCGCTCGCCCGAGACCTACGTCGGCTATGACCGGACCGAGAACTTCGCCTCGCCCGGGGGCCCCAAGCCGGACCGGCAGGCCGTCTATGCTGCGCCCGCGAGCCTGGGACTCAACCACTGGGCTCTCACAGGAACATGGACGATGGGGCCGGAGGCGACGGTGCTCAACGCGGCGAACGGACGGATCGCCTTCCGCTTCCACGCCCGCGATCTCCATCTCGTCATGGGGCCGCCGGCCTCGGGCGCGCCGGTGCGCTTCCACGTCCTCCTCGACGGCCGCCCGCCGGGACCAGCCGGCGGCCTCGACGTGGATCGCCAGGGCAACGGCGTGGTGAGGGAGCCCCGGCTCCATCAGCTCATCCGCCAGTCGGGGTCCATCATGGATCACACGTTCGAGATCGAGTTCCTCGACGCCGGTGTCGAGACGTATTCGTTCACGTTCGGCTGAGCGAGCAACCACACGGAGACGCACCGATGGGCAACGACTCGACGCTCGACCGTCGTCGCTTCCTGGCGGGCATGGTCACCGCGGCGGCCGCGTCTCAGCTCGGCATGGCCGATGTCGCCCCCGGACCGGCCCGGGCGGCCGCCGCGGGACCGTCGCCGGCGAGCGGGGCAAGGGGATCTTTCGGGGCGCTGAAGCACGTCGATGCGGGGCTGCTGAACGTCGCCTACGCCGAGGTCGGCCCGCCCCAGGGAGACGCGGTGATCCTGCTGCACGGGTGGCCCTACGACATTCACAGCTTCGTCGATGCCGCCCCGCGCCTGGCATCGGCAGGATATCGGGTGATCATCCCCCATCTTCGCGGTTACGGAGCGACGCGCTTCCTGTCCGCCGACACGTTCCGGAACGGCCAGCCGTCCGCCCTGGCGTCCGACACCATCGCCCTGATGGACGCGCTGCAGATCCGTCAGGCCATCCTCGCCGGCTTCGACTGGGGCGCACGCACGGCCGACATCATCGCGGCGCTGTGGCCGGAGCGCTGCAAGGCGCTGGTGTCGGTCAGCGGCTACCTGATCGGCAGCCAGGAAGCGGGGAAGCTGCCCCTGCCGCCCAATGCGGAGCTCCAATGGTGGTACCAGTTCTACTTCGCCACCGAGCGCGGCCGTGCCGGTTACGAGAAGTACCGCGACGACTTCGCGAAGCTCATCTGGCAGCTCGCCTCGCCCAAGTGGAAATTCGACGATGCGACGTTTGCGCGCAGCGCGGCGTCCTTCGCCAATCCGGACCACGTCACCATCGTGATCCATAACTATCGCTGGCGTCTCGGGATCGCCGAGGGCGAATCGAAGTATGCCGATGTCGAGAAGCGGCTCGCCGGCGCTCCGGTCATCACCGTGCCCACCATCACCCTCGAGGGCGATGCCAACGGCGCGCCGCACCCCGATCCCAGCTCGTATGCCAGGAAGTTCACGGGTCGGTATGCACACCGTCTCGTTTCGGGCGGAATCGGACACAACCTGCCACAGGAAGAGCCGCAGGCTTTCACCGACGCCATCCTCGAGGTGGCTCGCTCATGATCGGTCCCACGACCTTCGTCGCCGCCGCCGGGGCGCGCTTCGCGTACCGCCGCCTGGGCGCCGCAGGCGCCGTGCCGCTGATCCTGCTCCAGGATCCGCGAGGCGACATGGCCAGCTGGGATCCGGCGGTGGTCGATGGGCTGGCGGCCGAACGCCCCCGTGATCCTGTTCGACAATCGCGGCATCGGTCGCTCGAGCGGACTCACCCCCGACAACGTCGCGTCCATGGCGGCCGATGCCATGGCCTTCATCGAGGCGCTCGAAATTGCTCGAGTCGACGTGCTCGGATTCTGCCTTGGCTCGATGGTCGCGCTGCAGATGTTGTTCGATTCCCCCGCGCGGATCCGGCGTGCCATCCTGGTCGGGGCGGGAGGACCGGGAGCGGCGGGCATGCTTCGCCCCGAGGTTGCGATGGTGGCAGCACGGGCGCGGATGGACGCCGACGGGCTCCTGTTTCTTCTCTTCCAGCCCACGAACGCGAGTCAGGCCGCGGGCGGGCGGTACGTGGAGCGGATGCGGAGGCAGGCCGACGGCGAGCCGGCGATCACCCCCCATGCCATCGAGGCTCATCTGGCCGCGATCCGCGCCTGGGGTGCGGCGAACGGCGAGGCCTTCGCCCGCCTGAAGCAGATCGAGCAGCCGGTCCTCATCGTCAACGGCACGCGCGACATCATGGTCCCAAGCTTCAACGCCTTCGCCCTGGCGCAGCAGATCCCCAACGCGCAGCTGATTCTCTATCCGGACGCGGGCCACGGCTCGCTGTTTCAATACCCGGACTGGTTCGTCCACGACGCCTTGCGCTTTCTCGGACGCGCGTGAGGAGGGGCGAGGATACAGGGTGGTCCGATTCCGAGGAGAGGAGGAGTTCCATGACAACCGCACTCCTGGTGGCCAAGGCCAACATCGCGACCGACGGAGCACGATGAGCCATGGTCACCGCACCACGCATCGCCTCGTCAGCCGGGCCCCTCAGCCAGGGTGCGATGGCGCCCGACTTCAGCCTCAAGAGCACGCCGGACCAGAGTCTCTCGCTGTCGGACCTTCGGGGTCGCCCGGTGATCCTGGCGTTCTATCCGGCTGACTGGAGCCCGGTATGTGGTGATCAGATGGGCCTTTACAACCAGATCCTCCCCGAGTTTCACAAGCACGGCGCGGCGCTGCTCGGGATCTCCGTGGACGGGACATGGTGCCATGCCGCCTTCGCCCGTGATCGGGGACTTCATTTTCCTCTGCTCGCGGATTTCGAGCCCAAGGGCGCGGTCGCGCGCGCCTATGGCGTCTATCGAGCGGAGGACGGCGAGTGCGATCGCGCCCTGTTCGTCATCGATGCCGAGGGCGTCATCCGCTGGAGCTACGTCTCACCGATCGGCATCAACCCCGGCGCCGACGGGATCCTGGCGGCGCTCGAGGCCCTCGCCGCGAGAGGAGGCCCGACATGAGCAAAGCCGACGAGCACCGGCTCACCAGGCCGGTCGGGGACCGCGACCACGCGCAGGGGCCGGCCGACGCGCCGGTCACGCTGGTGGAGTACGGGGACTACGAGTGCCCGCACTGCGGGCGCGCATATCCGATCGTCAGGGCGGTCCAGGATCATTTCGGCCGCAGCCTGCGGTTCGTGTTTCGTAACTTTCCTCTCACCGAGATCCATCCGCACGCGGCGCTGGCAGCGGCGGCCGCGGAGGCCGCGGGGGATCAGGGGAAGTTCTGGGAAATGCACGATCTCCTCTTCGAGCACCAGAACCGACTCGGCGCCACCGATCTCGAGAAGTACGCCTCACAGCTGGGGATCGGATCCGCGGGCTTCCTCGACGTGATTCGGTCCACGGAGAAGACGCGGCAGGTTCAGGACGATTTCATGAGCGGTGTCCGCAGCGGCGTCAACGGCACCCCCACGTTCTTTCTCAACGGGATGCGCTACGACGGGCCGTGGGACTATCAGGACCTGGTCGCGGCCATCGAATCCTCGATGCGGGGAACCACCATGAGGTCCGCGGCCGGGAAGACCGGCGCCTGACGCCTTCGCGCCGGTGGCCGGCCCGGAGGCTGGCTGGCGCGACTGCGGCCCATCGGGGGTAAGCGAAACGGGGCGATCGGCTCGCCCCGTTCACCACATTCGCCGCCGGGGGCGCCGGTCCCCGCACGCTGCGCCGCGCAGGCCCGGGAGCCCCACCCGGCAGGTTCAGCCCTTGCAGACCGCGTTCGCGAATGGCAGCACGATGACGATGTTCGTCGGCACCCCGTTGTCCACTCCCACGTCGATCGTTCCCTCGAGCGAGAAGTTGGGTGCGCTGCCCTTGCTGATGAACTCGGCGTGGTAGGTGGTCTGGAAGTGGAGCGTGGTGCCGACCGTCGATGTCGGGGCATCGAACTGCCCGTTCGCCATCAGGCTCACGACGTAGTCGTTCCCAAGGTTCCCCGAGCCCTTGCCCTTGAAGCGCACCTCGACGACATAATGCGCACCGCCTGCGCCGGTCGCATTCGTGTGGTACATGATGTCGGCCGCGCCATGCAGAGTGACATTCTCGCTGTTGCAGGGGTTGGGAAATAACACGCTGATAGGAAACTCGACGCGCGCGTTGCCGTCGGCACGCGCCACGCTTGCGATCACGGAACAACCAACCAGTAGCAGGGATGCCGCCGCCCATGTGACCAGCTTCGACGCGCGAAACATGGATGTCTCTCCTTGACCCCCGGAGGGGATGAGTCTCTGCGGAGCATGAGGGCGCGCAGGTCTCTCCGCCCGCATCGACAGGTGGCTCGCCGGATCGCGGATACGCAGTGGTCCCGGGCAATGGATCCATGCGACCTCGATGGTTCCGCGCCGGCAGCGCGGAAGAATATGGGGCTCCTCATGGGGCTTCAAGGCCAGATTGTGGCCATGCTCCGAGGTGACGTCTTCCGGAGCGATACGCCCCGGGGAGCGCGGCGTGTCCGTGGCTCGATCGGACCTCCGGTGTCCTCATATCGCTGACCCTTGTGCGCGTGCCCGTCCGGGTCCAGCGATAAAGCGCTCCTTGCCAGTCCTCACCCTAATGCTGTGCGAGCACAGCACACTTCATTAGGTACTCGATTGACATTCGAGGGGGCCTGCATCTTGAGCCGGACCATGCTGCGCCGTGCGCGAAGGATGTCCCCTGATGCGGCACAGGCTCAGCGCCGCCCCGCCGCCACGCGCACCAGTCGCGCCGTCGCCTGCCTTCCCGGCGCTGTCAGTCGCGCATGGTAGACGCCGGCGGTCAGGTGGCTCGCGTCCCATTCGATCTCGCCGTGGCCCGCCGGTCGTCTGTCCCGAATCGAGTCTCCGGCCCGGCGTCCCGCGACGTCGAACACCTCGAGCGCGATCGGACCTGCCTCGGGCAGCTCGAACGCGAAACGCACGCGGTCGCCGACCGGTTGCGGTCCCGCGATCGCGAACGCCAGGCGCGACCTCGCCCCGCCGTCGGGGACCGAGACGACGTCCGCGATCGATCGGTGCCAAAGCCCGTCGATCCGCGAGGCGTAGAGCGTCGTGCCATGGATGGCGACGCCGGACGTGGCGGCGGGCAGGAAGTCGATCGTCTGCCAGGTCGTGCCGTCGTCGCGGCTCACTGAGATCGCCTGACCGAAGTTGGCGAACAGGTCGCCGCCGCGCAGGGCGAAGGTCACGCTGAGCAGCGGGCCGCCGGCGCCCGGGTCCGAGAACGTCCACGGCGACTGGCCCAAGGTGCTGAAGAATGCGCCGATGTTCGTGCCCACCACCCAGCGCGTTCCGGTCCAGATCGCGCTCAGCGCCGCCAGGCCCGGCGCGAACCGATCATTCAACAGCAGTGAAAGCGTCCAGTCGGGGTCCCCGGGATCGCGGAAGAACACGGTGCCGTTGAAACCGCCGGCGGCGAACAGGCGCGATCCTCCCGCGGCGATCAAGGTCATGTTCGTCGCCTGGTCCGGTCCGAACTCGTTGCCGAACAACTGCCACGTGCCGGATCGGAGGTTCCGGACCCACGCGCCGGAACCTTCGGTGGCCACGTAGATGCTGTCGCCGCGGAACAGCATGTCGATGATATCCAGCTGCGAGTTGCCGAAGCCACCGACCAGTCCCTGGTTGAAGTCCGACCAGGTGTCACCCAGGTCGTCGCTGACGAACACACCCTGAAAACTTCTGGTGCCGGCGTAGAGCCGGCCGTTGCGCATCCTGACCCGGTCGATCTCCGTCGCCCCGGCCACCACCCTCGCCGACCCCTTCCACGTGGCTCCCGCGTCGATGCTGACAAAGACGGTGCTGTCACTGCCGGCCGTGATCGTGTCACCGTTCGCCCAGACCGAGTACATCGTGACGCCCGGGACTTCGGTGACGCGGGTCCATTGGGCGGCCGCCGGTGTGGCGAACGCGACCACCGCGAACAGGACGAGGCAGGTTACTCTCATGGCGATCATGTTGGTCGGTCCTTAAGGGGGTTCACAGGCCCCGAATTGCGGGGCGTTCGTGCAAGCGCGCGTCGAGCCCGGCTCTTCGTCGCGCGCTTTCGATGCGGCGCCGGCCATCCAACACTTTGCCCGGCGTCGGGAAGTCCTTGCCGTTCGTCCCGAACCCCTAGACGCCGACACCACCGCCGAGCCTCCGCCCCGCGCACCAGAGCGTAAGGTAGACTCGGCCCGTGATCGCCCTGCGTCGCATCCTGCACATCGATATGGACGCGTTCTATGCATCGGTCGAGCAGCGCGACCGGCCGGAGCTGCGCGGCCGGCCGGTTGCCGTTGGGGGCGCGCCGGAATCCCGTGGCGTCGTGGCGGCGGCCAGCTACGAGGCGCGCGCCTACGGGGTCCGGTCGGCGATGCCGATGAGCCGGGCCATCCGGCTCTGCCCCGATCTCTCGATCGTTCCGCCCAATTTCGCGAAGTACCGGGGCGTGTCTTCGCAGGTCTTCGCGATCTATCGCGAGGTGACGTCGCTCGTCGAGCCGCTGTCGCTCGACGAGGCGTACCTCGACGTGACCGAGAACTCGTGGGGCGAGCCCCTCGGCATGGAGGTGGCGAGACGGCTGAAGGCCGCGATTCGCGAGGCCACCCGCCTCACCTCCTCCGCCGGCGTCGCGCCGAACAAATTCCTCGCCAAGATCGCATCGGGGTGGCGAAAACCCGACGGGCTCACGGTGGTGGCGCCCGAGCGAATCGAGTCGTTCCTCCAGCGATTGCCCGTCGAGGCTCTGTGGGGCGTCGGACCGGCGACCGCGAAGCGGCTGCACGAACGCGGCATCCACCGGCTGGTGGACGTCCGCACTGTCGACCCGGATGTCCTCGAGAGCGCGGTCGGCAGCATGGCCGACTGGCTCCGGAAGCTCGCGGTGGGAGAGGACGACCGCCCGGTGGAGCCCAACCGGCCGTCGAAGTCGTCGTCATCCGAATGCACCTACGCCGAGGACCTGATGGATCTCGGCCGCATCCGCGACGAGATCGCGGGCCTGGCCCGCGACAACGCCCTGTGGCTCCGCCGCAAGGGGATCACCGCCCGCACCGTGACCATCAAAGTCCGCTACAGCGACTTCACCACCATTACGCGCAGCCACTCCGATCGGGCGACCAGCGACGAGGACGAGGTGGTTCAGCGCGCGGTCGCGCTGCTCGACAAGACCGAAGCCGGCCGGCGCCCGGTGCGGCTGCTGGGCGCCGGGGTATCCAACCTCGAGCGGGGAAGTGGGAGCGGGGAGGACGAGGAGGCGGCCGGCGCCCAGCTTCGATTCGAAACAGAGCCCGAGCCGTGAGGCCGCGGGCCGCCCGCCACCGGCGGCTGAAATCCATCACCGGCGCCATCTCGCAGCGCGGACATTCATCTCACGCGTAACACGCCGCCCACGTTCCTGGTGCACGCGCAGAACGACAACGTGGATGGCGTGGCGGTGCCCGCGACCGAGGCTGTGGGGCGGATGCGGGTGAACCGGTCTACCGTGCCGGGTAGGACAGCGACCAGATCATCTCGATCAGCGGCACCGGGTAGGTCATCGCCAGCCGCCAGCCGCGGAACGGCGTCAGGCTGTTCCCGGTGCGCTCCAGCACGTAGCGCACCACCGCGGAGTGGTTCACGACGCCCGGGATGTTGTAGGCCTGCGACCCGGCGGGCAGCTGTTCGATCGAGCGCGCCAGATCCACCTCGGAGAAGTGGCGGCGGCCGTCCTCGCGCGGCAGCCGCATCGACGGCCGCGGACCCGGGAGCATGAACGACACGCGCGGGGTCGCGCCGGGGTACAGCGACTCGGCGACGAACACGTCGCGCACCACCTGGATGCAGGGGGTGTGCAGCACGTAGCCGCGCAGCGCCTGGATCGAGGATTCCGGCGCGATCGGCCAGCCATTGCGGACACGGAGCACCGACGTGAGCTGGGAGGGGGTGTGGAGCGACGGGTCGCCCGCCAGCACCAGCGCCGTCATTTCGCCCTCGTGCACGACGTCGAGCCGCGGCAGGGGCTGGCTGCTGAAGGGGGGCAGCAGGAAGGCGGCCGGGTTCGCGGAGCCGCGCTCGCCCTCGAGGGTCTCGAAGGTGATCGCGTTCTCGCTCAAGGCGTCCTCGGGGTCGCCCCAGATGCTCATCAGCACCAGCGGCGTGCTGGGGCGCATGCGACGGAGTCCGATCCGGCGCTGAATCTCGATCCCGTCGACGCGCCGTCCGTCGGGCGAGGGCACCAGGAACAAGGTCGTGGTCACCACGTCGCAGAAGTGGCCGAGCAGGAACGACATGGCTTTGTACGACGCCTGCTTGGCGATGTGCTCGCGCTTGAGGAGCGCCACGTCCGAGGACTCGGAGATCTGCGCGTCGATCGAGGCGCGGCCGCCGGGCACCTTATCGAGCAGCGCCTCGAAGCGCTCGGTGGCCGCGCGCAAGTTCGCGATCGAGGCCGGGTCGGCGTAGCGCGTGGCGAGGTCGGCGAGGATGCGCAGTCCCCCCGGCGAGGGGACCAGGTGCATGAGATCGAGGTCGGAGGTGGATTCGGCAGCTCGCACCAGCCGGCTCGCCAGGCTCTTGTCGAGCCCGATGGCGCGCGCGAGCCGCGTAGGGCGCGGGCGCGGCCCGGCCACGGCCTCCAGAACGGGAGCGATCGCCCGGCGCAGGTCGCCTCCGGTCGCCTCGATCTGCTGGACCAGGCCGTCGCGGACGACCTCACCGGTGGGGATCGGCGTCATCTGGACGACGTCGCGATCCGCACGCGACCTCTTTCGCTGGGTGCGCTTCGGCGGCATCGCTCCATTGTCCTGATCCTCCGGGCAGTGTCAACGGCAGCCGCGACGGCCCGCTTCATCATTCGACCCGGATGACCCGCCGCACGGCCGAGCCCCGCGTGGTGCTCAGGCGCGCGAAGTAGAGGCCTGCCGCCACGGCCTGCCCGTCCCCGTGGCGGCCGTTCCAGGTGACCGAACGGGTGCCCGCCGGCAGGTCGCCGTGGAGCAGCGTGGCGACGCGGCGTCCCGAGGCGTCGAACACCGAGAGGTCGACGGCCCCCGCGGAGGGCACCGTGAGCTCGAGGCGAGTGTCGCCCGACGACGGGTTGGGGCGCGGAGCCGACAGCAGAAGACGCGCCACCGGCTCGGGGGACCGCACCCCGACGACGTTGGGATTGGTGATCCGGAACGCCCTGCGCGAGTACGGCGGGACCAGCATCTGGCCGTATCCGAAGAGTTGGGTCCCGTTCGGGGTCATCGCGGTCAGGCTCTGGATCGTGAAGTTGGGATCGACCAGAACCCCGTTGTTCGCAAGCCACTCGTTCACGTCCACGACGCCCGTCTGCGCGGTCCACACAAAGCCCGTGGTGCCGAAGGAAGTCCCGTCAAATGAGCAGTAGCCGATGACGATTCCGCCGCCGGAGCTCACCGCCTGGGCGATGTTGATCCCGCTCACCGGCTGGGTGCCGTTCACCCAGCCGAGAATCTCGGTCGCCCCGAACACTCCGCCGGCCCGCTTCCACATCGCCGCGGCGCGCTGATTGCTGGCCAGATCTCTCGAGTAGCCGACGATGATGTCGCCGCTCGGGGAGGTGGCGCGGGCCTCGCCGCTCCCGGCGAGGGTGGCACCGTCGTAGTCCGTCAGGAGCACGAGCGAGCCGTTCACCCACGCGGCGGGGCGCCATGGGCCGGTCGGGGTCTCGACCCAGCCGGCGATCACCGAGCCGTCGAAGTTGACCCCGTTCGCGCGGCTCGACTGGCCGGTGATGGTGCCGCCCAGATCCACGACCCCGGTGGCCTGCGTCCACTTCGAGGCATGTGCACGATTGCCCTGGCCGGGTCGCCAGTAGAGACCGACCGGGGTGGTTCCGTCCCCCGAGAGGCCCCAGACGTTTCCATAAGAGCCGTCCACCGTGCCGCCGTCGGGGGGTGCGGGAGGCATCAGTTCCCGCCAGCCGGTGGCCTGCGTCCACAGTCCCTGGGTGGTGTACGAGCTGTCGGGGCTTCCGATGCTCGAGGCGATGACGAGCCCGTTCGCGGAGATGCCGACCGTGCCGCCCGTTCCTACCCTCTGGTTCCGGCCGAGCGGCACGACGCCGGAGGCCTGAGTCCAGCGGAACACGCCATAGGGATTGGCGGCGAGCTGGCCTGTCACCACCGTTCCGTCATCGGAGACCGCCAGTGGATAACCGCCGTCGAAGATGAAATCGAACGTGACCGCCGCCTGGGCTTGCGAGGCCAGCAGGGCGAGGCCGGTCGCCAGGACTGCAATTGCGAGCTTCATGTCCACACCCTCCCTGTGGTACGAGATGCACTCCTATCCGAGATCGACGAACGCTCTCTACGGCGCGAATACGACGCGCTTCGTGAACGTGTGCTTGGCCGCGACGTAGCGCACGAAGTAGACGCCCGCCTTGATGCGGCCGCTGCGTCCCTGGCCGTCGAACTGCGCCTGGTATCGGCCCACGCCGTAATCGCCGTCCGCGAACACCTCGACCACACGTCCCTGGACGTCCAGCAGGCTCAGGTGCACGCGGGTCGGCTTCGCGACGGAGAAGTTGATCGCGAGCGCGCCCCTGGTCGGGTTCGGCGCCACCATGTCGAGCGAGAACTCCTTCACGACCAGGGCCGCGGTTGCCTCGACCAGTCCCAACGCCTCCCGACGGCCCGACGCGCTGACGGTGACGAGCCGGTACCAGTAGGTGTGGCCGCCGACCACGCTGCGGTCGGTGACCAGGGTCGCCGTTCCGTCCCGCGTCGGCTCTGCGTCGACCTTCGCCCACGGCCCGACCTGGTTCTCCGCGCGCTCCAGAGACACAACCAGGGCGCTCGACAGCTCCCAGCGCACCGCCAGCGCCTCGCCCACCGGCTCCGCCTGGAACCGGATCACGAGCGTCGGCGTGGGAGCGTCGAACGTCGCGTTGATCGTGTGGTTCGCATGGACCGCGGTGAACGTGTAGCTCGACACCATGCCCTGTGACACGCCGTCCACCACGACGTCGGCGATCGCAAAGCCCGAATCCGGCGCGAACGTGAACACCGTATCGGCTCCACAATTCACCAGGACCGCGCCGCTCGGCGAGATCGAGCCGCCCGGGCCGGCCGAAGCGTTGATGGTGTAGCTGTTGAGCGAGAAGCTCACATCGATGGTGTGGTCTGCCTGCACGTTCGTGAACGTGTAGCTCGACACCGGGCCCTGCGACACGCCGTCGACCACCACGTTGGCGATCGCGTAGCACGGATTGGCCGCAATCGTGAACGCCTGATCGTTGCCGACCGGCACTGGCACGCTGCCCGAGGGCGAGATCGATCCACCCGTTCCCGCCGAGGCGAGGATCGTGTGGGTCGGCGGCTCACCGACGGCGAAGTCGCTGAACGACGTGATGCCCGTCGCCTGCGTGCTCGTGGCCGTACGCGTGCCCGTCGTCGGTGCAGACCAGTTCGGCGCGTCGTACTTCCGTACGAAGAAGCGGTTGAAGTCCGCGCCGGGGTCGATGTCGCCGGACACGAAGTTGAACACCGCAGCGGCCGTCGTGAAGGTGGTTCCGGAGTTCGTCAGCGTCCAGTTGCGGTTGACGCTCTTGGTCGGGATGAGATCCGACGACCCGATCTGCGGGTGGTCACCGCCCGTGGCCTTGCCGATGAGTGCGCCCGCGCCCGTCACGCTCGCGAACGTCACGTCGATCGGTGAATACGCGAGGGCATCGCCGACCTCGAACGTCCGCGAAACCGGGCCGCCCGCTGCCACCGGCTTCTGCAACAAGCCGTCGACGTAGCCCGTCGCCCGCGTCACGGCGCCGTTGGCGATCAGCGTGTTCGCGTTGGTGATGACCCGGCCGTTCGTGAGCGCCGTCGTGCCGCTCACCGTGAGGTCACCGCCCACAATGGTCAGCGCGTGGGACACGTCGTTGTCGTCGTACGTCAGGTTGACGGGCGCGCGGCCCGGTTCGACCTCGACGCCGGTGCTGCGCGACGCCGTGGTCCTGAGATAGGCGAGTTGCTCCCCGCCCGCGCCGAGGTTGAACGTCGGGGCGACGTCGAAGGCTCCGGCGGCCGTCGGCGTCGTCGTGTTGCCGATCTGGACGGCGTTCAGGGTCGCGCTGCCGTCACCCAGCGTCAGCTGGTTCGAATTGAGGATGTTGCCGGAGAAGATGATGATCCGCCGCACGTTCAGCGGCGAAGCCTGGCTCATCGTCAGGTTCGCCATCGACGTCTCCCAGCTCGACAGCGCGCCGGTCGTGCCCCCGGCTCCCTGGTAGATGCCGCCGCCCTGGAACCAGACGAACCGGGACGACGGACCGTTCCCATTCAGCGTTCCATCGTTCGTGACGGTGCCTCTCGCCAGGTACATCTGGTTGCCGATGTCGTACGTGCAGCCCAGGTTGATCGTTACGTCGCGCGCGCTGTTGGCGAAGGCCGCCGCCGGAAGGAGGACCACGGTGTGGCCCGCGGAGGCGTTGCTGACGAGGACATTGGGCATGAGTCCTACGGCCCGGTACGTCTTGGCCGCGCCCGAGAGGGCATCGCCGAACTGGAGCACCGTGCCGGTGATGCCGAGCGCCGTGCTGCCCTGCTGATTGCGGTAGTCGAGGAATGGCCCGGCGCCGGTGGTGTTGTTCCGGAAGATGACCGTCCCGCCGCTCATGACCACGTCCGGGCCGACGCCCTGACCGAGGTCGAAGCTCCCGAGCGTGGTCGAGGTGTTGGCGATCGTGCAGACGGTGATGACTCCGCCCGTCTGCGTGTAGGTGAGGTTGTTTGTGGCTGCATTGACGCCGAAGCGTCCGGCTGCGTTGATGGCCCCGCCCTCGATGGTGACGACGGCGTTGTTGCCGAAGCCCATCGAATTGCTGGCCACGGTGCCAATGTTCCATGTGCCCTGCGAGATCCGCAGCTGTCCGTTGACGGTCGGATTGCCGGACGCCGCGCTCACCGTGTAGTTCGGGTTGTTGAGCCAGAATCCGCCATTGGCGGGAATCGAGAAGCTGCCGGAAGTGAATGTCCTCCCCGCGAAGGTGAAGCTCCCCGACATCTCGAGCGTGCCGTTCGTGATCGTCAGGAACGCCATCGGAGTTCCGTCGACGACCGTGCCCTGTACGGAAAGCGCCGCCGTGGTGATCTCGAGGATGTTCGACTTCGATGTGCCCTTGTTGATGGTGAGCGTGCGGAGATCGGTCGTGGCGCCCGCGCCGCTAAAGGTGTTGCTCGCCGCGCCCGTGAAGGTGAGCCTCGCACCCGACGTGTTGGCGGACGTGCTCAGGTCGAGCGTACCGTCGTTCGTCAGGTTGCCGCCGACCGACAGCGTGTGGCCGGTCTGAGCGCCCGTCGGGTTCGTCTGCAGGGTCCCGCCCGGCGCGATATACACGTTGGTGGTGACCGTGACCGCGCGCAGCGTGGCGTCGTACTCGAGCGTGCCGTTCACCGTGAGGCTGTTCATGGTGAGCGGTGTCGTATTGATGTCCACCGTGGTGCCAGCCCCGATGACGACATCGTCGGTCGATGCCGGAACCCCGGTGTCCCACGTGGCCGGGCTGTTCCACAGGCCGCTCGCGACGCTCGTCACGGTCGCCGCGACGACGGCCGGTGCGTTCGCCGCCAGCGCGAAGACGCTCGCGAGGGCGAATACTGCGGTAAGTCGCTTGAGACGGGGCATCGTCTTCATCGCATTACTCCGCGTGGTGAGGGTGGAGTCATCGTCTCCAAAGCTGCGGACGGGGATCGCGAGGACCGGGTCATCTACGGCCCCGGACTCTCACCGCGCAGGCCGGTCGGCGCCGTCGCCAAAGGCCGATGGACTTCGCCCTCGATCTTGATGGCGTAGTCGGGCCGGTTCGGGTCGAGCGGGTAGGCCCAGTTCGAGTTCGACGTGCACGCGACGATGGCGGGCGAGGGGTCGCCGATCACCGGGCCCGACGTGATGAGGTGGTAGGTGTACGGGGCGACACCGCCATAGCTGTGCTTCGGACAGAGCGACACCCAGTAGTCACCGGCAGGAAGCTCGATGTCCAACCCGGTAGCCGACACACGGACGACCTGGGGTGTCTCGTTGACGGCGGTGATGTTCACGTTGAGCGCCGCGAGCTCCAGCGAGTCGCTGACCGTGGTGGGCAGGACGCCGTTCTTGGGGTGGATCCAGAGAAGCGCCTGGGTCGCGGTCTGGACGTTGCCGATCGTCTCGTAGATCCGGACCGTGGTGATGTGCACGGGGGCGCCGAAGTGCACGTCGTTCGCGATGTGGACCTTCGTGTTCCCGCTGATCGGGCTGCAGGAGGCGGATGAGAGGTCCACGGTTCCGTTGAGGGCGGGGTCCCAGTTGGATTGATCCCAGAGCACCTCGGCGCCGGCGGCCGAGGCCAGCGAGAGAAGGAGGGCGCTCGCCGCGCCGATGAGCCTCGAGTGACGAAGGAGCATTGGGGACACCTCGCAAGATGGGGTAGGTGCCGGGCTGCGCCGACGGTCGGCGCTCGACTGGCGACAAGATATTTTGTATCTGCGCCGGACGCAAGAGTAATCTGAGAGAATATCGCTGATTAGTTAAAACTCATGTGTACAATGTATAGCTGGCTAATCACACGCTCTCAGAGAAATAACTTGATAACGGCTATCGCCGCGACTAGCCTCCACACCCGCCCGGTGGCGCGGCCAAGCGTCATTCTGGCCAGAAGCGGCCTTCCCGCATGGAGCGGGCAGGGCGCCGTACCTCTGCGAAAGCGAGAGTCCCCTTGTCCCGGTCCCGGCCTCGGTGCGCAATCCCAGCCCTGCTTCTCGCCCTGCTCATGGTCCCATCCCCCCACCTCGCCAGCGCGCGCACCCGCCCAGGGGCCGAACGCGGTGCCGCCCCGGTCGCGCCGGCCCCCGTTCTACCGCTGGCGGGTGCCCGGGTCGAGGAGGGGAGCGCACGGTTCGAGGTCACGCGGGGGTCGGGCGCGGGGGACACGCGGCTCGTGATCGCCCGCTTCCCGTTCCAGCCCTCCGGCTGGTCGACGGTGCCGAGCGGCCCCGGCTGGACTGTTGTGCCCTACGGCGCCGGTCCGATCCCCCTGGGGTCGCTCGGGATCGTCGATCGCACCGAGACGAGGCTGTGGTGGGCGGTGGTCTGGACCGATGTGCGCACGGGAGCAATCCATGCCGGGGAGGCGCGCGAGCTCACCGTGGTGCCGCGGTTTGCCAACCGCGTCGGGCCAGGCCGCGCCCTCGTACCCAGCGCGACGGGGCGACTTCCGGAGCGCCCTTCGACTCCCGCCGGACGGTTCTTGCCACGACGTCCGATCGATCTCGCGGCGGGCTATTCGCTCGAGCCGGGTGGCCCGCCTCCCGTGCTGCCCGCGGCCCTCAGGCGGACGACGACGGTCACGCCCGGGGCCGACGGCGCCCACAGCGCCTGGCTGGTCCAGTTCGGGGACGATTCGCCGGACTCCGCCCGCGCGCGCGTGGCGCGGGCCGGCGGCGAGATCCTGGCGCCGATCTCGGGCGGCGCCTACCTCGTCCGCATCGCGGCCGGGGCGGCCGACAGGTTGCGCGCGGCGCGTGGCGAGCCATGGATCACTCCCTACGAGCCCGCCTACAAGCTGAGCCGCGATCTCGATCTCACCTCCGCCGGACCGCTGGATGTCACCGCGCTGCTGTTCGCCGACGGCAACGACGCTGCCACGGTGGCCGCGCTGCGCGCGCTGGGCGCCACGAGCATCGCCTCCCACCGCGGCATGAACCACCTCGTCCGCTTCGAGCTGGATCGATCGCGGCTGGCGGACGCGGCCTCGCTCGGCGACGTGGAATGGATCGAGCCCAGCCCGGTCTACTCGTTCAGGAACGATCAGGCGCAGTGGGTGGTGCAGTCCGGGGTCCAGAACTCCCGGCCCGTTTGGGCCCAGGGTATCCGCGGGCAGAACCAGGTGGTGATGACCTGCGACAGCGGCATCCGCACCAACCACGAGATGTTCTACGACTCGACGCAGGCGATCAACGGCTGGGGCGACTACCCGACCCACCGCAAGATCATCGCCTACCAGCGGGGCTCGGACTCGCCCCTCATCACGTTCGGCGACGACGTCAGCTTCGATTACCACGGAACGCACACCGCCGGCACCGTGGCCGGCAACCCGGATCCCTACTCGGGCGCGCCGTGGTCGGGGATGGCGAAGGACGCGAAGCTCTACTTCATGGACGTCGCCGGTACCGACGGGGCCTCGCTCCATGTGCCCGATGACCTCAACGAGCTCTTCCAGCCGTCGTACACCGGGAACGCTGGCGGCGCGGCCCGCATCTCGTCCAACTCATGGGGCGCCAACGGCTCGTCGGGTTCCTACACGCTCAACTCGATGCAGACCGACCAGTTCGTATGGAGTCACCCGAACTATCTGATCGCGTACGCGGCCGGGAACGTGGGCGTGTTCGGCGCCGTCAACGCGCCGGGAACCGCCAAGAACTGCCTGACCGTCGGCGCCACCGGAAACGGCACCCTGGAGAACACGTCCGCCCCGTGGTCCAGCCGCGGCCCGACCCGGGACGGCCGCCGCAAGCCCACGGTGGTGGCGCCCGGGGACATCGTCACCTCCTCGATCGGCTCCACGCGCTACACGTATGCCGCCTATTCGGGGACCTCGATGGCCACGCCGGCGGTCGCGGGAGCGATGGCCCTGGTGCGCCAGTACCTGACCGAGGGCTGGTATCCGACCGGCGCCCCGGTTCCGGCCAACGCCTTCGAACCCTCGGCGGCGCTGCTCCGCGCGATGGCCGTGGCCGCGGCGCGCAACGACGTCACCGGGTACCGCGCACCGGACAACACGATCGGCTTCGGGCGCCTGACCATCGACGACGTGCTCTACTTCCCCGGCGACTCCAGCCGCACGCTGCTGGTGGATACCGGCGAAGGCCTCACCGACCAGCAGTTCGTCGAATACCAGGTCCAGGTCACCGATCCCGGCCGGCCGCTCAAGGTCGCGTTGTGCTGGAGCGACGCGCCCGGCAATCCCGCCTCGCAGGGACAGATCGTGAACGACCTCGACCTGGTGGTGACGCACGATGGCTCGACCTACCGCGGCAACTACCTGCTCAACAACGTCTCCGTCCCCGGCGGCACCCGGGACTCGCTCAACGTCGAGGAGTTCGTGCGACTCCCCGCGCCGGGCGCCGGCCTGTGGACGGTGCGCGTCGAGGCGCATCGCGTGGTGCAGGGACCGCAACCGTTCGCGCTCTGCATCACCGGCGGGGTGGGGGGTCCCAATGGCTCGATCGCGCTCGACCGCTTCCAGTACGGCCTGAGCGACACGGTGGGGATCGAAGTGATCGACACCGACGCCTCGGGTCCGCTCAGCGTGCAGGTGATGTCGAGCACCGAGCCGTGGGGCGAGACCGTGACGCTGACCGGGAGCGGCGGCGTGTTTCGGGGCGCGATTCCGACCGCCCCGGTGCTGGCCCAGATGGGAGACGGGGTGGTCGCGGTCAGCTCCGGCGACCTGCTGAGCGTGAGCTACACCGGCAGCTCGCCGCCGCTGCAGGTCGTGGCCAGCGCGCGCGTGAACGTCCAGGCGTCCACCATCACCAGCGTGCACGCGACGGCGCTCGGGGCGACGCAGGCGGTGGTCTCCTGGACCACCGATCTCGCGACCTCATCCCGGGTCCGTTTCTGGACCGGCGGCGGGCCGGTCGCGGTGGTCGACTCGAGCGGATACCGGTCGCAGCACGCGGTGCTGCTCACCGGCCTGCGCGCCGCGACCACGTATCGGTACGACGTCGAATCCGCGACGCCCGCGGGCGACATCAGCGCGGACAGCCTGGACGGCCAGCACCACTCGTTCACCACCCGCGCGGCCGGATCGATCGCGCTGCTCATGGACGATCCCAGCCCCTCGGTGCTCGCCACCTGGTCCAACGCGCTGGCGGCGCTCGGCTGGGACGCCGACGTGATGCCGGCGGCCGGCAACGACCCGCCTCTGGTCGGGAACTCCAGCGCCGGCCTGCGCAGCTACAACGCGGTGCTGTGGCAGGTGGGTCCGAACAACTACCCGCCGTTCAGCGATGCGCAGCGCGCCGCGATCGACTCCTTGCTGAACGGCGGCGGGCGGCTGCTCGTGACCGGCCACGACATCGGCTTCGGGCTCTCGGACGCCGGCAGCCCGTCGTACAGCCCGGAGCGCGAGGCGTGGCTCGAGAGTGGTCTCAAGACCCGCTACTACCTCGACAACCTCAACGCCGACACGCTCGCCGGCGTCGCCGGCAGCCCGATCTCGGGTGCCTACACGGATTCGATTCCCTACGCCTCCTGGCTCTACCCCGATGCGGGGGACAACGTGGGAGCCGCCCCCGGGACGGACGGGGTGTGGAGCGGGGACTGGATCGACAACTTCCTCCGCACGAAGAACGTGGGGATGCACTGGGAGAGCAACACGCCGCGGGGCGCGAGCGGCCAGGGCGTGTGGGGCGGGCAGAAGTCGCGGCTGGTCGGCCTGTTCTACGAATGGCGCGCCCTGGTCGGCAGCTCGACCGCGTCCCTCGATGCGCGCACCGGGGTGCTGCAGAACGCCGTCTCGTGGCTGCTCGGCCACCGCCCGCCCGAGGTCCACCTCACCGCGCCAGCGCCGGGCAGCTCGGTGACGTCGGACTTCCTGCCGATCCGCTATTCGATCCGTCCCGATTCGGGCCGCGCCGTGGCCGGCCGCTGGGTGGATTACTCGCTCGACGGCGGCGATACCTGGACGCCGGCCAACACGGCGGTGTGCGCCGATTCGGGCTGCATCTGGGACCTGGCCGGCGCCCTCGGGGGCGCTCCGACGCCGAACTCGATCGGTGTGATGCTGCGCGTTCGCGTGGCGGACGATGGCTCACCGAGCCTCTCCACGACCGCCGTGATGAGCGCCCCGTTCACCCTGGCGCGCACCGGCGGCGATACCCGCGGCCCGGTGCTGGTGGCGGGGAGCGCCAGCTGCAATCCGCTGCCCATCCGGCGCAACCGACCCTCGTCGCTGTTCGCGACCTTCAGCGACTCGGCGATGGGCGGCGGCGCGGTGGTGGCCGCCGAGTATTCGATCGGCACCGCCCCGGCCCCGGCGGGAAGCGGGACGTCAATGTCGGGCGCCTTCGGCGCCACCACCGTTCCGGCGTCGGCGGCGCTCGCCACCGGGGAGGTGCTGGACGGTCACATGACCCTCTGGGTGCGCGGCCGCGATGCCTCCGGCAACTGGGGCGCGGCCACCGCGCTCACCGTGCCGACCGCCGGGTCCACGACCCTCGGGGTGGAGGGGCAGGAATGGGTGGACTTCCTCGCGACGCCGAGCCCCAATCCGTTCCACGGCCCGGTCGCCATCCGCTTCGGCCTCGCTCGCGCCGGCGAGATCCGCCTCGAGCTGTTCGACGTGGCGGGGCGGCAGGTCCAGACCCTGGCCAGCGGGAGCCTCGCTCCCGGCCCGCACGTCGCGCGCTGGAACGGTCGTGACCGCCAGGGCAACGAGGTTCGCGCCGGGGTCTACTTCGTACGGTTGACCACGGGGTCGCGGGTGTTCCACAAGCGGGTGGTGGCATTGAAGTGAGGCGGAGCCGCCGCGAGCGCGCGAGTGGCTCGCGGTTCGGAAGCGCCGGAGCCCGACCCGAAACCCGGCCTCAGCCGAAGAACAGATAGGTCACGCCGATCGCGGCGATGACCCCGATGATCTCGGTCGCGAGCGCGCAGGGGAGGGCGTAGCGCGTCTTGCGGATCCCGACCGAGCCGAAGTAGACGGCCAGCACGTAGAAGGTCGTTTCCGTGCTGCCCTGGATCACGCACGACAAACGCCCCGCGAACGAATCGGCGCCGAGCGCCTTCATGGTGTCGACCATCATGCCACGCGCCCCGCCGCCCGAGAGCGGCTTGATGAGCGCGGTGGGCATCGCGTCCACCCAGCGCGTGTCGATGTTCAGGTGGCCGACGGCCGTCTTGATCACGCCCAGGAACGCCTCGAGCGCACCGCTGGCCCGCAGCGCGCCGACCGCGACCAGAATCGCGACCAGGAACGGCACGATGCCGATCGCGACGCCGAAGCCCTCCTTCGCGCCCTCCACGAAGACCTCGTACATCGGCACCCGCCGCCATGCCCCGGCGATCAGGAACGACGCGATCAGACCGATCAGGATGACGTTGGCCAGCAGCGCCGACTGGGTGGCCACCGCATCCGGGGTCAGCCGCGAGAAGTGCCAGACCAGCCCCGCGACCGCCAGCGTCAGCGTGCCGAGCCAGCCGATCACCACCGGATGCCACAGGTTGAGCCGCTGAACCGCGGCCACGATCAGGAGACCGGAAAGATCGGCGATGAAGGTGGCGATCAGGATCGGGATGAAGACGTCCGCGGGATTGGCGGCGTGGAGCTGCGCGCGGAAGGTCAGGATCGAGATCGGCACCAGCGTCACCGACGATGCGTTCATCACCGCGAACAGGATCATCTCGTTGCTGGCGCGGTCGGGCTCGGGGTTGAGGCGCTGGAGCTCGTTCATCGCCTTGAGGCCGAGCGGAGTGGCGGCGTTGTCGAGGCCCAGCATGTTCGCGGAGCGGTTCATCACGATGGCGCCGATTGCGGGATGTCCGTCCGGGATGGCGGGGAAGAGACGGCGGAAGAGCGGGCCGACCATGCGCGCGATCAGGTCGGTGACGCCGCCTCTTTCGGCGATGCGCATGAGCCCCAGCCACAGGCTCATCACTCCGGTCAGGCCGAGCGCGAGCTCGAAGCCGCTCTTCGACGAGTCGAAGAGCGACGCGACCACGGCCTGCATGACGTCCGGCTTCCCGCCGACTGCCGCCTGCCACGCCGCCACCGCGAAGGCGATGAGGAAGAGCGCCGCCCAAATCCAGTTGAGCACGTCGCGCAGAATGCGGGCGGGGGGTGGGGGCGTCAAGGACTGATTCCGTGCCGGGGGGTCGCGCGTGTCCGCGACCGCGGCCGCCGGCCTGGCCCCGCCACAAAGGTGCCTTGACAGGCATATACCGATATGGGAATGTAATGTACATGGAGTCCGCGTTCGCCATCATCGCCGAGCCCAGCCGCCGCGCCATGTTGAGTCTTCTGGCCGCGTCGGAGAGGTCCGTCGGGGAGCTCGAACGCCAGCTCCGCATGCCCCAGCCGTCGGTGTCGAAACACCTCCGGGTGCTGCGGGAGGCCGGTTTCGTGGAGTCGCGCGTCGAGGCGCAGCGCCGCGTCTACCGGCTGCGGCCCGGACCGCTCATGGAGCTGGATTCCTGGCTCGCCCCGTTCCGGCGCTTCTGGTCGGCCCACGTCGACGCGCTCGAGCGCCACCTGGATCGCATGGAACGGCGGCCCGCCCCCCGACGCAGGAAACGTGGACCAAGCCCGAAAGGAAGGAGACGATGAGCAACCGCGAGAGCTACGTGCCGGGCCCCGCCGCTGGCGTGGAAGTCCGGAAGGAAGGGGACAAGTGGACGCTGGTTCTGGTCAGAGATCTGCGCCACTCGCCCGAAGAGGTGTGGCAGGCGCTGACCGACCCCGCGCGACTGCGTGAGTGGGCGCCCTTCGACGCCGATGGGAGCCTGGGCACGGTGGGAGCGATGGTGAAGCTCACCACGGTGGGAGCGCCCGCGCCGCACGTGACCGAGACCCGGGTGACGCGAGCCGACGCCCCCCGCGTGCTCGAGTACAACTGGGGCGGCTCCGACATGCGCTGGGAACTCAAGGCCTCCGGCGGCGGCACGCGTCTGACGCTGTGGGCCAACATCGATCGCCGCTACATCGCGATGGGCGCCGCCGGCTGGCACATTTGCCTGGACGTTCTGGATCACCTGCTCGGCGGAACCCCCCTGGGCCGCATCGTCGGCCCGGAGGCCATGCAGTTCGGCGGCTGGCAGCGATTGAACGCCGAGTACGCCAAACAGTTCGGCGTCGAGACCCCCGGCTGGTCGTCCAGCGCCCCGCGGGGTTGAAGCGTGGGGGGGAAGGTGGCTTCCACTCGCGGGGATTGCAGGCTACCCTGAGGACAACCCATGGTGCTCGAGCTGGAGGTGCACATGAAAAAGCCCGCCGCGGTTGAATCCGCCTCTGCGTTGATCGACCAGAGAATCAAGGAGCTTGGGGGCTGGCGCGGGAAGATGCTCGCCAGGGTTCGCGAGCTCATTCACGAGGCGGACCCCGAGATCATCGAAGAGTGGAAGTGGATGGGTACTCCGGTGTGGTCCCACGACGGCATCGTCTGCACCGGGGAGACGTACAAGAGCATCGTCAAGATGACCTTTGCCAGGGGAGCGTCGCTGAAGGATCCAAAAAAGCTCTTCAACTCCAGCCTGGACGGGAATGTCCGGCGCGCCATCGACGTTCACGAAGGCGACCCGCTCGACTCGGCGGGGCTCAAGGCTCTCATCCGCGCCGCCGTGGTGCTCAATCTCGAGGCGAAGAGCAGGCCCCGGCGGACCGTCAGCAAGCGGGCCCGCTAGCTTCATCGCGGCTCGCGGGCCAGGTCTCCTCCCCGCTCGAGGTGGAGGAACCAACGGCGAGCTGGCCGGTCCCGAACGCCACGGTGTCGATTCGGGGCACGCGAACGGGCGGTCCCGCGAGGGACCGCCCGCACCTTTCGATCCGGGGTGGTTACTGCTTCGCCATCGAGCTCATCCACTCCCTAGCGCGCTTGTCCATCTCGGCCGGGCTCACGTCCTCCTTGTGGGTCAGGATGCCCCAGGTGTGGCCGAACGGGTCGGTGACCTTGCCGTAGCGGTCGCCCCAGAACATGTCGGCCGGCGGCGCGGTAGGCTTGGCGCCGGCACCGACGGCGCGCTGGTACAGGGCATCGCAGTTGTCGACGTACAGGTTGAGGCTCACCGGGGAGCCGTTGAGCGTCTGCGGCGACACCGTCCCCATTTCGGGGCTCTCCTCACCGAGCATGATGCGCGAATCGCCGATCTGGATCTCGGCGTGCATCAGCTTCTCGCCGTCGGGCATGTACATCGCGCCCAGCTCCTTGGCACCGAAGGCCTGCTTGTAGAACTCGAGCGCGCGCTTGCCGCCGCGGACAACGAGCGACGGGGTGACGGAGTGGTAACCGGTGGGGATGTAGCTGACCTGGGCCATGGAATCTCCTGCCGCGCGCCGAGGAATCGGGCGGGCACATCGCCTCCATGCGTGAACGACACGACGCCGACGCATTCCGATGCATCGGCACGCGGCGAAACACCAGCATCGTACCCTCGCGCGCGTCCGGCGTCACGCTTCTTGAGGTCGAAGACCGCTCGCCACTGCTGAGGTGGTCGGACCCGCATTCACCGACGCCTTACGGGGTCCGTGGCCCTCGACACTTCATTACGGTCGGGGCTACGATCGTCTCATGCTGCCCCACGAAGATCAGCCCCCGGCCGCCCGGTTGGCGGTCACCCAGCGCATCCAGACCCCTAATCGACGCGTCCGGGTCTTCGTGAGCTCCACGCTCCAGGAGCGAATCGCTCGGTGAGCATGAGGCCGTCGCCGTTGAAGTCACCGGCCGAGGCGACGCTGATCCCGAACTACCTGGTGCCGCCGGACGGCGCGGGGATGACGAGATCCGCCACCGAGTCGATCCCGGGCCCGCCGAAGTAGAGATACGCGCGGCCCTGGCCGCCTTCGCTCGGGTAGAAGTTCGCTCCGATGACGAAGTCATCGTACCCATCTCCGTTGACGTCGCCGACCGAAGCGACCGAGGAGCCGAAGATGTCTCCGTCGTTCTCCCCGACAGGGTCGATGAGGAGGCGCGTCGAAATCGCCGCGGCGCCCGGGGCGTGCGTCGCGATGACGAGGCCGGTCGTGAGCACGACGGTGATGAGGGGCAACCGGGACACGAGGCGGGCGCGACGCATGGGGGGACCTCCGAATTGGGCAGAGCCGGAGTCGCCTTGGGCCCGGCAATGGCGCCCGGAGAGTCTAGCATCGCCGCGCTGGGGCCCGCGACGCGAACGTGGGCCCGATGGGCTATGGTCTCGTGCCCACGCGCCCACACCGTCGCCCTTCGCGACAGGTGCGATCGTCGGCACGACCATCCAGGAACAGGTGCGGCAGAGCCTCACCAACATTTCCGCGATTCTCGAGGCGGCGGGAACCTCGCTCGCAGGGTCGATCGGCGCCAGGGCCCCCGCGGGCGAACGAGTCGGAGACCGCCGATGGCGCGCCTCCGCGCTTCACGAACAGCGCGGCCGCGACCGTCGCGCGAGCCTCGGCGGCTCTCGTGGTCCACCGATGGACCGACTCATTCATAGCCGGTTAGGATGATCAACCTCGCATCGAACCTCCTAACCGGGAATCCCCCCATGAAGGCGCCCGCCGCTCCCCTCCGAGGCCAACCCCGATCGGTCAGCCGGCCGTCGGAGGCCAAGGCTCGATCGCGGGCACGTCCTGTCGACGGGGCGGTGACAAACCAGCGCTTCCTGGCGGACCCCGTCGTGTGCCTCGTGGCGGTCGTGCTGGCGTTGGTGTTGCAACGACGCGCGCTCAGCGACGCCTTTGCTCCCGACGATCTCATTCTCCTCGAGCAGGCGCGTGGTCTGCTTCACTGGGCGCCGGGACCGTGGCGCTTCTTCTCGGGGCGTGGATTCTGGACCCTGGGAACCGCAGTGTTCGATGGGCACGCCCAGGGCTGGCATGTCGTCGTCTGGTCGCTCCATGGCGCCATGGTGGTGGCCCTCTATTCGGTGGCCCGTGCCCTGGGAGCCGGGCGGCTGATCGCATTCGCGTCGGCGGCGTGGTTCGGAACCCACCGCCTGCTGTGGGACGCCCTCATTCCAGTTAGCTCGGTGGGCGAGGTGCTTGCTCCGTTATTCACGCTGACGGCCGTCCTCGTGACCATCCGGGCACGACGCGCGCCCGATCGCTTCGCCGCCGCCGCCTTGTTCGCGGCGGGCGTGCTGTCGAAGGAGAGCATCGCCCTGCTGCCGCTCGCCTTCGTGCCTGGTGCCAGCCTGGTCCGCCGATCGCGGCTCGTCCTGGCAGCCCTGGGGGTCGCGGGGGCGGGATTCCTGCTCTGGCTCTGGTGGTCCGGTCAGGCGCCCGCAGGTCCGGCCTACGTGATGGCGATGGGAGGGAACGTCATCACCCAGCTGCTGACGTATACAGCGGCCAGCACCGACTTCTTCCAGCCAGTCCCCGATCTGTGGGCGCCCGGCGCCATGATCCACGGTGCCGTGGCGCTGGCGCTTCTGACCTTGTCGGCCGCGTGGATGTGGCGACGCACGCGCCTGCCGACGATCGGCCTGGTGGGATTCATCCTCAGCCTGGGTCCGGTGCTCCTGCTGCGCGATACGCGGCACCTTCACTACCTTTACGCGCCGCTCGCATTTCTCGGCCTGGCCCTGGCCGGCGTGGCCGGCGCGCTGCTCGACCTGTGGGCCACCGCGACCCGCGCATCACCCGGTCGCCTGGCGCCGGCGGCCGCGGGTCTCGGGCTCCTCGCCCTGCTCGGCCTGCACGTCGCTCACTCCGAGGCCGCGATCCGGCTCCGCGCCGCGGCGGTGGTTCCGGAGACCGGGCTTCCCTACGACCCGCTGCTGCGAAAGATGACCGTGGCGCGCAACGCGCTCAGCTCGCTCACGCCTTTGCTGGGCGCCGATTCGGTGCGGCTCGCCATCCTCTATCCGGAGGCCGGCAGTCGGAAGTACAGCGTGAACACCGGCGAGCGCGTGACCTCGAGCGCATCCTCACATCCGTACAACATCCAGGCCGCCGTCCTGGACAGCGGCCGCGCGTTGTCGGCGATCCACCCTCAGATCCTCGAGACCCGGTTCGCCTACCAATGGCGACCCGAGTTCGACGGCTGGTGGATGGCCATTCCCTACGTCGATGGCGGCCTCGAGATCCTCGGGCGCGGACCGCAGGCCCATTCGCGGCTCCTGAGCTCCTGGTACCGGGCCGGGTTCCGGCGCGAGGTCAAAGCCCACCTCGAGGCGGTGGTCGCCGGAACGTCGGATACGACGCTGCGAAGCCTGGCGCTGAAGGCGCTCCAGCAAGGCCCTTGGACGGAGGCGGGGCGATAGGTAGATTTCGCTTGATACGCCGGCCTCCCCTCACCGGTCTGGGGGCAGCGTGGTGCGGATTCCGAACCTCGAGTCACCCGCGGAGGACCCATGCCAGCTCCCACGATGAGCCCCGACCTCCAGCAGCTGATGGGAAACTATTCCGACGGCGTTCGAGAGCTCATGACCGGCGCGAGACAGCTGCTGTTCTCGGAGCTGCCCGGCGTGAAGGAGTTCCCGGACGTGAAGACGCGGGTCATCGGCTACGGTACCGGCGCGAGCTACAAAGAGACCATTGCCACGCTGATCCTGAGCAAGGGTGGCGTAAAGATCGGCATCGTCGGCGGGGCCGGCCTCCCCGATCCCGCGCATCTGCTCGAGGGATCCGGCAAGGTGCACCGCCACGTGGCGATCCAGAAGCCCGCGGACTTGAAGCGTCCTGCGCTCCGCAGCCTGGTGAGGACGGCCTACGAGGCGTGGAAGAACCGCTAAGACCGACGCTTGCGAGCCGGTTGATGACATCCGAGCTGCATCGCCTGAGTGAACGCTGGTTTCAGGCGTGGCTGGACAAGGACGCGGCGACCGTGGAGCGATTGGCGGCCGATGACTACCTCTACGTCGCCCCGAACGGCTCTGCCCTCGATCGCCGGGCGATCCTGGCGATCATCCGATCTCCGAGCTACCGGCTCGATCATGGCACGCGCAGCGAGGTGGTGGTCCGAGCCGTAGGCCATGAAGCTGCGGTGGAGCGGCACCGCTATCAGGGCGTCGGCTCGTTCGAGGGCCAGTCATTCACCGACGATCAACGGTGCGTGATGGTCTGGGAGAAGCACGCTGGTGAGTGGCGACTGGTGATGGAGCAGTGCTCCTTCTGCAACCCGCCATGACCTACTTCGCAAGAAAGCTCTTACCGACATCGCGATGGCAGGGCGCTCCAGGCGCGAGATCGGTGGCGCCAGCGCTGATCAGCCGACCCGAACGCGGCGCCTGACCATGGGCGAGATTCGAGCGTCGGGGGTGAGGATCCCCTCGAGGTTGAGTGGGTCGGCGGCGGAGACATGGAGGTCGGCAGGAGCCCCGCCAGGCACCGCTTCGATCGGATGCGTCGCGGCCCGTTGGCGCCTCAGACGGCGCATCAGCTCGATCGCCTCGGGAAGGGCGTACTGCTCGCCGGCGAACCGCTGCACGAAGCGTCCGCCGCGCACGTCGCCACGGAGCTCCCAGATCCGGTAGAGGCGCACCAGCGTGTGCCAGGGGACCGGCAGCCGCTCGCGCTCCAGCATGCGGCGGAAGACGACGCCGTAGCGGGCGAGCAGCTGGCGTCCCGCGAACTCGACCAGCGCATCGTCCACCGGCGCGGCCCGCGCCGCCTCCCCGGCGCCGGGAACGGCAGGCAGGATGGCGTCCGCGCGCACGGGCCGGAACCGTGACCAGCGCCCGGACGGGGCGAGCGGCTGATGCCTCATCACCCCGCGACGCCTTCCGGGCGGTGTGATGAGCCGGCGCACGCCGCCGAACGAGTCGCAGGTCAGCAGTCCCTGGCCAATGAGCTGGATCAAACCCATCTCGAAGTGGCTGGGAAGCAGACCGGAGGCGTGCTGAAGCTCCTGCGCGAAGCTCGCCCCACGCCCTTCGATCACATCGAGAATCGCCTTCGCATAGCTCGAGAGGGCCGCGTCGTCGTTCCCGCCCGCTTCGGCCAGCGCCAGCCATGCGTCGAGGTCCTGGCGCGGCAGCAGGCAGAGCGGGGTGGTGCGGATCGGGGTGTTGCCCCGGCCCCACAGGCGCCCCCAGACGAGATCACCGCTCAGGGTGAGCTGGTCGAGCCACTCGATCCGGTAGTCGTGAACCCTCGACGCGAGCACGCTCGATTCCCACTGCAGGGCGGCGATCTCGAACCCGGCGAGCTTCTTCGCCACCTCGAGCACGCCGTGCGGGCCTTCGAGGCGGTAGCCCTCGGCGGCGTGCTGCCAGCAGGCCAGGAAGCGCCACAGCTCGCCCGCCGTCACCGGCTCGATCTCCCGCCTCAGCGCCTCGAGCGTACGCCGGTGGATGCGCGCGAGCAGCCGGCGCTCGCACCACGCTTGACGGCCCGCGATCCGGCAGCGCAGCACCACGCCTTCGGCCTCGAGCAGGTGGAAGTGGGACTCCATCCGCGCCGGCAGCACCGCGAGGTTCTCGGCCAGACCATCGGCGCCGGCGGCGCCCGGAGGCTGGAGGAAGACGGGACCGAGCGCCTCGAGCCGTCCGCGCAGCACCGCCTTCTCGTCGCGGGTCGCCTCGACCGCCCGGTAGATCCACTCGCCATCCTCGGCCTCGCGTCCGATGCGTCGCGCTGCTTCGAGCTCGGCCACCCACGCCGTCCAGCCGGAGCGATCGGCTTCCGAGGCCGTCACGTAGCCCATCCACAGCAGTGCCTCGTGCACCTCCTCGGCGCTCTCGGGCTGCGGCCACGCCTCCTCCTGCACCTGTGCCACCGCGGCGGGATCGAGCGCCCCGAGCGTGTCGAGGGTGCCCGGGTCGAGCGTCCGTCGTGACAGGACGGCCTGGGTGCGCCGCTCCTCCAGGGGCGCGTCATCGAGGAAGGCATAGGGAGCGGCGTTCAGGATCCCCCGCGCGAACGCCGACGGCTGGGTGGTGTCGACCGCCACCTTGCGGATGCGTCCGTCGCGGAGCCGCCGCAGCACGTCGAGGAAGCCATCCACGTCCATCGCCTCGGTCAGGCAGTCCTCGATCGTCTGACGGACCAGCGGATGCTCCCACGGCACCGGCATCTCGCCGGGCGGTAGCGTCTCGGGGCACGCCAGCACCTGCGGGAACGCCTTCGCGAGCTGGTCCTCGGCACGCATGCGCACCAGCGGAGTCGGCAGACGCCGGCCGTTCTGCATGCGGGGGAGGAGCAGCGCGCGGGTCAGGTTCCAGCGCCAGCGGGCCCCGAACATGGGCGCCGCGAGCAACGCCTGCACGAGCAGATCGCGTGCCCGGTCGGGATGGAGATAGTCGAACACCTCCTCGAGCGGGAAGCTGTGCTGGAGGCCCAGCGAGAGAACGATCGCCTCCTCGTTGGCGGCCGCCTGGAGCTCGAAGCCGAAGCCGCGGCAGAAACGTTTGCGCAGCGCCAGTCCCCAGGCGCGGTTCATGCGCCCCCCGAACGGCGCGTGGATCACGAGCTGCATGCCGCCCGATTCGTCGAAGAATCGCTCCAGCACCACGCATTCGGGCGTGGGAATCACGCCCAGCGACCGCTCGCCCTCGACCAGGTAGTCGGCGAGCTGAACCGCCGCCGCGCGGGGGAGACCGACCTCGCGCACCAGCCACTCGGGGTCGCGTCCCAGCACGCGGATCCGCGCCACGCGCGCCGACAGCTCCGGGGTGCGCGAGGGCCCCTCGCCGAACCAGAACGGCATATTCGGCGGCACGCCCCGGGCGTCGGCGACGCGGACCACGCCGGGCTCCACCTTGAGAATGCGCCACGAGGCGTTCCCGAGCTGGAAAATGTCGCCCACGTTCGATTCGATCGCGAAGTCCTCGTCCAGCGTACCGACCGGAATCGCCTCGGGCTCGACCACGACGCGGTACTGTCCGGTGTCCGGGATGGCCCCGCCCGAGGTCAGTGCGGTGATCTGCGCCCGTCGGGTCGCGCGCAGCCGGGCGTTGACGCCGTCGCGATGGAGCAGGGCGCCACGGCCTTCTGAGAGCAGCGCCACGACGGAATCGAACGGCTCGCGCGCGAGGTCGCGGTAGGGCCAGGCCAGGCGGAGGGTTTCGAACAGCCGCGCTTCGTCCCAGGTTTCGCTGGCGCACGCCGCCACCACCTGCTGGGCCAGGATGTCGAGCGGCGCCCGCGGCTGCGGGGTGCGGTCCAGCTCGCCGTGGTGAATTCCATCGACGATCGCCGCCGCGCAAACCAGCTCGTCCTGGGTGAGCGGGAAGAGGCGGCCCTTGGGGATGCGTCCCAGGGCGTGGCCGCTGCGTCCCACGCGCTGCAGGAACACGGCGAACGACGGCGTGACGCCGGCCTGGAGGACGAGATCCACATCGCCGATGTCGATGCCCAGCTCCAGGGAAGCGGTGGCGACCAGGGCCCGCAGCTTTCCTTCCTTCAGACGCCGCTCGGCGTCGAGCCGGCGCTCCCGCGACAGGCTGCCGTGGTGGCTCGTGACCTGGTCCTCGCCGAGGACGCGCGTGAGCTTGCCGGCCACGCGCTCGGCCAGCTTGCGGGTATTGACGAACACCAGGGTCGTGCGGTGCTCGCCGATCAGCGTTGCCATGCGGGCGATGATCTCGTCCCAGGTTTCGGTCGAGCAGACGGTCTCGAGCGGGGACTCGGGCACCTCGATCGCGATCTGCATGTCGCGGCGGTGCCCGACGTCGACGATCTCGCAGCGGCGCCCCACGCCGACCAGAAGATGGGCGACGTCGGCCACCGGCTTCTGGGTGGCCGAGAGGCCGATGCGCTGAAGCGGCTCGCGCCCGTCGCCGGCGCGGCGGGGGGCCGCGACCGGGCGCACCAGATCCTCGA
>Ga0306920_100001075_pt1 | contig 33588 bp, 29 predicted proteins | sample flu12Cox44000170_FD_204666 | JGI IMG/M metagenome (GOLD analysis project Ga0306920, IMG submission 204666) | Lab enrichment of tropical soil microbial communities from Luquillo Experimental Forest, Puerto Rico - flux4day.12C.oxic.44.000.170 (v2)... | ecosystem: Environmental > Terrestrial >...
CCAATGCCGCCGCCAACGATGCCCGCGATCGAGTTACCGATTGGTCCCAAATTCAACTTCTGCAGCACGGCACCCGCAATGTTACCGCCTACAGCACCACTGATCAGCTGAATCAGCATAGGAAGCATCGTCTCACCTCGTCGAAAAATGGAGTGTTAAGGGACAAACGACAATCGGCTGGCAAAACTGCTGAATAGATATATGAAGCTGGACAGCTATGCAACCGTTTTTAATTGACGCAACCTAATGACTGCCCTTCTACGCCTGAGACAGAAGGACACAAGGAGGCAGATCCTCGCTACACCGTAACGATGAGCCACTTTATCCCAGAGCCTTGGGACCGGCTCGTGCGACTGCGCCAGCCATGAGGTTTTCGTGGGAATTTGACATGCTGCCGCCTGTCAGTTGTTACAGGTCGTCGGCCAACCTTGCTTTGGAGTGAGTCTCGACGGGTGCTGCCAAAGCCCACTGAATAATTCAGACGAAACCTGGGCCACGACGCCAATGACGTCAGGGAGCAAAGGAGAGTCATGTCGTCTTGGCCCAGGTCCCAGCCCGCGCATTCTTTGCCCTGAATCTAGCGCACTGTCGCCTGTCAGTTCTTACAGGGCAAGACAAGGGGCTCGGGGGGAAAGCGCCCCAGTCGTACGGGTAGGTGATGACAGGTTTTCCAGACGGCATGGATGCTAGCTTCCACGGTCTCGCATAACAAAAATAACAGCTAGGGAATTTCAAAGATCGCGCAAATATCATCCCAGGAAATGACCAAGGCTGATTAGCTTGATGCGGACCTGCCCGGCAAGGCGGCTTGTTGGGAACGGTACCTCCTGCGCCATGTAATATGGCCAGTAAGCCGCCGGAAATAAAATTCTCTGTTCTGACCGAGACTAAAAGTGCTGCGGCGCTATTTCTGAGTGACTCGCAAAGCAATGCGGCGGTTGGCTTGGCGCCCGTCGATCGTGCTGTTATCTCCCACCGGATGATCGGCGCCATAGCCCTTGGCATCCAAGCGCGAGGAATCAACGCCGAGGCTGACGAGCTGAGCCATCACGACGTTCGCGCGATCTTGAGACAGCTTCAGGTTCGCAGTCGGGTCGCCTTGACTATCCGTATAGCCGCCCACTCGCGCGTGGACATTCGGATAGGCTCTTAGAATCTTGGCGATATTCTCCAGTTGCTCTTGCGACGTGAGCTGCAGATGGTCTCCGCCCGTATCAAAGTTCAGCCGGTCAAACTCGAACCACGTTTCGCGGCTCGGCTGCGCGTTGGGATCTCGAATGAACACGAGCAGCTTACTCTCCATCCCGTTTTCGGGAATGTTCAGATCGATGCCACCCGGAATTGAAGCTTTCACGAAGGCGCCCAATGACGAAGCAGCATTCGACGCCGCGCTGCTCGCTTGCGAGGCCGCGTTCGACGCTGAGTTGGCGGCCGTATTTACCGCGTTATTCACCGTTGATGTGTTGCGGTTGGCGAACCAGAGCAGCGCGGCGATCAGCAACACAGCCAGCACCGCGGGCCACAGCCATTTAGGAGTTCCAATCGTCCGGGCTTCGTCTGTAATCTGAGACGCGCGTGCTGTGACGCTTGATAATCCTGGAATCGAAAGGCCCGAGGGAAGGAAGCTGCGCAAGCTCTGGAGTTCGGAAGTCAATAAATTGCCGAGCCCGCTTGCCGTCAGCCCTTGGCTGCTCACTTTCGATGCGAGGGTGCCTAGCACCATGGGCGCGGCCGAAGCCAGGATGCTTCCAGCCGACGAGGCGCGTATTCCGGAAAGCTCGGCGATCTTGCTTTGGATGCCCGTAATGTTATTGCCAAAAAGCATGTTCAACAAGCTGGTGCCGGCCTGCGACGAGCCCGCAATCGTGGACGACCCGCCGCCCGCTGCCGCACCCATAGCGCTGGCGCCGCGCGTTGTGAAGCTCGAAATCAAATTCATGATCTGACTCAGAAAGCCTGGCTCCTGGGCCTTGCTCGCCAGCGTGGCCAGCATCGCAGTCGCGCCACCCAGAAGTCCTTTCTGAACCGAATCGCCGGATTCACCCAGACTCGACGCGAGCCCGCGAATCACGTCCGGCGTGATTTGCTCTTTCAATGAATCGAGCAGTGAGCTCATGGAATCTCTCCTTCTATTCACACTGATGTTTATGTGGGGTTGTCAAACGCACGCCGCACTTACTCCGCCACAGCCTCACAAAAGCGTGGAGATAAGTACACTAGTAGTTCTTACAGGTGTGAGTTGCCGGGCACACCTTCATGGGGTGTTGACCTGAGCACACCGAGAGGCGTTGTTGTTACAGGATGCGCAACTGTCGCAAAACATTTCAGTCGGTGAACCAGTTGATATATCACCTCAGCAGCGTAGCTTCGAGCGCCGCGACTATGGGGACGCGAAAAATTGACGGCACCAAACTCTGGGCGTATGTTTTGCGGCAAACGGTAGCAGTCCATGATGGACGAGACGACAATTCGCGTGGCGATCCGAGCGACAGCCCGTATCTCGTTTGTCCTGTTCCTCGGCGCTTTCCTGGGTGATGCACTGTACCGTCTCATGCCTGCTGCCGCTACACGCTGGCTGAAGGCAAACAAAGATGGGTTTACCTTGGGCTTTGCGGGATCACACACGGTGCATCTTGCGTTCATTCTCGCCCTAATGGCTGCAATAGGACGAGAGCACGCTTTGAAAGGGATCATGGTCATCGCGTTCACGACCGGGTTCCTGTTCATCTATGGTCTCGCTGCTGATGTCCTGTTTCGCCATCGCACATTCTTACGATCGCGTTTTGAGGCGCTGGCGCATTACTATCTGATGGCTCTTTTCGCGGTCAGCTTCACGCGACACGCAATAACGAAATCTTTTTTCTACACTCCGCTTGTCCTTGTCGCTGTCACCGCGATTGGGGTGAGGATTGCGGCCGCTATCCGTTCGAGAAAGGGGCAAATCTTTACGGCGAGCGCAGCATAGCCGGCAATGTCGTGTTCAACATCACTATCAGCGCGCCACGCCCACATCGGCCGGCAATAGGCGATGGCAGCAGACAAGATAGGCACGACAGATAGGAACGTGTGAATCTTGAACCCGTCTGGTAGGGCGACTCACCGGGAGTTGATAAACATAGTTGGTAACTCCTCGGCCTCAAATCTACCTAAGAGCTACAGACCCTCTGGAAAACATTCGGGTGCCATTCAATCCAAGTTACCCTGCTCGATGACTACATTTTCGCGCACAATTAGGCGGTGTGCGGCCATCTCACGCAGCTTCGGCAACACACGATTCACGTGCTCATCGGTATCAACGAACGTAACGACAACGGGAAGGTCACCGCCAGCTTCAACAAGGTGCGCTGTACGCACTTTGCTTCGGCCATGGAAGCCGGCTACGGAATGTAGCACTACCGCGCCAGCGACGTTCTCCTCGCGCAGGTACTTCAGGATTTCCATGTGCAATGGACGGTGATGCCATGAATCGCCTTCGGTGAGGTACATCGTTACTTGAACTGCCATAACGTCCTTCATTTTACAGCCACCGTGCCAGCGCGGCACCTGCCAGCACCGAAATGAGGCAAAGCACGTTGCTGGTAATGACATTCAATCCCATCAATAGCCACTGGCCTTGCTCGAACAAACGCAACGTCTCAAATGCATAGCTCGAAAACGTAGTGTAAGAGCCACAGAAGCCTATTGCGACGAGCAACCGCCACCGGGGGTCGATGAGCACACGCTCGCTTGTCCAAACGAGATAAAACCCTAGCAAGAGGCTGCCGGAGACGTTAATGAGGAGCGTGCCGTAGGGAAAGCTCGAAGGAAAGAGTTTGGCAATATAACCGCTAATGAGATAACGCGCGGTTGCACCAACAACGGCACCGAAGGCAATCCACAGGTAAGCCACGATGGAGTTCTCCTAACTGGTTTCGTAGGAGTTATCAGCCCTCTGGGCGGTTAATGGCGAACTCCATCGCCGATACAAAGTCTATCCGGACCAGAGAGCTTGTGCAAGACTTGGCAGGAATCACTCCGCCCAAATGACCCGCCAACCGTAAATCAACCTAAAGATAGGTATCGATGACAGGGATTATCACCTTCGCCAGACGAGTTGAAACGCAAGGTAGCTAAGATCGCACTATTCTACGATCACAAAACAACTGATTTGTGGACAACAAAGCTGCCACGTTAATCGGTCTGCGTTTGCAACGCCGCGCCTCTCGCAATTCGCAAGGGTTTTGTGGACAAGGCCGCGGGAATACCCCAACTCGTCCGCAATCTCGCGTATCGTGCCGCCCTGTGCGCGTAGGCGGCCAATCCTTGCGGCATCCACGGCAACGTGCGGCCTGCCTAGCTTTCTTCCCTTTGCCACGGCGTTTCGCAGACCTGCCCTGACACGTTCCACGATCAGGCTGCGCTCCAATTCAGCCACGGCACCCAACACAGTGAAAACCATCGTTCCGGTCGGTGTTGTGGTGTCCATATTCTCGCTCAGGCTGACAAAGGCGACGCCTAGCGCGGCGAAGTTTTCCAGCGCCCGTAGCAGATGGCTGACAGAGCGAGCGAAGCGGTCGAAGCGCCAACACACCACCACATCAAACTTTCTCTTGTGGGCGTCGGCCATCAAACGGTTAAGCTCAGGCCGTGAGTCTTTCGCCCCGCTCACTCCCGCATCGACATACTCACCCGCAATGATCCACCCGCGAGCCTCTGCGAATTGCCGCAGCTCTCTCGTTTGCAAGGTTACATCCTGGCGGTGGTTTGTCGTGCTGACTCGTGCGTTAGATCACGTGGGCTGAGATTGATTGGGAAGCACGTGAGATAAACCGCCTCACGCAAAAGCAAAACAAGCGTGTCGTAATTCCTATCTCACAGGAACTATCGTTCGCTCTCGAAGCTGAGGGTGACCGGCGAAAACCTCAGGCCAATGAGCGGATTCTTGTTAACCCGTATACCGGCGGTCCAATGACTCGACCGCGGCTTTATCACCGAATGCTCGCCCTGGGCAAACGCGCTGGTGTACCTGACGCGCACCCACACCGTTACCGGGACAGTTTCGCGGTCGACATGCTGGCGCGCGGGGCCGCCCCTACGACGTGGCGAAGTTACTCGGGGACACGGTGGCGACTATCGAGAAGCACTATGCGCCCTTTGTGAAGGAACTGCGGGAACGGACACGCCGAATCATGGAAAACGGCGAAGGTTTGGAGAAAACCTAATTGCACAAATTTTGCACAGTCGGAAGCGACAAAAGGACGGATTCACTGAATCCAAAAAAGTTAGCGGCGGATGAGCCTGTAAGCCGGATTCTGTGTGCTGCGTCTCGTGGCGCCTTGCGGCGTCGCGGTTGGCGCTCCCGGGCATTCGCAAAGCGAACGCACGGAGGACTAAAGCGGCGCAGCGCGATGATCATTCCTCTAGGTCCCGGATCGTTCCGGGACTCAAGCAGCCTACCCGAGGGTCAGAGCCCCGCGCTCTTGCGAACGCGATGCCCATTCGTTCGCCGAGGCGAACTCAGGGCAAGCATACGGGCCGGGCCAGCCCTCCCCTCCTATTTGGCCTTGCTCCACGCGGGGTTTTCCGTGCCCCGAGTGTCGCCACCCGGGCGGTGGGCTCTTACCCCACCTTTTCACCCTTGCCAAATGCGCTCGACCGATGGAGGCGAGCCCGCGGTTTTGCCGTGGGCCTGCCGCAGGGTGCGAATCACACCGGCGGTCTATTTTCTGTGGCACTTTCCGTGGCCGCGACTTCGCGTGCCGCCTTCGCGGAACGCGCGACGCAACCCCCTGGCGTTACCAGGCGCGTTGCCCTTTCGCCGCCGGCTCTTGCGAGGTAGCGGCGATCGGAGTCCGGACTTTCCTCCCGCCGGCCCTTTTCACCTTGCGATGAATTTGGCCAGCCGGCGATCATCCAACTCACCCGCCAAGGTAATTATAGCGCGTGGACGGGCGGCGGATGAAGAGGGATCATTCGCTGCGCTCAGGATGACACGTGCAAAAAATAGCCCAGGGTGACCTCTCCGAAAAAAATCGACGCACTACGGCGAGGGGAGGAGTTTTTCAAAGGCCGCTTCGTCGAGGATGGGGACGCCGAGCGTCTTGGCCTTGTCGAATTTTGAGCCGGGGTCGCTGCCTACAACCACGTAGCTGGTCTTCTTGCTGACTGTGCCGCCGGCTTTGCCGCCGTAAGCTGCGACGAGTTGTTCGGCTTGTTCGCGAGAGCGGCGTTCGAGGGTGCCGGTGAAGACGAATGTTTTGCCGGCTAACTGCGTACCTTTAGGCGCGGGACGCTCTTCTTTCATGTTCACGCCGACGGCGCACAGATTGTCGATGAGTTTGAGATTGGCCGACTCGGAAAAAAATTCCTTCACGCCTTCGGCGATTTTGGGGCCGATTTCGGTTACTTCGAGGAGTTCATCTGTGGAAGCCGAGGAGAGCTTTCCCATCGAGCCAAAATGCCGGGCGAGGAGTTGAGCGGTGCGCTCGCCCACGAAGGGAATGCCGATTCCGTAGATGAGGCGCTCGAGACTATTCTTTTTACTGGCGGTGATTTCATCCAAAAGATTCTGCGCGGATTTTTCTGCCATGCGCTCGAGATTCGAAAGAGTTTTGAGATCGAGCCTGTAAATATCGGCGTAATTTTTAACCAGATTATTCCCGAGGAGCTGGTCCACGATTTTTTCGCCGAGGCCATCTATGTTCATGGCATGGCGGCTCGCAAAGTGGAGGAGCGATTCCCTTCTGCGCGCGGGGCAGGAAACATTGACGCAGCGATAGGCGGCCTCGCCTTCCGTGCGATGCACACGGGTGCCGCAGACCGGGCACTTATCCGGCATTTTAAACTGCTTTTCTTCGGTGCCGTGCTTGACGACCTTGAGCACGTGCGGAATCACTTCACCGGCGCGCTCGACGAGGACCGTATCGCCGGCGTGGATATTGAGGCGCTCGACTTCGTCCATATTGTGGAGGGTGGATTTTGAAACGGTGACGCCGCCGATCTGCACGGGCTCGAGGATGGCAAAGGGAGTGAGTACGCCAGTGCGGCCGACGCTGATGGCGATTTCGCGAAGGAGAGTGGTTTCCTGATGCGCCGCGTACTTGTAGGCGACGGCCCAACGGGGGGCTTTCGACGTGAAGCCCAGCTCGTTCTGCAAACCGATTTCGTTCACTTTGACGACAATGCCATCGATTTCATATTCCAGTTTTTCGCGCTTCGATTCCCAGGCGGTGAGATATTTTTCGACTTCCGCGAGTGAATGGCAGACTCTCCAATCGTCACTGGCTTTGAAGCGGAGAGTGGAGAGGGTTTCGAGAATTTCTGAAAGGCGCTTCTTTGGCCCGCGGCCGTTCACAAGCATGTAATAGGCGAAGAAATTCAGGCGGCGTGACGCGGTGATCCGGGTATCGAGCATGCGGACCGAACCCGCAGCGGCGTTGCGAGGGTTCGCGAACACTTTGCCGCCTTGTTCGGCCTGCAGGCGGTTCATTTCTTTGAAAGCGTCACGGGTCATAATCACTTCACCGCGCACTTCGAAATCGTCGGGGATGCCCGCTTTTTTCACAAGGGCCGTATCTACGCGCAACGGGATCGAGCGGATGGTTTTCACGTTGGGGGTGACGTCTTCGCCGGTAGTTCCATCGCCGCGCGTGACGCCTCGAACCAGCAAGCCATTTTCGTAAATCAGGGAAAGGCTCAGACCGTCGAACTTATGCTCGGCCACGTAGTCAACTTTCTCGCGGCCGGTGGTCTCGCGAACGCGGCGATCGAAGGCGACGAGCGCTTCGAGCGAGAGAGCGTTATCGAGGCTGACCATCGGCGTCTGATGGCGGACTTTCAGGAAGCCTTCGCGCGGTGCGCCGCCGACGCGCACGGTGGGCGAATCGGCGGTGACGAGATCGGGGTACTGCGCCTCGAGTTCTTTGAGGCGATTCATCAGACGATCGAAAGCCGCGTCGGAGATTTCCGGATCGTCCATCACGTAGTAGGCGTATTCGTGATGGCGAATCTGGTCGCGCAGGCTTTTGATTTCTTTAGCGTCTTGCCTCTTCGACATGAAACCTCTGCGGGATGAAGCGAAACGAAACCGGCACAATATTATACAATGTGAGTTTGCTTTCGCAGCGCGAGACGAGGCATTTGATAGCGAGGCCATGCCCGACGGAATCCAAGACGCACTTTTGATTTACAACCCGACGAGCGGGCGGCGGCAACACCGTCGCTTCGCGGAGATCGAGCAGGCAGTGCGCATCCTCAAGCATGCAGGAATTCGCACCGAACTCGCGCCAACGACTGCGCCGATGAGCGCGACGGGAATTGCCCGTCAAGCGGTGCAACAAGGGCGCGGGATGGTGATCGCGTGCGGCGGAGATGGGACGAACAACGAGATTGTGAATGGCCTGGCCGGAAGCAATGTTCCGATGGCTGTGTTGCCGGCTGGAACCGCGAATATTTTGGCCAAGGAGCTGGGGATCCCGTGGGATATTCCCCAAGCGGCGCGGCTCATATCCGGAGGCACGATTCGGCGAGTGGCGCTGGGCGTTGCAATCCCCGCCGAGGGGCGACACACGGGGCAACTGCCAGCGGAAGGACGCTACTTTCTGTGTGTGGCGGGCGCGGGCCCTGACGGGGCGATCGTGAACGGCGTGGATTCCGAGTTGAAGAAGAAGGCGGGAATTCTGGCGTACTGGCTGGAAGGAATGCGCCAGGTTTTCAAGTATGGGTTCCCGGAAATGCGCGTGCACTCGAACGGCGAGGAACGGCGAGCGACGATTGTGGTGGTGGGACGAACTGTGAATTATGGCGGGCCTTTCAAGATTACGACGGGCGCGAATTTGTTTGAGGACTCTTTCGAGTTTCTGACGAACTCGGCAAAGAGCCGGCTCCGCTACGTGGGGGCTTTGCCGGCACTCTGGCTGGGAAAGCTCCGCAGCCTGGATGGAATCGACGCGTGGAAATCCGCTGAGGCGATTTGTGAACCGAACGGCGACGGGCCTCTTTGGGCACAGGCGGATGGGGAGCCGATTGGAGATCTACCAATTAAATTTTCGATTGTGCCTAACGCACTTTCGCTGGTGATACCTGTACGCAAAGCTGGATAGCCGCAGCTTTTCTGAGTCTGCGCCTCCGATCGATTCTTAGGTTCTTCTTGCTCGTGGACATTCGCGCAACCGTTCGATAAATCTGTGCGGGCTACTCTGTTAGGATGCCTGCGTGGAACCGGTCACGCATGCATTGACTTCTCTGGCGCTTGCGCGCCTTGGGCAACAACGTTTGCCGCGATTTGGAACTGCGATGCTGTTCGTGGCGGGCGTTGCTCCCGACCTTGACTCCGCGAGCTACCTTGGCGGCGGGGGTCCGTTTCTGCGTTACGACCGGACACTGTTCCATTCCCTTCTATCTTCATTCGTGCTGGCGATTGCACTCGCCACGACGTTTTACTTCGTCGCACTTCATCGCGACGGGAAGACTGCCAGGTTAGAACATTCGAGGCTGCGCAGGCTGAATTTTGGGCTGGCATTTCTTGTGTGCGCGATCGGAATTGCGGCGCATCTGCTGCTCGACTTGGTGAGCAGCGTAGGAGTACGGCTTTTTTGGCCCTTCCAGGCGCGCTGGTTCGCGTTCGATCTATTGCAGGAATTCGATATTTGGATACTGATGTTTCTTGTGGTTGGACTGCTATTGCCGATGTTGACCGGACTCGTGAGCGAAGAGATCGGCGAACGAGAGAAACGCAACAGAGGACGAGGGAGCGCAGTTGCTGCGTTGGCACTGATCCTTGTGTACGTATGCGGGCGTGGCATCCTGCATAACCGGGCGATCGAACTGCTTGAATCTCACGATTATCATGGCCGCGTTGCACTTGCGGTGGGAGCATTTCCGAACTCGACTTCTCCGTTCGAGTGGCGCGGAGTGGTGTCCACCGACAACACAATCGAAGAGTTGGCGGTGCCGGTTGGTCTCGGACGCGAATTTGATCCGGAGCACAGCGCGACGCAATATAAACCTGACGATTCTCCTGTGCTGGAGGCCGGGGAAAAAACAGCGGCGACGCGGCGATTCTTGGAATACGCGCGATTTCCATTGGCGAGCGTTGTGCGAACCGGCAACGGATATCAATTCGAATTGCGCGATGCGTGTTTCGCTAGGGATGACGCCAGCCCGTGGAACATTCTGGTGCGCGTGAGAATCGGCGGGGACATGCATGTTCTGGAGCAGAGCTTTCTGTTTGCTTCGCGAAGATAAATTTATGAGAGCGATCAGCGACGGGTTCCCGAATGGTTTAGAGAAAGGCGGCTGACAAGAAAAAGAAGGAGCATTGCGGCCACGATGCCCATGGCGAATGCTGCGCTGTGAGCGATCATGAATCGAAGAGCGGTGTCGCCGTACCGGACGGCCAGAATTCCTTCTACAAGGTAGCGGAATCCGCGACTCACAAGGATTGAGAAGATGAACGTCCGCAGCGGAACTTGAAACACTCCTTGCGCCAACACGAAAATTTTAAATGGAAAGGGCGGCGGCAGAATTGCCGGGATGAAGACGCTTAGAAAAGCGTGGCTATCGACCCAATCTTTGACTTTGCCGGCGCGTCCGCCGGCGTGGCGATGAAAATACGCTTCGCCGCCTTTTTTTGCGAGCAGATAGAGCCAGATGCAGCCGGCCAGTGAACCGATGGACGCCATGGAAACGTAGTACGGCATGCGCGCTGGGTTGGTATAGGCGAGTTGAAAGACTAGCGCATCCGTGACGAATGGAAAAGAGAGGACGGAGGAATCGAGAAACGCGACGACGAACAAGCCGCCGCCGCCCATCGCGGATAAGGAGCGCTGGAGCCATGGAGGCAGTTTCGGCTGTTTCATACGCGACTGGCGCTTCGCATAAAGCGACCGATTGTAGCAGAGTCGCACAGGCACGTTTGGCGGTTGAAAGACAGATTTTAGCGGCGTCGATCGCAAATTGCTGATTCCGCGCCTGTCAGATAGAATTCACGCTTGAGCAATTCTCCTCAGGCACCGTCACTTCTCGACCCATTGAATGAGCGCCAGCGTGAAGCTGTGCTTGCCACCGAGGGTCCATTACTCGTGCTGGCCGGAGCCGGAACCGGCAAGACGCGCGTGATTACGTATCGCGTGGCACATCTCATCGAAAAGGGAGTGCCGGGGCGCGCAATTTTCGCCGTCACATTCACGAATAAGGCAGCAGCGGTGATGAAGGAGCGCATCGGCGAATTGCTGCGCTCGAGCAGCCTGGATACATCGGACGTTTGGGTGTCAACATTTCATTCCTTCTGCGCGCGCTTGCTGCGGCGCGAGGCCTTGAACGCGGGCCTCCCGCGCGACTTTGCGATCTTTGATGACGACGATCAGACGGCCGCAGTAAGGCGCACCTTGATTCAACTCGATCTTCCGGCCGACGATTATCCTCCTCGCAGCATGCGAGCACAGATCAGCCACGCGAAGAATCACGGAATTACATCGGAAGAAATGGAAGCCAGCGCGGAAATCGCTCACGATGAAGAGCGCAAGGAAGTGGCGAAGGTGTTTCGCGCCTATAACGAGATGCTGCGCAAGGCGAATGCGCTCGACTTCGATGATCTATTGCTGCGCGCGGTGGAACTATTGCAACAGAAGGCGCCGGTGCGCGCGGCGTGGAGTTCTCGCTTTCAGTATTTGATGGTGGACGAGTTTCAGGACACGAATGCGGCGCAGGAAGAACTGGTGCGCCTGTTGGCGGGAACGCGGAAGAATGTCTGCGTGGTGGGAGATGAGGATCAGTCGATCTACAGCTGGCGCGGGGCGCGCGCGGGCAATCTGAAGCGCTTCACCCAGGATTTCCCGCGATCCAAAATCATTCGCCTCGATGAGAATTACCGGTCGACACAGACGATTCTGGATGCTGCGGCGGCAGTGGTCCGGAATAATTCCGACCGGCTGGGGAAAACGCTGCAGGCCACACTCGGCTCAGGCGACGCGCTGCGATTCTTCGAGGCGCAGGATTCGTACGCAGAAGCGGAGTTCGTCAGCGGCGAAATCTCGTCGATGATTCGCAATGATCCCGATGCACGCGTTGCGGTTCTCTACCGCACCGGGGCGCAATCGCGTTCATTTGAAGAAGTCTTGAGGCGGCTCGGGATTCGTTATCGGGTGGTGGGAGGTTTCAGTTTCTATGAACGGGCGGAAGTGCGGAATGCGCTGGCGTATGTCCGTTTGTTATCGCATCCCGACGATGATGTGGCGCTTTTGCGCGTGCTGAATGTGCCGCCCCGGGGAATCGGCGCAGCGACAGTTTCGATGCTCGAAGCGAACGCGAGAGACAGTGGCAAGTCGCTGTGGGAAGTGATTCGTGCGGGCGAATTCGCAACGGGGAGAAAGCTGAGCAATGCTTTGAACTCGTTTCGCGAGATCCTCAAACGCTTACAGGAAGAATGCGCCGGGTTGCCTCCTGCACAGTTGATTGAACGCGTGCTGGAGCGCTCCGGCTATCTTACCTACGTCGAGCAACAGGACAATCTGGAACACACGTCGCGCGCCGAAAATTTGCGTGAGCTTTCCAACGCGATGGCTGAAGCCACCGAGCAGGGGCAGACGCTCGAAGACGTTCTCGACGCGGCGGCGCTCGTGGCGGACTCCGATGAATATGACCCGACGATTCCGGTCTCATTGATGACGCTGCACAGCGCCAAGGGTCTCGAATTTGATGCGGTGTTTCTGGCAGGCCTCGAGGAAGGGCTTTTGCCACACACACGGTCGGGCAGCAACCTTGCAGAGATCGAGGAGGAACGGCGGTTGTTCTACGTGGGGATGACGCGCGCGAAAAAATCACTGTTGATTTCGCGAGCGACTTACCGCCGGAGTTATGGCGAAGAAAGATTGCGCGCTTCAACCCCTTCGCGTTTTCTCGCCGAAATTCCTGCGGACCTGATTGAGGCCGCTGCCGGCTCACTTGCAGAACCCGGCCTGACGACGCGCTACGAGGCGGACCCCGACTTCTCCGACAGTTATTCTTATCGCCGGCCTCGTACGCCATACGGAAAAAGTCCTGCACCTCGCACCTCTCCGCGCGTTTCCGGGAGACAGTCAAGTCGTGATCCGCTGATTGGCGCGCGCGTCCGGCACTCGAAGTATGGGCTGGGGACAGTTATCGAAGTCGAAGGCGAGGGTGAGGAGCGCAAACTCACCGTGAGTTTTCAAGATTACGGGCCGAAAAAGCTGATAGAACGCTACGCAAATCTTCAGCTGGCCTGACCTCCACTCTTACCGGGAGCATCGCCGGGCACGCAGTGCGGAATTTTGCGAAACCAGAAATAATCAAGTAGCTATTCTGGCATCGACTGCTGTTAGGATGAGGCGCCGCTGGCGTACCAGCACGGTTGCGCAGAGTCGCGGCGCGGTATAGAGTTTTTTGCTTGCACGGGAAGGTGCCGATTGGGTGCACAGATCTTCCGCACCAAAGATATCGATAAGCTGATTTCCGATTCGCAGGAACCCGACAAAAGGCTAAAAAAGTCGCTGGGGGCGGTCAGCCTGACGTCACTTGGAATCGGCGCTGTGATTGGCTCGGGAATTTTCACCGTAATCGGCACTGCGATCGCGGGCCAGAAAATGCAGTTCAGCTCGATGCTGAATGCTCCCCTGCTGGAATATCTCATCTACCATTCGGCGTCGTTCGGACGTCCAGGCGCAGGCCCGGCGATTGCGCTGTCGTTTATTTTGGTGGCGATAGCTTGCGGATTTGCGGCGCTTTGTTATGCGGAACTGGCGGCGATGATTCCAATTGCCGGAAGCGCCTATACCTATACGTACGCGACGATGGGCGAACTCATCGCATGGATTATCGGCTGGGATCTGATTCTCGAGTATGCGGTGTCAAACATGGCGGTGAGCGTCGGATTCTCGGCGCATGTGGTGAACTTACTCGATTATTTCGGGATTCACGCCAGCTTGCGCTGGATTTCACCCGCTTACTTGCCGGCAGGCTTGTCGGATCTTCAGAACAATGTGCTTTACGAACCTGGCTGGCACTTCGGCTTCAATCTGCCGGCTTTTATCATCGTGATGATTTTGACGATGATTCTCGTTCGTGGGATCCGCGAGTCGGCTGAAACGAATAACGTAATGGTGATCCTGAAGATCATCGCCATTCTTGTTTTTATTACGTTCGCCTCGCGTTTCATTCATCCAGCGAACTGGCATCCGTTTGCTCCCAATGGGTGGCCAGGAATCCTTACGGGCGGCTCGATCGTATTTTTTACATACATCGGTTTCGATTCGGTTTCGACGGCAGCCGAGGAATGCAGGAACCCGCAGCGCGATTTGCCCATCGGAATTCTGGCCACGCTCATTATTTGTACGCTTCTTTATATAGGTGTGGTCGTGGTGCTCACCGGTCTTGTGCCGTGGCAAACACTTCTTGATGATGCCGCGCCGGTTGTAAACACGATGAAGAAGCTGAATTTTGGCTCGATTCAGTTGGTCGTATTGATCGGGGCCCTGATGGGAATGATCTCGTCGCTGCTGGTATTTCAACTGGGACAGGCGCGCGTGTGGTTCGCGATGTCGCGCGACGGGCTTCTGCCCAAGCTTTTCAGCCGGGTTCATAAGCAGTACAGGACACCCGATTTCTCCACGTGGGTGGCAGGTTTCGTTGTAGGAATTCCAGCCGGGCTGCTGGACATTGGGACCCTGACAGACCTTTCAAACATCGGGACTCTTTTCGCGTTCGGCCTTGTCGCAGCCGGCGTATTGATTTTGCGTTACAGGCAGCCCGAGCGGCACCGCGCCTTTCGCGCCCCGGGCGGTTTGACCGCTCCGGTTGCGACAATATTGACGTGCGTCCTGCTGATGGCCGGCCTTCCGATCGTGAGTTGGATTCGATTCTTCGTCTGGCTGACAATCGGATTGTGCCTTTACTATTTCTACGGACGACGTCACAGCGAGCTGGCGACTACAAAACCCGGTGAGTTTGTGGCCAACGGAGAAAAGCTCTGATGCGGCTGTGGCTCTCCCTCACACTTGTCTTGCTGCTGGCTATTCTCGTCTTGAGCTTGCCCTCCTCTTTTGCCTGGGGCGACAACGTCCAGCGACTCATTACGAGTAAAGCCTTCGATACTCTGCCGGATGAAATTCGCCCGTTTTTCGAAGCGAACCGCCAATTTCTGATTCAGCACGTGGTAGACCCCGAAGAAGCGGAAAAAAGAGACGCGACCTTGGAGAACCTTGATTTCATCAAGCTCGATCATTACGGGCAGTTCCCTTTCGCCGGGCTCCCGCGCACCTATACGGCGGCTGTATCAAAGTTCGGCAGGCGCTCGGTGTACAACAACGGAGTCCTTCCGTGGCAGGTGGGAACGTACAGCAAGAAGTTAACCGATGCTTTCCATGACCATAATTGGGCCGAAGCCAAAATGTCCGCGGCCTTTTTGGCCCATTATGTGGCCGAATCGCACGACCCGTTCAATACTACGATGAACTGGGATGGCAAGCTCTCCAATCAATTGGGAGTCAACGAACGTTTCGGGAAAGTTCTGGTGGACCGCTTTCAGCAATTCTTCTTCTTGAAACCAAATGAAGCCGTCTTCATTCATGACCCAACCGATCACGCGTTTGAAATGGTGCTCAGCGCGCATTCATGGCTCGAGAACATATTGCTATCCGACATGCGCGCTCATCAAGGATTGAGCGGTTACACGGATGAGTACTATGATCGCTTTTACGCGCAATCAGGCGCCGTGCTCGTTCGCCAGCTCTCCGACGCCTCAACAGATCTTGGCTCCTACTGGATGACTGCGTGGATCAATGCGGGTCGGCCGCAATTGCCTGGACAGTAGGCGACGTGGCGACTGAACAGAATCGACAAGCGAGCATCGTCGCATCCCTCCCGAAAGCTGAATTGCATCTGCACCTGGAAGGCTCGATCCGTCCCGATACGGCGGTTGAATTAGCTGCGCGGCACGGGACGAAACTCACGCCTGAAGCGTTACTGGCTCGTTACAGCTATTCCAACTTCATAGGCTTCATCGAGACGTTCAAATGGATTACTTCGTTTCTGCGAACGCCTGACGATTACGCGCTCATCACCCGGCACCTGGCAGAGGAACTACTGCGCCAGAACGTCGTATATGCAGAAATCACGGTTTCCGTTGGTGTGATGCTGCGGCGCATGCAGAATGTCGCGGCTAATTTTGAGGCGATTCGAGACACCGCGCAGAGCGTTCCGTTCCGGCGCCTGCGCACCGCATACATTTTCGATGTAGCGCGGCAGTTTGGACCGGAAGCGGCAATGGAAGTGGCTCGCTGGGCTTCGAAGCTGCAATCCTCCGGCGTCATCGGATTCGGCATGGGCGGAGATGAGCTAGCGGGGCCGACAACGAGCTTTCGGCCAGCGTTTGATTATGCGCGCCAAGACGGGTTGCGAATTGTGTGCCATGCGGGCGAGATTGGCGGACCGGAATCAGTGCGCGAGGCGGTGGGGATTCTTGGCGCCGAGCGAATCGGGCACGGAATCGCTGTGATGAATGATCCAGCTCTCGCAGACTCGCTGATTACTCGACGCGTGGTCCTTGAGAACTGCCCGTCGAGCAATTTGTGCACGGGAGCGCTCGCGAAGCAGACGGGCAAGCCGGACGCTTCGCTCAAAGACCACCCCTTGCCGAAGTTTTTCGAGCAGGGCTTGCTGGTAACACTTTCAACGGATGACCCCGCTCTTTTTCATACGGATTTGTTGAATGAATATGCGCTCGCCGAATCCCTCGGGTTGACAGGAAAGAGAGTGCTTGAGCTCGCGGAAAACAGCATCAACGCGGCATTCCTCCCGCCGATGGATAAGCGCGAATTGCTCGAGAATTTTCGTGGAGCCGCGAAAGAGCAGGGATTGGTATAATCGCGGAAATGAAAGCTCATGTATGGGTGATGCTGAAATCCACTGTCCTCGACCCGCAGGGACAAACCATCCAACGGGCGTTGGCTTCTCAGGGTTTCGTCAATGTTCAAGACGTCCGGCAGGGTAAGTTTTTCGTCCTGAATCTCGATGGCATGGGACGCGAGGAAGCAAAAACGCAGGTCGAGCGCATCGCCAAGGATGTGCTGACCAACCCGGTGATAGAAGAATTCCGCTTCGAAATTCTGGAATAGTCTCTCCCCTACCGTTTCTCGATTTCTTAAGTTCTAGCAACGAATCGAGGCAATTTCCTGCCTCATCAAGCCTTTGTGCTAACCTGATTGAGTCCCACGATTGAACTAACCTCAAGCTCACGGAGCGAACACTGTGTGTGGAATTGTCGGATACATCGGGCCCAAACCTGTGGTGCCGCTGGTCATAGACGGCCTGCGCCGGCTCGAATATCGCGGGTATGATTCGGCCGGTATCGCCGTCGTGGGGCAGGATTGTAAGCTCGAAATCCGTCGCGCTTCTGGAAAGCTAAAAAACCTGGAAGACCTGCTCGGAAAATCGCCGATCGATGGTGTATATGGCCTCGGACATACCCGCTGGGCAACACATGGCCGCCCCACGGAAGAGAACGCGCATCCGCACCGCGACTGTACGGGCGAAATTGTCGTGGTTCACAACGGAATCATCGAGAATTACCTCGAACTGAAGCACCAACTGATCGCGGAAGGACATAAGTTCCAGACCGAGACGGACACGGAAATCATCGCGCATCTCATCGAGAAATATTCCAAGGCCGTGCCGCTCGAAGACGCCGTGCAGAAGACGGTAAGACTTTTGAGCGGTGCGTATGCGCTTGTGGCAATGTCAACGCGTGATCCAAACAAGATCGTCGCGGCGAGGCTCGGGCCTCCGGTTGTGATCGGCCTGGGCCAAAATGAATTTTTTGTGGCTAGCGACATTCCCGCGATCCTCTCGCACACGCGCGAAGCCTTCTTCATGGGCGACGGAGAAATCGCGCTTCTCACTTTGCACGGGGTCCGCGTCGTCGATTTCGACAATCACCCAGTTACGCCAAAAGTCCAGCACATCACATGGGATCCGATCATGGTGGAAAAGGGCGGCTTCAAGCATTTCATGCAGAAGGAGATTTTTGAGCAGCCGCGCGCGGTGCGCGACACCTTGCTGGGGCGGATCTCCCAGGAGACGGGCAAAGTCTTTCTCGATGAAATGGACTTTACTGAGGAGGAATTTCGAAATTTACGTGAGGTCAAGATCGTTGCATGCGGAACGAGCTGGCATTCCGCCCTCGCTGGAAAATTCATGATCGAGCGCCTCGCCCAGATTCCCGTCGAGGTGGATTACGGCAGCGAATTTCGTTATCGCCACCCGCTCATCAACAACAACACCCTGGTGATTGCCATCAGCCAATCGGGCGAAACTGCAGATACGCTGGCTGCTCAACGCGAAGCTCGAGCGAGAGAAGCAAAGATTCTCGCGATCTGCAATGTAGTCGGCTCGATGCTCACTCGCGAAGCCAACGGCACCATCTATACGCATGCGGGCCCGGAAATCGGAGTGGCTTCCACAAAAGCCTTCACCGGGCAACTCACGGCATTGATGCTTACGGCGCTGTATCTTGCTCAGGTGCGCGGCAAACTGACGCCTGCAATCGCCCAAACTCTGATGCAAGAACTGACGCGAATCCCGCACAAGATTGAGACGATTCTGCAACACGACTCGGATGTTGAAGAGCTGGCGAAGCAGTTTTTCCGTCATAGCGACTTCCTCTACCTGGGGCGCGGAATTCACTATCCGATTGCGCTGGAAGGCGCGCTGAAGCTGAAGGAAATTTCATATATCCACGCCGAAGGCTATCCCGCCGGGGAGATGAAGCATGGGCCAAACGCGCTGATCGACGAGAATCTTCCCGTCGTTGTGATCGCCACACGCGACGAGTCGGATGCCGCCTCGATGACTCGATACGAAAAGACCGTTTCCAATCTGCAGGAAGTGAAAGCGCGCGATGGGATCGTGATCACGGTGGTCACCGAAGACGACCGGCTAGCTCGCAGTTCATCGAATCATGCGATCGAGATCCCCTCGGCGCCGGAATTGCTCTCGCCGATTCTTGAGATCATTCCGTTGCAGCTTCTTGCCTACCACATCGCCGTGCGCCGCGGCTGCGACGTCGATCAGCCTCGCAACCTCGCGAAATCCGTCACTGTGGAATAAACTTCGCGCGAGAGGCCCATTTCATTAGAATAGCCCTATGAAACCCAGCTTAATCGCGAGGCAGGCTTTCGCCCCTTCGCTCGTTTTTGGTCTTCTTCTGTCAATCCTTAGCTTTCCGCCAGCCGCCCTAACACAATCCGTAACTTCGCAATCATATCGGCTTGCCACCATGAGATTCGCCGGCCTGAATCGCTTCAGCGAGGCGCAAGCGGGCAAAGCGACCGGTCTCCAGACTGGCGATTCGGTCACGCAAGCGCAGCTTGTGGCAGCCGTCGAAAAACTTGCGAAATCGGGGGCATTTGAAAACGTCTCATTTCGCTATTCGACAACCGGAAATTCACTGAATGTCGAGTTTCAGGTTGTGGAGGCTTCGCGGCTTCTTCCTTGCGTCTTCGATAATCTCGTTTGGTTCTCCGATGCTGAGCTGGACAAGGCCCTGCGCAGCCACGTTTCTTTCTACGCAGGAGGTGTCCCCGAGTCAGGCGCCATTTCGGAAGAGGTCCGGGTCGCATTGCGTGACATGGTGGCCGCAAACGGAATTACCCGAGACGTCACGGTAACCCCGTCGATTGCCGGGCTGGGTCAGCCTGTCCGCGCTTTCGTCTACTCGGTGACGGGTGTAGCGATGCCGATTCAAAGCATCCGCTTTGAAGGAAATGCCGCGATAGCGGCAAGCAGCCTGCAAGCCGCTTCGTCGCAGATTATCGGTCGCGACTATTCTGCGAGCTTCGTGAGCGAGTTTGCTGGCGCTGGCCTCGTACCTCTGTATCGTAAGCAAGGTTACTTGCGCGCGCGATTTGAGAAACCGGATGGAGCGCCCCTTCAACCGAACAGCACCGCAAGCGTTCAGCCGATCACAGTCACTCTATCCGTGGAGGAAGGCCCCGTATTCTATTGGGAGAAGGCCAAGTGGACAGGGAATCGTGTCTTCACCTCGGAAGACCTAGATCATCTTTTGGGAATGAAACCGAAAGAAGTGGCCAACCAAGAGAAAATAGACGCAGGCCTTACAGCGATCAAGCGCGCTTACGACACGCGAGGGTTCATCGAGGCGGCTGTAAAGCCCAAAGAAATTCTCGACGACACTGCGCGGCTGACGAGATACAACGTCGCAGTTGATGAAGGCGCGCAATTTCACATAGGCATGGTCCACTTCGAGGGGCTGCCGGAAGTTGCGTCAAAAGAACTGATCAAGAGTTGGCAGCTCAAACCCGGAGACGTGTACGACGCATCGTATCCTGAGACGTTCGTTTCAAAAGTTGCGATTGGCAAACTGAAAGAACTGGGCATCGAGAAAACCAGCGCGACAGCAAGTCCAAAGCCGGAAAAGCAAAAGGCGAGTGTTGACCTCAACATCGTTTTCCACTGATTTCCGCAGACTCCGATTCGCGATCGTCGCGATACTTGTAATCTTCCCATCCACTGCGCTCGCAAACGCATTCCAATCGTCACAATCGAGCAGCGAGCGTCTCGCCTCCATCGCTGCCACTGGATCCCACCGGTACAAGAGCCAGGAAATCGCCAAAGCCACGGGTCTGCAAGCGGGAAAATCGATTACGCGGGATGACCTCCAACTCGTAGCGGATCGCCTAGCGCGTCTTGGGATTTTCGCAAATGTGCAATATAAGTTCTCGAGCAGTCCGGGTGGCCTAGCCATCGATTTTGAAGTCGCCGATGCGCCCACGGTTCCGGTGACTTTCGACAATTTCCCGAAATTTTCAGACGAGGAACTCGCCGCTGCAATCAGGAATGCCGTGGTGCTTTTCGACGGGACTGCTCCGGAGACTGGCACGATTTTAGCTACCATGTCGAATGCCGTTGAGGAATTAATCGCTACACGAGGCCTACACGCGACGGTGGCGCACTCCGTGGTCACAACCCCTACCGGCCACGTGCAACAGTTCCGAATCGAAGGCGAAGTCCTCCGCGTCGCCGACGTCGAATTTTCAGATTCCCTTGCGAAACACGACCCGGCAATTCACCAGAGTATTTCGCAAATCATCGGCAAACCGTTCTCACGCAGCGCTATCGAACTATTCGAATTTGAGCAGGTTCGCCCAATCTATTTGACGCACGCTTTCCTGCGCGTGAAGTTCGCTCCGCCAACAGCGCGTTTTGAAGGCGACCCTACCAAGCCGCTGCCGGATAAGGTCTTTGTGCTTGCGCCGATCGACCCAGGTCCTGCCTTCACGTGGGGTGGAGTGGAATGGACCGGAAACTCAGTAATCCCGGCCGCGGAGCTCGATAAATTCGTTGAGCTGAATCCGGGTGAAGTGGCCGACGGCGGGAAAATGGAAGCTGGCTGGAACCGGGTTACGGACGCGTATGGCGCCCAAGGCTATCTCGACGCAAAACTGACTCCCACTCCGCACTACGACGATAAAGCAGCACGTGTCTCTTATGTGGTGTCCATTTCAGAGGGGCCCCAGTACCGGATGGGACAGCTCGTTCTTACCGGGCTTTCACTCGAGGGAGAGCGGAGGATTCGTGCGGCATGGCAAATCCCAAAAGGCGCTGTCTTTAATCGAGGGGTTTATGACGACTTCGTTGATCGCGGCACGAAAGAAGCGTTCAGCGGACTTCCCTTTCATTACGGAAAGGTCGGACGTTTCCTCCAAACGGATCGTCAAGCAGGAACAGTCGACGTCATGCTCGATTTTCAGTAGTCACCCCGAACGGTTATACTGATCTCATGGCTGAGCATTTGGTTCCGATCGCAGCGGCGGCAGCTCGCATTCGAACGGACGAAGCTGCGGCGCTCGAAAAACAGCGTACGCTGCTCTCTTCGCTCCGCACGCTCGATTCCTTGCTGATTGCATTCTCTGGGGGAGCTGATTCAGCGTATCTCGCTTGGGCGTCGCATTCGGCGCTTGGCGAACGCGCTCTATCGATCACCGCGCTTTCCGCGAGCTTTTCTCAACACGATCGTCAGCAAGCGGCCGAATTCGTGCGCGCGGCAGGTGTCCGGCATGAGTTCATCGAAACCCACGAGTTTGAAAACCCGGAATATATCGCCAACGGAGCCGACCGCTGCTACCACTGCAAGGACGAGCTCTTCGATCGAATGGAATCGCTGGCGCAAGAGCGCGGCTTCAGCGCCATCGCGTATGGCATCAACGCCGACGACACGCACGACTTTCGCCCCGGCAATCGGGCTGCTCATGAACACCGGATTCTAGCTCCTCTGCTCGACGCCGCATTTAGTAAAGTCGAAATTCGTATGCTTTCGCGGCGAGCCGGACTTCCCACCTGGGACCGGCCTGCCTCAGCGTGTCTCTCGTCGCGAATTCCTTACGGAATCTCCGTCACACCTGCTCTCCTTTCGCAAGTGGAACATGCCGAAGCTGCTCTGCGTGAACTTGGCTTCCGCCAATTTCGCGTCCGCGCGCACGGTGAGTTGGCGCGAATCGAATTGGCGCCGGACGAACTCCCCCGTGGGCTCCAGTCTGACATGGCGGAAAAAATCGCCCGTGGAGTAAAAGACGCGGGATTCGCCTTCGTCACGATCGATCTTGAGGGGTACCGCCAAGGATCTCTCAATTCGCTTCTCAAACCGAAAGACTGATGCCGCTTCGAACCGGAACAAAGCTTTTGCGTGAGTCGCTGGCCGGCGGAACTTCCAGTTGCGCAGGCTCGTATATATTTGATAGGAAGAGTCGCTCGCCGGTAGCGATGCTCCGGAATTTATGATCCGACGCCTAACAGGAATTTGGCTCAGCCTGGCCGCGCTCGTTGCGAGCGGGCTCGTTGGGTGCATCGTGGGTCGTAATCACGACCGCGATTCGGGTGCGTCAGGCCCCAGCGTGGTCGCCGACCGCAAATTCGTCGTCACCGGCCCCACCCGAATCGAATTGACCAACGTCTCGGGAGAGTCACGAGTCACAGCCGGTCCCCCAGGCGAAGTTCAAATTCACGCTGAATTTCGCGCCAAATCCCGCCTCTTTCACGACGGCGAACGCCGTCTGAATGAAATGGCCGCGAACCCTCCCATTTTGCAGCAAAGCAATTTTATTCGCATCGGTGGGATCAACGAACATTCCGGCGGCGTCATCGCGAGTTACACAATTAGTGTCCCATCCGATACGGAAATTCATGCGATGTCCGGCTCCGGTGACATTCAGGTAAACGGAATCAAAGGACCGGCCAACTTGATTGGCGGCTCGGGCGCCATCGGAGCGTCCAACATCGCCGGCGATGTGCACGTCACGGCAGGCAGCGGAGACGTTCAGCTATCTGAAATTCACGGGCAGGTAGAGATCACTGCCGGGTCCGGCGATGTCAAGCTCGCTGAAATCCATGGCGACATTCGCGCTCAGACGGGCTCGGGAGAAATCAAAATCACCAAGCCGGCAGATTCTGTCGAAGCGAATACGGGCAGTGGCAGCGTCTTGCTGAACGGGGTGACCGCCGATCTTCGCGTGCATACGAGTTCAGGCGAAGTCACCGTCGAAGGCAATCCGCAGGCTAACACCTACTGGGAGATTCGCACCTCGTCTGGCACGGTCACCCTTCGAGTTCCGCCCAGCACCAATCTTCGTCTCTACGCGCGCACGAGTTCCGGCGACATCGACACACAAATTCCCATTACCATGGAAGGAACCACCGGCAAGCACGAGTTGCGTGCACGAATCGGCGACGGCAAAGCGCGCGTCGAGGTCGAGACAAGCTCAGGCAAAATTCTTCTTCACTGATTACTCCCCATCCTGAAACGACTCTATTTTATGGTTTCCGCGCTAAAATGACTCGAAATGCGAGCTGTCCATCTCATTGCCTGTGGTTGCGCTTTTCTTGCGGGCACCACCGCCAATTTCGCGCAGACTTCAACATCGAAGCCGGCTGCATCGAAATCTGCAGCTAGTTCAGACGCGAAACGCGACGCGGATGCCGAAGCTGAGCTGCAAAAAGCTCTCAACTCCGCTGGAAATGACCGCGCTGCGCTCGTACGCAACCTGAAAGAGTATCTGCGGCGATTTCCGGAAGCACCGCGTCGAACTGCCGTCGATCGCGCCCTTGTCGAGGCTTGCCAGCAGCTTCGCGATGATGATTGCGCTCTTGACTATTCCGAACAACTCATCGCCGAGCATCCCGACGACTCCGAGATGATGCTGCTTGCGGTTGCGATTCTCCAGCGGAAGCGTGACGATGCCAGCCTCGTTCGCGCCAGTGGATACGTTTCTCGTGTGCTCGATCGAGTTCAAAAGTCCACGCCCAACGAACGGCCCGAGCGAGTGTCGCTTAACGAATGGCAGGATCACCGCGATACGATTCTGAGCCAGCTATACGCTCTGCGTGGCCAGATCGGAAAATCTCAGCGCGCGTACGATGCCGCGATTAAAGATTTGCAGATGAGCTATGCCCTCCGGGCGAACGCCGTCGCCGCGGAGTCGCTGGGCGAAATCGCGGAAATTCAGAAGGATTTGGGACGCGCCGTTCAGGAATATTCTCTCGCCTTTGTGCTGCCTGAATCAGGACCTGCAGGAAAAGTGAACCGCGCCGAGATCCGCATGAAGCTTGGGAATGTATGGAAACAAACGCATGGCAACGAGCAAGGCCTAGGCGAGCAGATTCTCTCCACTTACGATTACCTGCGGCCGGGCTCGGCCAGTGATAATTCCACCGCCCGAAATTCCGGCGCGCAGGATCTGTATGCTTTTGTTCTCCGGCGTCTGGACAACAGTCCCCTGTTCGTAGCCCCTTACAGAGGAAAGACGGTTGTGATGAGCTTCTGGGCCACTTGGTGCACGCCATGCCATATCCTTGAGCCGTTATTTGATCGGGTCGCCAAGAACTACTCCGGCGATCCGAACTTGTTCTTCTTCTCCATCAACACGGATGATGACCAATCGCTCGTTGCTCCTTTTGTCGCCCGTGAGAAATGGACCGTTCCAGTCGCTTTCGCCGATGGATTGGACGAATTTCTGAAAGTAGACAGTCTGCCGACGGTGATCATCATTGACCGTAAAGGAAAAATCGTTTATCGCGTGGGTGGTTTTAATCCAGATACTTTCTCGGAAGAGCTCACAACCGCGATTCAGACCGCGATGAGCGCTCCCACAAAGTAAGTCCGGGAACATGCCCTCATGGTGAGGGCGAAACAGCACGCGCACTATGCCGCTGTGCCGCTTCTATCGCTGCCTTGATCGTATTCACGTGGATCGTAACGGTATCTTCGACTTTCCGCGCATATCCGCCCGCCAGCGTCACCGCCGTTGGAACTTGATTTCGTTGCGCGTAACCCATCACCAGCGCATCGCGCCGCGCCAGCCCCTCCATCGTCAATGCAAGCCCGCCCAGCTGATCTTCCCGATAAGGGTCCGCACCCGCCACGTAGAAGAGCAGCTGCGGCGAGAACTCCTCGAACGAACGATGCAGGTATTTTTCGAGAATTGCCAGGTAATCCGCGTCACCGATCTTGTCAGGCAGATTTACGTCCACTGTGGAAGGCGGCTTGGGATACGGATAGTTGTGTTCCTGATGAATTGACATTGTGAAGACCGTCTCGTCGCCGCCGAAAATTGCTGCCGTACCGTTCCCTTGATGGACATCCGCATCCACCACGATCGCTCGTTCAATCGCTCCGTCGGCTTGCATCCTTCGAATAGCAACTGCCACATCGTGAATCACGCAGAACCCTTCGCCATGATCCGGGTACGCATGATGAAAGCCGCCGCCGATGTTCGCGGAAAAACCATCCTCGAGAGCTCGTTGCGCGGCTAGTATCGAACCGCCCGCGGCGAGCCAGCACGCTTCCATCAGCTCCGTGGAATAAGGCACTTCCATGCGCATCACCTCCGCGCGAGTGAGTGATCCGCTCTTGAGCTTGTAGACATAATCCTGTGAATGAACTCGCAGAATGTCTTTATCGTCAGCGGGCGTAGGCTTTAGGAAGTCTTCTGGCGTGGCAATGCCATCTTGCAGGAGCCTTTCATAAACAAGACGGTACTTTTGGGAAGGGAAAACATGTGCGCCCAGATTCAGATCGTAGCGGTCATTGTAAACGAGCTTGAGCGGCAGCACGCCGCCAGCCTATCGCTTAATTTTTCGAAACGCAAATGTGTGCCGTCGGTCACTACCAAATCATTCGAGCGAATACATCCTATGCAGAACCTGTGCTAACCTAATCACAGATGCAACGCGCTCAGGCCACCCTCCTAATGCTCGTTCTGTTCGCCACTCCGCTTGCGCTTCTCGCACGCGCGTCATCAGGACTGGGTAGCGCCTGCAACAACCTGTGTTGCCTTCGCCATGGATCGCATACTAGCCATGCGCCGGAATCGCAGGAAAGCATAGATTGCCATCACGGGCAAGTCGGCCACGCCATGTTTTGTTCTATGAAGGCTGGCCATCAACGGCTGGACTTTGGGTTTCTCGCCCCTCTGGCTCCCACCACCCTGTCATCATCGGTGAGTTTGGTGTTACCTATCCCCGCTCGCGCGAAGATCACCCGGCGCGATGTAGCCGCATATTTGGGCTTTCGTTCCGCTCCATTCGAGCCTCCTCGCAGCTGACCGCATTTCCGCCGCTTCATCTGTTCAAACTCTCGCGGAGGTCTGTATGCGTTCGTTTGTTTGGAGATTTGCTCCCTTCCTGTTTCCGGTAGCGCTGTTGTTCTTTGCTCCAGTGCTGGCAGCAACTATTTTCGGCAATATTCGCGGTATAGTTCACGACGCCCAGCACCGGCCAATTGCGGGCGTCGAGGTCACGCTCAAGTCCAGCACTTCAGCTCGGTCACAAACGGTCGCGACCGACCAGACTGGCCAATTTCAGTTCAACGCTGTCGCCGTCGGCGAATATACGATCAACATCACCCAGCCAGGATTTCGCGACGTTTCTGAACGCGTGGTCGTAACCTCCGGCAGTTCGCCAGTGCTGCACTTTGAACTCAAGATTAACGGCGCCACGCAAATTGTCCAGGTAACCGCCGACGCGCAGTCGCAGGAAATCGATACATCCTCTTCGACCACACAAACGCTAGTCACTCATTCGGACATCGCTGCATCTCCCGGCGCCACACGCACCAACAGCCTGGCTATGATTACGAATTTCGTTCCAGGCACGCACATCGTCCACGATCAGCTTCACATTCGCGGCGGACACCAGGTTAGCTGGCTGGTTGACGGGGTACCTGTCCCCAATACGAGCATTGCCAGCAACGTGGGCCCGCAATTCGATCCGAAGGACGTTGACTATTTCGAAGTGCAACGCGGCGGATATGCGGCGGATTACGGCGACCGTACTTTCGGTGTGTTCAACGTCGTCCCGCACACCGGCTTCGAACGCAACAACGACATGGATATTCTCGCCACCTATGGCAGCTACAACCAGACCAATAGCCAGATCAATCTGGGCGGTCACACGGAGCGTTTTGCGTACTATGCCAGCGTGGACGCCAATCGCTCGGACGCGAGCCTTCAAACACCTGTGCCGCAGATCATCCACGATCTAGGCGACGGAGTGGGTGGATTCGGCTCGCTCATCTTCAACGTAACGCCAAGCGACCAATTGCGGCTCGTTGCATCTGCGCGTCACGATTTTTATCGGGTGCCGAATACTCCCGAACAGCAATCGATTTGCCCGCAACCGATTCCGCCTGAACCGAATTGTTCGATTCGCGATTCGGACAACGAGGCGGACTCCTTCGTGAATTTTTCATGGGTGCGGACACTCAGCCCCGGCGCTGTCTTGACTGTCTCGCCGTTTTATCATTACAACAGCGCGCGCCTCACTTCCGGTCCTGACGATACGCCTACGATCACGATTGACAACCGGGCATCAAACTACGTGGGTGTGCAGGCTTCCCTCTCGGTTGTCCAAGGCAAGAACAGTTTTCGCGGCGGACTGTACGTCTACGGACAGCACGACAACACTTTTTTCAGCGTCACCCCGAACGACGAGAACGGCCGCGGCACCCCCGAAACGGAGAGACAGATCGTCTGGGGCAATCTGCAGGCTGTCTTCCTGGAAGACCAGTACAAGCCGGCATCCTGGCTCACCCTCAACGGCGGCGTTCGCCTCACGCATTTCGACGGTCTGGTGAACGAAAACTCCGCCGACCCGCGGGTGGGAGCTGCGATTCGCGTCCCCAAGTTAAACGCGATATTGCGCGGGTTCTACGGCCGCTATTACCAGGCTCCGCCGCTCGATACCGTTTCCCAGAATCTCCTCCAGCCGGGCTTCGGCTTTCTCCCGCTTCACGGCGAACGCGACGAGCAATGGGAAGTCGGCATCGCGATTCCCTTCCGCGGCTGGACGTTTGACGAAGACTATTTCCACACGGCCGCGCGAAATTTTCTTGACCACGACGTCCTTGGAAACTCGAATATCTTTCTTCCGCTCACCATCGACCACGCCCGTATCCGGGGCTGGGAAACCACTGTACGCTCACCGGAAATTTTCCACCGCGCCCGGGTTCACCTGGCATATTCTCATCAATACGCGCAGGGCGCAGGCGCCGTAACCGGCGGCCTTACAGACTTCACGCCCCCGGGCATGGGATACTTTTTTCTGGATCATGACCAGCGCGATACATTGAGCACAGGTTATGACTTGCAGCTTCCCTGGAAGACGTCAACGAGCGGCAACCTGACTTTCGGCTCAGGCTTTTTGAACGGCGACGGTCCGCAACACCTCCCTTCACACACGACTTTTGATTTGTCGATCGCGAAGAACTTTGGCGAACGGCTGTCTCTTTCATTCACAGCCATCAATATCAGCGACAATCGCTATCTGCTGGATACGAGCAATACGTTCGGCGGAACTCACTTCGTCGAGCCGCGCCAGTTTATCGGCTCCATTCGCTGGAGGTTTCATTACTAGCAAGCGATCACAATTGTTCAGGCGATTCATGTTAGGTTAGGAGACGGATTGTTGCGCATCATCGTTCCACTCACGATCCTGGTTGCCATCTTCGCGGTAGTCTTCGAATGGTTTATTCTTACCGGGATGAGCGCGCGGATCGCTCCCGCCTCCTTCGAGACCTTCCTCGGTCGAACGGTGCAGAGGCTCTCCATCCCAAGATCGGCGCGCTCCGCGAAAAACCCGATGGAATCCAGCCCTGACGCCCTCATCGAAGCGCGTCGCCATTTCGCCGATCATTGCGCGAATTGCCATGCAAACGACGGCAGCGGAAAGACCGAGATTGGCCAGAATCTATACCCGCGCGTTCCGGATATGCGTCTGGCAGAAACCCAGAACCTCACCGACGGCGAGCTCTACTACATCATCGAAAACGGCATCCGGCTTACCGGCATGCCCGCCTGGGGCGCCGGCGGCCCCAACGACCACGAGACCTGGCACCTGGTCCTCTTCATCCGGCAGTTGCCGCATCTAACCAAAGAGGATCTCGATGACATGAAGAATCACAATCCGCGCAGCCCCGCGGAGATGAAAGAGGAACAGTCGGAAGAAGATTTCTTGAATGGGCGCTAAACACAACAATTTTCAATATCACTCGAAGGAGGAATCTTGCTAACCAAAATACTCGCGCTCCTCGCGATAGTTTCGCTCGCTACCGTCGCATTCGCTCACGGCACCGACAAGCACGTTCTCGGTACCGTCACAAAAATTACGGACACCGAGATCACCGTCGAAACTCAGTCCAAGGAAGTGCAGGTACTAAAAATCGCGCCCGATACATCGTTCGTCAAAAGCGGGGCCAGCGCTACGTTCAAAGACCTGAAAGTGGGCGACCGCGTCGTAATTCATGCCAAGCCGGTAGGGAGCGATCTGATTGCGCACGAAGTGCGCTTCGGAAAGCAAGCACCCGCGGCTGCCGGTAGTTCAGGAGAGAAAAGTTCAGCAGCGAAATAGCCGTAGCTGCCGTCGGTCGCTTACAAATCAGAATTTCGGTCTTAGTTCTCGCGGGCGAGAATGAAATCGGGAACCGCAAGCAGCGCCCGCCGGTACTCCGAGTCGGGCAATTCAGCCAGAGCATCTTTCGCGCGCGCCACATATTCGTGCGCGAGCTTCGCCGCGCGTTCGAGCGATCCGCTCTCACGCACCAAGCGCGTAATCTGCTCCGGGCGCACGCTCACGAAGCCGCGTTCTTCGAGCACAGTCGCCACCAGACGCCGCCCACTCGCCCAGTTCCCGTCATGCCCATTTCTGGCGGCGGCCAGCGCCGCCTCCGAACGAAGCGCAAAAATCAGCGGCAGCGTCACCTTGCCTTCCTTCAAATCGCTCAGCACCGGCTTCCCCAGCTGCTCGGGCGACGCCGTGAAATCCAGCAAGTCATCCACGAGCTGAAACGCCAGCCCCGCATTTCGTCCATATTCGCCCAGCGCGTCTTCCACGCTTTTCGACTGCCGGCCCAGAATCGCCCCCAGCCGCGAGCATCCGCTAAACAGGCACGCCGTCTTGCGATAGGCAAGCTCGGTCGCTTCCGTCTCCGTCAAATCAATCTGCCCGAGCCGCGTCAACTGCAGCAACTCCCCTTCCACCATGTTCTGCGTCAGATCGATCAGAATGTCGAGGATCGCAAAATTCCGCTCGCGAAGCGCCATCTCGAACGACTGCATGTACAGCCAGTCGCCCGCCAGCACGCTCATGTGATTTCCCCACCGCGCATTCGCGCTCGGACGCCCCCGACGCGTGTTCGCGCCGTCAATCACATCGTCGTGAATCAAAGTCGCGTTATGAATCAGCTCCACCACCGCGCCCAACCGTATCGCGCTCGGCCCGCGATAACCCGAAGCCCCAGCCGCCAGTAGAAGCAAAGCCGGACGCAGCCGCTTCCCCCCGCCCTCGCGCAAATAGCTCGAAATCTCGCACACCGGCTCGATCGCCGCCGCGTTCTGCCCGGCAATCTCCCGCTCCACCAGCGTGAGATCGTCGCGAACCAGCTCGAAAATTTCCTTTACGGTCTGGACGGCAAAGCCCATCTTCGAATTTTATCCTTTGCGGGTCGCTTGATTCTGCGCCTCAAGACGGAAAAAACGCCGAAAATTCGCAGCAGTTACTGCCGCCACCTCTTCGCCCGGCAAGTCTCTCACATTCCCCAACGCTCGCGCTACCTCCACCACATTCGCCGGCTCGTTCCGTTTCCCGCGCTTCCCTTCGGGCGGCAAGAACGGCGAATCCGTCTCCGTCAGCAGCCGCTCCAGCGGAATTTCCTTCGCGACGTCCCGCAGCGGCTGCATTTTTTTGTAAGTCACGTTGCCCGCGAAGGAAACCATGAACCCCATATCCAGCCCGCGCTTTGCATCCGCCACCGTCCCGGTAAAGCAGTGCAGAATTCCGCCCAACCCGCTCGAACGCCAATCCTGCTCGATCATCCCCAGGCAGTCTTCCCACGCGTCGCGGCAGTGAATCACGATCGGCAACTTCGCCCCCCGCGCCTGTCGCAGTTGTCGTCGAAACACCTTCTGCTGCACCTCCCGCGGCGAATGATCGTAATAGTAGTCGAGGCCTATCTCACCCCACGCAATCACGCGCGGATGTTTCCCCAGTTCGTCAAGCTTCGCGAAATGTTCTTCGGTCGCAAGCTTCGCTTCGTGCGGATGAATCCCCACCGTCGCATAAATCCACTCGTGCTGCTCGGCAAACGGAATCGCCGCGTTCAGCCGCTCAGGTCCCGTCCCGCTCCCGATCGCCAGCAACGTCTCGACGCCCGCTGCCCGAGCGCGCTCCAGGATTGCGTCGCGGTCCTCGTCAAACTCCGGAAACTCCAGGTGGGCGTGTGAGTCAATAATTCGCAAGACTAATTTCCTCTCACACCCGAGGTGTGAGGCTTGCACGGATCAAGCTTCTTCAGAACAAAAATCATCTCCTGCGACGCATTATCAAGAGGCTCCCGCCTAAAGGAACCGTATTCTTCTTCCGGTTCCAGCCCCGCCAGCAGAAAAAGCGCGCGCATTTGCTGGTATGTGTAGTAAGACATTTTCAGGGGGCCGGTTTCCTCGAGAATCAGTTTGTCTCCTTCATAGGTCCTGAAGACAAATTCACCGCTAAGTGTTTGCTGAATTTTGTCGTACGACTTCTTGCGAAAGTATCGCCGCACCACCTTCGGCGGCTTCGCATCAATTGTCCACTCCAGATCTAAGATCTCTTTTCCGATGTTCGTAGGAATTCCCTCGAAGTTCGGAAAGAAAACATCGAACACTACTCTACCGCCTTCCCCCGCGTGAAACGCCGCAGTCGTCAAGGCGGCCACTTGATCCTGCACGTTGTACATATGCTGAAGCGGACGAAACGGAATGGTCACCAGCTGAAATTTTCTTTCCAGGCGGAAGGCGCGCATGTCACCGTCGTGAATCGTCACTCGCTCGCGTACTTCGCGCGGCTCCCGTTCCAGATTGCGGCGGAGAATGCGCAACATCGCCCCAGAATTGTCCACACCCTCGATTTCGATTCCCTCTCGGGCAATGGGCAGCAAGACGCGCCCAGTTCCGCACGCAATCTCCAGCACCGGCCCACCGCATTTCCGGGCAACATCAACGTAGAACGGCGCGTCGACCAAATCTTGCTTGGAGCAATAGCCACTGTCGTAATGCGACGACAGTATCTCGTATGAATCGGGCTCACCAGTGCCCATAATTGGTTATTTCACCTTCGCCCCGGCAGGAATATCTTCCGCAAACGTCACCAGCACGGGCTTCCCATCCGCCCCGTCCGACGCGGCCAGCAGCATCCCGTTCGACTCCTGCCCTCTCATCTTCCGCGGGGCAAGATTCGTCACCACCACCACTTTGCGTCCCACCAGCTGCTCCGGCGCATACGCCAGCGCGATTCCCGCCAGCACCTGCCTAACTTCATCGCCGATGTCCACCATCACTTTCAACAGCTTGTCAGCTCCCTGCACTTTCTCGGCAGACTTCACCACGCCCACGCGTAGCTCCACCTTCGCGAAATCGTCAATCGTGATTTTCGCGCCCGGTGCAGGTGCCGTCGCTCCCGCACCCCCGGCTCCGGCTGGTGTCGTGCTTGCTGCTGGCGTAGCACTCGTTCCCGCTGGCGCCGCTCTGCCCGGATTCCGAATTTCCTGTTCCATGGCTTCGATCCTCTCTGAAGTTTCCTTTTTCTCCACTCGCGGATAAATCGGCTCGAGTCTGCCGATCTGAGTCCCCGGCATCAGGCTTCCCCACGGCGTTTCGTCAATTAACTGCTTCTCGAGTTTCCCCGACTGCCCCAGCGCCGACCAGATTTTCTCCGTCGCATTGGGCAGAAACGGATACAACAGCAAAGTCACAATCCGCAGCCCCGCGCAGGAATCGTAAAGAATTCCATCCAGCCGTTTTCTGTGCTGCTCGTCGGCCGCCAGATCCCACGGCTTGTTGTCGGTCACGAACTTGTCGATCGTCGAGATCAATGACCATATCTTCTCGAGCGCCCCGCTGAAATTGTGCCCGTCTATCAGCGCCCGCGCCCCGCCCCTCACCCCTGCACACTTCACCGAAATCACCTGATCGCTCGATGGTGGAAACGGCGGATCGGGAATCTTCCCCTCGCGGTACTTCTCCACCATGGTCAGAATGCGGCTCACCAGATTGCCAA
>Ga0306920_100001076_pt1 | contig 33563 bp, 43 predicted proteins | sample flu12Cox44000170_FD_204666 | JGI IMG/M metagenome (GOLD analysis project Ga0306920, IMG submission 204666) | Lab enrichment of tropical soil microbial communities from Luquillo Experimental Forest, Puerto Rico - flux4day.12C.oxic.44.000.170 (v2)... | ecosystem: Environmental > Terrestrial >...
GCGCGGACAGAGCGAGGGGACGGAGCTTCATGGCGGGACCTCGGGGTGGGGGTCGGCAGCAAGTGGCGAGGTGATCGACCGTGCGCCCGCGCGCACATGGCGCGTCCGTCAATTCTCCCGCCAAACCCCGGACCGATCCAGCGCAAAGCCACCGGCTGTGCCGGCGGCCGGCGCCGACCCGTAATGGAGTCGCGCCCTTAGCCCCGATCCGCGGGCCGCGCCGCCGCCCGCTCGCCGTGGCGGTCGCCCAGCGCCGCGACCATGCGGCGCGCGAGGTCGGTCAGCGAGGGGTCGCGAGCGCCCATGACCAGCACCACGTCGCCCTCGCGCGCCTCGGCGGCGATGCGCTCGACCAGCCATTCGCGCGAAGGCGCGAACTCGGCGTGGCGCCCGCGGGCGGCGATCTCGGCCACGATGCCGGCGGCCGAGAAGTCACGCTGCGCGGTGCCTCCGGCGTAGAAGATCTCGAGCATCCACAGCCAATCATCGGGCTCGAGTGCGGCGGAGAACGAGCGCACGAAGTCGTCGCGCAGGAAGCGCGTGGGGCCGTAGCCGTGGGGCTGGTAGACCGCCAGTACGCGCCGGCCGCGCGGGCGCGCCGTGGTGATCGCGGCCTCGATCTTGGCGGGGTTGTGGGCGAAATCGTCGATCACCTCGATGCCGCCGGGGCGGCCCAGCGACTGGAAGCGCCGCCCCACGCCCTGGAAGCTGGCGAGCGGGCCCGCCATCGCGTCCAGCGACACCCCGATCGCGCCGCAGGCGGCCGCCGCGGCGACGGCGTTGTCCACGTTGTGACCGCCGGGGACCGGGAGCTTGAAGCGCACGCCCTCGATCTCGAACCGGCTGCCGTCGCGCAGCAGCTCGACGTGCCCGACGCGCACCACCGCCGCCGGTCCCGAGCCGAACACGACGGCGCGCGGGTAGCGCGAGGCCAGGCTCTCGCCCACCACCAGCACCTCGCGGGTGCGCGCGGCAAAGGTGTCGAACATCGCGCCGACCTCCTCCAGCTCGCGGTGGTCGCGCTGCAGGTTGAGGATCACGCCGACCGCGGGCTGATAGCGCACCAGCGAGCCGTCGCTCTCGTCGGCCTCGACCACCAGCAGGTCGGAGTGCCCGGCCCAGGCGTTCCCCCACAACCCCTCGCGCTGGAGCGCCACCAGGTCGCCGCCGGTGATCACCGAGGGATCGCGCCCGGCGCCGCGCAGGATCTCGAAGATCATCGCCACCACCGTGGACTTGCCACTGGTGCCGGCGATCGCGATGGTGCGGTGCGTGGCGATGAAGTGGGCCAGCAGCTCGGAGCGGTGGACGATCGGGATGTCGCGTGCCCGCGCCGCGGCGTAGTCGGGCACCTGCTCCTCGACCGCGGTCGAGACCACCAGCGCCGCGGGCGGATGGGCGTTGGTGATCCCGCTCCCGTCCTGCGGGTAGATGGTGATGCCGAGTCGCTCGAGCTGGGCGCGCGCCGCGGCACGCTCGCCCTTGTCGAAGCTGCGGTCGCTGCCGCTCGCCCGCCCGCGCTTCATGACCTGGAACTGGGCCAGCGCGCTCATCCCGCTGCCGCCCAGGCCGGCGTAGTGGAAGCGCCCGCCGCGGTAGGGGTCGGGCAGGCCCGCGGCCGCTCCCCCCACCACCACCACCGGATCGCCGACGCGCACCCGGTCGAACAGCTCGACCACCCCGGCGTTCGACATGCGCACGCAGCCGTGCGAGGCGGCGCGCCCCAGCGCCTCCTCGTGGTTGGTGCCGTGGATGTAGATGAAGCGCTCGAGCGAATCGCGCCCCGGCCCGCGGTTGACACCCTCCTCGAGCCCTTCGAGGGTGAGGATGCGGGTGAGGATGAGATCCTCGTCGCGCGCCTCGCCATGCCAGACCTCTCCGGTCGGCACGCGGCTCTCGAACACCCCGCCGCGCTCGGCCCCGCGTCCGATCCGCCCGTGGATGCGGTGCCATCCCGGCGGGGTGCGCAGCGATCCCGCCTCGCCGCCGACCCCGGCGGCGGCCGTGGACACCGGCCAGCTCGCCACCGCCTGACCGATCTCGATCAGGGTCAGACGCTGGAGATCGGCGTCGACGACCAGGAACCGTGCCGGCAGCTCGGGGAACGGCGAGTTCGGCCGCGCGAGCGCCGCGCGCGCCAGCTCCACGGTGCGGGCCTGGTCGTCGGAATCCGGGCGCGAGGTCATCGTGAGCCGAAGCGAGGCCGGGATCGGATCAGGTGGTGTAGTGGGCGTTGATCGCCACGTATTCGGCGCTCAGGTCGCAGGTCCACACCGTCGCCGCGCGCGCGCCGCGGCCGAGCTCGAGGTGGATGTGAACCGGATCGCCGCGCATCGCGGCCTCGACGCTGCCCTGGTTGTGACGCACCGGCAGGCCGTCGCGCACCACCATGACCGCGTCGCCGGAAGCTCCCAGCTCGAGTCCGAGCCGTACCGGATCGATCGCCACCCCCGAGGCGCCGGCGGCGGCCAGGATGCGGCCCCAGTTGGGATCGCCGCCGTGGATCGCGGTCCGCACCAGCGACGAGCGCGCGATCGCGTCGCCGACCTGGTGGGCCTCGTCCTCGCTGGCCGCACCGCTGACCTCGATCTCGATCAGCCGCGTCGCGCCCTCGCCATCGCGGGCGATCTGCCTGGCCAGCGCCACGCAGCAGTCGGTGAGGGTGGCGGTGAAGCGCTCGAGCCCGGGACGCCCGTCGAATCCCGCCGTGCCGGAGGCGAGCAACAGCACGGTGTCGTTGGTGCTCATGTCGCCGTCCACGCTCACCCGGTTGAAGCTGCGGCGCACCGCGGCGGCGAGCGCGGCCTGGAGCGGCTCGGGCGCGATGGCGGCGTCGGTGGTGAGCACCGCGAGCATGGTGGCCATGCGCGGGTGGATCATGCCCGAGCCCTTGGCGAAGCCGCGCACCGAGACCGTACGGCCGGCGATCGAGGCCGAGCCGGCGGCGAGCTTGACGCGCGTGTCGGTGGTCAGGATCGCGCGCGCCGCGGCCGCCGCGCCCGACTCGCCCTCCCCCGCCGTGAGCTGCGCGATGCCGCGCTCGAGCTTGGGCATCTCGAGCCGCCGCCCGATCACGCCGGTCGAGAGCACCAGCACCTGGCCCGGCTCACAGTCGAGCCCGCGCGCCGTCAGCGCCGCCATGGTGCGCGCATCCTCGAGCCCCTCGGGTCCGGTGCAGGCGTTGGCGCAGCCCGCGTTGGCGATCACCGCGCGCACCCGCTCGGGCTCGCGCTCCAGCCTTTCGCGGTCGAGCAGCACCGGCGCGGCCTGGACCCGGTTGGTCGTGAACACGCCCGCGGCGGTACAGGGCTGATCGGCGACGATCAGGGCGAGATCGAGCGCGCCGTCGGGCTTGAGCCCGCAGGCGGTGGCGGCGGCCCGGAAGCCGGGGGCGAGCTCGAAGGGCTCGTCGGTCTGGGTCGCCGCGGCGCCCGCGTCGGGGCGAGCCTCTTCCACGCTTCCGCCCCGCTCGGCTTCGTTCACGCGCGTCCCTCCGGAGGCGGCGCGGGCGATCCGCGCCGGCGACGCGCATCCTATCATCCGCGCGCTCGCGCGTCCGAGACGGATCCGTGCCGTTCCGGGGTTATCGGCTGCTGTGGGGCGGTCCCTGAACCTTCTCGGTCGGCGGCGCGGCGGCCACCGCCGGCGCCACCAGGCGGGCCCGCACGACGAAGCGCTGCGGGGCCGGGCCGATCGCCTCGAACGGATAGCAGGTCACGAGGGTGAGCGAGGGCCTGGCCGTGGCGCCGAGGACGTCGACGCGGCCCGGCGCCACCACCGCGCCCCATTCCACCCGATATTCGTAGCTGCCCTGGAGGGTGACGAAGCGCACCACGTCGTTCACCCGCGCCTCGCCGAGCCCGTGGAAGAAGGTGTCACGGTGGCCGGCGAGCGCCACGTTGCCGGAATGCCCGGGCAGGGCGCTGCCGGGGATGTGTCCCACGGCGCGCCTGAGCAGCCCGCGACCGGCGCCCTCGGCGACCATGGCCGAGATCCCGAGTCGCGGGATCTCGATGCGCCCGAGCACGCCCTTTTCGAGCTCGAGCACCGGTGCTGCCGGCGGCCCCACCAGCGAGGTATCGCGCAGCTCGGCCTCGAAGCGCTTCGATTCGCGAGCCTGGAAGGCGCGGCTCTCGTACCAGGTTTTGACCCAGACGCCGAGCAGCGCCAGCCCCACGACGACGAGGCCGCGCTCGATCCACAGCAGTGCCGGGCGTGTGGTCACGGGAGGAAGGGCCCCTGCGGCGCCGACGATGCCACCAAGCGAATCACCCGGCGCAGGGCTCGCTCGGGGCGATGGCCGCGCCGGGTGACGTGGGTGCGAATCGAATCAGGCGCGACGCAGGCGACGCGACACCGTGAGCACGCCGGCCGCGGCGAGCGCCAGGGTGCCGAGCAGCAGGAGCAGCGGCTGGTCGCTGGCGGTCTGCGGCAGGCTCCCGTGCTTGCCGGCGCCGGCCGATTTGTGGTCGGCGGTCGTCGCGGCATCGGTCCCGCTCGAGGAGCCCATCCCGGCCGCGGCGCCCGCGCCGGCCGCCGCACCCGGCGCACTCGAATCGCTCGTGCCCGGCGCGGCATCCGAGCCCGGCGTGGTGTTGCTGGCCATCGGAGCGCCCTGGTCGTGCAGCGTCGAGTAGGCCAGCTCGCGATTGCGGTTCATGCCCTCGCGCATCGGGATGACGCGCTTGGCATAGTAATCGCCGTTCTTCTCGAGCTTGAACTCGACCCAGGCCTGCAAGCCGGGCGCGAGATCGGTGGGCACCATGGTGCGGCTGTCCATGTGCAGCGACACCTGGCTGCCCTGGTCGGTGTCCATGACCAGTGTCTGATCGTTGACCGACGCGACCTTGCCCGTGACCAGCGGCTCGGTGGCGAGCTTGTAGTCGGTGGTGGACGGAATGGCCGCGAGCGCGGATCCATCCAGCACCGCGACGGCGAGAATCGCAACAGCCACGCTTTTCATGACGCACTATCCTTTCATAGGGCGAATGGAACGCTCGGCCCGGCGTCCCTGTCCTTAGGGACGCTGTCCGAATCCACGAACCAAGCTAGCATATCACAGCACCGTGCAAATGGCGCATTTTGAGTGCATTTTTCGCGGTCGAAACGCTGGGGCACGCCACCCGGACCGCGCGGGGATTCACCCAGACGCATCGCTGGACGGCGGGCGCGCGCCCGGATCGCCGCCCTTAAGGCGAGGGCTCTCCCGGCGTCCGCCCATCGCCGTCGCCGCGTTGCGACTCGATCATGTCGCGGAAGTAACCGGGCTGGCGCGCCAGCTCGCCCGGCGTGCCGTCCTGCTCGATGCGGCCGTTGCGCAGCACCAGCACGCGGTTCACGTCGGTGAGCATCGAGCGGCGATGAGCGATGACGATGGTGGTGCGTCCCGCGGCCATGCGCTCGAGCGCCTGCTTCACCGCCGCCTCGGTGCGATAGTCGAGGTTCGCGGTCGCCTCGTCGAGCACCAGGATCGCCGGGCGGGCCACGAATGCCCGGGCGAGCAGGATACGCTGCCGCTCTCCCGCCGAGAGCTGGACTCCGCGCTCGCCGACCAGGGTGGCGAAACGCTCGGGAAGACGCCCCAGCAGGGGATCGAGCCCCGCCAAGGTGGCGGCCTCCTCCACCTCGGCCGCCGGGGCCTGGAACCGGCCGTAGCGGATGTTGTCCTCGATCGAGCCCCGGAACAGCATGCCGTCCGCCGCCACGCCGCGGATCGCGGCCCGCAGCGAGGAGGGTGACACCTCGCCGATCGGCTGCCCGTCGATCCGGATCTCGCCGCGCTGGGGCGGGTAGAGACCCACCAGCAGGTCGGTGAGCGTGGTCTTCCCGGCGCCCGACGGGCCCACCAGTCCGACGTGCTCCCCGGGCGCGATCCGGAACGTCACCCCGTCCAGCACCTTGTGCTCGGGCGTGTAGCCGAACTCCACGTCCCTGAACTCGATGGCGCCGCCGGCGGGCTGGAACGCCGGGCGCTCCTCGCCCGGAGCTTCGGGAGTCTCGAGCAGCCGCTCCGAGCGCCGCACCGAGCTCACGTGCTCCTGGAGCGAAGTATAGAGCTCGGTGAGGTTCTCGATCGGGCTGTAGACCTTGTCGAGGTAGGCGACGAACAGCACCACGTCACCAGGCGTGAGCTGGTGCTGCAGCGCCTTGAGACCGCCCAGCAGCAGGGCCCCGGCCTTCGATACCGCGACGATCACCTCCTGGACGAAGGTGTAGCGGTTCTGGATGCGATTGCGCTCGACGTAGGTCGAGAAGGCGACCTTGCTGCGTGCGTCGAGATCGTCGATCTCGTGCTGGGCCGCGCCGTGGGTGAGCACGGTCTTGATGCCCTCGACCGCCTGCTGGATGCGGCTCGAGACCTCGTCCCACAGATCGTAATAGGTCTCGAGGCGGGTCTCGAGGCGCTGGGTCATCTGCCACGTCACCACGGTGTACACCGGCACCGCGATGAAGGTGATGAGCGCGAGCTCGATGTTGAGGGTGGTCATGATGATGAGGATCGCGAGCAGGCTGAAGAAGTCGGGCCAGAACTCCTGGGCGAAGGCGGTGAACACCGGCGCGATGTGGTCGGACTGATCGATCTGACGCGCCACCGCGCCGCTGGCGCGGCGCGTGAAGTAGCCCAGCGGGAGCCTCAGCACGTGGCGGAACGTCCGCAGGATGTAGCCGCGCTCGATGGTGTTGGCGAGCACGGTCGAGCGGTTATCGCCCTTGAGCCGCCCGAGCTGCGACAGCAGCCGGGTGACCACCAGCAACGCGGCCCCGATCAGCACCGTGGCGACCGCCTGGGGCGCGGTACGGGGCGGCAGCCGGCGCGGCTGCCCGGGCTGGCGCTGCACCACGCGCAGCGGCGCTCCGAACATGCGCCGCCCGCTGGTCTTCAGGTGGTGGAGCGGCGAGGCCAGCTCCGCGAGCGCATGCTCGGCCTCGACCACCGGCCGCGGCGTCACGAACACGCCGGCGACGTCGTCGACGATCGCGCGGTAGATCCAGGGCTCGAACAGGGTGGCGACGGTGCCCAGCGACACCAGCACGGTGACCACCACGAAGCGGACGACGAAACGGCGCCCGAGGCGCAGGATCCTGAAGGTGGTGTTCACGGGTTCGTCCGGCGGTCGAGGTGCGACTGGGCGTCGCGGTCGCCGGGGCTCCGGTGCAGGATCTCGGCGTACTCGGCCTGAGCCTCGTCATGGCGGTGGGCGCGCTCCAGGGTCTGCGCCAGCAGGCGGCGGGTCTCGAGGTTCGCGGGGCGCGCGGCGAGCGCCCGCCGCAGATGCTCGATCGCCTCGTCGAGCCGCCCGCGCCACGCCAGCAGCATGCCGAGCTGGGCGTTCGACTCGTAGTGGCCGGGATCGAGGCGCAGCCCGGCCTCGCATTCCCGGATGGCGTCGTCCAGGCGCCCGAGCTTCACCTCGACGTAGGCGAGGTTGAAGTGGGCATCGGCGCTCTCGTGCTCGCGCAGCGCCCGTTCGAACACCTGGACCGCCTCGTCGTTGCGACCCGCCAGTCCGAGCGCGCTGCCCAGATTGTTGAGCGCGCCGGGATAGTCGGGGGCGAGCTCGGCCGCGCGCTCGAGATGGGGAATCGCCCCCGCCACGTCGTGCGCCTCGAGCAGCGCGTTCCCGAGGCTCTCGTGGGCGACGGCGTTGTCGGGGCTCACGGCGAGCGTCCAGGTGAAGAGCGTGCGGGTGTCGCGCCAGCGCGCCACCTGGCGCACGGTCAGGGTCGCGCAGGCGACCAGCGCCGCGGCCGTCGCGGCGATCGCCGCGCGCCGCGCCCGCGGCCGGCGGGCCGTCAGGTCGGCGACGCCCCACACCAGCGCGATCATGAGACCGATCGCCGGCAGGTAGGTGTAGCGGTCGGCGATGGCCTGGCGCCCCACCTGAAGCAGCCCGATCACCGGGACCAGCATGCCCAGGTACCACAGCCAGCCCACCGCCAGCCACGGCCGGCGCGGAACCGCCCGCAGGGCGGCCCCGGTCACGGCCACGAGCCCCACCAGCGCCAGCGCGGCTCCGGCGACGTTGGGAGCCGCGGGATGCGGGTAGAACGGGATCAGCCCCGCCGGCCACAGGGTCGCCCCGATGTAGCGCCACGGCGCGATCAGGGCGTTGCAGATGCGCTCGGCTGGCGACACCAGCGCGGTCGCCGCCACCGCGCCAGTATGGCGCTGGACCAGAAAGGTGACGATCGAGGATGCCGCAGCGAGCGCGAACAGCGCCCACTTCTCGGCGATCAGCCCGGCCAGCGCGCGGCGCGGCGCCCGGCGCGGGCGCGACGGGTCGGCCGCGTCCGTGACCAGCCGCTCGAGAGGCCAGACGTCGAGCAGCACCAGCACGAACGGCAGCGTGACCAGCATCGGCTTCGACATGAGGCCGAGCGCCACCACCACGACCAGCAGCGCATACCGGCCCGGCGTCGGACGGGCGGCCCAGCGCCGGTAGCATTCGAGCGCGACCACGAAGAACAGGGCGGAGAGCACGTCCTTGCGCTCCGCCACCCACGCCACCGATTCGACGCGCAGCGGATGGAGCGCGAACAGGGCGGCGACCGTGAGGCTGCGCCACCACGCGCCGGTGAGACGCGCCAGCACGACCGCCAGCAGCGCCGCATTGAGGACGTGGAGGGCGAGGCTCACGGCGTGGTGCCCGGACGGCTCGAGCCCGAAGAGCTGGACGTCGAGCATGTGGGAGATCGAGGTCAGGGGATGCCAGTTCTCGCCATGCGGATGGCGCAGGAACCACACCACGCCCTCGAGCGTGAACCCGGCCCGCACGTGCGGGTTCACGAGCACGTAGAGCGGGTCGTCGAGCAGCAGCCAGCGGTTGCGCATCACCCCGGCGAACGCCGCGAGGGTCGCGGCGATGAGCCCGAGCAGGCTGAGGAGGCGCGGGGTCGATCCCGGCCCGGGGCGCGCCGCGGCGGCGACGCGGGCACGGGGGCGGCCGGTCGTTCGGGTCACTCGCCGGGCCCGTCGCGCCGGCGGGCCGACGCGCTGACCGGGGTCCTCATCAAGTCGTGCCACCCTCCAGGGATCTCGCGTGGGGAGGCGGCATTCTACAACCCCTCGAAATAGGCGAGAAGCCGGCGCGACTCATGAAGTTACGTGGCGCGTGTCCCGGCGTCGAAGCACGCCCCGGGGCGCGTCGAGTCTGGCTCAGAGGCCAGTTGAGGCTCGCGCGAACGAGGCCCAGCACGGGTCGTTGGGCGGGGACAAACGAGAAGCCCTCGCAACTCACAAGTTACGAGGGCTCTCGGCGCTGGCTCCTCGGGTAGGATTCGAACCTACAACCCTCCGGTTAACAGCCGGATGCTCTGCCGTTGAGCTACCGAGGAATGATCGTGTGGAGTCGCGGCCGCCGGTCGGGCGCCGGTCGGAGCAGGCGAGGCAGTTTACGGACGCGCGGCCCGGGGGTCAAGGATGGCACCTCGCGTCATCCGCCTCAGCTGCGCAGATACTTCTGCAGGAACGAGAGCGTGCGTGCCCATGCCTGGCGCGCCGCGTCGGGCCGATAGCTGTCCTGACCCTCGTGCATGAAGGCGTGACCGGCTCCCGGGTACACGTAGATCTCGGCCGGGCGTCCCGCCTTCTGGAGCGCGGTCCGGAAGCCCTCGATGGCCTTGTCGGGGATGCCCTGGTCCTGCTCGCCGAAGTGGGCCTGCAGCGCCCCCTTGAGCTTGCCCAGCACCTCGGGGTCGCTCTCCGGGCGGCCGTAGAACATGACGGTCGCCGCGATGCCGGGATCCTGGAGCCCCAGGCCGAGGGCGAGGCCGCCCCCCATGCAGAAGCCCATCACGCCGACACGCGACTTGGCGGCGCGGCTCTGCGCCCGCAGCCAGCCCGCCGCCGCCTCGAGGGTCGCGAGCGCCTCCTTGTCATCGAGGGCGCGCGAGAGCTCGTGGGCCTCCATCGGATCCGTGGGCACCTTGCCATGGTAGAGATCGGGCACGATGACGAGATAGCCCTGCAGCGCGAGGCGCCGCGCGACGTCGCGGATCTGGGCGTTGAGCCCCCACCACTCCTGGACCACCACCACCGCCGGGACCGCGCCGTTGCCGCCCGGCCAGGCGACGAACGCGTCCTCCGCCTGATCGCCGCCGCCCACCTGGACGATCGACGTGTCGGGACCGGCCGACTTGACCGGTGCGGGCGTGGAGCGTCCCGGAGCGAGGCGGCTCAAGGCCAGGGCGCCGACCACGATGAGGATCGCGACCACCCACAGGTTCCTGAAACGGTGCACGATGATCCCTCCTCGCGAAGCGGGGACCGGGGGGACAACCAGCTTAGCGCGCCACCGGCTCTTCAGCCACCCTACCCCCCCGGAGCGGCCCAGGGTCCAGCTAGGCGCTTTTTCGCTCCTCGGGCCTCTCCGCGGGGCGGTGCTGGGCCTTGCACTCCGGGCACAGCCCGTGGGAGAAGTCCATGCGGCCGCGCGTCTTGAGGTACTCGTCGAGGTGGCGCCACGTGTCGCCGTCGCGCACCTTATGGCAGACCGAGCACAGGGGCAGCAGCTCGGCGATGCGCTTCATCGTGTCGCGGGCGCTGACCAGCTCGGCGTTCGCAAGCTGGAGCTGCCCCATCGCCTCGCGCAGCTCCTGGTTGAGCAGCACGATGCGCAGCCCGGCCCGGACCCGCGCCATGAGCTCGCCCGGGTCGCAGGGCTTGACGAGGTAGTCGTCGGCCCCGGTTTCGAGGCCCAGCAGCCGGCTGCTGATCTCGCCCTTGGCGGTGAGCAGGATGAAATAGGGCGCCGACTCCTTGAGGCCGGTCTTGACCGACTGGCACAGCTCGAGTCCGTCGACCTCGGGCATCATCCAGTCCGAGATGACGAGGTCGGGCTCGAAGGCGACGATGTTCTTCATGCCCTCGCGTCCGTCGGCGGCGACCATCACCTGGTAGCCCTCGCCGGCGACGCGCTTCTGCAGCACGCGCTGGAAGAACGGGTCGTCCTCGACGATCAGGACCTTGATCTCGCCGGGCTGCTTCATGCCGCCTCCTCGAGCAGGCTGACGATGCGGCGCACGAATGCCTCGTGATCGACGATCGGCTTGGCGATGTAGCCGTCGGCCCTGGTTTCGGCGATCAGGCGCTCCTCGTCGCCGCGCATCGCATGGGCAGTGGCGATGACGATCGGGATCCCGGCCGAGCGCGGATCCTGGCGCAGCAGACGGCACAGATCGATGCCGCTCACCGCGTGCCCCTCCCAGCGGGCGTTGACCAGCGAGACATCCATGATGACGAGGTCGACCGCGCCGCCGGCGACGTGGTTCATCAGCTCGTCGGCGGCGTCGGTCACGGTCACGCGGCAGCCGGCGCGCTTCTCGAGCAGCTTGCGGAACAGCACCGCGTTGTGCGGATCGTCCTCGACCACCAGCACGTGCTTCATGCCGCCTCCCGCTCCGGCTCCGCACCGCCGCCCTGACGCGCCGCAGCCTCGCGCAGGTGGCACTCGATGATGTGGGGCAGCAGGGCGGGGTTGTCGTGCACCGTGCTCTTCGGCACCACGTCGAGCACCACGCCCTCCTCGAGCAGGCGCCGCTCCTCGGCATCGCGCGGCTCGGGGTAGTTGGTCAGCACCAGCACCGGCAGGTCGGCGCCCAGGTGGTCGAGCGCCATGGCGCGCAGCACGTCGTAGCCGCTCACGTCCGGCATCATGAGATCGAGCAGCAGGATGTCGAAGCCCAACGGCTGGGCGCGCAGGATGTGGAGACATTCCTCGCCGTTCCCGGCCAGCTCGATGTGGTAACGCGTCTCGGGCAGCACCTTGCGCACGAACGCCCCCACGGTCGGATCGTCGTCGGCCATCAGCACGCGCACCGGACGGCCCTGGATCGTGCCCACCAGCTGCTCGATGCGCGCCACCAGCGTCGGGGCGTCGACCGGCTTGGTGATGTGCTCCGGGCGGCGCGCGAACGCGGTCGACTCGAGGCGCGCCCGCACCTCCTCGTCGAACCCGGTCAGGAACACGATCGGCGTGTGCCGGGTCTCGGGGTCGGAGCTGATCCGTTGGGCCAGGTCCCAGCCGGTGCGCAGCTGGGCATTCTCGGTGCAGCTCAGCGCGTAGTCGGTGAGCACGATCGCCGGGCGCAGCCGGCACACCAGCATCCAGCCCGACTCCGCGTTCGCGGCCTCGACGGTGCGGTAATCGTTGGCGCGCAGCAGCGCGCCCAGGTACTTGCGGAACGTCGGATCGTCCTCGACGATCAGCACCAGCGGCCCGCCGGGCGAGCCGGCGATGCGCTCGAGCGGCGCCTCGATCTCGGGGACCGCCGCGTCGCCCGGCTCCCGCCACAGCGGCAGGCTGAAGAACACGCAGGTCCCCTGGCCCTCGCCGCCGCTGCGCACCCCCACCACGCCGCCCATCAGCTCGACCAGACTGCGGGTGATCGCGAGCCCCAGGCCGGTGCCGCCGTACTTGCGGGTGGTGCTGCCGTCGGCCTGGGTGAACTTCTCGAACACCATCTGCTGGCGATCGGCCGGGATCCCGATGCCGGTGTCGGCGACCTCGAACAGGATGTGGCCCAGCTCGGGCTGGGCCGTCGCGCGCACCGTGATCGAGCCGCTGGGCGTGAACTTGAGACTGTTGCCCACCAGGTTGACCAGCACCTGCTTGATCTTTCCGGCGTCGCCGCGCGCCGCGGGCGGTGGATCGGGCCGTGACTCGAAGCGCAGCTCCAGGCCCTTCTGGGCCGCCTGGACGTGGGTGAGGGTGTAGACCTCGTCGTACACCGACTGCACCTCGACGCGCTGGAATTCGAGGGCCAGCTTCCCGGCCTCGATCTTGGCGATATCGAGCACGTCGTTGATGAGCCCCAGCAGGTGGCGCGAGCATTGCAGCGCCTGCTTGAGGAAGTCGCGCTCCTCCTCCGGTGAATCGCACAGGCCGTCGAGCACCAGCTGCAGGAACCCGATCATGCCGTTGAGCGGGGTGCGCAGCTCGTGCGAGGTGTTGGCGAGGAACTCGCTCTTGAGTTGCGAGGCCTCCTCGAGCCGGGCGTTGACCTCTTCGAGGCGCCGGTTGCTCGACTCCAGGCCCTGGGCGAACTCGCGGATCTGGCGCTCGGCCGCGACGCGGTCGCTGATGTCGCGCACGATCGCGGTGTAGAGCATGTCCTCGCCGTCGCCCGAGGTGCCGATCGAGAACTCCACCGGCAGCGGCCCGCGGCCGATGCGGCGCGCCTCCGCGCGGCACACCGCCCCGGGCGTGGGCAGCTCGCTGGCGGCGCGCCCCGGCGCGCCCCAGTCGAGGAAGCGGTGCAGCGGCAGGTCGATGATCTCGGCCGCGGGCAGGCCGAACAGGCGCTCGGCGGCGCGGTTGACCGAGCGCACGCAGGCGGTGCGGTCGAAGGTGAAGATGGCGTCGAAGGCGGTGTCGAACACCGCGGTGAGGCGCTCGGCGTGCTGCCGGGTGATCTCGATCTCGCGTCGCGCGATCCCCGCGACGTACTGGCGCCGCCACCACCACAGCCCGGCGACGGTGAGGACGGCGATCGCGAGGTCGAGCGTCAGCAGCCCTCCCACGGTCCTGCGCAGGCCCGCCACCATCGTGGCGCGGTCGATCTGGCCCACCAGGCCCCAGCCGAACTCGGGCAGGCTGCGGGTGATCCCGGCGCGCAGCTGCCCGCCGCCCGCCTCCCACTCGACGCTGGTCTCGGCCCCGACCGCGGCGATGGCGGCGGCGCGCGCCCGCGGGTCGGTGAGCCGCAGGCGCTCCCCGGCGGCATGGCCGGCGGGGCCGGGCGCCGGTGTCAGATAGACGACGTCGTGGCCGGAGCGCCCGACCAGGTAGGCGCCCGCGTCGGGGCCGAAGCCGCTCCAGTTGCCGAGCGCGGGCCGCAGGGCCTGGTCGGTGCGGATCTCGAACAGCGCCACCCCGACCCGGCCGCCGTTCTCGGGACCCTGGATCGGGAGCGCGAGCGCGAGCAGCGGCGCGCCGGCGGCGCCGTGACGGATGCCCTCGAAGGACTGGCGCTCGAGCCGCGCGACCCGCACGACCTCGTCGTCGGGCAGCGCGTCGCGCTCGGCGCCGGTCGAGCCCGCCAGCCGCCGGCCGGCCGGCGAGTAGACGGCGATCGAGTGGAATCCGAACGCGTGCGCCGCGCTATCGAGCTCGCGCGACAGCATCGAGCCCACCGTCGGGTCGAGTCCGCCGCGGGCGGCGGCGAGCCAGCGCTGGAGGTGGGGCTGTCCGGTGATGAAGCGCGCGTAACCCTCGAACTCGCTGATGCGGTCGCGCACCGCCTGGCGCTTCTCGTCGGTCTTCGAAACCAGCTCCACCCAGCGCTGATCGACCAGCAGCCGGCTGGCGCTCTGGTAGATGCCGAGGTTGAGGAGCATCAGCACCAGCCCACCGATCGCGAACAGCCCGACGGTGATCCGGCGCGACTCACGCCGCGGGCCGGGCGCCGACGCAGGCGGCGGGCCGGCGGCCGGGGTCGCGGAGTGCACGCCGGCTCCCGGGCCGGCGACGGCACGCGGTTCGCGCAGCATCCATGCAGGGGGGCGGATCGGGCTCATGACGTGATCGAGCCGCGGTGAAGGCCCCGGCTCTCAGCCGGTATCGGCCCGACCCGCATGGAATTGAGAGCGATCCGCGACGCCGGACCCGGTCCTGGGCGGCCCCGGCGTTGCACGCCCGTGCAGTGCCTTGAGCGGGGTCAGCCCTTCTGCCAGTAGCGGGGGCGGATGTTGGCCTGGAGCACGCGCTTGCGCAGCCGGAGGCTGGCCGGCGTCACCTCCAGCAGCTCGTCCTCGCGGATCCACTCCAGGGCCTGCTCCAGCGACATGCGATGCGCGGGCAGGAGGTGGATCCCCTCCTCCGAGGTCGAGGCGCGCATGTTGGTGAGCTTCTTCTCCTTGACGATGTTGACGTCGATGTCCTCTTCGCGCGAGTTCTCGCCCACGATCATGCCCTCGTAGACCCGCTCGCCGGGCTCGACGAACATCTCGCCGCGATCCTGCACGTGCTCGATCGCGTAGCCGGTGATCTTGCCGGGGCGGTCGGCGACCAGCGCGCCGGTGATGCGGTGCGGAATCTCGCCCTGCCATGGCTCGTAGCCGTCGAACAGGTGGTTGAGCAGACCGGTCCCGCGCGTGTCGGTCAGGAACTGGCTGCGGAACCCGATCAGCCCGCGCGAGGGGATGCGGAACTCGAGCCGCACCCGGCCGGTGCCGTGGTTGACCATGTTGGTCATGCGCCCCTTCCGGGTGCCGATCTTCTGGGTCACGACGCCGACGAAGTCCTCGGGGCAGTCGATGACCAGCTTCTCGACCGGCTCGTGGCGCACTCCGTCGACCACACGGGTGATGACCTCCGGCTTGCTGACCGCCACCTCGTAGCCTTCGCGGCGCATCATCTCGATCAGGATCGCCATCTGCAGCTCGCCGCGCCCCGACACCTTGAAGCTGTCCGGCCCGTCGCCGGCCTCGACGCGGATGCTGACGTTGGTCAGGATCTCGCGGTCCAGCCGCTCCTTGAGGTTGCGCGAGGTGACGTAGCGGCCCTCCTGACCGGCGAACGGCGCGGTGTTGACCGCGAACACCATGCTGACGGTGGGCTCGTCCACGGTGACGCGCGGCAGCGGTCGCGGGTCCTCGGGATCGGTGATGGTCTCGCCGATGCTGGCCGCGTCGAAGCCCGCCAGCGCCACGATGTCGCCGGGGCCGGCCTCCTCGATCTCGACGCGCTCCAGCCCCTCGAATGCGTACAGGTTGGTCACCCGGGTGCGCACCACCGAGCCGTCGAGGCGCGCCAGGCCGACGTCGGCACGCGCCCGCACCCGGCCGTTGACGATGCGCCCGATCGCCAGCCGGCCCACGAAGTCCGAGTAGTCGAGGTTGAGGATCAGCATTTGGAGCGGCATCGCGCGGTCGTAGCGCGGCGCCGGGATGGTGCGCACGATCTCCTCGAACAGCGGCCCGAGACGGTGGTCCTCGCCGTCGGGCGTGAGGCGGCAGATGCCGTCCCGGGCCACGGTGTAGAGCACCGGGAACTCGAGCTGGTCGTCGCGGGCGTCGAGGTCGATGAACAGGTCGTAGATCTCGTTGAGCACCGCCTGCGGCCGGGCGTCCTTGCGGTCGATCTTGTTGATGACCACGATCGGCGGCAGGCCGAGCTCCAGCGCCTTGCGCAGCACGAAGCGGGTCTGGGGCAGCGGCCCCTCGCTGGCGTCGACCAGCAGCAGCACGCCGTCCACCATCTTGAGGGTGCGCTCCACCTCGCCGCCGAAGTCGGCGTGTCCCGGCGTGTCGACGATGTTGATCTTGTAGCGCTGGTAGCGCACCGCGGTGTTCTTGGCCAGGATGGTGATGCCCTTCTCGCGCTCCAGGTCGTTCGAGTCCATGACGCGCTCGACCACCGCCTGGTTCTCGCGGAACACCCCGCTCTGCCACAGCAGCGCGTCGACCAGCGTGGTCTTGCCATGGTCGACGTGCGCGATGATGGCGATGTTGCGCAGGTCCTCGCGCACCGCGCGATCGGCGGCGGTGGCGCTGGGGGTCAGGGTCGAGTCCATCATGGCCCCCGGCGCAGCGTGCCGGACCCACCCGCGGCGCCCTCGCGCGCCGCCGTGAGCCGGCGCTTGAGATCGGTCCAGTAGCCGCCGCGCGCGACCAGAGAGTCGTAGGAGTAGAGCGCTACCGTCGGATAGCCGATCGCGTTGGCGGCGCAGATCTTGGCGGCGGCGTGGGCGGGCGGCGAGTTGTAGACCGCGATGCCGGGCACCACCCGCCCGTCGGTGCCGAGCTCGGTCGCGTAGCCGACCAGCTCCTCGCGCACGGTCGCGACCGGCGGGGCGTAGCACATCACGAAGGCGCGGTCGATGAGTCCGTCGCGCACCCAGGCGGTCCACGGCTGGCCGTGGTGCTCGCGCGCCCGCGCGGTGTCGGCCAGCACCGCGGCGCTGAGCGGCAGTCCGGGTCGCACCCGCTCCAGCGAGTCGCGCACCTCGCGGACGATGGCGGTCACCTGCTCGCCCTCCCAGGCCTGCCACATCGAATCGGCGCCGGCGCGCTGGTCACGCGACAGCGTCGCGATGCGCTCGGGGTCGATCCCGGTGCGCCACAGGAAGCCGGCCCGCATCATCGGATCGGAGGCGAGCGAGAAGCCCGGCTCGCGAATGTAGTCGAGGTGGATGCCGTCGACCGGGTAGCGGCCGGCGATCTCGGCGGCGATGCGCGCCACCCAGGTGCGCACCCCGCGGTGGGCGGGGCTCAGGAACACGCCCTCGACGCGCAGCCGGCGGATCTCGTCGCCGTGCAGCGCGCTCATCGGCCGGCCGCCGGGCGCGTGCGCCACCCATTCGGGGTGCGCGTTCAGGACGTGGCGCGGACTGCGCGGCGGCCGCGGCCCCGACCACACCACCGCGCAGTTCATCCAGGCGTGGACCTCGAGGCCGGCGGCGTGCGCGCGCGGCAGCAGCTCGCCGAGCGGATCGAAGCTCGAATCGCGCAGCGACTCGGCGCGCGGCAGCAGGTCGGAGCGGTAGGAGGCGCTGCCGCGCGCCACCACCTGGACCAGCAGCCCGCGTACGGCCATCGCGCGCGCGCGCTCGACCACCCGCTCGACCTCGGCGGGCGTGTCGATCCCGGAGCGGAGCACCCACAGGTAGTCGAGCCACGGACCGGCGGGGCGGCTCGGGGCGGGACCGCGACCGCCGGCGGAGGACGCCTGCCCGGTCGAAACCGCGGCCGAGTCGCCCGGAACGGTCACGGCGGCCGGGTGGGCCGGAACGCGCGCCGTGTCGGCGGGGACCGGCGCGACGCCGAGGCCGGAGAGCAGGATCAGGAGGTCGAGCATGTGCAGGTACTATCGTCCGTTCGAGTTCGCCGAGTGACCCTGGAGGGGTGCGACGGAAAGCGCGGGCGGTTGGACGCCCCGCCCGCGCCGTGGTCGGCCCGCCGCCCGGGCGCTCAGCCGGTCTTGACCCCGGTCCGGGTGCGCTTCTTTGCCGGCGCTCCCGGCGCCGCCACCTCGTCGCCGCGCTTGCGCCCGCGCTTCGGCTTGTCGGCCTCCGCCTCGGCGGCTTCGGCCTTGTCCTTCTCGCGCGTCTTCTTCGCCGGCTTCTCGCCCTTGAGCGCCTTCTCCCGCGCCTCGGCGGCCGCGATACGCTGCTTGCGCTCGCTCTCCTTCTGCTCGGTGCTCTTCACCAGCTCGAGATAGGCGGTCTCGCCGGCGTCCCCGAGCCGCGGGCCGATGCGCACGATGCGGGTGTAGCCGCCCTGGCGCTCGGCGTACCAGGGCGCCACGGTCGCGAACAGCTTGTGGGTCACGTCGGGACGGGTGACGAAGCGTGCCACGTGACGCCGCGCCGCCAGGTCGCCGCGCTTCGCGAACGTGATCATCCGCTCGGCCAGGCGGCGCGCCTCCTTGGCCTTGGCGACCGTGGTCTCGATGCGCTCGTACTGGAACAGCGACGTGATCAGGTTGCGCAGCACCGCGCGGCGATGCGACGCGGTGCGGCTCAGCTTGCGGTGATCCTTGCGATGGCGCATCTCAGCTCTCCAGGGAGATCGGGCTCTTGTACTCGTAGAAGCGGCTGATGTCCATGCCGAACGAGAGCCCCATCTCGCCCAGGATGTCCTGGATCTCCTTGAGCGACTTGCGCCCGAAGTTGCGGTACTTGAGCATCTCGGGCTCGCTCTTCTGGACCAGATCGCCGATGGTCTTGATCTCGGCGGCGCGCAGGCAGTTGCTGGAGCGCACCGAGAGCTCGAGCTCCTCGACGCTCTTGTCGAGGGTGCGCCGCACTCGCATGATCTCCTCGTCGACCTCCTCCTCGACCTCCTCCTCGATCGGCTCCTCGAAGTGGATGAAGAGCGTGAAGTGGTCGCGCAGGATCTTGGCCGCCCACGCCACCGCGTCCGCCGGGAGGATGCTGCGGTCGGTCCACACCTCGAGGGTGAGCTTGTCGTAGTCGATGCGCTGGCCGAGGCGCGTCGCCTCGACCGTGTAGTTGACGCGCGTCACGGGCGAGAACAGCGAATCGATCGGGATGACGCCGATCGGGCGGTCGGTCTGCGAGTGCTGGTCGGCCGAGACGTAGCCGCGTCCGCCGCTGATCTCGACCTCCATGCGCAGGTCGCCGTCACGGTTGAGGGTGGCGATGTGGAGCTCGGGGTTCAGGATCTCGACGTCGGCGTCGACCTTGAGATCCCCGGCGCGCACCTCGCCCTTGCCCTTGGCCTCGAACGTGCCGCGCTTGGGGCCGTCGCCGTGGAGCTTCATGCGCACCTGCTTCAAGTTGAGGATCATCTCGGTGACGTCTTCGATCACCCCCGGCAGGGTCGAGAACTCATGGAGCACGCCGTCGATGCGCACCGCGGTGATCCCCGCCCCCTGGAGCGAGGACAGCAGCGTGCGCCGCAGCGCGTTCCCCAGCGTGATGCCGAACCCGCGCTCCAGCGGCTCGATCACGAACTTCCCGTAGCCCTCGGTGTTGGCGGGGTCGGGGACGAGTTGCTTGGGCATCGTGAGATTCTTCCACTTCATCGGCAAGCCTCCTCAGGCGAAGGCAACGGGTTACTTGGAATAGAGTTCGACGATCAGCTGTTCGTTGATGGGAATGGGAATCGAATCGCGCGTCGGCACGCTCAGCACCCTGGCGCTCAGCTTGTCGGCGTCGACGTCGAGCCACGCCGGCGCGCTCTGACCCTTGCGCGCCTCGAGGGTGGTGAGGACCACCGCCAGCTTGCGGCTCTTCTCGCGGATCGCCACCACGTCGCCGGGCTTGACCAGGAACGACGGGATGTCGACGGTACGGCCGTTCACGGTGACGTGGCCGTGGCGCACGATCTGCCGACCCTGGCTGCGCGACAACGTGAAATTGAGGCGGTAGAGCACGTTGTCGAGCCGGCGCTCGAGCATCTGGAGCAGCACTTCGCCGGTCACTCCCTTGGCCTCGGAGGCCTTCGAGAAATAGTGGCGGAACTGCCGCTCGAGCAGCCCGTAGATCTGGCGCGCCTTCTGCTTTTCGCGCAGCTGCTGCCCGTAGTTGGTCTCCTTGACGCGCCGGCTCTTGCCATGCTCGCCCGGCGCGTAGCCGCGCCGCTCGATCGCGCACTTGTCGCTGAAGCAGCGGGCGCCCTTGAGGAACAGCTTCATCCCCGAACGGCGGCACATCCGGCAACGCGCATCGTGATACACAGCCATGGACCGGCCTCCTTACACCCGGCGCCGCTTGGGCGGCCGGCAGCCGTTGTGGGGTATGGGGGTCACGTCCTTGATCGCGGAGATCTCGAGCCCGGCGGCCTGCAACGAGCGGATCGCCGCCTCGCGCCCGGCGCCCGGACCCTTGACCCACACCTCGACGCGCTTCATGCCGAGATTGAGGGCTTCGCGTGCGGTGGCCTCGGCCGCCACCTGCGCCGCGAACGGCGTGCTCTTGCGCGAGCCCTTGAAGCCCACCTTCCCGGCGCTCGCCCAGGTCACCACCGCCCCGTCGGTGTCGGTGATCGTGATGATCGTGTTGTTGAAGCTCGCCTGCACGTGGGCCACGCCATTCGCGCCCACCTTGCGTTCGCGCTTCTTGGTTTTCTTGACCTCTGCCACGCGCAACCTCCGTTGGAGTCCGCGGTCGCCCGGCGGGGCGCGGGACCCGGTTTCACTGAGCGCGCCGCCGCGTCGGCGGGCGCGCGCTGGACGCTACCGCTTGGGCGGCCCCGACTTGGGCGCCGCCGCCACCGGCTTCTTCATCACTCCGGCCGTTTTCTTGGGACCCTTGCGCGTGCGCGCGTTGGTCTTGGTGCGCTGGCCACGCACCGGCAGCCCGCGGCGGTGACGCAGGCCGCGGTAAGCGCCGATGTCCATCAGCCGCTTGATGTTCATCGCCATCTCGCTGCGCAGCGCGCCCTCGACCTTCAGCTCGCGCTCGATGATGCTGCGCAGCTTTCCGGTGTCCTCGTCGCTCAGGTTCTTGACCCGGGTGTCGGGAGGCACGCCGGTCTGGGACAGGATGGTGCGCGCGGTGGCGCGACCGATCCCGTAGATGTAGGTCAGCGCCACCTCGATGCGCTTCTCGTTCGGCAGATCGACGCCGGCGATGCGTGCCACGGGTACCCTCCTTCGCTACTTCTGACGCTGCTTGTGCCGCGGATTGCGGGTGCAGATCACGCGGATCACGCCCTTGCGACGCACGATCTTGCAGTGCTCGCAGATCTTCTTGACCGAGGTTCGAACCTTCACGACCAGCCTCCAGGCGCCCGCGCGGGGCGCAACCTACTTGTAGCGGTAGACGATCCGGCCGCGCGTCAGGTCGTAGGGTGAGAGCTCGACCGTGACCTTGTCACCCGGCAGGATCTTGATGAAATGCATCCGCATCTTGCCCGAGATGTGGGCCAGCACCTTGTGTCCATTCTCGAGCTCGACGCGGAACATCGCGTTCGGGAGCGGCTCGACGACGGTGCCTTCGACCTGGATGCCTTCTTCCTTCGCCAAATCTACCTCGCTCCCGTGGCGGGCCGGGGCGCCTCATCGCGCCACAACCCGCCGTCGCCGGACAGGATCTCCGGCCCCGATGCACCCACCGCGACGGTGTGCTCGAAGTGGGCGCTCAGCGAGCCGTCCCGCGTCACCACCGTCCAGCCATCCGAGCGCGTCACGACGTCGGGCCCGCCGGCGTTCACCATCGGCTCGATCGCCAGCACCTGGCCGGCCATCAGGCGCGGCCCCCGGTCGGGCGAACCGTAGTTCGGCACCTGCGGCTCCTCGTGCATCTGACGCCCGATGCCGTGCCCGACCAGCGATCGCACCACCGAGTAGCCGTGCCGCTCGGCATGGGCCTGGATGGCGTGCGAGATGTCGCCGACGCGGTTGCCGGCGCGCGCCTGGGCGATGCCCTGGAGCAGCGCCTCGCGCGTCACCTCGAGCAGCCGCGTCGCCTTCTCGCCCACCTCCCCGACCGGAAAGGTGTAGGCCGCGTCCCCGAAGAACCCCCCCATCTCGACCCCCACGTCGATGCCGATGACGTCGCCCGCCTGCAGCGTGCGGGGCCCCGGAATCGCATGCACCACCTCGTCGTTGATCGACGGGCAGATGCTGGCCGGAAAGCCGCGGTAGCCCTTGAACGCCGGGCGCCCGCCGTGATCCTGGATGAATGCCTCCGCCAGCCGGTCCAGCTCGCCGGTGGTCTGCCCCGGCCGGATCTCGGTCCCGAGCATCGCGAGCGTGCGCGCCACCAGCTGCGCCGCGGCGCGGATCGCCTCGATCTCGGATCGATCTCTCAGATAGACCATATCGCCTAGTCGGCGCCGCTCAGCGCGGCGCGCAACGCCTGATGGACGTCATCGAAGCTGCCCACTCCGTCGATCTCGCGCAGGCGGCCGCTGCGCCGGTAGTAATCGATCAGCGGCGCGGTCTGGACCCGGTAGACCTCGAGCCGCTTCCTCACCGTCTCCGCCGTATCGTCCTCCCGCGGTCTCAGCACCGCCTCGGGATGGTCGTCGCAGTGACGTCCATTCCGCGGCCGCGCGTCGTGCCGGTTGTAAGCCCGCTTGCACACCGGGCACTCGAGGCGCCCGGCCAGCCGCCGCACCAGCTCGGCCTCGGGGGCCGAGAGCAGCAGCGCGACATCGAGGCGCTGCGAGCGCTCGGCCAGCATCCCGTCCAGGGCGTCGGCCTGCGGCACGGTACGCGGGAACCCGTCGAGCACGAAGCCCTCCCGCGCGTCGTCCTGGAGACTGCGCTCCCGGACCAGCCCGATCATGACGTCGTCCCCGACCAGCTCCCCGCTCGCCATCAGTCGTCCCGCCTCGCGGCCCAGGGCCGTGCCCGCCGCCGCCGCCTCGCGCAGCATCTCGCCGGTCGAGATCAGGGCCCAGCCCCGCTCGGCCGCGAGTCGCCGCCCCTGCGTCCCCTTCCCCACCCCCGGCGGCCCCAGCAGCACCACCCGCACGCTACATTCTCTGGCGGCCATGAATGCGGCCGCGTTTCACGAATCCCTCGTAGTGCCGCATCAGCAGATGCGATTCGACCTGCTGCAGCGTGTCGAGCGCCACGCCCACGACGATCAGCACGCTGGTGCCGCCGAAGCCCAGGAACGGCGCGTTGGTCATGCCGATGATGAGATCGGGCAGCACCGCGATCAGCGCCAGGAAGATCGCCCCCGGCAGCGTGATGCGCGACAGCACGCGGTCGATGTACTCGGCGGTCTTGCGCCCCGGACGGATGCCGGGCACGAAGCCCCCGTACTTGCGCATGTTCTCCGCCAGGTCGTTGGGATTGAGGACCACGGCGGTATAGAAGTAGGTGAAGAAGACGATGATCAGCCCGTACAGCACGTTGTACAGCACGCCGAAACGGTTGAACCACGCGCCCATCGCCGCCAGCGGGTTGGTGGGGCCCACGAGACCGGCCACCGTCAGCGGCAGCACCATGACGCTGGAGGCGAAGATGATCGGGATGACGCCCGCGCTGTTGACCCGCAACGGGATGTGGGTGTTGGCCCCGCCGTACATGCGGCGGCCGACGATGCGCTTGGCGTACTGGACCGGGATCTTGCGCGTTGCCTGGGTCATGAGGATGACCGCGGCGATCACCGCCACCATCATGACCAGCACGAAGGCGATGGTGAACAGCGACACCGTGCCGGCCGCGGCGCTCTTCCAGCCGTTGATGATGGTGTTGGGCATCCGCCCGATGATGTTGACGAAGATGATGAGCGAGATGCCGTTGCCGATGCCGTGCTCGGTGATCTTCTCGCCCAGCCACATGACGAAGATGGTGCCCGCGGTCTGGGTGACGATGGTCGAGAGCGTGAACAGCACGCCCGGATGCTCGACGATCGCCAGCCCCTGGGTGTGGGCGGTGCGGGTGAGGTAGACGCTGAACGCGAACGACTGGATGATCGAGATCAGGACCGTGCCGTAGCGCGTCAGCTGGGTGATCTTCTTCTGACCCTCCTCGCCCTCCTTGCGCAGCTTCTCGAAGTACGGCACCACCGCGCCGAGCAGCTGCAGGATGATCGAGGACGAGATGTAGGGCATGATGCCGAGCGCGAACACGGTGGCCTTCGAGAACGCGCCGCCCACGAACAGGTCGTAGAGCCCGAACAGCCCGCTGGCCTGCGAAGCCCCGGCCAGCGCCTTGGCGTTGACCCCCGGCGTGGTCAGGTGCTCGCCCAGGCGATAGACGACGAACAGCGCCAGCGTGAAGAGGATACGGCGCTTGAGCTCGGGAACCTGGAAGATGTTGCGGATCTTCTCGATCATGACGTTGCCGTGCCCTCGGCCGGTTTGGGCGTCTGAAGCTCGATGGTCCCGCCCGCGGCCTCGATCGCCTTGCGGGCCGACGCGCTCGCCGCGTCCACCTTGACCTTGAGCGCGGTCTTGAGCTCGCCCCCGGCCAGCAGCTTGACCGGGCCGGGGCGGCGCACGATGCGCTGCGCCCGGAGCCAGGCGGCGTCGACCACTGCCTGCGCCGGAGCCGCGGACAGACGGCCGACCTTGACGATCTGGTACTCGACGCGCCCCGGATTCTTGAAACCGCGCTTCGGCACCCGGCGCTGGAGCGGCATCTGGCCGCCCTCGAACCACGCCGGGATCTTGCCCCCGGCGCGCGCCTTCTTGCCCTTGTGGCCCTTGCCGGCGGTGCCGCCCACGCCGGTCGCGCCGCCCTTGCCGCGCCGCTTGGGGGCGCGCGTGGCGCCCGCCGCAGGACGAATGCTTCCGATGCGCATGAGGTTATCCCTGCCTGCTCACCACCTCGACGAGGTGGCGGACCTTGAAGACCATGCCCCGGATCTGGGGCGTGTCCTCGTGCTCGACGACGTGACGGATGCGCTTGAGACCGAGCGCGCGCACGGTCGCCAGCTGATCGGCCTGGTGCCCGCTCGCGCTCTTGAACTGCCGGATGCGGATCTTAGGCATTGGCGCGCTCCCCGCGGGGGCCGAACATCTCCTCCAGGGTGCGGCCGCGCATCGCCGCGACGTCCGAGGGACGGCGCAGCCGGTGGAGACCGTCGACCACCGCCTTGACCAGGTTGTGCGGGTTGCGGCTGCCCAGACACTTGGTCAGCACGTTCTGGACCCCAGCGACCTCCAGCACCGCGCGCACCGAGGCGCCGGCGATCACGCCGGTGCCGGGCGACGCCGGCTTGAGCAGCACCTCGCCGGCCCCGAAGCGGCCGACGATCTGGTGCGGAATGGTGCCACCGCGCGTCACCGGCACCTGGAACATGCCCTTCTTCGCCGCCTCGCCGGCCTTGCGGATCGCGTCCGCGACCTCGTTGGCCTTGCCGAGGCCGACGCCCACCCGGCCCTTCTGATCGCCCATCGCGACGATGGCGTTGAACGAGAACCGTCGCCCGCCCTTGACCACCTTGGCGCAGCGATTGACGTTGATGACGCGCTCGGCGAACTCGGACTTGGGCGCATCGGCGCTCCGCCCCGGTCCGCCCTGCCGCATGTGTGACCCCTGGCCTCGCACCACCGCGAACCTCCTAGAATTCGAGACCGCCGGCGCGCGCACCGTCCGCGAGCGCCTTGACGCGCCCGTGGTAGCGATAGCCGCCGCGGTCGAATGCGACCTTCGAAATGCCCTTCTCCTTCGCGCGCTCCGCCAGCCTTTGCCCCACCGCGGTGCTGACCGAGATCTTGCCCGGCTCGGGCGCACCCGACGCCTCGCGGCTCGAGGCCGCGACCAGCGTGGCGCCGCGCCGGTCGTCGATGATCTGGGCGTAGATGTGGCGCGCGCTCCGGTACACTGAGAGCCGCGGGCGCTCGGTCACGCCCACCACCCGCTTGCGGATGCGCAGCCGGCGGATGGTGCGCCGCTCGTACTTGTTGTGCTGTCCGCTCATGTGGTGGCCCCCGCCGTCTTGCCGGCCTTGCGGCGGATGTACTCGCCCTCGTACTTGATCCCCTTGCCCTTGTAGGGCTCGGGGGGACGGATCTCGCGGATGTTGGCGGCGGTCTGACCGACGGCGATCTTGTCGGCGCCGCTCACCACCAGCCGCGTCGGGTTCTCGACCTTGATCGACACCCCCGCCGGGGGCACGAACTTGACCGGGTGCGAGAAGCCGACCTGCAGCACCAGCGCCTTGCCCTCCATCGCCGCCCGGTAGCCGGTGCCGACGATCTCGAGCGTCTTGCTGAAGCCGTTGGTCACCCCCAGCACCATGTTGTTGATGTTGGCGCGCATGGTCCCGAAGGCCGGGTTGCGCGTCACGCGCTCCGCCGCCACCCGCACCTCGGAGCCCTCGACCGTCACCGTGGTGCCGTCCAGCACGTGGGTGCTCAGGTCCCCCTTCGGACCCTTGACCGCCACCCGCCCGTCACCCACCGACACCGTGACCCCCTTGGGAATCGCCACCGGAAGCTTGCCCACTCTCGACATGGCGCCCCCTACCAGACCTGGCAGATGAGCTCACCGCCCAGCCCGGCATCCCGGGCCTCACGATCGGTCATCACGCCGTGCGAGGTGGAAACGATCGAGGTGCCGAGCCCGGCCATCACCCGCGGCAGCCGGGCCTTGGTCACGTAGACGCGCCGTCCCGGCGTACTGACCCGCCGCACCCCGCTGATCACGTTGACGTCGGCGGCGGTGTACTTGAGGTACAGGCGCAGCACCCCCTGCCGCGCGTCCTCGATCACCTTGAAGTTGTTGATGAAGCGCTCGCGCAGCAGCACCTTGGCGATCTCCGTCTTGAGCTTCGAGGCCGGACAATCGACCTTGCGGTGCCGCGCCCGAATCGCGTTGCGCACGCAGGTGAGGAAGTCCGCCACCGGATCACTGACCGACATTCGACCCTCCTGGTTCCAGCGTCCACGCCGCCGCGCGGCGTGCAGCCTGGCCCCTGTGTTCGACGACTACCAGCTCGACTTGACGACGCCCGGGATCTGCCCCGACAGCGCCAGCTCACGGAAGCAGATGCGGCACAGCCCGAAGTCCCGCAGCACGCCGCGCGGACGCCCGCAGCGATGGCAGCGGGTGTAGGCGCGCACCTTGAACTTCGGGGTCCGCTTCCACTTCTCGATGATCGATTTCTTGGCCAACGGGTTCCTCCGCTCGCTACTTCTGCCGGAAGGGCATGTGCATGAGCTTCAGCAGCTCACGCCCCTCCTCATCGGTGCGTGCGCTGGTCACGATCGTCACGTCCATTCCGCGCACCTTGGCGACCCGGTCGTGCGTGATCTCCGGGAAGATGAGCTGCTCGGTGAGTCCCATGGTGTAGTTGCCGCGGCCGTCGAACGAGCGCGGGTTGAGCCCGCGGAAGTCGCGGATCTGCGGCACCGCCACGCTCACCAGCCGGTCGTAGAACTCGTACATGCGGGCGCCGCGCAACGTCACGGCGCAGCCGATCGGCACGCCCTCGCGCAGCTTGAAGTTCGAGATCGCCTTCTTGGCGCGGCGCACGGCGGGGCGCTGCCCGGCGATCAGCGTCAACTCGTTCATCGCCGCGTCGATCAGCTTCTGGTCCTGCAGCCCGTCGCCGACGCCCATGTTGACGACGATCTTGCGGAAGCGCGGCGCCTGCATCACGCTGGAGTACTTGAAGTGCTTCATCAACGCCGGGCGCACGGTCTCGTCGTAGTACTTCGCCAGCCGCGGCTTCTCCTTGGGCCCGGTCGGGCGCTCCATCGCGATCGCCGGAGCGCCGCCCGCCGCCGCGGGCTTGCCGGGCTTGGCGGCTTTGGCGGGCTTCTCGGTCTTGGCCGCCTTTCCCGCCGGCGCCGCCGGCTTGCCGCCCTTCTCGCCCTTGTCCTTCCTGTCGTCCGCCATGGACTCGGTTCTCCTCACTCGCCCTTGGGCAGCGTTTCACCGCTGGCCCGCGAGACGCGCTCGTGCGTGCCGTCGGCGAGCACCCGCACGCCGACCCGCGTCCCGCGCCCCGCCTTGGGGTCGTAGAGCATCACGTTCGACAGGTGGATCGGCGCCTCCTTCTCGAGGATGCCGCCCTGCTGGCCCTGCCGCCGCGCCTTGGTGTGGCGCTTGACGAAGTTGACCTTCTCGACCACCAGCCGCTGTTTGGATTCGTCGATCGACAGCACGCGGCCCGTCTTGCCCCGGTCGTCGCCGGCGATGACCTCGACGATGTCGCCTTTGCGGATCTTGATCGCCATCAGATGACCTCCGGCGCGAGCGAGATGATCTTCATGAAGGCCTTCTCGCGCAGCTCGCGCGCGACCGGCCCGAAGATGCGGGTGCCGCGCGGCTCCTTGTCGTCGTTGATCAGCACCACCGCGTTCTCGTCGAAGCGGATGTAGGAGCCGTCCTTGCGGCGGCCCTCCTTGACGGCGCGCACCACCACCGCCTTGGCGACGTCGCCCTTCTTGACCTGGGCGCCCGGGATCGCGTCCTTGACCGACACGACGACGATGTCGCCGAGCCGGCCGTAGCGCTTGTGGTGGCCGCCCAGCACCTTGATGCACTGGGCGCGCTTGGCGCCCGAGTTGTCGGCGACGGTCACCATCGTTCGAAGCTGGATCATCGCTCTCTCCCGGCCGCGCTACTTCGCGCGCTCCACGATTTCGACGAACCGCCAGCGCTTGTCCTTGGACAATGGCCGGGTCTCCATGAAGCGCACCGTGTCGCCGACGTGGCACTCGTTGTTCTCGTCGTGCACCTTGAACTTGGTGCGCTTGCGAACGTAGCGCCCGTAGGTCGGGTGCTTGACCAGCCGCTCGATCGACACCACGATCGTCTTCTTCATGCGGTCGCTGACCACCTTGCCGACGCGCACCTTGCGGCGGTTGCGGGGCGTGGATTCCGTCGTGCCGGTCGTCATGAGGCCGTCTTCTCCCTGGTCTTCTGGTTCAGCACCGTGATCAGGCGCGCCAGCTCGCGGCGGCCGGCGCGGATCTTGAGCGGATTGTCGAGCTGCTTCATCGAGTTGCGGAAGTGCAGGTTGAACAGCTCGGCACGCAGCGTGGTGATCCGCTCCCGGAGCTCATCGTCGGTCATGTCGCGCATCGCGCTCGCCTTGACTTGGGCCACGATCATTCCCCTCCCAGCTGGTGCCGCTCGACGAAGCGCGTGCGAATCGAGAGCTTCGAGGCCCCCAGCTTCATCGCGTCCCGGGCGAGCTGCCGGGTGATGCCCTGAAGCTCGAACATGACGCGCCCGGGCTTGACCACGGCGACCCAGAACTCGGGGGCGCCCTTGCCCTTGCCCATACGGGTCTCGGCCGGCTTCTTGGTCACCGGCTTGTCCGGAAACACCCGGATCCACATCTTGCCGCCGCGCTTGATGAAGCGCGTGATCGCGACGCGTGCCGCCTCGATCTGGCGGTTGGTGATCCACGCCGGCTCCATGGCCTGGAGCCCGAACTCGCCGAACACGACCGACGAGCCGCGATAGGCCTTGCCGTTCATCCGGCCGCGCTGCTGCTTGCGATACTTGACGCGCTTCGGCATCAGCATGTCGGTCGACTCCTAGCGGTTTCCGGTGCCGCTCGCGGCGGCGCGCTCGGCCGCGGGCCGCCCGCGGCTGCCGGTCGTGATGTTGCGCGCCGCGTGGTCCTGATCCGGTCCCACGCGCTCGCCCTCGCCGGCCGCCGGCTTGTCGAGCAGCTCGCCGTGGAACATCCACACCTTGACGCCGCAGGTGCCGTAGGGCGTGAACGCCGTGGCCCGCGCGAAATCGATGTCGGCGCGCAGGGTATGGAGCGGCACCCGGCCCTCGCGATAGGTCTCGAAGCGCGCCATCTCCGAGCCGCCGAGCCGGCCGGAGCAGGCGACGCGGATCCCCTGGGCGCCGGCGCGCATCGACGAGGCGATCGCCTTCTTCATGCAGCGCCGGAACGAGACCCGCTGCTCGAGCTGCTTGGCGATGTGCTCGGCCACCAGCTGGGCGTCGAGGTCGGCGCGCTTGATCTCCTCGATGTTGAGCTGCACCGCGCGCTTGGTGAGCTGCTTCATCTCCTCGGACAGCTTGTCGACCTGCTCGCCCTTGCGGCCGATCACCAGCCCGGGCCGCGCGGTGCGGATCCCGATCGTGATCTTGTCGCCCTTGCGCTCGATCGTGATCTTCGAGATCCCGGCCTGGTACAGGCGCTTCTTGAGGTAGCGCTTGATCAGCAGGTCCTCGCGCAGGATCTCGGGGTAGGTGCGCTTGGCGAACCAGCGCGAGTCCCAGGTCTTCACGATGCCGAGCCGCAGCCCGACCGGATGCGTTTTCTGGCCCATCAGAGCGACTCCCGGGTCGCCACGGTCACCGACACGTGGCTGGTACGTTTGAGGATCGGGGTGGCGCGCCCCTGGGCGCGCGGCAGCCAGCGCTTGAGCGTCGGCCCCGCCCCGACCACGGCTTCCTTCACGAACAGGTCCTCGAGCCGCACCTTGCCCTCGTGGAGGGCGTTGGCGACCGCGGACTTCAGCACCTTCTGCACGATGCGCGCCCCGTTCTTGGGCGTGAACTGCAGCGTGGTCTGCGCCTGTTCCACGCCCTGCCCGCGAATCAGGTCGAGCACCTGGTTGCACTTGCGCGGCGTGATCCGCACGTATCGCTGGATGGCTCGAGCTTCCATCGGTCTAGGCCTTCCCCGCCGGCGGCGGCCCGCCCGGCACCGGGGTCTTCTCGGCGACGTGCTGCCCGTGGCCGCGGAAGATCCGGGTCGGGACGAACTCGCCCAGCTTGTGACCCACCATGTTCTCGGTCACGTAGATCGGGATGAACTTGTTGCCGTTGTGGACCGCGAGCGTGTGACCGACGAACTCGGGCAGGATGGTGCAGCGCCGCGCCCAGGTCTTGAGCACGCGCTTCTCGCCGCTGCGGTTGAGCCCCTCGATCTTGCGCACCAGGGACTCGACCACGTACGGCCCCTTCTTGATCGATCGCGCCATGTTCCCCTTTCCTACTTCGAACGGCGACGCACGATGAACGATTCGCCCAGCTTGCGTCGGCGGGTCTTGAGACCCTTGGTCTTCTTGCCCCACGGCGTGGTGGGATGGCGGCCGCCCGAGCTCTTGCCCTCGCCGCCGCCCATCGGATGGTCGACCGGGTTCATCGCCACGCCACGCACGCTGGGATTGCGCCCCAGCCAGCGCATGCGTCCGGCCTTCCCGTAGGAGATGTTCTCGTGTTCGAGGTTGCCGACCTGGCCCACCACCCCGCGGCAGTCGACGTGGAAGCGCCGCACCTCACCCGAGGGCAGGCGCAGCTGGGCGTAGTCGCCCTCCTTCGCCATCAGCTGGCAGAACGAGCCCGCCGAGCGCGCCACGCGTGCCGCGCGGCCCGGGAACAGCTCGACGTTGTGCAGGTTGGTGCCGAGCGGGATGTTCTTGAGCGGCAGGCAGTTGCCGGGCTTGATCTCGGCGTTCGCCCCCGACTGCAGCACCTCTCCCACCTTGAGCCCGTCCGGGGCCACGATGTAGCGGCGCTCGCCGTCGGCGTAGTTGAGCAGCGCGATGCGGGCCGAGCGGTTGGGATCGTACTCGATGCTCGCCACCCGCGCCGGGATGCCGTCCTTGTCGCGCCGGAAGTCGATCAGCCGGTAGCGGCGCTTGTGGCCGCCGCCGATCCAGCGCGAGGACACGTGACCATAGTTGTCGCGGCCGCCGGTCTTGGTGAGCCGCTCCGTCAGCGACTTCACCGGCTTGCGCCGCGTCAGCTCCGAGAAGTCCGGCGTCATGGTGTGCCGGAGCGTCGGGGTCGTGGGTCGGAATTTCTTCAGGGCCATGAGGGTCCTCGTCCTAGATCTGCTCGAACAGCTCGATCTTCTGATCCGGCAACAGGGTGACGATCGCCTTCTTCCAGTCGCGGCGCCGGCCGACGTAGCGCCCCTGGCGCCGCACCTTGCCGCGCAGTTGCTGGGTGCGCACCGAGCCCACCTTCACCGAGAAGATGGCCTCGATCGCGCGCTTGATCTCGATCTTGTTGGCGTCCCGCGCCACCTCGAAGTGGTACTGGTTGCGCAGCTCGCGCAGCGCCGTCCCCTTCTCGGTGATCAGAGCACGCCCGATCACGCTCCGCGGGTCCTTCATTTGGCGAATACCTCCCGGACGCGCGCGAGGCCGCCGCTGGTCAGCAGCAGCTGATCGCAGTCGAGCAGCTCGTAGGCGTTGATCTGGTGCGCCATCGTGGTGCGCAGGTTGCGCAGGTTGCGGCACGACTTGACCACGTTGGGGTCGGCCTCGCCCAGCACCAGCAGGGTGCGCTTGTCGTACAGCCCCATCGCCTTCAGCACCGCGGCGACCTCCCGGGTGCGCGGCTGATCGAGCGCCAGTGATTCCACCACCGACACCGCCTGATCGGCGGCCTTCTGCGACAGCGCCGCGGCCAGTGCCGCGCGGCGCTGCTTGCGCGGCAGCTCGGTGCGGTAGTCGCGCGGCTCGGGCCCGAAGGCGCGTCCGCCGCCCGGCCACAGCGGCGAGGTGTTGGAGCCGGCGCGCGCGCGGCCGGTGCCCTTCTGGCGCCACGGCTTGCGCCCGCCGCCCGAGACCTCGCCGCGGCCCTTGACCTTGGCGGTGCCCTGGCGCTGGTTGCCGAGGTGGCGCTTGACCGACAGCCACAGCAGGTGCTCGTGCACCGGCTGGGCGAACAGCGCGTCGGGCAGCGCGGTCACGCCCTTCTCGGATCCGTCGGCGGCGTAGAGTTTGGCGTCCATGATCAGTCTTCCCGCTTCTTGACGACCACCAGCCCGTTGGGCGGCCCGGGCACCGCGCCCCGCACCAGCAGCACGTTCTGCTCCGGATCGACCCCCACGACCTCGAGGTTCTTGATGGTCAGGTTGACGCCGCCCATGCGACCGGGCAGCCGCTTGCCCTTGACGACCCGCGACGGGTACGCGGACGAGCCGATCGACCCCGGCTGCTTGCCGGCGGTCGGGCCGTGCGAGGCGTGCCCGGCGACGAACTTGTGACGCTTGACCACGCCGGCGAAGCCGCGCCCCTTGGTGACACCGAGGACGTCGACGTGCCGGCCCTTCTCGAAGATCGACACCGTCAGGCTCTGGCCGACCTCGAGTCCGGCGGTGTCCGCGACCCGGAACTCGCGCAGGTGGCGGACCGGCGGCAGGTTGCGCTTCTTGAACTGGCCGAGCGCCGGCCGCGTCACGCGCTTCTCCTGCATCGCGCCGAAGCCGAGCTGGACCGCCGCGTAGCCGTTGAGCTCCGCGGTGCGCAGCTCCGTGACCGTGCAGGGTCCGGCCTCGATGACGGTGACGGGAATGACCTCACCCTGGTCGCTGAAGATCTGGGTCATCCCCACCTTCTTGCCGATGAGTCCGATCATGTCTTGATCTCGATGTCGACACCCGCCGGGATGTCGAGCTTCTCCAGCGCTTCCATGGTCTGCGCGGTCGAGCGCGTGATGTCGATCAGCCGCTTGTGAATGCGGATCTCGAACTGTTCACGCGACTTTTTGTCGACGTGCGGACTGCGCAACACGGTGTAGACGGTCTTCTTGGTCGGCAGCGGCACCGGCCCCGAGGTGATCGCCCCGGTGCGACGTGCCGTGCGCACGATCTCGGACGCCGACTGATCGAGCGTCGCGTGGTCGTACGACTTGAGCTTGATGCGGATCTTCTGAAGCATCGCTGGCTCCCGTCGCTAGGCGGTGACGGTGCCGACCACGCCGGCCCCCACCGTCCGCCCGCCCTCCCGGATCGCGAACCGCAGCCCCTCCTCC
>Ga0306920_100001077_pt1 | contig 33557 bp, 32 predicted proteins | sample flu12Cox44000170_FD_204666 | JGI IMG/M metagenome (GOLD analysis project Ga0306920, IMG submission 204666) | Lab enrichment of tropical soil microbial communities from Luquillo Experimental Forest, Puerto Rico - flux4day.12C.oxic.44.000.170 (v2)... | ecosystem: Environmental > Terrestrial >...
CGGCTTCAATCAGATGGCTCTGCTCGAAGGCAAAGGACCGTCGACGCGCCACGAGCTGTTCTACTTCAGCGGCGCCAAGCTCGGTGCCGTTCGCATCGATGATTTCAAGTTTCAATTCCTGCAGCAGCCATATGGCTGGCCTGGTGAGAAGATCGACACCGACATGCCCTCGATCACCAACCTCCGGCAGGATCCTTTCGAACGCTTCTCGACTCTCCGCGGGGAGAGTGCCCTCACCGGTGCCTGGGGCTACGGAATGGACTTCATGGCGCGCGAGTTTTGGCGCTTCGTTGTGGTTCAAAAGGCAGTAGCGCAACTCGCCTTGACCGCCATTGACTATCCTCCGATGCAGGATCCGGCAAGCTTTAACCTCGACGCGGTGAAGAAAAAGATCGAGGAGATGATCAAGGCCCATGCAGGTCAATAAGCTCAAGCGGCTTTGGCCGTCTGGCTCCGTGACGCCGCCCTCTCACGGCTGACCATGATCGGCAATCGCACCTGTCGCCAGTGACCGTTCCAACGGCGTTCTAGCGCGGCAAGAAATTTTGTGGTAGCGCTGTAGGTTCCGCCCGCCCCGGATCCCCAAACGGTTTCACTCCATGACAGGTGAAGCCACCACTGTGTCACACCCAGATGCGTGAGGCCTGTGACAGGAACAAGCTTCAGGAGGTTACAAGGTCATGAAAGAGACAAGAATTGCAAGAATCTCATTTGGAGGAACATTGTGGCTGGCAGCTCTGCTGTCATGTGGTACCGCCGCCGCTCAAAACGCACACGTTCGCGGAGTGATCGTTGGACGCAGTGGTGCCACAATGACCGTCAAGTCCAAGGATGCCGGGACGGTCGTCGTTGTCCTTAACAACAGCACTGACGTACGCCAAACCGAAGCGCCATTCGACTTGCGCGAGAAGCACACCGCTTTGTCGACCTTGATTCCCGGCCTGCCCGTTCGCATGAAAGGCTTCTACACGCGCAAAACCAACTGGTGGCCCAGAGCATCAGGTTCAAGAGCTCCGATTTAAAGACCGCCAACGACATTCAGGCAGGCATTACCCCGCAAGAACAGCAAATCCAGGCCCAGGAGCAGCGCCTCCAGCATGGCGAACAGCAAATCAAGGAGCAGCAAACGGCGTTGCAGCAACAGCAGCAGGCCCTCCAGCAGCAGGACTTGACGGCCGCTCAGACCAAGATTGACGCCAACAAAGAAGCCATCGCCACAACCAACAACCGCTTTCGGGAGCTACGCCAATACAACACGGTCGAAGAGCTCACGGTGCTATTCGGCAATGGCCAAGTCGCAATTGAACCGCAGTACAAGCTGCAGTTGGTGCGGTTGCCCAGCAAGCCAAAACCCTTGATGGGTACATGATTCAGGTAAAAGGATATGCGTCCGCGGTGGGATCTGCCGCTCTCAACCAGAAACTCAGCGCCCAACGCGCCGACAACGTAACCAATTTCCTCGAGCAGCAGTGCGGCATTCCGCTGACCAACATTCTGGCTCCGGGCGCCATGGGCACCAGTAAGCAGGTTGAACCCGACACGACCGCACAAGGCCAGGCCGAAAACCGGCGCGTCGTGGTCAGGGTCTTGCAAGACAAGGGCATCGCCGGGAACGACACGGCGGCTAACCGGACGCCGGGCTCCTACCGAGCTCAATTCTAGAAACTTGCGGCCCTACTGCAATTTTGCGTACTCCGCCTTGGCCTGTTTGAGGACGGGGATATCAGCATCGGCATCCTTCCATAGCGTGAGAAAATCCTGATACGCGACGCGAGCCTTGTCCATTTCATGAGTAAGCAAATAGGAGCGACCCAACTGGAGTCGCGCCAGCGCTCCGAGCGGACAATTTACCGTTGCAGTCCGATGATCGGAATATTTTTGGAACTCAGCCGCTGCTTCTCTGCCCTTTCCTTGCCGTAGTAATGCCTCTCCACGCACAAAAGCGGGGTAGAGAAAGATTCCAGTTTGCAGCGTAGGATCCAGGTAAGCCAGTTCGTAAGGAACCGTCACTCTTAGGATCTCGACAGCCCGCGTTTCATTCAGTGGAAGGGCGACAGAAGCTCGAGCCGTCGGCACCCAATATCGGTTGATTGCGGTATTCAGGGGAAAACGGCCGGAGAGGTCATCAAGAGAACGCGTCGTCTCGCCGGTACGTGCCAATACCAGGGCCTCAAGCAACTGTGCGTCCCGGCTACGGCTCATCTCGAGCGCGGCTGCCGCTTGTCTTCGCGCTTCCTCGGCGTACCCAAATTCTGCTTCTCGCAGTGCGGAGTTAAGTCGCCATAGAGCTGCGGCTTCTTTCCTGTTGTCGCGCTGCGCCGATTCTACCGCCTGGCGCGATAGTTCCTGCGCGTTCGTTCGCCGCCCATAGAACGCTTCCGTATCCGCAGCGTTCGAGAGCAGCAGATCCTCAGCGCCCACTTTACCTGCGGCCGACGTAACCAGTGCCTGCATCGCTCGGTGGTCCCCTTGCACGAACGCCACACCATAGCAATCGGACATTAACCAGGCGTTTTCGAGCGCCCGCGTCTGCGCCTCCTGACAGGTCGCCTTTGCTTCATCGAGGCGGTTCAGTCCCCGCCGCGCAAACGCTAAATTCCCATAATAGATGGCAACGGTCGGGTCGAGGCGGATCGCCTCTTTCGACTCCTGAGCGGCACGCTCCCACTGGCCGACGATCGCAAGCAAATACCCGAGGTCACCATGTGCAGACCCCTCCCGGGGATACTCCTTGGAGTAGACCTCATAAATCTGGATGGCGTGCTCGATGTCGCCCGTTACCAGCTGATCGTATTGTGCGGAAATTACATATCTTTCTCGTTCGCTCACAAGTTCGCGAAGCTCGTACGCCTTCGTGCTGTACTCGCCGGCAGCTTCGAGCTCCCCGATGTCGTAGTGCGCAAGTGCAAGCTTCCAATATGCCGAAGCAAACTTGGGATCCAATTCGACAGCGCGCTTCAGGAAAGGGATGGAGGCCGCGTCTCCCTCCAGATCGTATTTCTTGACGGCCAGGGAATAGGCCCGCAAGGCATCCAGCGACGATGTGGTTACGCGGTCCATAGCAACGTCGTACTTCTGGATGGATGCCAGCGATTCCCCGAGCTTTGTGCGGATCCTCGTAGCTGCGGTGCCCAGAGCCGTCAGCACCTGTTCCTTCCCATTCGCGGTCTCTTGTTCCTGGGCAAGCTGATCGCCGGTGCGGCAATTCACCGCCTTGAGACCAACCACGTATTGCGAACCCAGGCTTGAAATAGAGCCCTCAATCGTGGCTGCGCAGTTGGTTCGCTGGCAGACTTCCCGCGCCAGATCCTTCGCCAGCGGGACATCCTTGGGCTGCGCCATCAGCACCAGTGTCTGCGCGATGTGCTGATCGGAAAGCAGGTTCAGGAACGGCGACTGTTGGAGCTGCGAGGCAAGCCCCTGCCGGAGAGTTCCGTCAAAGACAGGGTCGCCCGTGGCGTTCGCAAAATCCGCGATGACAACCGTGTCTTTATCCGTGAGTTTACCGACAGCACGCGAATGGTAGTACAGCCCACCAGCGACCAGGGTTGCGATCAGCAGCACCGCGGCAGGAATAGCCGCCATTTTCCAGGCGCCCTTTCTCTTTACGATGGCGGTTTCCGGTGCGGTTTGTGGACGCTGCGCACTGCCCGAAATGACGGGCGTGTCGCGGCTGGCGCTTGTGTCGCGTTTCACCCGTTGCAGCTCAGCGCGCATATCACGTGCGCTCTGGTAGCGAAGCTCGCGGTCTTTTTCGAGCGCGCGATGAATGATTTCCTCGAGCTTCGCTGGCACGTTTGGATTAAGCTGCGAAGGAGCAACGAGACCGCGGTTCAGGATGGCATCAAATATCGTCGCGGTGCTCTCACCCCGGAACGCTAGCTGCCCCGTCGCCATCTCATGCAGAACGGCTCCGAAAGAGAACAAGTCGGTCCGTGCGTCCAGTTCCAACGCGCGCGCCTGTTCGGGCGACATGTACGCGACGGTTCCCAGCGTGCTGCCTGGTCTTGTCAGCTTGTCCGAGTCGCCTGACAGGGTGGCCAAAGTGTCTCCCCCTGAGGTTTTTGTCGAACTAAGCTTGGCAAGACCAAAATCCAGGATCTTGGCGTGCCCGCGTTCGGTCACAAAGAGGTTCGCAGGTTTGATGTCACGGTGAATAATTCCCTTCTGGTGGGCGGCGTCGAGCGCATCGGCAATCTCGATTGCCAGGTCGAGAATTTGTTCGAGAGGAAGCGGCTTACCTCCTATTCGGTGCTTCAGCGTCATTCCGTCCAGAAACTCCATCGCGATGAACGTCTGCCCTTCCTGATCGTCAATTTCGTAGATGGTGCAAATGTTGGGGTGGTTCAGCGCGGAGGCAGCTTGCGCCTCGCGTTGGAAACGAGCCAGCGCTATGGGATCTTGTGCCATCTCCTCGGGAAGGAATTTCAGAGCCGCGAAACGGTGGAGCTTGATGTCCTCGGCTTTGTACACCACGCCCATTCCGCCTCCGCCAAGTTTCTCGAGAACACGGTAGTGAGAAACAATTTGGCCCGTGATCGTATCGGCATGGCGCATGACCTGGTACCTTGCTAACGACACCTTTTGGGGGTGCATTCGTTCCAGCACGGACCCTCGGGGTTGGCTCGGGACATACCTCTTCCTTCGTCCCCGGCTTGTACTCGTTCCCCGACAGTTCAATCCAACCAGAGGTGGGCGGAACCTGTCACTTGAGACAGGGCGGCACTCTCTTCGAGATAGTGCCACAATGCGGGTTTGCGGTTAAGACTCGGTCAACGCGCCTGCGTGAATTGCGAGGTACGTGCAGGAATTCCGGCAAACAGCTACCGGCTATCGGTGGCCGTGAGGCGGCCTGAACTGCTGCGGTAGGAGTTCATGATTTTTTCAAAGGCTGGCTGCATGTCGTGAAATAAGGGTTCAACGCACCAGGCGGTAATCTTCGTATAGCTGTTTCCGGACGTGATGATCGCAGAGAGAAACTCCACCGGAAGGTTGTTGGATTTCGCGAGCACCCCACGGTAGAAAACGAGCACGGCCGTTTTCCCGTCAGTGGTCGTTTTCGATTCTGAAAGCTCCTCGAAATTGCTCAACGTCTGCCGCGCATTTAGCATCGAAAGTTCCTTGTAGCTTTCAAGCGACCCCGGATATTCCTCCTGGACCACCAGCGCGAAGCGCATCTTGTCCTTGGAACTGAGCCCAGCCAGCGTCGCCGCAGAGTGGCGCAGGTCCCCGTTAATAATCCATTCCGGCGGCAGCGTCAGCGAAAAATTGCCCGTGCGGTTCACGTATTGTGTGCCATTCAGCACTTCCTCGATCTTAGGGAGGTCTTGTTTGACCGCAGCCACCTCGCGCCCCTTGGCAGAACCGTTCTCGGGAAAGTTGATGCTCACAATGTCGTCGCGGTTCAACTGAACCTTGCCATAGGAGGTCTCCACCTCAATCTTCTCGGACGTAATTCCGGTCATATGGCCGACGATCTTGGTGCCATCTTTGAGTGTGATCTCTTCGGCTTGGGCCGGCGTGATCGTGGCCAAACCTGCGGCCAGGCACAGCAGGGACATGGTTGCTAGACGTTTCATGGATCCCTCGTTCTAAGCGGCTTCGCGAACCGGGGCATTTCCCTTCCCACCGGTTACTGCCTCTAGCTTCCGCTTCTTGGAGCTTCTATGGGTCAGCATAGCGACGAAGAATCAAGCAAACAATGCGCACCTCGGCCGCCGTCTCAGGAAGGTTACATGGCCGTCGGTACAGGTATCGCGCCACGGGCTTGGTTTGAAATCCTGTAGAGTCAGATCCCCGCCATTTGGGGCAGAAGCGGCAGCATCCGGGCGGAATAAGGCTACACTCGTCCAACCGGACACTTAAGGGCTACGCGTTCCCTGGTTGACGTGCATCTGTTTTTCGCGCAGCTCCGACTGTTCAAGGACGAGTTTGTACGCAACATAGTATTTGTAGATGTTGCTCACATAACGCACGGTTTCCTGACCGATCTCCCTCGCGACCATGAACTCGACATTTCCAAACCATTCGTTAGGATTCAGGCCTTCTCTTTCAGCCTCTTTGCGCAGAGTTCCTATGCGCACAGGGCCGGCATTGTACGACGCAAAGGTGAACAGCGTTCTATTCAGCGCATCGAGTTTTTCGTCTTTAAAGTACGTATCCTCGATCTCCCGCAACATTTTAGTGCCCGCATGAATGTTGGGCTCTGCGGTATCGACATTCGGAATGTCGATTGGCGAAGCTGCTGCATATTTGGGGATCACCTGCATGACTCCCAACGCCCCCGTCGGGTTCCTGCGATCCTGGTTCAAGCCCGATTCCTGGTAGCCCAACGCCACCAGCATCAGGTAGTCGAAGTCGTATTGCGCGGCGTACTTCTTGAAGAAGTCCACGTAGAGCCGGAACTTCCTCATCTGGCTGTCGCTAGCGACATTCTTGACCCACTTCGTATTCTGCAAATAGCGCCTCAGAATAGTATTCCCAAAAGACGTGCCTTCTCGGTGAGTCTCGACAAACTCATCCACGAACTTCTTCAGTTTTGGCGCGTCCTTTCGCATCACCCATGCCAGTTGCTCTCCATCGCTCAGCACGCATTCGGAACAGAGATGGAGGTGATCGAACACCCTGGCCCAGAACTGCGCCCGGAGGTTGATCGTTACCGTGGCGGGAAGCAGGCCTGCATTCACCATTTCAAGCAAGTCCTCGTCTCCGAGGTTCTTGTCCGCCGGCCTTATAAGGACCGGCTTTTCCCCTTTGCCTTCGAGAGACTTGTTGAGGTTCCGTAGGCTTTCGGAGTACACCGTCAGCGGATTGACAAAGATTTCCTTCCCGCTCAGGTCCTCGACTTTTGTCGCGGTAGGCCCACTCGGCCCAGTCACAACGATCTGTTTCACCGTGGCTATGGGCGTCGAAAAAGCCACTTTTTGCTGCCGCTCCGGCGTGATGGCCACAGGTATCGCGATCAAGTCACCCAATCCGCTGATAAGCGCTTCCTCGAGCTGGTCGTATCCAAGCGGCAGGAAAGTGACCGTCACAGGGAGATTGCCTGTCTTGAAGTCGCGGTTCAGGTCCTGTTGAAACTCCTGCAGCGCTTCGTACGAAATGCCCTCCGGCCTCCCCTGGTCATAGAAAAAAGCAGTCCTGCTGTAGACAACCAGCGCGCGAACCTGCCGGCGCCTGATCATCCCGTCCAGGTCGCCGGTCCAACGCTCGTAGGGCGTCGGCAAAGCTTGAGTGCTCGGTTGCTGCGATTCGGACGCGACCGCGCCAGGCAACCGGTTTTTTTCCGCGGATTGCGTCGAATTTGGCCAAGCGTACTCGTACGCCGTCCCCGGGGCGGCGAAAAGGATTGCCGTCAGGGCGAATGCAAGTGGCCCCGGTCGAGTAGCTCTCGTTTGAGTTTTGTTCCCCGACACCATGTCTGACTTCGCCGGAGAGTTCGTAAAGTCGTCTTTTGATTTAAACTATGAAATCTCTTGCGTGGTGCCTGCTTTAGACACACATCTACAAACGTTTCGCCTTTAGCCTACCCGCCGACCGGTTTTTTCGCACCTGTCACGTGTGACAGTAGGCAGCGCACTTCGACTTCAGCATTCTATGCCCGCATGAAAGATCCCAGCCAGAGTTGGCTGGGCCGGGCAGAGAGGATGAAGGGACAGGCAAAGTGCAGGCTAGGTGGGCGGCCCGGCTTGCGCTTAAAACCCGTCCTTCAGCGCGAGGTGACGACGACAGCTGCGGCCTTTGTCCTCTCTGTCAGAAATGCCGTGATGCTCCGAAAGAGATTCGTTCGCCACGGAGACCGCCTCTCTTTGGATAGAAGGGAGAAGAGGCCGGTGATACTGGAACTCGGAAAAGGGCGTTTACGTTGCTCATTACTGCGCTAGCGGATCTCACAGCTTGCACCGTTTTTCTGGACGTTTATTTGCTTCGCGAGCTTTTGCTGGTTGTGGCTCTCGCGGCCCTTCTGGTGTTTTTTGTGGCAAACCTTGCGCTGCTTGGGGTTCTGTTTCATGCGGCAGGGCGAAGCGTTCTCAACGCCGTACGAAACGCAAAAACGAGAAATGCTCAACAGGAGGATGCTCACGCAGGGCAGCACGTGGGTCCGTTTGTGGTATCTCCCTCAATAAGCACAGTAGCAAGGACGGGCCGTCTCTGAGGGCGACAGGATTAGAGCGGCGCTATCGGACACCGCCCAACCAATGGAGTGGGCAAATGATCAGGAAAGAAGCGAAGAAGGTAGTCACGCTAGTGCTCAGCTTCATCTTGCTTTCCGCCCCGTGCCACACTCTCTTCGTGTACGGGTATCAGTCTGGCGGATCATCCGCCACAGCTCAAGGCAGTGGTGGTACCGAAGGCGCCTCGATGAGCACAGAGGAACTTCCGTCGCTCGTCGCGCCAATCGCACTCTATCCGGATTCGCTCGTAGCCCAAATTCTTACCGCATCGACGTTTCCGGATCAGGTGGCCATTGCGAACTATTGGCTCGACCAAAACAAGGGTTTGACCGGTAGCGCCTTGATGCAGGCCGTCGACAAGCAGTCCTGGGATCCAAGTGTTAAGGCGCTCACGGAATTTCCTTCCGTGCTTGATAACATGGCGAAGAACCTCACTTGGACTTCCTCGCTCGGAGAGGCTTATCACAACCAGCAGTCCGAAGTGATGACAGCCATTCAGACGCTGCGCGCACAAGCCAAAGCGAAAGGCTCTCTCAAGTCCAGCTCGCAAATCACCGTTGTCCAACAGTCGCCGCAAACCATTGTCATCCAACCGGCCAATCCACAGATTGTGTACGTCCCGCAGTATAACCCCGGGGTGGTTTACGGCACTCCTTATGTTGTTCCTGGTTATGTAGCTCCCGCGTATACCGCTGGCGACGTGGCTGCCGCCGGTATCATTGGCTTCGGCGCTGGGATCGCTGTGGGAGCCATGATGAGCGGCGGCTGCTGCAGTTGGGGGTACAGCAGTTGGAACTGCGGCTGGCACGGCACGGCCGTCGTCTACCACGGCGGCGGGTATTATGGAAATGCTGGCTGGCACGGCGGTTACTACAACGGCGGCTACCACAGCAGCTACGGCTACAACAACTCGTTCAACCGCAACTTCAACAACAACTACAACAGGAACACCAATGTCAACCGGAACGTCAACGTCAATAACAACTTAAATCGCAGCAATTTCAACAAGGACTCGTGGTCGCACAGCAATTCGTGGGCGCACAACGACAGCGGAAAGTCGAGCGCTTTCAGCGGCTGGGGTGGAAGTCATTCGAGTGGCGGCTTCTCCGATAGTGGCTGGTCATCCAGAGCCGACAGCGATCGCGGGTGGGGGAGCATGCGCTCGAGCGGCTTTGGTGAGGGTCGATTTGGCGGCGGTGGATTCGGCGGCGGGAGCTTCGGCGGTTTTCGGCGCTAGACCCTGCGGTCGAAAGCCGTTGTCAGATCAAGTTTGGAGACACTTATGTCGCGCATAGGTTGGAATAATCTGGCCGCAGGACCCGGGCGGATGTCGACCGCGTTGTTGGCCCTGTTGGTTCTGCTGACATCCTGTAACAAGGCGGAGAAACCCGCGTCAGAACAGGTCGCGCAAAAGACTTTCGCGTCAGCAGAAGACGCTGGAGCGGCGGTCGTGGCGGCAGCAAAATCTGGTGATCAGAATGCGTTGATCGCGATTTTCGGTCCGGACAGCAAGGACGTTCTGTTTACAGGTGACACGGTAAAGGATCAGGACAATGTGAAGGGCTTTGTCGCCTCTTACGACCAGATGCATCGCTGGGGCAACCTCAAAGCAGGAGGCAAGGTTCTCTACACCGGCGCCGATAACTTTCCGTTTCCAATCCCCTTGGACAAGAATTCCTCTGGACAATGGTCCTTCGACACGGCGGCAGGCAAGGACGAAATCCTCGCGCGGCGGATTGGCAGAGGTGAGTTAACGGCGATGGCGGCGTGTGGAGCAGCAGCAATCGCGGAAGACCAATACTTCAGCAAAGCAAAACAGTACGCCCAAAGGTTCGCTAGCGACGAGGGCAAGCAAAACGGCTTGTACTGGCCCGTTGCCGAAGGCCAGCCGCCGAGCCCCCTTGGCCCTCTTGGTGACTTCGCCAAGGCGCTAGGCTACCCCAACGCAGGCGACAAACCTCAACCATTCAACGGCTACTACTACCGGATACTCACGAAGCAGGGCGCCGCCGCAAAAGGTGGCGCGAAAGACTACATCGTGGACGGAAAGATGACGGGTGGGTTCGCCATACTGGCCTATCCCGCGGAATATCGGAACACGGGAATCATGACGTTCCTTATCGGAACGGATGGTGTCACTTACCAGAAGGATCTGGGTGAAAAGCGCTCAGACCAGGGCGCCGCGATGACCGAATACAACCCCGGCGAGGGCTGGAGTCCGGCCGTTTAACCCGCCATGTTCAGAAGCACCGGAATTTCGACTCACACAGCAATTTAAGGAGAAAAGGGGAATCGAGATGTCTTTCAAGGTGAATTCGAGTGTTGTTCGGTTTGTGTCTATGGCGCTTCTTCTTTTTCTCATGAACGGCGTCGCCATGGCGCAGCACGTAGTCTACAACTACATGCCGGGCACGGACTTCTCGAAGTATCACACATATAAATGGGTGGACATCCCGTCGAACGTTCATCCCAATCAAATCGTGAACCAGGAAATCCGCGATGCTGTGAACAACGTTCTCGCGGCCAAAGGCTTTACGCTCGCGACCTGTGATAAAGCCGACCTCAGCGTCGGCTATCAATGTTCTGTTGACCGGGAACGCGAGTGGAGCGCCTGGGGCATGGCTGGTGGACTCCGCTGGGGCGGCGGAATGGCAAGCGCCGAGAGTTCCACGATCACCAATGGAATGCTGGCGGTCGATTTTTATGATCCCACTTCGCAGCAGCTGATTTGGCGCGGCACCGCGGCACAAACGCTCAATCCGAGCGGTAATCCCCAGAAAGATATGGAGAGGTTGAACAAAGCCGTGAACAAACTCCTCAAGCATTTTCCGCCGGGAGCCTAGAAGAGCGGGTGGCAGGGAAGATACCAAATTCGAAGCACGGTTATAGATATGGAGATCGTGGTGGTTTCGGGACCAATCGACAAGAAAGCGCTAGGGCAGGGCAAACCAACGAACGTCTCAGTAGCGGCAAACACGAATAAGGATTGAAGGTGGCGAAATGAAAAGAAATCTGAAGGATCTCTGGCTGTACGGTAAGGGAGTCATGATACTGGGCCTTCTTGTTTCCTTGCTGCTCGGCGCTGCGACTCAAGCGCAGTCCTCGAAGGCGGCTCCCGTCTATAAGATAAACCCGGAGGTGAGCAAGATCACTTTCTTTGTGAAGGCTTCGATTTCAATCGACGGGACTTTCGACAAGTGGGATGCCTCCCTTACATTTACCTCGCCGGATGTTTCGACAGGCGTTCTCGATGTCAAGATCCAGGCGGCCAGCGTGGATACCGGAAGCGGCTTCAAGGACGACAAGCTGAGGAGCGAAGATTTCTTCGACGCGAAGAAAGATCCGTATATCACGTTTCGTTCCACAAAGATTGTACAGACAGGTCCCAACACATATGATGTTCCAGGAACATTTACTATTCGCGGAGTTTCGAAACAGGAGACACTGGCCTTCACGGATGACCGTGAGGGCAAGGGCGCGGGAGAGATCAAAGGAACAATGGCGTTCGATCGCAAGGAGTTCGGGATGAACAGCGGCATTCCGTTCATCAGAATTGCCGACCGTGTGGAAGTCACGGTCGACTTCAAGGTGAAGCGGGTCGGCGGATCTCCGTTGCTCTTTAAGCAATAAGCCGGAAACATGACAGCCCCGGGGTCGCGCGCCGCCTATGCTCCTAATACAATCGAACTGCTGCGCGGCCTGGGACAGAGGGAAACCGCTTTGATTTTGGCGGCGGCAAAACGCCGCCGCTTTTACTCCAAATCTCTCATGACCTACCAGGGCGAACCTGCCGATCAGCTCATGTTGTTGTGGACAGGGCGGGCGCGCTACTTCTTTGAAACCCCCAACGGCAAAAAACTCATTCTGAGGTGGATTACACCAGGCGATATCTTTGGTGGCGCGGCGCTGGTGTCCCGGCCTTCTACATATATCGTAAGCACGGAAGCCGTGCGCGACAGTGTTGTGCTTGTATGGGACGGGCCAACGATTCGCGCCCTCGCTCGGCGCTTTCCTGAGCTCTTCGAAAATGCACTCTTCCTTGCTGCGGACTACATCTCCTGGTATGTCGCCGCCCACGCGGCTTTAACCTCGAAGACCGCCCAGGAGCGGCTCGCCCATGTTCTCTTGGAGTTAGCCTCCAGTATTGGCCAGAAAGTCGCGGGCGGTGTTGAACTCGATGTGACCAACGAAGAGCTGGCAAATTCAGCCAACATCACTCCCTACACCACGAGCCGAATGGTCAGTGAGTGGCAACGATCCGGCGCGATTCGCAAACGTCGCGGGAAGATCCTTCTTCGCTCTCCCGAACGATTCTTTCTTCGCGTCGTTTGATCTCGCAGCTCCATTTCCGCGCGCGGCTGCCTGAATCTGATTACTGGCAAACAAGCCCCGTCTTTATTCGCCTGAATCCGAACTCTTGCGCCAATCCTTCAGACTATGGCTGAGAAACTGCTGCCCCGTCTGTACCGCCACGACACCCCGAAATAGGTCCGCGTTGGCATCGGACTTCAGAATGTACCCAGACGCACCTGCATCAAAGGCACCCTGGATGTAGTCGCGGCTGCGACGCTCGCTCACAAAGAGGACCTTGGCACGAGGCAAAAAGCCTCGGATTTTGCGCGCTGCTTCGAAGCCGTTCATTACCGGCAGACTGATGTCCATCAGGATCACGTCCGGCTCTAGCTCATGCGCTTTCTGAACCGCCTCTAACCCATCGCCTGCAAAATAAAGGATGCTTGAATCGCTCTCCGATTCAAACGTCTCAAGGACAAACTGCTGCCAGGGTAGGAAATCATCAACTACAAGAATTTTTGTGCGGGACATCCCAAACTTCGTATTCTCCGAAAGCTTTGTGCAGGGAAGGTTGCTCAAAACAATCTCAATTGCTTTCCAATCTTATGATTTCATGCACACGCCCAAAACGTCGCTGCCCCGAAGCAATCAACTAGTTGCTCCGGAGCAACGAATCGGTCGATAGATTTTCTCTGCAAATAAATTGAAGCAATCGAAATTGACTAGAGGCCGGCCGAGCGCGATGCGATCGCTTGAAGCTTCCACCTAAAGCCTGCCCGCGCAATCCAGGACCGGGCGGCTCCGGTGAGCCGCCCGGTGGGAGGTGAACAGGCGCCCTTGACACGCGCCACTGCTCGTGCGCACTTCACCTCATCTGCCTTACCTTCAGTTTCAGCGAACTGCGCACCTGTTCGACGCTTTTTCCCTAGTCCCCTTCGTTCAGGCCCTTGTTCACGATCACCTTTACGTCCACGCGCCGGTTCAGCGCGCGACCTTGGGCGTCGTTGTTTGGCGCGTCGGGATGCGCCGCTCCGTAGCCCGCAGGATGCGACGCATCGGAACGTTCTGGGTTTCGCGGAGGTATTTCGCGACACTTGCCGCGCGCTCTTCACTGAGTTTCTGATTGAGCTGCTTGGTGCCCGTACTGGAGGCACAACCAGCGATCTCAACCAGGTAGCCCTCGATTCCTCCGTTCGTACGCCGCCAGCGTCGCTAGGTCCGCTTTGGCCGGGTCGTCAATTCAAAATCAGCTGCGCCAGGAACGATACTGTCCCTAGTGACAGGGCCGGCATCGAATTGCAACGCATCTGACTACTTTGACAGTGGTCTCGCCTGAGGTTTCCTTCAGAATTGAGGCTGCTCAACTTCAATTGGCATTACAGCTTTGCGAGTGGGCGCTTTCTTACTAAGTACGGAGCCTTTCTTCGGCCGTCGCTCGCAGAGCCGCTCTGTCATTTGTTTTTCGTGAGAACGCCGGAGCTAAACACGACGAGGTCACAAAGACGAGTGCGCACGGTCAACTTGGGTCGCAGGAAGCACGCCGGAATGGGTTACACACACTCCTGCTGACTTGCTTCGTCTTCTTCCTTTGTTATTTCACCGCGGAACTGGGTGGCATCCTGGTAGTGCATGTGCCCCGGCCTGTCTGGCTGCTTTGGCCGGGCTGCGCGATCTTGACCGCTGTTTTGCTCATGGCGCCTCGGACACTCTGGCCGGTACTTCTACCGGCGGGACTTGCTGGGTTCGTTCTTTATGACCTGCGAGCGGGCTTGGCGCTGGTTTCGATTCTTTTGCTCATTCTGGTAGATGCCGCCGAAATATTGACGGCCACCCTGGGCGTTCACTCCGTGTTCGGCGGAGAGCCCCGGCTGAGTAACATCAAGGGTTTGGCGAAGTACTGCTTGTTCGCCGTACTCCTTGCGCCCTTCGTCACGGCAACGATGGGCGCTGGCATCCCTCACGGGAACTACTGGATCAGTTGGCGGATTATTTTGTTCTCGGAGGCCCTCGCGTTTCTGACCTTGCCACCGGCAATTCTCGGTTGGGCCAATCAGGTTCGCCACGGGCGCGAGAAATCCGCCGTGCATTGGCTTGAAGCTTTTACTTTGATCATCGGAGTGTTCCTGTTGGGATACGTCCTCTCCGTGACGTCCGAACCTAGCCTTACGCCCGCCCTGTTTTATGCCCTCGTTCCTTTCTTGATATGGTCAGCGCTGCGTTTTGGCCCTTCCGGTGTCAGCACTTCGATTATCATCATCGCCTTTCTCTCGATCTGGCGTTCAATTCAAGGGCGTGGCCCGTTCGCGGGAGCGACTCCGCTCCAGAGTGTCTTATCGTTGCAGCTCTTCTTGCTGTGCGCGGCCATTCCTTTCACGGTGCTGGCAGCCTTGGCCGAAGAGCACAAATACGCGGAGGGCGCGCTGCGCGAGTTGAGCGGCCGTCTGATCACGGCGCAGGAGGAGGAAAGAACAAGACTATCTCGTGAATTACACGACGACTTGAGCCAACGGATGGCACGGCTGTTGATCCGGCTCGAGCGATGCCGGCAAGGCATCGGCGACATGGCACCGAAGTTGCGTGAACAACTGGACGCCATTGTCGAAATGGCGAGCGAAGTTTCGGCGAACCTGCGTGACCTCTCGCACTTGCTGCACCCTGCCACGCTCGCCACGCTGGGGCTAGTCACATCCATAGCGGGTTTCTGCCGCAAATTCTCCGAGCAGCACAACTTGAGCGTCAATTTTGAGTTCAGCGACGTTCCGAAAGACACACCGGAGGACGTGAGCCTGTGCCTGTTCCGCATTGTCCAGGAGGCCTTGAGCAATGTCGTCAAGCACAGCGCCGCTCAGAAAGTGCGCGTGACTTTGACCGGGGCTACCGACCGAATCGATTTGCGCATTGAGGACTCCGGCATTGGGTTCGACCCTGAATCCTCGCAAAATACGGCGACGCTTGGCCTGATCAGCATGCGGGAACGAGTCCGCCTGATCGGCGGCCAATTCTCAATAGAATCCGAACCCTCGGTCGGCACACGAATTCGTGTGCAAGTACCGATTACCAGGATTGCAGCCCAACCCGAGGACGGATGAAAGGCTATCGGCTGCTCATTTCTGTTCGGCAGTTTCAATGATGGGCAGATTCGAAGCGATCTGCAGATCAACCAGCAGTTGGATCTGGTTTTCCACTTGGAAGAAACGCACCGCGACAATCGCGGGTAAAGACTTTTTCATCAGATCGTAGTACTTCCGGCGAAGCGCCATCCTTTGGTCGTCGAGCGCCATCACTCGTTGTGCCAGCTCGTCAGCCTTTTCGTTCGTCATCGTCAGAAAATTGGCCGCGTACTCCTGGATAATTGCAAGCTTTTCGTTGCCAAGCTTATCGAGGTCGGCTTCATACTGGTTATAAATGGGCCAGAAGATCCTCGCTTGCTTTTCGTCCAACTGCATTGTCTCGTTGACGATTTGTCTCCTCTGCGCGCTCAGGTCTGAACGAAGCAGCTCGATGTACGTTTGCGTATTAAGCACCTGGCTCTCGGACGAATCCTTGAGGTGTTTTTCCTGGGCGCACAACGAGGTCGCAACAAATGCCGAAAAGCTCAAGACCAGAACAACAGATCGAAAATTCATGAAATCCTCCAGATTTGGAAATTCGCCGGACGCAACGCCGCTCTATTGCGCGACGGGAAGTGTTACCGGCTGCTCCAGATGGAATTCGAGTTGCGCTTCGGCCGGGACTTGAACCTGGTTACCCTTTTGCACGACCGACAACGCGCCTCCGGCCACAGCGCCTATCGCCGCGCCCATTCCGGCGTTGCCGGCGATGGCCCCAATGGCCGCGCCGAGACCAGCACCTCCAAACAGCCGCCGAAAAGAGCGTTTCGTGGAACTCTTTCCCTTCGAATCAAAAACATCGGTCACGATAGGAATCGCAGTTCCGCCAATCACAATTTGTGTAAGTTGCAGTTTTAGTTGTGAGTCTCCCCAACTCCGACCTGCAGATTTTGCCTCAAGCACCTGGCCATAGACCGTCGTACCCATTCTCGCAACCACATAACCCTCGGCGGCAAGATCCGTGGCGAGGGTAGCGGTGAACACCTGCCCGGGATAAGCCGAACTGGTGTCCACGGTATCATTCATTCGAACGAAAAGGATCGTGCCGGGAGGGACCACGATCCGCTGAGACGGCCCAGGCTGCGGCGGAGCCGGGATCGGGCCGAAATTCAAATTGTCCACTTCCTGATAAGGATAGATCTGGGTCCTTCCATCGGTGCCTGTGAATTGGATCCCTTGAGGAGTTCGGCCGTTAAAGGTTCCATAAATGGTCTGGCCGTTTTTCAGGTGTAAGGTGTCGGCAAGCGCTGTCAGCCCCACAGCCAGCAAGGAAATGCCAAGGACGAGCGCTTTCAATTTCATGTCAACCTCGCTTCTCCACGTGCTACACGACGATGTGCGTAAAGGCGTTTCTTTCGGAGCCCTTGTCGGTTAATTCCTATAAGCTTTCGTGCTCCCGCGATACTGGCCCGAGTGACAGTCCCGGTGGACGACCTAAAAGGGACCCCCCTGGCGATCCCAGCCGACAAGCAGCGCCTACTTCTCGAATTCCGCCGTTCCCGTGGCAAGGTCGTACATCGCACCAGTAATCTTGAGGGAGCCTTGCTTTTCCAGATCCGCCAGTACGGTGCTTCGCCGCCGGATGTTATCGATCGTGAGTTCGACATTTGTCCGTGCGACGGCGTCGACGTAAGTTGGATTTTTGCTCGATTTGTCACCCTCAAACTTCGTCGCGGAAATCGCCGGTTTGATTCGAGCCAGCAATCCAGTCAGATTGCCCAACACCACATCATCAATGGCGCCCTTGATTGCGCCACAGGCTGTGTGACCCAGAACGAGCACCACCTTTGCTCCCGCAACCGCACATGCGAACTCCATGCTCCCGAGAAGGTCGTCATTCGCCACATTGCCGGCCACACGAGCATTAAAGGTGTCGCCAATTCCCACATCGAATACGATTTCGGCCGGCACTCGCGAGTCGATGCACCCGAGGACAACCGCGGCCGGATACTGGCCTGACGCAGTCGACCGCTGCTCCTTTATGTAGTCCCGGGAAGTCATCTTGCCCGTGCGAAACCGCTGATTCCCTCTTTTTAATTCCTCGATGATCTCCGCGGGCGTCATGCGATCCCGCTGCTCTTTCGTCAAGGAGCCACTCATCGGAGCTGCGAGTTGCAACGATACCAGGGACGCGGGGCCGGTCAGGCAGGCGGCGCCCGCCGTCCCAAGAAAACTTCGCCGGCTCGACGTGCGGTAATGGGTATTCTCAGACGCCAGTTCCATCTTTTTCCTCCCTTGATCGTGCGTGCTACCCTGCCGTGCCAACACATCCTCGACTTGTCGCGTGCCGGTACCCGCTCTCAGAAAGAGAACTCCACCCCGACGGCAGGACCTTTCTCAGTCAAATTAAGCCCGATTCGATTCGTGCTCGTATCCCTGTTGACCACGAGGCGGCTTCCCAGCTGGTAGCCTGCATTTACGCTTACGTGCTTCACGATGTTGACGCCTAGGGTGCCCCAGGCAGATATGTAGTTCCCGTAGCCAAAGAAATACATGCCGTATACCTGGCCTTTTACATACAAGCGCGGAGAGTCGGTCAAGTAGTAGCGGAACTCCGGTCCAGCGACCGGGATCGGTGCCAGCAACGACGCGGATGCCGAAACCGCGGCATGATGTACACCGTCGCCCGTCACCTGCGCGGCCGCACTGATGGAAGCCGTGGTATCGAACACGTTGAATTGCAAGCCGAGTCCGAGATGGCCCCGCCTTCGCCGGATGATATCGTACTGATAACCGAAGCCGTACAGAGGCGAATCCAAACCGCTCTTCGTTGTCAAACCCGCCACGAATGTCTGACCCTGGAAGGTGATCGTGCGGGTAAGAACCGTCTCCCGGGAAGATTGGAGTCGGCTTCCAAAAACGTAGAGATGGTTCTTATGCGTGAACTTCCAGTCCAGCTTTCCGAAAAACGTCGAATATGTATTGAAGTTCAGGTCCTTTGTCAAATCGACCGTGCCGCTATCAGCGGAACCTTGCAGAGTGCCCGAAGGCGTTGCGTACACCCAATAGCCTTCGAGTTTCAGCCTGTAAGAATCGAATTCCTCATCGGACTGCGCTTTGAGCGCGGGAACGGCTACGGCGAGAAAGAGCGCGCATAGCCCAAATACCAGGGTTGCGGGTCGCAGGAGCTGCCTTACACGGTTGGTTGTCCACATCGGGATTCCTCACCATCACTCGAAGAAATGAGCGATCTTCTTTCCGGCTTCTTCCGTGTAATACACGTCACCTTGGTGCCCTTTTCAATGCCCTTGCCTGTCTCTTTCCCTACGTCCTTCGCGGCATTGTCTGTGTATTCAAATTCACTACGAGCGTTTTTGTGCCTTTATCGATCTTCGTTACTGTGCCCTTCGTGACCTTCATCCCGTCCTTGCCGACCTTTCCTAGGTCGTCAGCCGTCTTTTCCGTTCCTTTCACTGTGTAACGGGCCACGACTTCCGAACCTTCCTTCAGACCGTCGAAACCTTCCTTGGTTCCGTGTATCGTGGCTTGGTCCGCTACTTTAATCGTGTGTTCGGTTCCGTCCGCGGCTTTCACCACAACGGTTTTGGTGGACTTGTCCACTTTCTTTACCGTCCCGTGGACGATGCTCACCACGTCCTGAGCAACACAAACCGTCAGTCCGAATATGCTCAGGAGAATCAACTGCCATAGCCTCTTCATTTGAAGGACTCCTCTCCTGGAATTCTTCCGTACATGGCCGCAAAACCCACCGAGTCACAAGAACCTTTAAACACCGCATCCGCGATGAAAGCAGATAAGGTCGGCGATTGATGACTGTCTGTAGAACACATTCATGCTCGCCCCCCGCTTGCGTATATCTTGTGTGGACTCAAGTTCGCCTGCAGCGTACACAGGCAAGGTCGTTCGGAGGCGGCTAGTCTAGCACACGCCTCTTACAGGTTTGTGTCCCCTCGTCTGGCCGGCATCGTAGAGCCAGGAGACAAAAGCCCACAACTGTCGCTTGCGACAGGTCACCTACAATTGAGTTGTGGAAGGGCCCGAGGGAGAAGCGGGGGTGTTTCTCCTCGGGCCTGTTACTTGGCTGGGACCACCGGCTGGGGAAACGCGATTTGTCCTTAAAACCGCAACTGGACACCGGTCTGGAAACGGAAGTTGCTTTGGCTGTTGTTTGCCGCCCGTAAAATTGTTGCCAAAGCGCGTCAGCACGTAATCCGCGTCCACGATCCGGATCGCGATCTTCTCGGTCACCGCGAAATCGACGCCGTCCCCAACCTCGAAGGCAAAGGCATTGTTGCTCGGTGACTTCGACGCGCAGAGACCACTAATCTTGCTGCACGCGTTGGCGTAAAGATTCGAGTGGGCGCCGCCCACCAGGACTTCCCCAAACCGCTCAAGCTTGCCCATGCGGAATTTCACCTCGGGACCGAACAAGTACGTAAACAAGTTCCCGGACCCGCAGCCCACAATTGGAGCACCCGGTTTTGTGCATTCGCTATAGCTGCCGTAGCCCTGCAGATCGGCCTTGGCCCCGATCGTCGAAGTTATGAAATAGGTCACGTCGCCGCCACCGCCATTCAGGGAGTGACTGTTGAAATATTTCGACAATCCCGGGTTGAAACGAAAATACGAGTAGTCGCCCGTCACCTCGAATTTGTGGTCCTCCTGGGCAATCGCCACGCCGCCGAGTAACAAAGCAACTGCAAAAGCAACGATAAACCGAACTTTCATGGTCTTCCCTCCTTAGCCATTTCTATCTGTGCCAGAAGCGTTCTGTTCGGCTGGCCTCAAACGTTAGGTTTCGGGCTCAACTCCGGAACTGCCAATCTCGGAGCGGGACTACGGGCGGTTGGTATTGCTGGGTTTATGAAGGCGGGTTGGCCCAGCGGTGTTCGTTCGGCAAGGTTCGTCCCCAGGAACCTTCCCATCGGATCATGGGTTCAGAGCATCGCGGAATTACTTCACCATATGCCGAGCCAACTGAGAACTGTCGCTTGCGACAGGTCGGGGAAAACGACCTATTTTTGCAGTGAGGGCGAGAGAAAATTGCGGCCGCCAAAAACCTCCCGAATGGCCAGCGGAAGGTCGTTCGCCAGCCGTCTCTTGGTCACATAGCCCCACGCGCCCGCAGAAAACGCCGCGGAAATGTACTCAGGTTCTTCGTGAATCGTGAGGAATAGAATCTTCGTACGCGGGTGCCTTTCGCGAAGCATCGAAGCGACCTGAAGCCCGTTCATCACCGGCATCGTGATGTCTAGCACGAGAATGTCGGGATCAAGCCGAAGGACTTCCCGGACTGCTTCCTCCCCATTTTCGGCAGTTCCGGCGATTTCGAACTCAGCGCTCAGTTCCTCTCGAAGGTCTCTAAGCATGTCCCCATTATCATCGACGAGGAAAATACGAATTGTAGCCACAATCATCTCTCAAGTGGCAAAAACAGCGCCTGCCGCCTGATGTAGAAGATAGGCTCTATAAAGCATTTGGCACCTGTCACTAGTGACAGGCGCCAAAGGCACTGTGGACTTGGCGGTTGAACCTGACTGCCTACGCCGACGAGATCATCCCATGCTTCATGGCATACTTCACGAGTTCGGCATTCTTCGAGATTCCCAGTTCTTCCATAATCCTGACTTTGTGAAACCGAACCGTCCGGTAGGAAATCTGCAACATGCTCGCAATCTCGCGCAGCGAGCGGCCCTCCGCCAACATTTGCAGCACTTCCCGCTGGCGATCCGTCAAATGCTGCGGTCGCTCCACAGCCTTCGGGTCTCGAACAAAAATTTCGTTCATGGCTCGCCGGATTTCCGGGGCAACGTAGGAACGTCCCCGCAGTGCGTCTCGCAGCGCCTGAAGCAACTCCGACGACTTCGAATTCTTCAGTACGAACGCTGACGCCCCCGCCTGGAGTGCTTCTCGCGCATATTCCACGTTGTTATTCATCGTCAGATAGATCAGCTTTATCTTCGGATTTGCCTGTTTCATTCGCCGCCCGGCGTCCAGACCATTCAGCGACGGCATTCCAATGTCTATTAGCACCACATCAGGTTGGAGCGCATCGGCTGCCTTCAAGAGCTCCCGCCCATCGCTCACGCTGCCCACTACTTCGTATTCCGGCTCCAGCAAGTCTCGAAGCAGGTTGCAGAACAGCGTGTGATCATCCGCCAAGAGAACCCTCACTCGAGCCATTTCTTCCTCCTACTCCCAACGTCAATTCACTGCGGCGCTCATCGCCTTCGACGATGCTGTCAGTGGCACGCGCGCGCGAATCCGCGTCCCAGCTTTTGGATGGGAATCAATCTCAAACGTGCCATTCACCTGGTGGATTCGTTCGGCCATGCTGACAAGCCCCAGCCCCCCGCCGTTCTTCGAGGTCGATGCATCAAACCCCACACCCTGATCACGGACCTCAAGTTCAAGGTGCTCATACTCTCTTTGCAGACGCACGTCAAAATGCTTTTCACCGCTATATTTTATTGCGTTGTGCACGGCTTCCTGGACAACCCGGAACAGGGAGAGCGACACCTCGGGTGGCAAAGAAGTCGGTATATTCTTGCCGACAAACTCCACCGCCACTCCGCTTTGCTCCGCGACTTCCCGGCAAAAGCTCTTAACTGCCGTCGCAAGACCCAGATTATCCAGAATCGAGGGGTGAAGTTCGTGAGACAAGGCTTGAACATCAATCGTAAGATTGGAACACTGCTGTAAGATTTGTTCCAGCTGATCAGCTACAGATAACTGTCCGCGGCCCCAACCCTTGGTCACTTTTTCAATCTTCAGCGAGAGCATCGCAAGTCTCTGACAAATATCGTCGTGCAACTCCCTGGCAAGACGACGTCGCTCCCTCTCTTGCGCCTCGATCAGTTGCCCACTCACCTTCTCCAACGCCTCCCGGGCGAGCTTCTGATCGGTCATGTCACTTGCAGAACCGATGTAGCCGGCAAAGGAACCATCTGCATTGAATCTCGGCACGCCATAGTCGAAAATCCAGCGATATTCTCCGTCACTTCGGCGGAGGCGATACTCCATCTCAAAAGGCTCGCGCCGGTCGAATGCTTGTGTGTAAGTCTCCAGGCAATGCTTCAAGTCCCCAGGGTGGACCCCTTCCGCCCAACCATTTCCAAGCTCTTGCTGAATGGAACGCCCGGTGAACCCCAGCCAGGGCTGATTGAAATAGGTACACAGCTTGTCGGGTCCGGACATCCAGATCATCACCGGAGCGGTGGTGGCGACCAGTCGGAAGCGTTCCTCGCTTTCTTGAAGTTGTTCTTCGGCGCGTTTGCGTTCGGTGATATCCGCTAACATGCCCACAACCCGCAGCAGCTTGCCTTGCTTGCTGAACTGAGCGCGACCGCTCCTCTCAACCCAAATGGTCGTGCCGTCTGGGCGTACCATGCGAAAGCTTATTCGTAGGTAGGGCTTCTCAGGACTAAGCTCCGCAAATGCGGCCATAACCCCTTCCCTATCCGCCTCGTGAACCTTGGCCAGTATCTGCCGCCCGGTAGTCTCTGCCGACTCGTCGAACCCCAGCACCTGGACGAATTCTGGTGACCGTTGGAGGACATCCGTGGCAGCGTCCCACTCATAAGCGAACATCTTTCCAGCCTGCGCCGCCAGACGAAATCGCTCCTCGCTCTCGCGCAGGACCGCTTCGGTGTGCCGTTTTCTTTTGCGTTGCATCAACAAAGCCAAGATCAACGCAAACTGCACCACTATCACTAGAACGGCGGTAATGATGTATTTTCGAGAGCGCTCCCATATGCCCGGCGGGCGATTCAAAACTCTTGTCCCCGGCGGTATCAGGGCTTCCGATATATTCCAATGATGTAATTGCCCCCAATCGACGACGAGGTGGTTCCCTGTCCCCGGTTGTATAGGAATATTTTCAGGCTTTCCACCAGTGAGTATGCGCGCAGCCATTTCGCCAGCTATCCTGCCATTCTGTTCTTCGTTCGGGTAGGATCCACCGATGCACCCATGATCCATGCAGTAGTTGAAAATGCTGTATGTGGGGAAACGTTGGCTGACCGCCGAAATTAAGTCAAAAGTCTTAAGAATCGGCTCGGCCGAATCCTGCGAGATAATCTGAGCAAAGACGATGGTGTGCCGAGGAAGAGCCGAAACTCGTTCCAAAATGCCTTGTGTCGGAAGGCCGGAAAATTCGATCAAGTTCACCGTTCCGTGGTGGAGTTGCACTTCCTTCCGAAATCGCCCCAGCCAAAATCCTTCAAATTCCGAAGTGCCGCTAATGACAGCGATGTTTTGGGTATCCGGGTGGAAACCAAGAGCCAGGTCCAAGGAACCGCGAATATCGGCCGTTTCCGTCACGCCAGTGATGGCCGGTAAAGTCTTTTGCCCCTGCAACCTCTGGGGATCGACAGCGACAAAAACAATTGGAACCTCTGGGAACATTTGCTGACGAAAATCGAGGGCGAAATGAAGCGCGGGATAGAGCCCGACGATCACGAGGTCCGGCTTCGAGCCTGCATACGCCTGCGAAATCGTCGCGCTCAGACTCTTTCTGTACTCCGGATTGTTGAAACGGGTCGAGTCTAAGTATTCGACATAAATGTTCACGGGCACACCAAGATGCGCCCGCAGACTCGACTTCATCGGCTCCAGTTCCGGGAAAAGATTGTCTTTTGTAAAGCCGTACAGCACCAGGACGTTCTTGGCAGCGGGCTCCTGGGCGGGCACGTGGTCACAGAACACGCCGAGCACAAGCAGGAACAAGCACATGAGCGGCATGGCCCATCGCCGCGTCGGCACGAGTTCCAAGCAAGGTATTCCTGCCAACGCGCGTGCTATTGGTCTTTCTATTGGGCCACGATACGACATCCTGCACCTCACCTGATTCGGAATCTGCTAGCCAAAGAGCAGATTCTCTGTTCCAATCATCGGCGAACTTTTCCGAACCAAGGGTTCCAGCTACATGAGCGAGTCAAGCAAAGGACGTCAGGCCCTGTGCAGGCGGTGAGGAAGGCTCATGGCTTTGAACAGGAGGAAATCAGGATTCAAAAGAAGATGGACGTTAGCTTACGGACGTTTCGCAACAGCAGCCTCACGAGTCACACGCGTCCCCTAAACGATTCTCGACCCGTGTCTACCCCCCTCAGTATCCGCACATCCCTCCTGAGGCCGCGATTTTGTTCCAAAATTGGCAACCTGACAACCTAATATTTGGTTAATTCTCCCGTCTCTAGCCGCCCAGACCTGCAAAGTGCGCTAGAAGCTGAACTTAAGTCCAAGTTGCCCGACTCGCGCATTCACGGCGGTACTAGTAATTACACCGAAAGTGGCAGACGAGAAGTTCGCGTCCGGATTCGCGAACTGCGGATGCAGGTTTTCGACAACTACTGCTTGTCATAGACGCTCACGTTGGTGAAATGCTTCCCTTTAGCATCGCTGCCCTTTGTTGTGATGGTGAGAACCCTTCCATTAGCGGATACAACGGTAGTCGCGGTAGCTACCACTTTACCGCCCTTCGTTAGAGTGCATTGAATTGTATTCGGCGCGGTTAGGTTCGCCGCAATCGAGTCTGCACCGTAGGGCCCGTCTCCAGTGATGGGATATGCCTTTTTATCCAGGTTGCTGGTATACTCGAATTGCTGAGTGCTGCCATCTCCGTTGACGCGATCGACGCTGACCTTCATGCCCGTAGGGCCCGTTACCACGGTTCTGGTTTCGCTCTTTCTCGGCGGCCCAGGGACAAATTTGGATTTCTTCACATTTAGCTCCCAGGTTCCGAGAAAAGGGTCAGTTTGGCTAAGTACCAGCTCCGTAAACGACAAGGCCAAAATAATCATAGTCAAAAACGAAAAGAGTCTCTTCATTGTTAGTTCCTTTCTGCGGCTTCCGCGGGAGCCATCGAGCCGGGCGGATGGGTCCGTCGTCGATCCAGGCTTATTATCAATCACCTCTACGGTTTGCCATGTCCAAAACCGCGCGGCGATGTTCTGCGATTCTTCTATTAATATCGGGTGATCCTCGTCGTCGCTTACTTGGCTGTTCCGGGAACCGTTTCCTTCGTTGGCTTTCCGGACCTTCTATCGTTCTTTTCAGCAGGGCCTGACGGGATCAAACAACCGTCGGTGTTACCCTTTACCCAAATCTGCTTCAAGTACAGAGAGCTGCCATACCGGTGAAATGTCAGCTCGGTTTTTGTCGCGGGATTGATAGCGTCCAGTGGTTCGCAGGGAATGAAGGCGGAGTGCCCGTCCCCGCTGGAAACGATGAGCGTCTCACTATCGTTCTGCGACGCTTTAACGTTTTAGGTACCCGCCGGGAAAGTCACGTTTTGGGCTACGAAGGAACTGGTTGCCTTAAAATCGACGGTATTCGGAGTCTGGAGTTGTGCGACGATTCGCGATACCGGGTACGTGCAAAGCAACGGAAGCAACACAAACAACCTTCGAAAAGTAAGTCTCATAAAACCTCCTGAGCTCGATCTGCAACTACATCGAGGCGCGTCGAATTGTGCTTAATTGTTCGAAATGCACAACTGTCGCAGCTGACAGTTCCTGCGAACCGTCGGGATGACCGGAAAAGTTGCTGCGGGCTCTCATGTTTTTCGGTGGCCCGGCTACTCTTTTCGAATGGATTACACGCTAGATTATGACTTACAGTACAGTGGTTGTGTCTTATGCCTGGGGCACGGTCGTTTTGTGTCTGTTCGCTCCTCCCTACTGCGTCGCCTGGTCTTTCCTTTCCCGCAAAACCCGCTTTTTCAAATTCTTCCGCACTCTTTTCAAAACTCGTTTGTTTCGCATCCTCTCTTTTCCAATCACTTGCGCACTCCTTCGTTTTTTTCCATTCAGCCGTTTGCGCACTCCTTGTCAAAAACACCGAGGACAGACATCCCTCCACCAGTTTGTCTTTGTCGGCGGCCCAGGCAGGTCACCGGTCCCTGGTCACCAATCCCTTCTTTCCCTGACTCCTTTGCTTCCGACTCCTACGCGCCACTCTCCCGTAAGCCCTTTAATTGCCACCCTTACAGACCATCCTCCTGTAAGCCCTTTAGTTGCCACTCTTACGAAAAAACGGGAGAGACCCCCTCCCACTGGTATGACCAGTCGAAGTTCTTCGTAAACGACCCTTTCATCATCCCTCGCGGTCCGGCAGCACCTGTCGCAAACGACAGTTGCGCCGCCAGTGCGGATTTCCATAATGCTCAACAGTTATTGTTCATCGGGCACTTGCCTCGATACTTCTCCGCCGCACTGAGGTAATCGAGCCTGATCGCGTAGGGAGGGATTATGCCTGCCATCAAATTCACCTTTGCAAGGACCAACTTCGTCATCCGTGCGGGGCTGATCGCTTGCCTTATCAGCTTTGCCGCACTTCCGTTCTTCTCCCAGGAAAAAAAGGTAAAGAACGAGACCATCGAAGCTACGGCCATGGGCACTGGCACACAGCTCGGTTCCGTGATTAACGTCAGCCTGGAGATATATCAATACTCCACGCCAGAGGACCGCCAGGTTCTCATTCAGGCGTTCGAGAAGGGACAAAACCAGGGCCTTGTGAATGCGCTAAGCCGGATGAAGGCCGTGGGTCACTGCTCGATCACCGGCACGCTTGGGTACGATGTCGCGTTTATCCGCATGATTCCTACGTCGACCGGACGGAAGCTCCTCTTTGTGACCAACCGGTTGCTACGCTTCGGCGAAGTCTACTACGACACCCAATCAACAGCCTTCAACCTGACTGCAGGTGAGTTTGAACTCAATGACCAGGACAAGAAAAAGAGTACCGGTGTGTTGTTTCCCTTGGCCCAGCTTGCGATCGACAAGGAAGGGCAGCTCCAGATCCAATTGAACCAGAACCCCTGGAAGCTGGTCGACGTCCTCGACTGGAAGGGCACGCCCGGCGTGAACTAGCCATCATGTTCGACTCCGCCACGTCCGGATTTTCTTCGGGAGGTGCCTGATGAGGATTTACCGCATTCTTGCAGTTCTTACTTCCCTCTTCGTTTTGCCGCTGTTCCTGAATCTCGGCATCATCGGCAAGGACACCAAGAAAAAAGCCAAAAATGATGTTTGCTCCGCCTCCAATCCCGCCAGCATCTGCGCGGCCGAAAACACCTGCGGTTCTGCTTCTTCCCCGTGCTCCATCGACATCCGGCGTAGTGAGGGATCCTCGGCTAGCGCTACTCCAAGCATGCCCGGCGCTAAGTCCAACAAAGCCTTCTGCATCAAAACCGGCACTACCGTCACCTTCACCAGTTCCTCCAAGGACACCGGCTTCGTCCTTGATTTTGGCAACTCGAACCCTTTTGACCGCCCAGGCGCCATCATGGGCGGCGCCGATCGCCCCATCACGGTTACCGCCAAGCACGCTGGCTGCTATACCTACTCCGTAGGCGCGTGCACGGCTGGCACCGTCTACGGTATGTGTGGTGACGACGTCGCGCAACTCATCATTTCCGACAAGTAACGATTGGCAGCTATAACAGTCTGATGCGGAGAGCAGACACCTGAATTCAGGTCGAGCCGCGCCAGGACGCGCGCCTTCACAATGTACGAGGTTCAAAAAAGATTTTCTCTAATTTGCCTTCGCCAAGAACTCTCCCGAGTTCGCCGTATCCGACAAAAGGCACGAGTATCGCGAAAACAAGTAACGTGAGAGTAACAATTCCTCTCCAGGTCCCTCCGCCAAGATCAGCGATGCTCTGCTGAAAAGACTCGTGGCGATACCAGCCGACGACAGCGTCCTCCAGAATCTTGAAACAAGCCAGAACGGCTGTAAATAAGGCCGATTTCAAGAAAGTCGGATAAATCAGCGGCGCGTTTCTCAATCGGTCGCCGAGTGGGATATGTCTCGCAAGGAGCATGACTTTTGCGAGTGCCAGCGCGTTTATGACCGCGAAACCATGGTACGCAAAATCGATGTGATGCTCAGCCAAAATCAGGGACTTGTGCAGTATCAGAAGTCCGAAGATCACCCAAAGATAAAGTGCGATAATGAGACTACGTGACAGTATCGGCCCCTGACCCCAGCAACCTTGGCTGTATGGCGACCGAGGGTTGTGGAGGACAGGCAACTTGCGGAACGTGTTCCCCACCTCGATGGAATCGCGTAACAAGCAGGAGGTGTGAAATGAAGAGCTGCAGAATATTCATTGGCGTCGTGGTGTGGGCCCGCGGGTTTACGAGTGGCGCCACAAGCCGTGTCGTCAAGCGTTACATGGCTTTGCTCGCGGTTCTGGTGATCGTAGGCTTCGATTCGAGCTGCGGAGGTGGCTACGGAAACAGTAGCGGTTCGCCCGGAAACGGCAGTACCGCCGCCATCACAAATTCCATCACTACTCTTCAAGCAGGCTCCACCTACACGTTCCAGGCGACCACGCCATCGAGCAACGGGTACGCTGCCGGAATCAGTTGGAGCATCTCGCCATCGACAGGCGCCGGCACTCTTTCAAATGCTATGAACAACGGCTTTTCCGGCTCCGTGATGTATCAAGCTCCCACCTCGCCGCCCAGCCCCAATTCGGTCACGATCACCGCGACGCCCTCAGATAGTCACGTGAGCGCGGCTACCGACACGTTCACCATTACAGCAGCCCCGATGGCCATGCTCGACGGGCAATTCGCTATCGAACTCTCCGGCTTCAACTTGACTGGCGAGACTCTCGGAGCCGTAGGCAGCATCACGGCAGATGGCGCTGGTAACATTACTGGTGGCTCGATCGATCTCAATCGCAACCGCGCGTCAAGCGCCCATATCGCCGGCGTTACTGGGACTTATACTCTCGATTCCACAATGCACGGCCGCATCTCGGTCGCGACGGTCCCGGGATCCGATCGTCCCCTCACCTTCTCTTTGGCCCTCGCCTCCGACATGCAGTCCGGCGTAATTACTGGATCCGATTCGAATGGCGTTGCTCTGTCTGGACGCCTGCTCCGGCAGGATAGAACTGCGTTCTCACTCGCGAAGATTTCGAGCGGCTTCATATTCAAGCTGGAGTCGAACTCCTCCGACCGTCTCGCGACCATCGGCACGCTCAACATCGGCAGCAATTCCATCCTGTCGGGTATGGCCGATGAGAGCAAGTCCGGCGTCGACGTGATCTTCGCTGCCGCGCCCATTGCTGGCCGCCTCTTGGTGCCGCCTGACGCCGACGGTCGCGGCACATTCACTCTCGCAACGCCCGCGGAAAACTCCCTTTTCGTTTTCTATGTCGCCTCCGATTCGCGCCTCTTTCTTTTGGAAACGGAGTCGGGCAGCATCACGCGAGCGCGTCAACTTGGCCTCGCGGAGCGCCAAAAGCTTCCTTTCTCGGCCGCAACCGCAAATGCCTCAAGCAGGATCCATGCTTCGGGCTTCGACGCGCAGCCCGCGTCGTTCGGTGCTGTTTCCGTGGCGGGGTCGTTCGCGATTCGGGATCTGTCGCACGCTACTCTCTCCTGGGACGCAACCAGCGCGGTCACGACCGTTTCAATCGACTCCCTGCGGAGCGATCTCGTCGTGTTCGATCCTTCCACCGGCCGAGGCACGGTCGAAATCGCGAACGGATTCGCGAACAATTTTGCCAATTCCGTTGTGTTCTATCTCGTGAGTCCTGGCAACGGCTTCCTTCTCGACAGAACTGCCGGTCGATTCAATCGGGCGATTGCCGGCGATCTCGAGGCAGTCGGCTCAAAGTAGGCAATTGCGTCGACAGGGCGCGAAATTCGGTCGCGTTTTGCGCCTTCTTTGCAGCTGACTTAATTCCCGGTACAGACTAGCGGCGTACTTTTGTGAGTACAGAATTGCTCTCAACCGGTAGCGCCGTGGACGAGTAAACCTTCACAACGCTCTGAAGTTGATCACCGCTCTCTGCATTCGCTGAAGCTTGTACGGAGATCGCAAGGGTTTGTGATGCAGAGGCCGCGAGGCACCCAAGGGTAACGACAACTTCATCTCCCTGCACAGTGGCGGAATCGCTCGGCGTGCCCGCGAAGGTTACACCCTCGGGCAGTATGATCCGGGCTGGTTAGAGAACGCGATGAACGCACGCGCGAATGTAGAATTCGAATCGAAGCAAAGAATAAAATGGCGTGAGCCTTCCGTTAAACTCCGACGGCCGAAAGGAGAGCTTCTTTCATAAACTGTTGCGGAGTCCTAGGAATGTTCTTTCGCCCTGAGTGGCGCGCTCTTTCCGATAGACGAAACTGCACTGCTCCCTTACATTGGGGCTCACCCGAGATCGCAAGGAGGACACAAACATGGTGTGGCACCAATTTGCGATTCGTCTGTTACTCGCGCTGATTCTCGGCGCGCTTATTGGTGCCGAACGCCAGTGGCGTCAGCGCATGGCCGGCCTGTGCACGAATGCCTTGGTAGCGGCTGGTGCGGCTATGTTTGTGATGCTGGCCGCGCTTTCGGCGGGAGGGGCGGCAGAAAGCTTTCGCATTGCGGGGCAGGTAGTCACCGGCATCGGTTTCCTCGGAGCGGGCGTAATCCTTCGGAACGGAGTGAACATCACGGGACTCAACACGGCAGCAACCTTGTGGTGTTCGGCCGCAGTGGGCGTCCTGGCAGGCCATGGGATGTACGGGTCGGCGATCACAGGCGCCATCGTTGTTATGGGCGCCAATGTCTGCCTGCGCCCGATTGGGACAGCATTGAACCGGAGAAAAGGTGCGGCCGACGTGGATATCACTTACCTGTTCCGGATTACGGCGCTGACGGACCAGGAGGCTCACATGCGGGCGCTGTTGTTGAATTCCATCAGTGGACAGCCCCTGCTTCTCAAATCTTTGAGAAGCGATGACATGGAACATACGCAGAAGGTTGAGATTCAGGCTGTCCTGACAAGCACAGGCCGGCAGGATGCGCTTTTGGAGCAGATTGTGAGCCGCTTGAGCCTCGAACCGAGCGTGAGCGGTTGAGTTGGGAGGTTCTTGTCGAGACGGAATGAGACGGCGCATTGCCAGGAGCCTGCTTCAAGTGCACTCCATCCCCGTCCGCATCTCGGTCTTCATTTTTGGTGCCTTCGATACAATGAGGCATGACCAAGCCGGTCACGGATACTACCGACGCAACCTCCGTCGTCGAGGCGACTGGCGTACCGTCGCCCTCCGCTGCTGCCAAAAAGCTGCTGCCGTGGCTCGTGGCCGTCGCCTTCTTCATGGAGTCGCTCGATACCACGATTCTCAACACCGCTGTCCCTGCGGTCTCCGAAGCCCTGCATGTTGGCCCGCTGAGCATGAAGGCGGTCCTGGCCAGCTACACACTCAGCCTTGCCGTGTTCATTCCCATCAGCGGATGGATGGCTGACCGCTTTGGCACCCGCCGTGTATTCGCGGCGGCCATCGGCCTTTTCACCTTGGGTTCCTTTCTCTGCGGCATTTCGAGCAACATTCACGTCCTGGTTGCTTGCCGCCTGCTGCAAGGGTGTGGCGGCGCCATGATGGTTCCCGTCGGCCGGTTGACGCTCGTGCGCACCTTCGCCAAATTCGAGTTGATCCGCGTCATGAGCTTCGTGGGTATCCCCGCGCTGATTGGGCCGATGTTCGGACCGTTGCTCGGCGGGGTGATCCTTCGGTATCTCGATTGGCGCTACGTTTTCTTCGTAAACATTCCCATCGGCATCGCCGGGCTGCTGATGGTGCATCTCCATCTGCCCGACTACCGCGAGGAAAAGACCCCTCCGCTCGATGTGGTGGGCCTCATCCTTTTCGGCTCCGGCGTTGCGCTGCTTTCCTATGTGCTCGAAATTTTCGGCGAACATACGCTGGGCACGCGCGAAATCATCGGATTGCTCGTTCTCGCGTTTGCGCTGATTCTGGGCTACGGCCTCCATGCACTGCAGGCAGAATCTCCCCTTTTGCAATTGCGTTTGTTCCGCATTCGAACCTTCCGCGCGGCCGTCAGCGGTAGTTTCTTCACCCGCATTGGCATTGGCGGCGTGCCGTTCCTCCTGCCTCTTCTCTACCAGGTGGGGCTCGGCTTTTCCCCCATTCAGTCCGGTCTCATGATCATGCCGCAAGCCTTTGGCGCCATGTGCAGCAAATCCTTTGTCGGACGGGTTCTGCAACGGCTAGGCTATCGCGGGCTGCTCGTCTCCAATACCGTCATCCTGGGTCTCCTTCTTTTTCTGTTTGCCACAATTGGCGTCCAAACCCCCGTTTGGATCATCGTGCTTGAGGCCTTCACCTACGGGATTTTCACTTCGATGCAATACACCGGCATGAACACTCTGGCTTACGCCGACCTCACCGAACCGCAAACCAGCAACGGCAGTTCCATCGCCAGCACCATGCAGCAGCTTTCCATCAGCTTCGGCGTAGCCACCGCCGGGCTCACCACTGCCCTGTTTATCCCTGCGCGCACCGCGGCCACCTCCCACGAAATGATCCACGGCCTACACAAGGCCCTGCTAACCCTCGGGCTCCTGACCATTTTGTCTTCCAGCGTCTTCAGGTCACTGAAATCCTCCGACGGCAGCAACGTCAGCAGCCAAAGACTCCGTGAAATCTAAACTCATTGGGACCTGGCTACCCCTCCTCCTCGCGGGACTGTCTGTTTTGACAGTTGCGGTTCGCTGCCCCGGTAGTACTCTTCAAAGTAGCCTCATCGAACGTTCGCCCGTTCCACGTGGTGTCGTTATCGATCAGGCATCAAGGTTTGGCTGAGGTTTCGGGCGGATTTTGGGCATTGCTGCGTGGACTACTTTACTCCCTGTTGAATCCATTATGGTTTTGACCGAGAGTGGGCTCCTGGATTTCTTGGGCGGAGAAATCCCAGGCCGCGCAGGATTGCCGGGGATCGGTGCTCCGGTATTTTCAGCCGACTCGTAACTCACAGAAGCCCAGCCCGGAAAGAGAAAGCAAGATGACACCGGAAGAACTCAACAACGTCGCCGCGGAATTGAAACGGCTCGGCACCGAGCTAAACCTAACGGACAACCAGAAAGAGCAGTCGGGTCGGAGGAGGCGCGTTTGCACGCTAGCCTCCGTCCGCCTCTCAAACTGCACGTGCGGTTTTCCCGCATGCAGCTTTCACGAAGACTCAAGACCTCCGAGATGCCAAAAAGGAATTAAAG